>ERZ777003.3094-NODE-3094-length-17039-cov-4.097327_pt1 | contig 17039 bp, 10 predicted proteins | sample MGYA00374956_ERZ777003 | MGnify/ENA primary metagenome ERZ777003 (study PRJEB29302, sample SAMN06268252) | bioreactor metagenome | isolation source: Joint BioEnergy Institute, California, USA | place: USA:Joint BioEnergy Institute, California, USA | collected... | reverse complement strand
CGACCGCGCAGGAGACCGGGACGTTGATCGGGGAGATCGTCGAGGCCGGGACGAACCTGCCAATAGCCCTCGTCCACGTCTCCGTCACCGGGACCGGGCGGGCAGCGGTCACCGATGCGAACGGGCGGTTCCAGATACAGGGGCTTCCGCCGGGCACCTACGAGGTGCGGATCGAGCACATCGGCTACGAGATCGAGGTCCGTCAGGTCACGATCACCGCTGGCGCCGACGCGCGGCTGAGTGTGGCTCTAAGCCATGCAGCGCTCGGGCTGGACAGGATCGTGGTCACCGGGACGGCAGGCGCCGCGCGCCGCCGCGAGATCGGAAACTCGATCTCACAGGTGGACGTGAGCGACCTCAACAGCCCGGTCGTAGGCGTCGACCAGATACTTCAGGGCCGAGCAGCAGGCGTCAGTGTGTTGCCGAGCAGCGGCCTCGCTGGCTCAGGGGCGCAGATCCGGCTCCGGGGCAACGTGAGCGTCGCGATGAGCAACCAGCCGCTCATCTACGTCGACGGGGTGCGGGTCCGCAGCGACGGCTACCCGAAGAACGCGGCCGAGTTGCTCGACCGCGATGTCCGCAGCCCGAATGATGCGATCGGCCCCCTGGGCGACATCAATCCGTCGGACATCGAACGGATCGAGGTGATCAAGGGCGCCGCCGCGACGACGCTCTACGGCACGGAAGCCGCAGCTGGCGTGATCCAGATCTTCACGAAGCGCGGCATCAGTGGTAAGCCCACGTGGACGATGCAGATCGACCAGGGCGTCGACTGGCTCCAACGGTTCGGGACCAAAGCGCTGCCGTACCTCAACATGGAGGACTACCTGCGGAACGCGCATTCACAAAGTTACAGCGTGTCGATCCGCGGTGGCCGCGAGGACACGCGCTACTTCTTCTCCGCGGCGTTCGATGACAACCAGGGCGTCCTCCCGAACGACCACCAGGAGAAGTGGTCGATCCGCGGCAATCTGGACTTCACTCCGCTCCCCAACCTGGATTTCTCCTGGAACACGTACTTCACGAACAACTCGATCTCCAATACGGCCTCCGGCAACAATGGCCAGGGGATCGTTTACAACCTGTACACGGCCCCGGCCGGGTTTTACAGGCCGGAGGACATTCCGCGGCTGCTCGACTACGAGATCACGAACGACATTTCACACCTGATCACCGGCGTCACACTCGTCCACACGCCGATCCCGGCCCTGACCAATCGCCTCACGGTCGGCTTCGACCAGTCGAACCTCGAGGCGCGCAATCTCCGGCCGTTCGGATTCATCGCCGCGCCGGAGGGGATCATCCAGACGAGTCGCTTCACGAATGAGATCCTGACGGTTGACTACGTCGGTACGTTGCGGGTAGGGCTGCCGGGTGGCGTGCGCGGCAGCTTTTCATGGGGCGCGCAGTCCGTGAGCGATGTCGTCACGAACGTGGTCGCGGCATCGCGCAATTTCCCGGGACCGGGCGAGGCGACGGTTTCCAGCGGGTCCGAGCAGGCCTCGGCTGAAACCCGCCAGAAGGTCATCAACGCCGGCTTCTTCGGTCAGGCGCTGTTCGACTACGCCGACAAGTACTTCCTGACGCTCGGCTTGCGCGTTGACGGCAACAGCGCGTTCGGCGAGGACTTCGGCCTCCAGGCGTATCCGAAGGCGAGCGTCTCGTACGTGATTTCGGATGAGTCATTCTGGCCGGAGTCGTTCGGCAGCGTGAAGCTCCGCGCCGCCTTTGGTGAAGCGGGGCGCGCGCCGGGAGCGTTCGACGCGGTTCGGACCTGGAACCCGATCGGGTGGGGCGGCGACCCTGCACTCGAGCCGCTCCAGGTGGGGAATCCGAATCTCGGGCCCGAGCGGACCAAGGAGGTCGAGCTCGGGTTCGACGGAAGCTTTCTCGATGACCGGCTCACGGTCGACTTCACCTACTATCATCAAACGACCGTGGACGCGCTCTTCCCGGTCCGTCAGATCCCCTCGCTCGGTTTCACTGGGTCGCAGCTCGAGAACGTTGGGAAGCTCCGCAACTCCGGAATCGAGCTGGCAGTCAGCGGTACGGCGATCGAGCGAGAGGGATTCGGCCTCAATCTCGGCCTGCGCCTTTCGACGAACCACAGCAAGGTGCTGAGCCTCGGCGGCGCGACGCCGTTCACGCTGGGCCAGGAGGGGTGGATCATGGAGGGGCAGCCGGTTCCGGTCATCATGGCCCCGCACGTGATCAACGGGAACGAGTACGCGGATCCGATCGTCGACGAGAACTACATCTTCGGGCCCAACGTCCCGACGCACACGATCGGCGGCGACGTGACGCTGCGTCTCGCCGGCGGCGTGCAGCTCAGCTTGCTCGGTGAGTACATGGGGGGGCACTACATCAAGAACCGCGCCTTCCGCACGTTGGCCCAGCGTAAAGTCGCCCCGCAATGCAGCGAGCGTGGGATCTACGAGAAGCTTGAGAACGGCCAGAAGGATGACGTGACTGCCTACTGGCGCCTGGTCTGTACGCCGACCTTGGTGGACAACCGGATGTTCATCGAGAAGGCGGACTTCTTCAAGCTTCGGAACGTCACGCTGACGCTACCAGTCCCGTTCAGGGTCCCCGGTGCTACGAGCGCCACGCTAATGCTCTCCGGACGCAACCTGCTCCAGTGGCGCAACAAGCAGATCAGCCTCCTGGACCCGGAAATGTCCGGGAACGAGGGGATGCACGGCCAGGTGCGAGAGATCGTGGAGACGATCCCGCCCGTGACGAGCTTCAGCGCGTCGCTACGTGTGGTGTTCTGAGCCGCGATTCGAACAGGCCCGAACTATAGGCTGGAGGTACTGGCAATGTGGCATGAGAGGACGAGGCGTGGCGGTGCTACTCGACGCGCCAGAGCGACGCTTGTCGCAACAGCCGGTTTCTTCGCTCTCGCGATTTCCGCTTGCGACCTCACCGTTACCAACCCGGGACCGGTTCCCGACTCCTATCTCGGGAACCCGGCGGCGCACGTAGGGATGGTCAACGGGATGGGACGTGCACTTTCCGATGCGCTCAACTGGGTTACCCTCACCGGGGGCGCGGTTTCCGGCGAGGTGGTCGGTTCGGGGAATCTCATCGCATTTGGCGTGACGCTGAAGCAGCGGGTTGGCGAGCTCGATCCGAACGAGATCAACGACCACTGGAACCGAGCGCAACGCGCGCGCTGGGTCGCCGAGGACGGGATCCGGCGGATGCGCGAGGCACTGGGCAGCGAATTCGGCTCGAGTCCTCTCGCCGCGCGGGCGCTGCTCTACGCGGGCTACGCGAACCGCCTGCTCGGAGAGAACTTCTGCGACGCGGTGTTCGACGGAGGGCCCATCGAGCCACGCGCACGCTATTTCGAGCGAGCCGAGGCTGCGTTTACCGAGGCGATCACGGTGGCACAGGCCGCCGGCGTCGATCCGATCGCGACGGCTGCGGTCGCGGGGCGCGCCGCCGTACGGGTCTGGCTCGATGACTGGACCGGAGCCGTCGCCGACGCGCAAGCGGTTCCGAAGGGCTTCCGCTACGACGCCAAGATGACGTCGGTGCACCTGGACGAGTACAACCGGATCGTATGGGCGACGGCGAACCAGCCGTTCCGCACCATCTCGGTGGTGAACACGTTCTACGCGGACTATTACGCCGAAACCCTCGATCCGCGGACGCCATGGGATACCCTGCCGGGGTTCCCGTACGGCGACTCCGGCGACCCGCCTGTGAGGTTCTATCGCCAGCGCAAGTACACGAACCGCGAGGATGGCATCCCGCTCTCGAAGTGGGAGGAGATGCAGTTGATCCTGGCGGAGGCCCGCCTGCGCTCGGGCGACTGGACCGGTGCGATGACCATCATCAATGACCTGAGAGCGGAGGCGGGTGTGGAGCCGTGGTCGGCGGCGAACGAGGTGGAGGCGTGGGAGCGACTCAAGCGCGAGCGCGGCATCGTGCTCTGGCTCGAGGGACGTCGCCTGGGCGACCTCCACCGTTGGCGCGAGGCCGGGACGCCGGGCGCCAACCCGGATGATGTCGGGCAGGACAGCTGCTTCCCGATTGGGCAAGACGAACGCGATACCGACCCCAATATCAACTGAAACCGGGAGGAGCCCGATGTCGAGCGCCCGTCCCACGGGAATGGTGCTCCTGCTCTCGACGCTCGCCGGCCTCGCCGGCGCGTGCGGAATGAGTAGCGCGCCCGACCTCGTCGTCCCGGAGACGATCTTCCACAATGGCCGTTTCGTTACGGTCAATGAGTCGTTTGACATCGCCGAGGCAGTAGCCGTGCGCGACGGACGGATCGTAGCCGTGGGTTCCGCGGAAGACGTGATGCCGCTCGCGGGGGCCGGCACGAGGCTCGTCGACATGGGCGGCAGGACGGTGCTGCCCGGGTTCAATGACAGCCACGTTCATCTGTCGTTCGGGCGCCCAGAGGCGGAAGGGCGGCTGGATCTTCGGCACGTCGCCAACCTGGACGAGCTGAAAGAGGCTCTCGCCGCGGCGGTCGCCCGGGTCCCGGCCGGCGAGTGGATCGTCGGTTCGCTCTCCGAGACGTCGTTCCCGGAGGCCAAACTACCGACCCGGCACGACCTGGACGCAGTCTCGCCGAACCATCCGGTCGCGCTGCGTCGCGGGCCGCACATCTGGATCGTCAACAGCCGCGCGCTCGAGGTCGCCGGGATTACGCGCTCGACGCCGCAGCCGGCGGGAGGGGTCATCGCCAGGGACGAGCGAGGAGAGCCGAACGGGATTCTGAGAGAGCAGCCGGCTCAGCGCCTCGTAGGCCGGCACCTGCCACCGGCGCCAGAGCCAACCGATGACGTTGCCCGCGAAGGGCTGCACGCCATGCTCCGGGAACTGGTCAGCTTGGGCATTACGAGCGGGAACGTGGCGGGGATCCGGCCCGGGGACGAGTTCCGGTGGGTGCAAGAGACGTACGCGCAATGGGGCCACGAACTGCCGCGGCTGACGATCCAGTTGCGTGTCTCACCGGGGTTCGACAGCCACGACGACCTGAAGACCGGGGTCGCCAGGACCATCGAGGAGATCCGCAATCTATCGGTTTACACCGGGTTCGGTGATGACCGCCTGAAGATCGGCGCGATCAAGATGAGCGTGGATGGCGGCTTCACCGGGAGCGCCGCCAAGCTCCTGGAGCCGTACCCTGACGGGACGACCGGGGCGGTGCGCATCCCGTCCGAGGCGCTCTACGAGGTCGCGCGCTACGCCCACGACCGGGGCTGGCAGCTCGGGATCCACGCGATCGGGGATGGTGGCGTGCAGCTCGCCGTGGACGTGCTCGACCGGGTCTTGCGCGAGAGCCCGCGGGAGGACCACCGGCACTACCTGCACCACGTGTCGGTGCTGCCGCCGGAGGAGACGCTCCGGAAGATGGCGGCCAACGACATTCTCGTCTCGAGCCAGCCGAACTTCACGTACGATCTTGCGCCCTACTACGCGGTGGCGCTGCAGGGCGAGCGTCTGGAGCGCAACAACCCGCAGCGTTCGCTGGCGAGGCGCGGGATCCGGCTGGCGTACGGCTCGGACCACCGGCCGTACGGGCCGATCGTGGCGATCTGGGCGGCGGTGACGCGCGAGGGGCGGGATGGTCGCATTTACGGTGCGGACGAGGCTGTGACGGTCGAGGAGGCGATTCGCTACCACACGCTGGGCTCGGCGTACCTGACGTTCGACGAGGATGAGCTCGGCTCGATCGAGGTCGGCAAGCTCGCCGACATGGTGGTCCTGACGCACGACATCCTGACGATCGAGCCGGCGCGGATCCGCGAGATCGGGATCGAACAGACCATCATCGGCGGCGAGATCGTCTACACGGCGGACCGGCCGAGGACCGCAAAGTTCGATGATGGCGAGTTCTGGTACGTCGGCGGGGAGAGCAGCAGGCGTCCCCGCGTGATCAGCAGCTCGCACTGAAATGGCGCGCGCCGCGGCTCGGCCTCCGGACGGGAGCGGGGTTCCGGGTCGCATGCGCGGCCGCCGGGCTCGCCACCAGGCGGAAAGGAGAACGGCGCGATGAGGATCGCTCGCGGAATGCGGTGCAGAGGACGTTACGCCTTAATCGGGCTCGCGGTGGCACTTCTTGCCACCGGCCGCGCCTGGGCCCAGGGGGCGCTCGAACCCGATGTGGTGTTCGTCAACGGCAAGATCATCACGCTCGATGGGGCCGGCCGGATCGTCGAGGCGGTGGCGGCTCGGGACGGCCGGATCGTGGCCGTCGGCACGAACAGGGAGATCCGTGCGCTCGCGGGCCAGAGCACGCGCGTGATCGATGTCCAGGGGCGGACCGTGATCCCGGGCTTCTACGACAACCATGCGCACCTCGGCACGGGTCGCGATCCGTCCATCCAGGAGTGGGACCACATCTCTTCCTGGGAGGAGCTGGCGGCGGCGCTGCGCGCTCGCGCCCGCGAAGTCCCCGAAGGCGAGTGGATCCAGGCGCATCTGTCCACCGAGCGGCTTCCCGAGCAAGTGTTGCCGACCCGCCGGGAGCTCGACCGCGTCGTCCCGAACCACCCGGTGGCGCTCCACCGGATGCACGTCATGCTGGTCAACTCGCTCGCGCTGGAGAAGGCGGGCATTACGCGGGACACGCCCGATCCGCGCGGCGGACGGATCGACCGGGACGAGCGGGGCGAGCCGAACGGTATCCTCCGCGAACAGCCGGCACACCGGCTCGTCGAGAGGGTCATCCCCGAATGGCAGCCGGACCCTGAGTCGGCGGAGCAGACGCTGCGCAACCAGCTCCGTCACCTGGCATCGCTCGGGATCACCAGCGTGAACGTGCCGGGCGTGCGTCCACACGTGCTGCCCCGGCTGCAGAAGGTCTACGAGCGCTGGGGCGACGAGCTCCCTCGGGTCACCGTGCAGATCCGCATCAGCCCGGGGTTCGACATGTACGATGACCCGGAGGAGGGGATCCGGACCGAGCTCGGCTACATTGAGGGGCTGCGCTTCTACACCGGGTTCGGCAACGACCGGATCAAGCTCGGCGCGATCAAGATGAGCGTCGATGGCGGGATGACCGGCCAGGCAGCCTGGCTGATCGACCCGTACAAGCACGATCCGGACTTCCACGGCGTGGTGCGGATCCCCCCCGAAGTCCTCTACGCCGTGGGCCGCCGGGCGCACGACCTCGGTTGGCAGCTCGGGATCCACGCGATCGGTGACGCCGCGGTGCAGGCCGCGGTCGATGTGCTCGATCGGATCCTGACGGAGAGCCCCCGGGACGACCATCGCCATTATCTGCACCACATCGAGGTCAAGCCGCCCGAGGCGACGCTCGACAAGATGGCGCGCCACGGGATCATCGCTGCCATGCAGCCGAACTTCACCTATTCCCTGGCGCCCTACGTCGAGAACGCACTCGCCCAGGAAAAGCTCGGGAGCGTGAACCCGCAGAAGGAGCTGATCGAGCGCGGGATACGCATCTCGTTCGGCTCCGACGGGTTGCCGCTGGGACCGCTCGTCGGGATCTACGCGGCGGTTACTCGCAAGGGCATCAACGGCGTGGTGTACGGCCCCGACCAGCGGATCGGCGTCCTGGACGCGCTCCGGTACTACACTCTCGGCTCGGCGTACATGACGTTCGACGAGGACGAGCGGGGCTCGATCGAGGTCGGCAAGTACGCCGACATGACAGTTCTCTCGGGGGACATACTGACCATCGATCCGGAGCGGATCCTCGATCTCCAGGCCTTGATGACCGTGGTCGGCGGCGAAGTGATCTATCAGGCGGACGGCCGGACGACCTCGAACTGACCGTTCTCGACGCCAGTCGACGAGCTCGCAAAGGGAGAGTTCATGGCGGAAGCACCGGCGCAACTCAGGAAGATTCTCGGTCGCCGACAGGTTCTGGCGATCGCGTTCGGCGCAATGGTCGGTTGGGGCTGGGTCGTCCTCTCCGGCGAAATGATCGACCGCGCAGGGACGATCGGGTCCGCCGCCGCGTTCGTGGTCGGCGCCATCATGGTTCTGCTGGTCGGGCTGACCTACGCCGAGCTGACTCCGGCGCTCTCGCGTGCCGGCGGCGAGCTGGGCTTCGCTTTCGCCGGGATCGGGCCGCGGGCTGCGTTCGTGTGCGGCTGGACCTTGATCCTGGCGTATCTCTCGGTCTGCGCTTTCGAGGCGGTCGCCCTGCCTACGGTCCTCGGCTACCTCTTTCCCGGGTGGGAAGGCCCCCACCTGTACACGATCGCCGGTTGGGAGGTCCGGCTCAACTGGGTGTTGATCGGCGTGGGCGGTGCGCTCGCCATCGGGCTCACGAACTACTTCGGCGTCACCCTCGCCTCGGCCGTGCAGACGTCGGCCACGATCGCGCTGCTTCTGGTCGGCCTGGCCTTCTTCATCCCCGGAAACGTGACAGGCGAGCTGGCGAGGCTGGAGCCGTACTTCACGGATCTGGGCGGGTTCTTCGGCGTCGTGATCATGACGCCATTCCTGTTCCTGGGCTTCGACGTGATCCCGCAGGTCGCGGAGGAGGTCAAGATCCCGGCTCTCACCATCGGGCGGCTGATCCTCATCTCCATCCTCGTTGCCGTCGTCTGGTACGTGCTCGTCCAGTGGACGGTCGGGCTGACGCTGGACGATGCGGCCCTCGCAGCGAGCGAGCTGGCGACGGCCGACGCCATGACCGAAGTCTATGGCAGCGCCTGGGGCGGTCGCGTCCTCGTCTTCGGCGGCCTGCTCGGGATCCTGACGAGCTGGAACGCGTTCTTCATCGGCGCGTCGCGCGTCATGTTCGCCATGTCGCGCGGTGGAATGCTCCCCGGGTTATTCTCCCGGCTGCACCCCCAGCATGGGTCGCCCGTGTTCGTGGTCGCGCTCCTGACGGCCGTGACGGCGATCGCGCCGTTCTTCGGCCGACGGGCGCTGGTCTGGCTGGTCGATGCCGGCGGGCTGGCCGCGGTCCTGGCGTATTTCTTCGTGACGGTCTCCTTCCTTCGGCTTCGCCGGACACACCCGGATCTGCCGCGGCCGTACAGGGCGCCAGCACCCTTCGTCACCGGTTCGCTGGCCGTGCTGGCCACCCTCTTCTTCATCGGGCTCTACATGCCCGGGAGCCCTTCTGCGCTGGTCTGGCCGGCCGAATGGCTGATCGTGCTGTCCTGGGCAGCCCTCGGGCTGCTGTTCGCCGTGGTGAATCGGCGCCGCGCGGTCCAGTTGGGCTACGACGAGCAGGCCCGGCGGATCCTGGGCCAGTACGCCGGTGCGTTCGTTCGGTCGCCGGAGGCCGAGCCGGTCGCGACTGAAACCTGAACGACGAACGGAGTGCGCCATGCGCATGTTCATCGGTGGTGAGTGGGTCGACAGGGACCGGAAGCGCGAGGTCGACCACCCGTTCGACGGGTCGATCGTCGACACCGTGCCGGAAGCCGACGTGGACGACGTTCAGACGGCGATCGCCACGGCGGTCCAGGGCGCCGCGATCATGGCCGCGATGCCCGCTTTCGACCGCTACCGCGGCCTGATGCGGGCCGCGGCGCTGATCGAGGAGCGCGCCGAGGATTTCGCCCGGACGATCACCCTGGAGTCGGGGAAGACGATCCACGAGGCGCGCGCCGAGGCGGCGCGTGCGGTTCAGACGCTCACGCTCTCAGCCGAGGAGGGCCGGCGGCTCTGCGGCGAGACGCTGCCGCTCGACGCGGTGCCCGGCGGCGAGGGACGGCTCGGCTTCACGTTGCGCGTGCCGTGCGGCGTCGTCGTCGCGATCACGCCATTCAACTTCCCGCTGAACCTGGTCTGCCACAAGGTCGGCCCCGCGCTGGCTGCGGGGAACGCCGTGATCGTCAAGCCCGCGGAGGAGACGCCGCTTTCGGCATTGAAGCTCACCGAGGTCTTGCTGGAGGCCGGGTTCCCGCCCGAGGCGGTCCAGTGCATCACGGGCGAGGGCGAGACGATTGGTCCGCCGCTCGTCGCGGACCCGCGGGTGCGCAAGATCAGTTTCACTGGCAGCCGCGCAGTGGGCGAGCAGATCTGCCGCACGGCCGGGCTCAAACGCGTGACCATGGAGCTGGGCTCCAACTCGCCGCTCATCATCCTTCCCGACGCCGACCTCGAGAAGGTCGCGAAGGTCACCGCGGCGAACGGCTACGCCCTGGCCGGACAGGTGTGCATCTCGGCGCAGCGCGTGCTCGTCCACTCCCGCGTCCACGCAGACTTCCTCGATGCTCTCCTGCCGGAGGTGGAGGCGATCACGACGGGCGACCCGTTCCTGGAGACCGTCCGCATGGGTCCCATGATCCGGGACGAGGATGCCGCGCGCGTGAACGCGTGGATACGCGAGGCCGCGGAGGCGGGCGCACGGATCGTCGCCGGCGGCGGTCGCGATGGGCGACTGCATGAGCCGACACTCCTGGACGACGTCAACCCGCAGCTCCGCGTCTCCCGCGAAGAGCTCTTCGGCCCGGCCGTCGCTGTCACGCCGTTCGCGTCCATCGACGAGGCGATCCAGATCGCGAACCAAACGCGATACGGGCTGTCGGCGGGCGTCTTCACGCAGAACGTCGACTGGGCGCTCCGTTTCGCCCGCGAGGTGAACAGCGGCAACGTCATGATCAATTGGGGCCCCAACTGGCGCGCGGACATCATGCCTTACGGCGGATTGAAGGAGAGCGGCATCGGAAAGGAGGGCCCCCGCTACGCGATCGAAGAAATGACCGAAACGAAGACCATCGTCTTCCACCCGGCGTGACCATGCAGCCGCTCGGTGGCGTGTTCGTCGTCGATCTCTCGCAGAATCTGGCGGGGCCATTCTGCACGCAGATCCTGGGTGACCTGGGGGCCGAAGTCGTGAAAGTGGAGCGCCCGGGGACCGGCGATGCCGCGCGCCAGTGGGGCCCGCCGTTCTGGGGCGACGACGGCGCGCTTTTCCTCTCGAGCAATCGGAACAAGCGGAGCGTCGCAGTAGACCTCAAGACGACCGAAGGGCGCGAGGTTGTCGAGCGCCTCGCGAGCCGCGCAGACATCTTCGTGGAATCGTTCCGCGCCGGAGGCGCGGAGCGGCTCGGGTTGGATTATCGGCGGCTCTCCACATCGAACCCGAGGTTGATCTACTGCTCGATCACTGCGTTCGGCGTTCGCGGCCCCTCGAGTCATCTGCCGGGATACGACCCCCTACTCCAGGCGTACGGCGGGCTCATGTCGGTGACGGGCCACGCCGACCAGCCGCCCGTACGGGTGGGCACGTCCATTATCGACATGGCGACGGGCATGTGGGCCGCGATCGGGATCATCGCAGCGCTTCGTGAGCGGGAAGCGACGGGGCGCGGCACCCACATCGTCGCCTCTCTTTTCGACACTGCGCTCATGTGGTGCGCCTATCACGCGATCGGGTACCTGGCCACCGGCCAGGTCCCGCGGCCGCACGGCACCGGCCTCGGCATGATCGCGCCGTACGAGGCGTTTCCCACCGCGGATGGTCGGGTGATGATCGCCGCCGGCAACGACGAGTTGTTCCGGCGCACCTGCCACGCGCTCGCCTTGCCGGGCCTCGCCCGGGATCCCCGGTTCGCCGACAACGCCTCGCGCGTCCGTCACCGGACCGTGCTGTTCGACCTCATCGCCGAGGCGACAGGGCGGCTGACGACCGAGGAGGTGACTCGACGCCTTCAGGGCGCGGGCGTCCCGTGCGCGCCGATCCGGTCGATCGACCAGGTCCTGGCCGATCCGCAGGTGGAAGCCAACGAGATGCTGATCGGGGCGGCGCACCCGAGCATCCCCGATTTTCGCACAATCGCGCTGCCCATCCAGTGGGATGGCGCACGGGCACCCGTTCGCCGCGCACCGCCCGTGCTCGGCCAGCACACCGCTGAAGTGCTCGAGGCAATCGGCTATGGCCACGATGAGATCGCGGAGCTAGAGCGGATCGGAGCGATTCAATGCACTTGCCCGGTTGGGTCCTGGTGATGCGGCTTCCGCTCGGTATGGGGTGGCGCAATACGGAAGAAGCCACCCGCTAGTGCTGGGACCCGCCCGCAGGCTGCGGAGCGAACGGCCGAGGGCAACGTTCACAGCTCTCCGAAGGAGACCCACGATGGAGAATATCAACAACACTCATCTCGCCCCCGTTTGGCCGCGTATCGTCGCCGGGTCGATCGTTGCTTCGAGCGGCGAGGGCGTCTGGCTCCACGCTGCCGACGGCCGTACCTTTCTCGACTTCACCAGCGGCATCGGCGTGACCGGGACCGGGCACTGCCACCCTCGCGTCGTCGCGGCGATTCAGGAGCAGGCGAGTCGGCTGATCCACGGCCAGCTGAACATCGTCTACCACGAGCCGGCAATCCGGCTGACGCAGGCGCTCGCGGAGATCGTACCCGAAGGCCTGGATACCTTCTTCTTCGCCAATTCTGGCGCGGAGATCGTCGAAGGTGCCGTGAAGCTGGTGAAACAGGCGACGAGGCGGCCGAACATCATCGTCTTCTCGGGCTCGTTCCACGGGCGGACCCACCTCGCCATGAGCATGACGACCTCCCGGACCATCTATCGGGCCCGGTACCAGCCGCTCGTCCCGGGCGTGTTCGTGGCGCCGTATCCGTACGCATTCCGGTTCGGGTGGGACGCGGACACGACCACTGACTTCTGCCTCGACCAGCTTCGCCATCTGTTGAAGTCGCAGACGGCACCGGAGGAGACCGCCGCGATCTTCCTCGAGCCGGTGTTGGGCGAGGGCGGGTACGTCGTTCCTCCCAAGCGGTTCGTTCAGGAGCTCCGCGCCCTGTGTGACGAGCAGGACATCCTCCTCGTTGCCGACGAGATCCAGTCCGGCTTCGGCCGCACCGGCCGGTGGTTCTGCATGGAACACTTCGGCGTCGCCCCCGACGTGATCTGCATGGCGAAGGGGATGGCCTCCGGGATGCCGATCTCCTGCCTGGCAGCGCGTCGCGAGCTCTTCGACGCCCAGGTGCCCGGCTCCCACGGAGGGACCTACGGCGGCAACCCTATCGCCTGCGCGGCCGCATACGCGACGATCGAAACGATCCGCGACGAGGGGCTTCTGGAAAATGCCGCCGCCATGGGCGCGCGACTCATCGGCGGGTTGACCGAGATCGCGGAGGAGTTTCCTGCAATCGGGGAGGTCCGCGGGCTCGGCCTGATGATCGGTACCGAGATGGTTACCGACGATGGCAAGCCGAATCCAGGCCTTGCGTCGGCCGTGACCCGGAACGCTTTCGAAAGCGGCCTCCTTCTGCTCACCTGCGGCACCTACGGGAACGTGATCCGCTGGATTCCGCCGCTCGTGGCACGGGAAGAGGACATCGACCACGCACTCGACGTGTTCCGGAGCGCGCTTCGGACCGCCCACGCGTACGCGTAGCGTGGCGACGCCATAGCTGGAGACCTCGGATCCTGTGCATGGCGACCGAGGTCTGATGATGACGGTCATGGGCTCTGCGGGCCTCTGCCCGGATGCGCGCAGGTGGCGGATCAGGAGGAACGCAGAGGGTCTCGTGCCCGTGCGTCCAGGCACTTGGGTGGGTAGTGGCGTGCGAGTTGGCGGGTGGCAGGGAATCCGAACCCAGATCCGCCTGAACTGTGGCCTGGCGCCGGCTGCCGATGAGAGCGGTCCTGCGGATCAGGCGACCAGCCAATGGACGAGCGCTCCCATCACTCACGGCCGGCGGCTGCCACGAGGCCGTCGACCACCGTCTTGCCGAAGCCGAACCGGGCGAGTTCCTCCGTCCGGTGCGGGACTACCGCAGGCCGGTTATGGAGGCGCCGGCCCATGAGCAGGTGGATGCCCGGGATGTACCACTCGGTACTTGTTGGGCCGTACCTCTTGCATTACCGTGTCCTGACGCAATTGTCATCACCGTCCGGCGCGGCCCCGTGCCGGCAGATTTGACGGAAGGCAACGAGCCCACACCTGCGCTGGCAAGATCGGAGACCCATTCCGATGAGCACAGACCTGTGGCCCCAGATTCCGGCCGCCCGCACGCTGGCCGATCAGGTGTTTCATGTCGTTCGCAAGCGAATCCTCGAACGGAAGTTGAATCCCGGCGAGTTCGTTCGGGTGGAGGATATCAGCCGGGGCCTCGGCGTCAGCCGGACGCCCGTGCGCGAGGCGCTCGGCCGGCTGGCTTCCGAGGGGTTCCTCGAGCATATCCCGCACCGCGGTTTCCGGGTGCCCGAGGAGTCCCTGACCGACCTGCTCGAGCTTTACCCCATCGTATCGGCGCTCGAGCTGCTGGCCGGCCGCCTCGCGCTTCCCAACCTGACGCCCGAGGACATCCGCAAGCTCAAGGAACTCAATGCTCGTCTGTGCGACGCACGCGACCGCAATGATGTCACCGCCGCAATCGAGCTCAACAATGAGTTCCATCACACCATCTGCGCCCGGAGCCGCAACCGCCGCCTGACCGAGATCCTCGGCGACCTCCGGTCGCAGGTCAACCGACTCGAGATCTGGTATTACTCTTCCCGCGAACACACGGAGATATCCATTCGCGAGCACGACGAAATCATCCGTCTCGTGGAGCAGGGCAAGTTTGACGAAGCGCTCGCCATCTTCGAAAGGAACATGCTCTGGACTTACACGATCCTCCTCGAGGAAACCGAGTCTTCCGACGCCACCTCCTCCGACGCCGCTCACTCCGGGCCCACGCGGCCGCCGTCTGCGTGGTCCAACCTCAATCAGCCGCGCTAGCTGTACTTCTCGGAGCCCGTAAGCGAGGGTAATACGCGGTCGATCCGTGGCAGGGCTGGCGTTTGGGAATCGCGAGTGCGACCAGACTTGGCTTAGCAGGGGCCGCCGCTCGGACAGGCGGGGATGGGCTGGGGCACGGTTCGCTTGAGCCGCCACGCTTTCTACTCAAAACACATCCACGTTCACCTCCGGCCGGTACCGACGCGGGTTCGTCCGGATATCGTTGATCAGGCGCTGGAGGTCGAGCACGGCGCGCAGCATCTCGTCGTACAGCGCCGGATCGGTGAGCAGCCGGCCCAGCGCGCCTTGCTGGCCGTCCACGCCGTTGAGCATCCCGGACAGTCCGATCAGGGCCGTGTCCGCGCGGCCGACCGTCGCCAGGAGTCTGCGGTACAGGGAGTCGCTCCTGAGGAGCTGGCCGAACGTCCCCCCGCCGTGGAGGAGCAGCGCCCCGACACTGTCCACCCGCGCGATCGCCCGGTCGAGCTGGTCGTAGAGCGCCGGGTCCCGGATCAGCCGGCCGAGCGTGCCTTCCATCCGATTGATCTCGCGCAGCGCCACCTCGAGCTGCGCGGCCCCGGACTCGAGCCGCACGTAGAGGTCGTCGTCCGTGAGGAGGAGGCCCAGCGTCCCCTCGCCGCGCTCGACCCTCGACGTGAGCGCGTACATGCTGCGCACGAGGAGGTGGGTCTGGCCGAGCACCTCGGTGGCCGTGGCGAGGACTTCCTCCAGCTCCGGCGGCGGGACGGACGGGAGCGTGTCGCCTGGTTGGAGCACGCGCGCTTCCGGTGTGCCGGGTGCGACGTCCACGAAGCGATCGCCCAGCAGCCCCTGCGTGCGGAGCCGCGCCTGGGAGTCCTCTCGGATCTGGTCCTGCACCTCTTCCGAAATGGCGAGCGTGACCACGACGTGGTTGCCTCCGGTCTTCCGCTCCATCGGGATGAAGTCGATGCGCTTCACGTGTCCGACCCGCTGGCCTGCCAGCGTCACGGGCGAGCCTTCGCTGAGGCCTCCGGTGTTGGGGAACAGCGCGACCAGCTCATAGTGCCGCGCGAAGACCTCGAAGAGCTGGCCCACCCGGAAAACGCCGTAGGCGAGGAGCGCGAGCGCGACGATCAGCAACGCGCCGACCCGTACTTCCCGCCACGCGACCGTGCCTGCGCGGATCCGGCGTCGCGCCATGCTCAGGCCGCCTCGACGAAGGCACGGATGTAGGGGTCGTCCGCCGCGAGGAGCTCTTCCGGCGTGCCGTCGAACCGGATCCGGCCCTCGCACAGCAGGTTCACGCGCGACGCGATCTTGAACCCCGCTCGCAGGTCGTGCGTCACGACCACCGAGGTCACGCCGAGCTCCACCTGGAGTCTGCGGATCAACTCGACGATCCTCTCGACGGCGAGCGGATCCAGGCCCGCGGTCGGCTCGTCGTACAGGATGACCTCGGGGTCTGTGGCGATCGCGCGTGCGATTCCGACCCGCTTCCTCATCCCGCCGGAGAGCTCGCCCGGAAGCCGGGCGGCGACCCTGGCCGCGTCCAGATCGACGAGCTCGAGTCGCTCGCACACGATGCGTTCGATCTCGCGTTCGGAGAGCTTCGTGTTCTCGCGCAGCGGGTACGCCACGTTCTCGAAGACGGTGAGCGAGTCGAACAGCGCCGCGTACTGGAAGACCATCCCGATCCGCCGCCGCATCCTCAGGACCTCTCTGAACGGGAGGCGCGTGATCTCGCGGCCGAACACGCGTACCGAGCCCCGGTCGGGCACGAGCAGCCGGAGGATCAGCTTGAGGATCGTCGACTTGCCCATCCCCGACTCACCGAGTACGAGCAGCGTCTCCCCCTCGCACACGTGGAGGTTGACGCCGCGGAGCACGGGTTGGTCGAAGCAGAGCCATACATCCCGGAGCTCGATGACCTTCCGCGCTTCGGAGTGCCGGGCGTTGCTTCGCCGCGTTGCGGGGGCGGGCGAACGGTCCGGCCCACCTCGCGGCCTCAGCGCATCCCGCACGGCGTGAGCGGCTCCCGGCGAGCGGCGTGGCGGGCCGTGCTCATGATACGGGCGGGAGGACCACCAGCAGGAGCTGGGTCATGAAGTAGTCGGTCGCGAAGATCAGCATCGATGACACGACGACCGCCCGCGTCGTCGCTCGCCCGACGCCTTCCGTTCCGCCCGCCGCATTCAGGCCGTAGTAGCTTCCCGTCAACGCGATCAGCGCGCCGAAGACCACGGGCTTCACCAGGCCGCTCACGAAGTCGCGCGGGAAGACACCGCCGACGAACCCCGACAACGCCAGCGTCGAGCCCACTCCGCGCAGGTAGGTGCCCGGTGGGATCTGGAGGCGGATGATGGCAATGGTGAGCCCCCCCAGGATCCCGATGACGTCCGCGATGATCGTC
>ERZ777003.3093-NODE-3093-length-17040-cov-5.286724_pt1 | contig 17040 bp, 18 predicted proteins | sample MGYA00374956_ERZ777003 | MGnify/ENA primary metagenome ERZ777003 (study PRJEB29302, sample SAMN06268252) | bioreactor metagenome | isolation source: Joint BioEnergy Institute, California, USA | place: USA:Joint BioEnergy Institute, California, USA | collected... | reverse complement strand
TCCATAACGCCGACGGCAACTACGTGGCGCCGACGCTCGAGGCCACGACCGCCGCGCTCGCCGGGGCCACGCTCAACGACGACCTCACGTACAACCCGCTGAACGCGCCCGGGGTCGACAGCTACCCGATCACGGCGCCGACCTACATCCTGATCCGTCCGTCGTACGACGACCCGGAGGTCGGGGCGGCGGTGAAGGGCTTCCTGACCTGGCTGCTCAGCGATCCCGTCTCGATCGAGATCGCTCACCGGGAGGGTTACGCCACCCTGCCCGACTCGATCCGCGAGAAAGCTCTCGCCCAGATCGAGTCCGTGACGGTCGGCTAGCCCGTGAGGGCCGACCGGAGCCGGGCCCTCGGGGCGGGACCGTTCCGGGTCCCGCCCTTGTCCGGCATCACGACCGGCGCCTGCGGCCCGAACGGGCCACGCGCAGGCAACCAGACGACACCGGGGAGTGGGCCGCGTGTCACGAAATCCTGACTGCCGTCCTTTGGGCCACGGGCGTTCTCCCGAGCCCGTGCGTTCTTCCGATCACGTGCCTTCGTGGTTGACGGGCCGCGGCGGTGGCGGCCTCGGCGATCGCGCGTTCCGGTGGCTGACCCTGGCCGCCGGTCTGCTCGTGCTCGCGGTGCTCGCGCTGATCCTCGTCTTCACCGTGAAGGAGGCCTGGCCCGCCTTCCGGCACGAGGGCATCTGGGGCTTCCTCACCGGCGATCGATGGGTGCCGAACGATCCGGACGGCCCCGACGGGCCGGAGCGTCCGCGCTACGGCGCGCTCGCCTTCATCTACGGCACGATCGTGACTTCACTGATCGCGGTCACCATCGCGGTGCCGATCTCGGTCGGGATCGCACTGTTTCTCACCGAGTACGCACCACGCCGACTGCGGGGGCCGGCTGTTACGATCATCGATCTCCTCGCCGCCGTGCCTTCGGTGGTCTTCGGCCTGTGGGCCATCCTCGTCCTGGGGCCGTGGCTGGTCGACGCGTATCAGGCCACGCACGGTCTGGTCGGCGCCTTGCCGATCCTGGGGTCGCTCTTCGGGCCGCCCCAGGGACCGCGGGCGTTCATGACCGCGGGCATCATCGTGGCGATCATGATCATTCCGATTATTACGTCGATCACCCGTGAGGTGTTCGCGACCGTGCCCAGTGCGGACAAGCAGGCGGCGCTCGCCCTCGGCGCGACCCGGTGGGAGATGATTCGCGGCGCGGTGTTCCCGCACAGCTTCGGCGGCGTCGTCGGGGCGGTGATGCTCGGGTTGGGCCGGGCGATGGGTGAGACGATCGCCGTCTCCCTCACGGTCGGGGCGGCTACACAGATCACCGCTAATCTCTTCGCGAGCGGCAACACGCTGCCGGCACGGATCGTCCAGAACTGGGGAGATCCGGGAATACCTCCCGGGCGGTCGGCGCTGGTCGGCCTCGGGGTGGTGCTCTTCGTTATCACGGTCATCGTCAACTACCTGGCCCGCCTCGTGGTCCGGCGAGCCGAGATCCGGATGAGAGGGGCGGCCGCATGACGCCTGTCCGTCTGACGAACCAGGTCACGCTCTCCGGCGCTACCAGAGTCGCCGGTGATGCTCTGTCCACCCGCGACCGTGACACCACCGCCGAGGTTCCCCCCAGCCTGCGGCGGTCGGCGCTCGCACGAGACCGGCGGATCGCGGACGTGGCCGTCCGGGTCGCGGTCTGGCTGTCCCTGGTCATCGCGGTGGTGCCACTCGCGTTGGTCATGTCCTTCGTGGTCGTCCGAGGGCTACCACAGTGGACGCCGGAGTTCTTCGACTTCGCCGGTCGTCTCACCACGCGCTACCAGAGCGAGGGCGGCAGCATGGCGCCGGCGATCGTCGGCACGCTGCTCACCACCACCGTGGCGGCCCTGATCGCTGTTCCCCTCGGAGTGCTCGGCGCGATCTACCTCAACGAGTACGGCAAAGCCAGCGTGCTGGCCCGGATCATCCGGATGATGACGGACGTCATGACCGGCGTTCCGTCGATCGTCATGGGCCTGTTCGTCTTCCTGGCCTTCGTGCTGCTCATTGACGAGTTGAACGCGCTCGCCGGCGCGCTCGCCCTGGCCTGTCTGATGCTGCCGGTGGTCATCCGCAGCAGCGAGGAGATGCTCCGACTCGTCCCCGACGAGCTGCGGCAGGCGAGTCTGGCCCTCGGCGCCCGTCGATGGCGCACCATCGTCTCGGTGGTGCTGCCCGCGGCGCTTTCCGGCATCGTGAGCGGTTCGCTGCTGGCGATCGCGCGCGCCGCCGGCGAGACAGCCCCCGTCGTGCTCGTCATGGGGGTGACCCGCCGGGTCAACTGGAGTCTCTTCGGCGGCAACGTGTCGTTGCCCATGCAGATCTACGACAACGCCCAGCAACCGTACGCCGCTGCCCAGGCCCGCGCGTGGGGAGCCGCCCTCACGTTGGTGGTCATCGTCCTGGTCACCACACTGCTGAGCCGCTTCATCGCCGCCCGGTTCGCCGTCAAGGAGCGCTGACCGATGACCTACTCAATTGACCAACTGGCATCATTTTATCGATTGACTTCGTTGGACCGGATGACCGTGACCGTCACCGACTCCGCTCCGGCCGCGTCCACGGCGTCCCCGGGACCGGCGGTCCTGGAGCTGGAGAACGTCAGCGTCTTCTACGGCAACTACGAGGCCGTGCGACAGACGACCATGTCCATCGCCAAGAACCAGATCACCGCGCTGATCGGGCCGTCGGGTTGCGGGAAGTCGACGATTCTGCGGTCCCTGAACCGCATGAACGACCTGATCCCCGGGGCTCGCGTGACGGGACGAATCTCGTTCCACGGCACCGACATCTACGCCCCCGAGGTCGACCCGATCCAGGTGCGGCGGCGCATCGGCATGGTGTTCCAGAAGCCCAACCCGTTCCCGAAGTCCATCTACGAGAACGTCGCCTATGGTCTGAGGATCAACAAGATCAAGGGCAACCTGGACGACATGGTGGAGCAGGCGCTGCGTGCCGCCGCGCTCTGGGACGAGGTGAAAGACAAGCTCAAGACGAGCGCCCTCGCCCTTTCCGGCGGTCAGCAGCAGCGGTTGTGCATCGCGCGGGCGATCGCGGTCAAGCCGGAGGTCATTCTCATGGACGAGCCCTGCTCGGCCCTCGATCCCATCGCCACCGCGAAGATCGAGGATCTCATGTACGAGCTGGCCTCGGAGTACACGATCGTGATCGTCACGCACAACATGCAGCAGGCGGCCCGGGTGAGCCACCGGACGGCGTTCTTCACCGCCGAGGTGGACGAGAACGGAGTCCGTTACGGGCGCCTGGTCGAGTACGACGACACCCAGAAGATCTTCACCAACCCGAAGGACAAGCGCACGGAGGACTACATCACCGGTCGCTTCGGATAGGCATGCCGGGTGGCTGTCGGAGGCCATGACCGTGGCTCACGGCGGGCCGAGGCCTCACACTCACACGCCACCGACCACCGACCCCGGAACGCGCATCCGGTCGGATGATCAACGGAGCGCGACGGGCGATCAACCAGGATCGGTCCGACTCCGGGCAGGGTCGGGGTGTGACGACTGTCCGTTCTTCCCACCTGGTCGATGCGCCGGCGGCGCCCCGGGTCCGGGCCGGCTGGACGTCGCTCGTCGCGCTCGCGGGCGGCACGGCGGTGCTCGTCGGCAGCGAGTTCCTGCCCGCCAGCGTGCTGCCCACCATGGCGGCCGATCTCGGCGTGAGCGAGGGAACGGCCGGACTGGCGGTCGCCGCGACGGCCGTGGCCGGAGCGGTCACCGCCCCGAGCATCGCGGTGCTGCTGCCGCGGACCGATCGCCGCACCGTCCTGGTCGGGCTGCTGGTCGCGGCGACGCTGGCCAACCTGGCGGTCGCGGTCGCACCGGGCTTCGCGGTGCTGCTCCTCGGCCGACTGGTGCTGGGCCTCGCCATCGCCGGCTACTGGTCGTTCGCGTTCTCCGTCGGCACCCGCGCGCACCCGGGCCGCGACAGCGTGGTGTCCACGTCGATAGCGATGGGCGTCACCGTAGCCACGATCGGGGGCGTGCCACTGTCCTCTGTGATCGGTGACGAGGTCGGCTGGCGGGCGGTCTTCGTCGGCGCCACGGTGCTCAGCGCGCTGAGCGCGGTGGCCTTGGCCGCGACCCTGCCGTCGGCGCCGCCGCTCCCAACCGCCGGGTTCGCCATGATGCGCCGCGCGGTCGCCAACCCGCGGTTGCTGGTGGGCCTGCTGGGCGTGGTGCTCGTCGTCGTCGGCAACTTCGCCGCCTACCCGTACATCCGGGTGGCGATCGCCGAGGTCGCCCCGGCCAGCACCGTCTGGCTGCTGCTGGGGTGGGGCGTCGGGGGCATGGCCGGCAACCTGCTGGCTGGACGGTTCGCCGGCCGCCTGCGCGTGGTGGCCGCGGTGGCGCCCGCGCTGCTGGGCGCCAGCCTCGGGGTGACGACGGCGGCGACGACGCTGGGGTGGCTCGCGATCGGCGTGGTCGCCTGGGGTCTGGCCTTCAACATGGTCCCGGTCGCCACCCAGCTGTGGGTGACCCGCCTGGAGCCGGCCCGCGTCGAGTCCGCCCTGGCGCTGCAGGTGACCGCGTTTCAGCTGGCCATCACGCTGGGGTCCGCGGCCGGGGGCGCGCTACTGGACGCCCACGGGGTCGCGACCGCGTTCGGCGTCGGCACGGCGTTCGCGCTGGCGGCGGCGGTGGTCTTCGCGGCGGTGCGCGTGCCGCGCGGTGCGGGCTGACGGAACGGCGGTGTCTTCCCGGGCCCGCCAGGCCTGGGGGCCCATGCCGTGGTGGGCCGAGAACGCGCGGCTGAAGGCGGCGGTCGACCCGTACCCGACGGCGTACGCGACCTGTTCCACCGGGCGGGAGGCGTCGCGCAGCAAACGCCGCGCCTCCCGCATGCGGACCTCACGAACCAGCTCGCTCGGGCCGAGGCCGAGCGAGCGGCGGAACCGCTCGGCCAGGGCGGAGCGGGACAAGTGGACCAGACGGGCCATCCGCTCGACGGTCCACGGCTCGCCGGGTCGGGCGGTCACCGCCGTGACCACGGCCGCGACGATCGGTCGGCCCGGTCGTGCCCCTGGCTGGCCGCCCAGGCGGCGACCATGGCGGCGCCGATGAGGTTGCCGTAGCTCGCGGCGAACAGGTCCGGTGGACACTCTGTCTGGAGTGGACACATCGTGACGAGCGCCGCGACCCCCGGGCTTGCGGTCGCGAACCCGCGGACCACCAGCGGGCTGGGCAGCCGCGGGACGGGGACAGACGGTCGGAGATCGGCGATGACCAGCGTCGCCGGTTCCGTTTCCGGGGTAGTGATCCGGTACGCCGTGCGGGCGTCGACGAGGACGGCGTCCCCCGGCGCGAGGCCCTCGTCGCCGGCCGCGGTTTCGAGCCTGACCTGGCCGGCGACGACGAAGGCCCAGCCGGGGCCTGGACGGTGCTGGAGCGACGCCCCGGCCGAGAGGGTGACGCGCTCCAGGTTCGACATCTCCCACGCCGGTTCCACCGACGTCGCGGTGGCCGCGGCCCGGACTGTCCCGACGGATCTGGTCACGGACGATGCAGCGCCGTCGCCGGCGTCCGCATTCCCAGCGCCACCACGCGGGACGCCGGACGGTGGGGGAGTCGTTCGGAGCCGCCCCGGTCGGTTGAGCGCCATGGCCGATACGCGTCGTGGCTGGGGTCCATACAATCAGCTGGTTAGGGAACCGATGAAGCTCGTGGATCGGCTGGCCGGGGCGGGCGACGTGGCAGCGCCGGTGGCCGGTAACCACCCACGGGCCGACGGTCGCCCACCGCCGCGACGGAAGAACATTCCCGGCTGGCTGTCCAAGCGTCGACGCATCTGCCCTGCGCCATCCAGCCCACGTGCTGTGGGTTTCGGCGAATGCTGACAGACTGGAGGCGAAGGACCGGCGGTCGAATTGTGGGCCGGGCCGGTGGTGTATGGCGTCGATCGTGTGATGAATTTATGTCCTTTCGTTGCAGGGCGTCCCGAGTCGTCGAGGCGGCGGGCGTGCCACGGGTAGCCCGGCGGGTCGTCCGAACCAATCCTGATCGGCCTTTCCCTCCTTCTCGAGGAACCACTTCGGGGAAGACCTTTCTCGTGCGGAACGTCGTCACCCGACTCCGGTCCACGAGGGCAGAGTCGGGTGAGATCGGTCGTTGTCGCGGCTTCGGTCCGTCAGGCCGGGACCGGGGTCGGGGCCGACGGTCGCCGTACCCGTGACCACGCCAGCAGCAGGCTGCCCATCACGATGGTCCACACCTGGAGCGGGAAGACGGCGAGCCGTTCGGAGCCGCCGAGGCCTAGCGCGCCGAACTGCCGCTCGAGGTGCATCCACGTTCCGGCCAGGGCGACCAGGCCCATCGCCACGGTGAACCAGCGGGCCCGGCCGAGGAGGCTGGCGCGGGGCACCAACCCGGCGAGCAGGAGGCCGAGGTTGCCGACGATCAGGATGAGGAAGGCGCCGAGTACGTGCCCGTCCAGGTTCACGTCAGCGGGCCAGACTCCGGCGAACACGTAGCCGACGGCGGCCAGGAGCAGCAGGGCCTGCGCGGCGCGGGCCCAAGACCCCGTGCCCCACAGCCGCACGGTGAGCAGGACACCGGCGGCCAGCAGGAGGCCCTGGGCAATCATCGACACATTGACGACGTCGTGCAGTGGGGAGCAGATGTAGCGGGGGAACTCCTCGTCGAACACCCCGCAGCTGGTCACGCCGAGATCGCTGATGTTGTTGTGGGCCAGGCTGTACGGCGTCTTCCACGCCGCCTGAGTGACCACATTGGCCACCACGAACTGGACGGCGCCGACGATCCAGGCGGCGGCGCCGACGCGCGCTGATCCGGAGACACGGGTAGATGTCAATACGTCCGTCACGCGACCAGCTCACCACAGCGAACTCCGCCCGGGAATCCAGCCAGCGGGCGTCCGCGTCCTGGGGATAACCCCCGGCCCGGCGGGTGGGCGTCGGCGCGGTGGGGTCGCCCGGTCCGCCGGGGCGTGTGGCCTATCGTCGTCGGTCTGTTTGCCCGCGCCGTATGGTGCCCGTGTGATCACCCGCCCTTGGCCCGGACGCTCCACCGAGGCCCACCGCCCACGGCCATGGACACGCCAACGGCCCCGGTGGTGGACCACCGGGGCCGCTCGGAGGATGTCGTCAGGGCGCCACGCCGATGAAGGAGAAGTTCGTGAGCAGCGTCTCGGCGTCCACGGTGACGGACACCATGTACCCGTCGGACATGCCCGACGCGTTGTACTCGCCGCCGATCAGGGTGAGTTCGTTGCCGAGCAGGAAGTTGATGCCGGCCGCGTTCAGCTCGTTGACCCACTCCTGCACGTACTCGACGCTCGGCGCGGTGAACTCAAGCGTCCAGGTGCCGCCCTCGCCCAGGATGTTCGGCCCGGAGAACTCGTAGGCGATCTGTACACCCTCGGGCCTGGGCAGTGATGCCGGCCACGGGTAGGCCGGGTCGATGGAGATCTCCCCGGTCGACCGCTCGGACGGTTCGTCGGTCGGCAGCTCCTGGTCCGCCTGGCTGGGGGTCACCGGCGGCGACGCGCCCGGGTCATCCGACGAGCAGCCGGCGAGACCGAGCGCGGCGGCGAGCCCGAGCGAAGCGATGGCGAGAGTAGTGCTCCGTTTCACGTTCCTTGTTCTTCCTGCTCAGCGCCGAGGCATACCGGACCATGATCGGGAAGCGCCGGCGCCCTTGCCATCAGCAGGAATTACGTACGCCACGAGCAGGACTTACGTACGACTGACCGTGGCCGACTGACATGCCGACCTCGCTCGCGGAGTGGCCGATCGTGCCACGGGCGGCTGAGGCCGCCGAGATCGCCGCCGGACTGACCCGGTTGCCGGTCCGGGTCCAGCTGATCGTCGGACCGGCGGGCATCGGCAAGACCACCCTGGCCAACCAGGTCGCCGCGGCGATGCCGGACCGTGTCGTGGTTCCAGTGATCGCCCTGGCCGAGTTGAGCGGGGTGCCGCTGGGGGCGTTCGCCCCGGCGTTGGCCCGTCTGGGGCTGCCCACCGACCCGGCGCGAGCGATCCCGGAGCTGCTGGCGACGGTCGGGCGGGCCGCCGCCCGTCATCTGCTCGTCATCGACGATCTTCCGCGGCTGGATGGTGTTTCGGCCGCCGCGGTGTACCAACTCGTCCGGGCTTTCGGCGTGCCGACACTGGCTACCGCGCGGCTCGGCGAGGCGATGCCAGGTCCGGCCGCCCGGTTGGTCAGCGAGGGTCTGACCGACCGGCACGACCTGGCCGGGCTGCGCGTGGATCAGGTCGATCAGCTCCTGGAGATTCGGTACGGCGCCCGTCCGCGCTACGCCGACGTGGTCCGCCTGGCCGAACGCACCGACGGTAACCCGCTCTACCTGCGTGTCCTGGTCGAGGGCGCCGAACAGGCTGGGGCCGTCCACCGTGACGGCACCGTGGTGAGCGTCGGCGACGTCGTGGTGCCGGCGGACCTGACCGATGCCATGTCCGACCGGCTCGCCGTCCTCTCCGCCGACGAGCGGCGGCTGCTGCGGCTCGCGGCGCTGCTGCAGCCGGTCCAGCGCGGTGTCCTGGCGACCACGGCCGATCAGGCGGCGGCAGTGGCTCGCCTGGAGTCGGCGGGACTGCTCGTGCCCGAGCAGGGGACCGCGCGCCTGCGGATCGCGCACCCTCTGGTCACCGAGGCGCTGCAGCGCGAGGCGGTGTCCGGGCCCGAGGTCGCGGAGGCGATGCAGCGGCTGCGTAAGTTGGCCACCCCGCGCGACCGGCTGCTCGCCGTACGTCTGGCGCTCTCCGCTCCAGCGGCGCCGGAGCCCGACGCCGCTGAGCTGGTCTGGGCGGCCGGCTGGGCTTACGGCATGGGCGACTACACAGCCGCGGTCGAGTTCGCCCAGGCAGCCCTGGCCCGCGGAGTGGACCGCCCGGCCTGCTGTTCCGCCCTGCTCACGGCCGCGAGCGCGTACTCCCTGCTCGGGGAGGCGGAGGCGGCCGAGCGGGCCTTCGCGGAGGCGGAGGCCATCGCCGTTGAGCCCGATGAGCTCGCGCTGCTCGCGGTGCGCCGGGGCGAGCACCTGTCCTACCGTCGCTTCGACCTGCCCGCCGCCAGGCCGAGCGCATTCGGACAAGAATCGCTCATTCCCAACAGTTAGAGGAATCCTTGGAGCGGTGGGCAGCCTCGCTGGCCGTGGTCGGGAGCATGCCGCTGCTCGGACGGCTGGCGTTCCGCGTCAAGCCTGAGCTGGCCATCCGGGCCGCGATCCTCACCGTGGTGTCGAAGGCGGTGCGGGGCGATTCGGCGGCGGTACGGGAGGCGGTCGCGGAGCTGGTGCGGATCCAGGACCAGTTGGGTCAGGTCGACCCGCTCGCCTCGGCAGCGTTGGGTTTCGCACGGTTCGTCGAGCTCATCTGCGCCGGCCAAGTGGCGCACGCAGCCGAGTACGTCGAGCACCGTCGTATCGATGCTGATGCTGGCGTTGGGGTCTACACCTGCCTGCTGGCGAACCTGCGCCAGTACGGGGGTCGCCTGGTCGAGGCGGAACGCCTGGCGTCGTTGGCCGTCGAACAGCTGCGCTGGCGGGACGGCCTGGGTTTTCTCGGCATCGCGTTGAGCATCCAGGCCACCATCGTCGCCAAACGCGGCCGGGTGGACGAGGCGCAGAGACTGCTCGCGCGATGACCCGGGGGCAACGCACGTACCGGGGCGCTTTCATCCAGTGCAGTGAGGCCGAGGCGTGGATCCTGGTGCACTCGGGGAAACCCGAGGCGCCGGTGCCGGTGGTGGAGAAGGCGGCGCTGGCCGGCGCCGAGGCGGGCTACCCGTTCCTCGCCGTGTTGGCCACCTGCGTGCTGATCCGGCTGGGTTTCGTGGAGCCGGCGGCCAGCGTTCTGACCCAGATCGGTGCCGGGGTGCCGCCCACGCTGGAACTGGCCACGAGCATCCGCGACCTCGCGGTCGCCATGCGTGACCGCGACTGGACCGCGCTTCCGGCCGTCATGAAGCGGGTCGTCGCCTGCGGGCAGGAACCGACAGTGCTCGATGCGATCGAGATCGTGCTGCGGATGCGGCCGCCCGCCGAGGGGGCCCGCAAGCTGGCCGTCATCCAAGCCGAGGTCGCCGGCGGTGTGGACGAGCCTTGCTGCAGCGACGGGGGCGCGCCACGGTGCTGACCCCGCGGGAGCATGAAGTGGCCCGCGCGGCCGCGGCCCGGGAGCGCAGTCGCGAGATCGCCGCGCGCCTCGGCATCTCGGTGCGCACTGTGGACACTCAGCTGCAATCGGTCTACCGCAAGCTCGGCGTCTCCTCCCGGGACGAGCTGCGGGCGGTCATCGACGACGTCGCCCCGCTGACCAGGCCACCCGGACCCACCACCGCCATGACCACCGCGTGAGGTCCCACGGGCCGGTCACGCGCGGATTCCGACCGGGAATCCGGTCAGCCGGAACTCGATCGCCCACCGCGTCACGACGGTGTTGAGTCAGCCGCGCAGGATGTGCTGCAACTGAGCGCGAACCGAGTCGATGACCGTCGTGGCCACCCGAATGTCCTCAGTGGATGCACGGCCGAGGCTGACCAGCCGGGCGACCTCGGCTGCCAGCTCAGCCGCCTTGCGGACCAACGTCGTCTTCGGGTCGGCCGCCGACTCGCCCGCCGCCTCGCCACCGCCGCGACCAATGACGATCATCGGGCTGACGGCCTGACGAACGGCGTGACCGGCTGCCCGCAGCTCCTGTTTGAGCTCCCGGACGGATCCGCGCACCCCCGCCTCGACCTGTTCGGCGAGGTTGGCCAGGTCGGCGACGGAGCTGCTGATCTCGGCCTCGAGCTGGGCGACCTCGTCGGCCCGGGCGGCGAGCTCGGCCCGCCCGGCGTCGGTGATGCTGTACACCTTCCGGCCGCCCGACGCGGTGTGGGTCACCAGCCCGTCGGCCTCCAGCCGGGCCAGCCGCGGGTAGATGGTGCCGGCCGAGGGCGCGTAGAGGCCGTGGAACCGGTTCTCGAGCGACCTGATCAGCTCGTAGCCGTGCTTGGGACCGTCGGCGAGCAGCCGCAGCAGGTACAGCCGCAGCCGCCCGTGGCTGAACACCGCACTCACGTCGCGCCGCCTCCCGCCGTCGGGCCGACCGCTGCCTCCTGGTTCGGCCGCGAGCAGTGCTCCGCGCGGTCCGGCGGGCCGTCGTTCGTGGGAGGTGGCTCGTCGTACTCGCTCGCCGGGCCGGCGAGCAGCGCCACTGTGCCGGAGACGGCCGAGGCCCGCAGCCGGCCGGTGCCCGCGCCGATCTGCCCGGTCGCGATGTGCCGACCCATGCGGTTGACCGCCGGCACCTGAGCGAAGGCGCTGGTGACCGATCCGCTGGTGGCGGCGAGGTCCACCCGGAGGTTGGCGTCCTCCGGCACCCGAACGGTGATCGATCCCGACACGGTGTCCAAGTGCACGATGCACGCCCGTGGGTTGTCCAGATCGCAGGTGATCGCACCCGAGATCGTCCGGGCGTACACCTGATCGGCCGAGGAGCCGGCCAGACTGATCTCGCCGGAGACGGTCTGCATGGTCAGCTGACCGGCCACCCCGACCGCCTCGATCGAACCGGAGACCGTCTTCGCCTGGACCTGGCCGCCGAGACCCATCATCGCGATCGATCCGCTGGTGACGTCCACCGTCGTGCCCTGGCGCAGGCCGGACGCCACGACGTCCCCGTCGACGACCGTCAGGCTGGCGGTGGTGGTGGGCGGGACGGCGATGATCACCTCGGCCGACCAGCCCCACCGGCCGAGCCACCCCAGGCCCAGCGACCAGACGATGCCGCGAACGTCGTGGCGGACGGACAGGGTGCCGTCGGCCTGGGTCACGGTGAGGCCCTTGTGCCCGACCCGGCGCACCTCGATCCGCGCCGGCCCGTCGGTGCCGACCACGTGCACCTTGCCGTGAGCCAGCCACACGTCGAGCTGGCTGACCGCCTCGTCCAAGGTCAGCTGGGTCGGACTGGTGATGTGCCGGGTTCCCATGTCGCGCCTCCGCCACCGTTGTGTCGCGATACATCTTAAACGAAGACGCGATACATGACCAGGGTGCCGGCGGGTGGATCGCCAGCACCACGGCGGAGCCCGGCAACTACGGTCAGCCATCCGGCGACGGCGTACCGTAGATCGGACGACTCACAGCCAACGCTCGTCGGACGTTCAGCCTGTCCCCAGGCAGGCGACGGAGGATTCGAGGCCATGGGAGTTCGCAGCGGGGTGGCCCGGCATCCCGAAACCATCGCCGCGAGCGCCGGAGAAGCCGACCGGGCCGCGCCAAGCCCGTCGCGCGGCGCCCCGTCGGGCTCGGCGGCGTCATGGCGGGAGACACCGACCCCGCCCGCGGTCGCTCCGTGGCCGGCCCGTCCCGACGCGTCGAACCGGCCCAAGCTCCTGGTCGTCGAGGACGACCCCAACATCGTCGAGCTGCTCGCGGCGAGCCTGCGGTTCGCCGGCTTCGACGTGTCCGCGGTGACCAACGGCGCCGAGGCGGTGGCCGAGGCGCGGCGGTCCCACCCGGATCTCGTCGTGCTCGATGTCATGCTGCCCGACCTTGACGGGTTCGAGGTGATCCGGCGCATCCGCGACTCGGGCCTCCGCACGCCGGTGGTGTTCCTCACCGCCCGGGACGCCACCGAGGACAAGGTGCGTGGCCTGACCCTGGGCGGGGACGACTACGTCACCAAGCCGTTCAGCCTCGAGGAGCTGACCGCCCGCATCCGCGCCGTCCTGCGCCGAACCTCAGGCGAGCGGTCGGAGTCGTCGGTGCTGCGGTTCGCCGACCTCGAGCTGGATGAGGAGTCCCACGAGGTACGCCGCGGCGGCCGGCTGGTCTCGCTGTCGCCGACCGAGTTCAAGCTGCTGCGGTACCTGATGCTCAACGCCGGCCGGGTGCTGTCCAAGGCCCAGATCCTCGACCACGTGTGGCAGTACGACTTCCGGGGTGACGACTCGATCGTGGAGTCGTACATCTCGTACCTGCGGCGCAAGGTCGACACCGTGGAGCCGCGGCTGATCCACACGGTGCGCGGCGTCGGGTACGTCCTGCGCCTGCCGTCGTGACCGTACCGTCTTGGACCGCGCTCGTACCGTCGTGACCACGCCGCCGCCCCCCGCCTGGCCGGCCGGTTCGCCCGCCTCGGGCCTCGGCCAGCGCTTGATCACCGCTGTCCGTGACACGGTGGCCCGCATCCCGCTGCGGGTCCGGCTGGTCACGGTGATGCTCGCCCTGGTCGCGATGGCGCTCATCGTGATCGGCTCGGCCAGCGCGCTCTACCTGCGCGCCCACCTGGTCGAGCGGGTGGACGGGCAGCTCGCCCTCCAGCTCGAGGCGTACGGGCGGGACCTGGATCGCATCCGGTGCCAGCCGGCCGAGGTGCTGATCCCCAGCGACTTCCTGGTGGCTCTCTGGCAGCCGTGCCAGGTCGTGGCGTACGACCGCAGCACCTACACGCCGCAGCAGATCCCCGATCTGTTCAGCCAGCCTCCGGTGCTCGAGCGACCCTACACGGTGTCCTCAGTGGACGACAGCCGCCGGTGGCGCGTCCTGGCTCGGCAGCTGTCGCCGGGCGTGGTCTTCATCGTCGCCGAGGATCTGGCCAATGTGGATAGTGCCATCGACCGCCTCGTGCTGGCCAACGTCCTCATCGGTGCCCTCGTCCTGATCCTCCTGGCGCTGCTCGGCGTGTGGCTGGTGCGGATGAGCCTGCGTCCGCTCGACGACATCGAGCAGACCGCGGTGGCGATCGCCCAGGGCGACCTGACCCGACGGGTGCCGGTGGGCGAGCCCACCACCGAGCTGGGCCGCCTCTCCTTCGCGCTCAACACCATGCTCAGCCAGATCGAGTCGGCGTTTCGCGCGCGAGCCGCGTCCGAGGCCCAGGCTGTCCGGTCCGAGCAGCGCATGCGGCAGTTCGTGGCGGACGCCTCGCACGAGCTGCGGACCCCGCTCACCTCGATTCGGGGCTTCGCCGAGCTGTACCGCCAGGGGGCGGCGGTCGACAAGGACGAGGTGGTGCGCCGCATCGAGGACGAGGCGGCCCGGATGGGCCTGCTCGTCGAGGACCTGCTGCTGCTCGCCCGCCTCGACCAGGAGCGTCCGCTCCGAATCGAGCCGGTGCACCTCATCGAGCTGATCAACGACACTGCCGCGGCGGCCCGCGCGGTCGCCCCCGACCGCCCGATCGAGGTGGAGCTGGGGGAGGGAGCGGGCGGCCTCGTGGTCTCCGGTGACCAGGCCCGCCTGCGCCAGGTGGTGAGCAACCTGGTGACCAACGCGTTGACCCACACCCCGCCGGGCACACCGGTGACGCTGCGCCTGTACGCCGAGGGGGCGCCGCCGCCCGGCGCGGTCCTGCCGCCCGGCGTGGTGCCGATCCCCGGAGCCGGGCCGGCGCCCGGTGCCGCGCCCGCGGGCGACCAGCGATTCGCCATGATCGAGGTCGCCGACCGCGGTCCCGGGCTCACCCCGGAGCAGGCCGAGCAGGTCTTCGAGCGGTTCTACCGGGTCGACAAGGCGCGCACCCGCCGGGCCACCGGCGCCCCCGGCCTGCCCCACAGCGGCGCCGGGCTGGGCCTGGCGATCGTGGCCGCGCTGGTCACCGCGCACCAAGGCAGCGTCGACGTGGTGACCGCCCCGGGCGAGGGCGCTACCTTCCGCGTCCGCCTCCCGCTCGCCCACCCGGAGCCGGCCCCCTCGGACGCCGCCTGAGCCAGGTCGGACACCGCCTGGGCCAGTCGGACAACGATTGGGCGAGATCGGATGCCGCCTGGGCGAGGGGTGGTGTGCCCGCGGTCGTGCTGCCGAGGCAGCCGGGTCGCCGATTCCCAGCGGGTTTTCAGGGGGTGGTCAGTCGTGCCGAAGGTCGCCGAGGCAGTCTCGTGACCATGAGTGAGAATCCGACGAACCCGGCCGGCCCGGAGCCGGCCGCTTCGGCTGCCCCACCGACGGGTTCGGTGGCCCCGGCCGAGGCCTCGGCGGCGGCTGCGCCCGGTCCTGTCCAGCCGAGCTCGCCATCGGCGTCGGCTGGGCCCGGCACGGTCCAACCGTCCTCCGGCTCGTCGGCGCCGCCTCCCGGCGGCCTCACCCCGGCTCCGCCGGCGACCACCCCGTCCTCCGGCACCCCGGCCCCGGGCGCTCCGGTACTGGGCGGGTCAGTCCCGGGCACCTCAGCGTCGGGTACGCCCGCGCCGGGCACGCCGGCGCCCACCACTTCCGACCCGGGCAGCCCGGCCCCCGGCATCCCGGCGTCGGGTACCCCGGCGGCCCCGCCGGCCGGCGCCCCGGCGTCCGGCCATCCGGCCCCAGCCGCCGGCGCTGAGCCGGTCACCGGTCCGATCCCGCCCGCGCCCGGGGTCCCCTCGGCTCCGCCCCCGGCGGGCGTGCCCATGCCCCCGCCGGTCGCCCCCGGCTACCCGGGCGCTCCGTATCCGCCCCCGGCCCCGCCTACGGGCGCGTACCCTTGGCCCGGGTCCCCGACGCCGGGCGGCGCTCGGCCCGGCTCGGTCCGGCGCATCGTGGTCGCGGGCGCGGCCGCCCTCGCCATCGCCCTGACCGGCGGGGTCGTCGGGGGTTTCGTGGGATACGCCGCGCGGGGTGACGCGGGCAGCCCGCTGCAGCTGCCGGTGGTGAGCGGGAACAGTGAGGCGGCGCCGGTGGTCGACCGTTCGTCGCTGTCGGGCATCGCGGCCGCGCTGCAGCCGGCGATCGTGCACATCACGACCGACTTCAGCGAGGGCTCGGGCGTGGTGATCACGCCCGAGGGACACATCGTGACGAACAACCACGTGATCGCCGGCGCCCGCCGGGACACGGTCCGGGTGACGTTCAACAGCGGACGGCAGGTCCCGGCCAGGATCGTGGGCACGGATCCGCGGACCGACCTGGCGGTCATCAAGGTCGATGCGGAGAACCTGACGGTCGCCCCGTGGGGGGACAGCGACACGGTTCAGGTCGGCGACACCGTGCTGGCCATCGGGAGCCCGCTCGGCTTGCAGGGCTCGGTCACCGCGGGCATCGTGAGCGCGCTCAACCGCACCATCCGGGTGACCGACGGCCCGCGGTCCCAGTTCGACACCGGCTCGACCACGGTCATCGGAGGGGCGATCCAGACCGACGCGCCCATCAACTCCGGCAACTCAGGCGGAGCGCTGGTGAACATGCGCGGCGAGGTGATCGGCATCAACACCGCCATCGCCACCACGGGGATGAACGGCAACATCGGCGTCGGGTTCGCCATCTCCTCCAACCGGGCCAAGAGCGTGACCGACGCCCTCATCGCCGGTCGGGAGGTCACCCACCCCTACATCGGCGTCCAGATCACCGATGACGAGGACGGCGGGGCGCTGATCCGCGAGGTCGTCCCGGGTGGCCCGGCCGACCAGGCGGGCCTGACCGCGGGCGACGTGGTGACGAAGATCGACGATCGACCGATCCGCGGCACCGAGGACCTCATCGGGATCGTCCAGTCGAGCACCGTGGGCGAGGAGCTCACGCTGACCATTCGCCGCAACGGCTCGGAGCGGACCGTCACCGTCACGGTTGGCGAGCAGTAGGCCGAGCGCGAGCAGCGGTCCAGCGGTGGCCGGCGAGCGGGAATCCCGCGCGCTGGCGTACCGGTCGCGGCCGGCGTCGGAGCACGACCGGCCGCGCCGGGCCGCGCGAGCAGACCGATCCTCCGGGGGAAGGCGGGCCTGACCAGTCGGTCGCGATCAGCTCGGTAGGTGGGGCCGGCTGGTCAGGCCCAGCCGAGGGTGCGCTCGACCGCCTTCCGCCAGCGGGCGTACGCCGCCTCGCGCTCGGCCTCGGGCACGGCCGGCTGCCAGGACGCCGCGGCCCGCCACTGGGCGCGCAGCGTGTCGAGGTCGGGCCAGTAGCCGACCGCCAGCCCGGCGGCGTAGGCGGCGCCCAGGCAGGTGGTTTCGGTGATCTCCGGCCGGGCCACCGGGACGCCCAGCGCATCCGCCTGCACCTGCGGCAGGATCGGGCTCACGGTCATCCCGCCGTCGATCTTCAGACGAGGCA
>ERZ777003.3092-NODE-3092-length-17043-cov-5.713857_pt1 | contig 17043 bp, 16 predicted proteins | sample MGYA00374956_ERZ777003 | MGnify/ENA primary metagenome ERZ777003 (study PRJEB29302, sample SAMN06268252) | bioreactor metagenome | isolation source: Joint BioEnergy Institute, California, USA | place: USA:Joint BioEnergy Institute, California, USA | collected... | reverse complement strand
GTCGGTCGCGCACATGGGCTTCGTTACGCTTGGCTTCTTCATCTTCAATACGGCAGGCATTGAGGGTGGTATCGTCCAGATGATCTCGCACGGATTCGTGTCGGGCGCCATGTTCTTCTGCATTGGCGTACTTTACGACCGCCTGCATTCGCGCCAGATCGCTGATTATGGTGGTGTCATCAACGTGATGCCGCGCTTCACCGCGTTTGCCGTACTGTTTGCGATGGCCAACTGCGGGCTGCCAGCCACCAGCGGGTTCGTGGGCGAGTTCATGGTCATCATGGGTGCAGTCGAATACAACTTCTGGATCGGCCTGCTGGCGGCAACGTCGCTGATCCTGGCTGCGTCGTACTCGCTGTGGATGGTCAAACGGGTGTACTTCGGCGAGGTCGGCAATGAGCATGTCGCTTCCATGAGCGACATCAACGGGCGCGAGTTCGCCATCCTTGCGCTGATGGCAATCGCCGTGCTGTACATGGGCATTTATCCCAAGCCCTTCACCGACGTCATGCACGTGTCGGTGCAGGCCCTGCTCGACCATATTTCGGTGTCGAAACTGTAGATAACGGCCCAGGCTCGCATACGGGGCGGTGGCTTGCACCGCTTCCGGCAGACAATTGACGTGTATCCCACTATGCAACATTCGAACCTCAACTTCGCCCTGGCAGCGCCGGAAATCGTTCTCCTGATACTGGCCTGCGGCGTCCTTGTCGTGGACGCTTTCTTGAAGGGAAGCGGTCGCGCGCTCACGTATCGGCTCACCCAGCTCACCCTGGCCATTCTGGTGGTCCTCACCGGCGTGCAATGGGCCGACGGCGTCAGCGGGTCCACGTTCAGCAGCCTGTATGTGGTCGACGATCTGTCGTACCTGCTGAAGATGTGCGTCTACATCGCCAACATGGTCACCCTCGCGTACGCACAGGGATACGTGCAGCCGCGCGACATGACCACCCGCGGCGGCGAGCTATATGTGCTGACATTGTTGTCCACCCTGGGCCAGATGGTCATGGTATCGGCGGGCAGTCTGCTCACCATCTACCTGGGCCTGGAGCTGATGTCGCTGTCGGTGTACGCCCTAGTCGCCTTGCGTCGTGACCAGACGCGTTCGATCGAGGCCGCCATGAAGTACTTCGTGCTGGGCTCGCTGGCCTCGGGGTTCCTGCTGTATGGCATGTCCATGCTTTATGGCGCGACGGGTTCGCTTGACCTTGCCACCATCGCGCGCGAACTGATGCCTGGGGGCAGTGCCCGCTTCGACCTCGTACTGGTGTTCGCGTTGGTGTTCCTGGTGGCGGGGCTCGCCTTCAAGCTGGGTGTGGTTCCGTTCCACATGTGGGTTCCCGATGTCTATCATGGTGCTCCCACGCCGGTGACGCTGCTCGTGAGCACAGCGCCGAAGCTGGCTGCGTTTGCCGTAGTGGTGCGCCTGCTGGGCGAGGCCTTGCCTGCGCTGGCCCAGCATTGGGAACTGATGCTGGCGGTACTGGCTGTGCTGTCGCTGGCCATCGGTAACCTCACCGCCATCGCGCAGACCAATTTCAAGCGCATGCTGGCATATTCCACGATTGCGCACATGGCGTTCGTGCTGCTGGGCATGCTGGCCGGCAACGGGTTCGAGTATCGCGAGGAGGCCTATTCGGCGGCATTGTTCTATCTCGTCACCTACGTACTCACTACACTCGGCACTTTCGGCATCATTCTTCTGCTGGCTCGTGCTGACGGTTTCGAAGCCGAAACGCTGGATGATCTCAAGGGCCTGAACCGTCGTAGCCCGTGGTACGCCTTCCTGCTCCTCATCCTCATGTTTTCGCTGGCCGGCATTCCGCCAACCGTGGGCTTCTACGCCAAGCTGGCGGTCCTGCAGGTACTGGTGCACGCGGGTCACCTGTGGCTCGCAGTCGTCGCGGTGCTGTTCTCTCTGATCGGCGCGTTCTACTACCTGCGCGTCGTGAAGCTTGCCTACTTCGACGAGCCGGTCGAGGCAGCGAACCGGCCGTTCGAAGCCACGCCCGTTGCCCGCTCGGTGCTCTCCATCAACGGCCTGCTCGTACTGGTGCTTGGGCTGTTGCCTGGTCCCCTGATGGCATTGTGTGCACATGCCATCGCATCGATCCTGATCTGAGCACCGGGTTCGGGGCCTTGTTGGGGTCATACGCAGCGTGAACCAGTCTCTGGCCATCGCCGCCGTCATCATTCTCATGGTGGTGGCGGCGAACATTCCCTTCGTTACGGAGCGCATCCTGGGGGTGTTTCCGTTCCGGGCGCGTGACGAGCACCAGCAGGGCAAGCCGATCTGGGTGCGCCTGCTTGAAGTACTGTTCTTCTATGCGTTGACGATCGGCCTGGGCTTTCTGTTCGAAGGCCAGATTGGCAACCGCTTCAGCCAGGGCTGGGAGTTCTACGCCATTACGCTCTCGGTCTTTCTTACGTGTGCCTATCCCGGATTTGTCTGGCGCTATCTGCGGCGCCGCCGTGGGCAAGGGATGGGCAGGCATGCATCCCCCAGCCAGGGCGAATCGTACAAGCAACCAGCCACTGGACGTTGACGCGCAGCTTCGTTCGTCATGTGTGCGCGTGGCCGATGGGGCCGGGGCAAGCATCTGCCCCCGTTCAGCGCTGGCCACCCTTTACGCGCAGCCAGATGATCGACAGGACATGCAGCGTAGCGAGAATGAGCAGGGCACCCGGGTAGGCCTGCTTGTCGCCCAGCCCGGCAATGTGCAGGGCTTCGATGATCAGCCCGATACCCCATTGGACGATGAAGGCCCCGCCAAACATGAACAGGTTGCACAGCGTGAGTACGCGGCCTGCCATCTCGCGCGGAAATAGCACCGACACCCCGGGTTGCATGAGTGACAGGGCAGGGAAGACCACAGCAAGCGCCATCCACAGCCACCAGGCGTCGGCAACCGGAAAGAGTGCGATCGCAATGACCAGCGTAACGCTGACGATGTGCCCGATGTACGCGATGTAGGGCATCGACAGTCCGCGCCGCTGCAGCCTGGGCGTGATCACGCTCATGAGCACGTACGACAGCATCATGGTTACCATCAGAACGAACATGGTGCGTGCCATCTGGTTGTCGCCCATGTCGAGGACCTGGGTCATCCAAGGTCCCGCCCAGAGCGTGTGCAGGGCGATGCCTCCGCCGTGGCCGATGAGGAGCAGCGGCATGACGCGCAGAATGTACGGGTGCAGGATCAGCGGGCGTGGTCTGCTGGCTGGTGCCGGGTGTGTTGACTGCTCGGCGTGCCCCGGGTCAGCCGCGGCCACGACCGGAGTGCGGCGCGGCACGATGAAGAAAATGGCTGTGGCCACGACCAGCAACAGTACGGCGACGATGTAAAAGACCACGCGCCACCCCTGGCTTTGTGCGAGCAGGGCAGCTGGCCAGGTGGAAGTGACTGCACCGCTGGTACCGAGCACCAGCAGCAACAGGCCCAGCTGCGATTGGCGCTCGGGCGGGAAATTGCGCCGGAAGTACGTGAATGGCGCCATCAGGCAGGCCGACACGCCGATGCCTACCAGGATGCGTCCCCACGAGAGTGCCGCAAGACTGTCACCCATCGCGATCAGCAGGGCGCCGGCGGCGGCAATGAGCAGCAGTAGCGATTCGACCATGCGTTCGCCGTAGCGGTCGAGCCAGATGCCGAGCGGATACTGCATGGCCGCAAAAGACACGTAGTAGGCTGCCGAGAGCCACCCCAGGTCGGCCGGCGTGAGGCTGAGATCCCGTATGAGGTAGGGTGCCAGCGTGGCATTGACGGACCGCAGCCCATACGAAAGAAAATGACCGGCGGCAAAGGCGAGGAAAATGGCAAACGCGTGAATCGGCCTGATTGCGGACGTCGTTGCTGGAGGGGAGGAATCAATGCGCATGGAACGAAACAGGGATGGCCAGACAAATCGCACCCGTGGGGTTCCGGTAATATAGCCGAGGGCAGTAACGCCCGCATGATGGGCGGAGCCTGCGCGTTCGCCTGGCAGGCGTTGCAAGTGTTGCGTGGGTGGGCATCGTGCACCAGAAAACTGGCGCGGTTGCTTGCCCAACTTCGCTGGCTTCAGTAATGTAATGTTTTGTAAAGGTCGGATTTACCCGACCTTTATTTGCTGTCGTCGTCTCTTGGTGACTTCGTCCCTGCCTCGGCTGGTGGTGCGGCCCGCAGCGTACGCCGGTTACGGCCCTCGGGCCCGGTGTCATGGCAATTGGCGCGGTCTCGCGCGAAGTCACCGGTAGCGCGAGGAACCACCGTAGTGCGAAGTACCACGCTTCGGCACGCTGGCAGCAACTCGCTGGATCCGTTTACCTGAATGAGAATCGGGTTCCATCGGCCCGAGACCACTATGCTGGACTTTTTTACTGCGATCGTCTTCGCCCTGGTGCTGCTCGAGATCATGGCCGGTGTCATGCTGGTCGGCTGGCTCGTACAGGTGCGTCATCGCAACGGATTCATCGGCTGGGCGCTGGCGCATGCGGGTGCCGCAGCCGTTCTGGTGTTCGCCTGGTTTTACGACGAGGATCTGCTTGCATCGCTGTTCGGCTCGGCAGCCACGGTACTGGGGCTCACCTTGCTCGCCCTCATCCCGGGTACGGTATACCTGCTCTTCCGCCTCCTGCGGGCCGAAGAGCAGACCTATGGCGCGTACCGCCGTGACGCGGCCAGCCGCTTTCTTGCCACGCTGGATCCTGTGCGGGTACAGCGTCTTGAGCACGATTTCAAACTGGCAGTGCAGGCGCCCGACAAGCACTTCACCATCCTGTACCAGCCCATCTTCTTCCTCTCGTCGCGTGAAGTGGCGGGCTTTGAGGCGCTGCTGCGCTGGCGCCATCCTTCCATGGGCGACATCCCCCCCGACGAGTTCATTGCACTGGCAGAGAAAACCGGGCTCATCATTCCTCTGGGCAATTGGGTACTCGAAACAGCAAGCCGGTTCGCGGCTGAAATGCCGAAGCGCTGGACCATGTCGGTCAACGTCTCGCCAGTGCAGCTGATGCGGCGGCAGTTCGTGCGTCAGGTTGCCGACATTCTTGCCATCACTGGCCTGGCACCGGAGCGTCTGCAGCTGGAGGTCACGGAAGGGGTGATGATCGACGTGCGCAATCGGGCCCGACAGTTGCTCACCGACGTCGCGTCGATGGGCGTGCGCATCGCGGTTGACGATTTCGGAACCGGCTATGCACATCTGCGTTATCTCAACCGCATGCCGTGCCATGTCATCAAGATCGACCGTTCGTTCGTAAGCGATCTCGTGCACGATCCGGCGGCCCGGCGTGTGACTGCGGCGCTGGTCGGGCTCGCCCACGACCTGGGCCACGATGTCGTAGCCGAAGGTGTGGAAACCGAGGAACAGATGGCCGCGCTTGCCGAGCTGGGATGCGAAAAGGTGCAGGGCTATCTGCTGGCGCGCCCAATGGAGGCGTCCGACATCATCAAGACGTACGTCGGCGAAACATTCTACCGATCCGGGGAACCACCGGCTGATGCACAAACACTCGCGGACGTCGCCCTGGTTGATGCGCCCGAGACGCTTCCCGATGGGGCCACGCCGTTCTCCGAACCGGAGGTAGCCGAGGCGGCCTCTGCGCCTTCACCCACGCCGGCGGATGTCGGTGGTCCGGCACAGGACCCACCGGTAACCCCCGTAGTCGCTGCCTAGTGCGGTGGCAACCCGGCGTCGGGTGCGCAGATCAATCCGGATCCAGCAGTTCGTTAACGGCCATGCACAGCAGAGAATCTGCGTGGGCGAATCCGTCGCATACATCGTAATGGTGCGTATCCGGTATTTCGATGTGGCGGCGAAAACTGCCTGCCCACCGGTCTGTCAGGAGGCGGCTTTGCTGTTTGAATGCATCGCTTTCAAAGGCACCGACCGCGGTGATCAGCCGGGTGCCTGCTGCCGGTTCCAGGCGTGCAGGTGACAACTGTGCTGCTGTCGGGCCATCCAGCTGAAGATCGTCACGCAGGAACGGTGCATGGCGCAGGGGTTCGAGTTCGAACAGGCCGCTGATGGCAAGCCCACCCCGAACCAGTAGGCGCGGCAGTGAGGGGTCGACTTCGGGCCAGCGCGTTGCCAGCATCATCGCGGTGAGATGTCCACCTGCCGAGTGGCCGGCGGTCACGATGCGATTGCGATCAAACCCCAGTTCGTCCGCGTGGGCATGAAGCCAGGCGTGCGCGCGCTGCGCCTGGGTAACCAGCGTGGCCAGCGGCGAGGCGGGAATTCGCCCATATCCGATGACTGCAACCGCGAACCCACGCTGTAGCAGGCCCGTGGCCACCCAGGAAAAATCAGACTTGTCGCAGGCGCGCCAGTATCCGCCATGGATGAACACGCACAATGGCGGGTGCGTACCAGGCGTAGCACGTACCGCTGGAAAGTAGTCGAGCCGTTCCCGTTCGTGGGTTCCGTAAGCAAGGTCGACGCGCGGGTGGTACTGCGCGCGGGCAGCCGCACCCTCGCGCGCCCAACGTTCGAAAATCCTGCCCAGGTCCGGGACTGCGAGCCGCGGGTTGTATTCGCGGTCGAGCATCGCGGGTTCAGCAGGTTCGAGCAAGGGCTTCTGCAGGACGGGGGAGGGCAGCGACGGCGAGACTTCCATGGCGTGACTTCCTATTGGCTGGACGAGTCTCACAGAAGTACACGAACCCGACGAACTTGCGTAGCGGAGTTTCCCCAAGGGCAGATCACGGAAGGCTCTACTTGCCCGTTTTTCACCAGAATGATTGCTATAAGAATAATTTGATATTAAAAGCAATTTCTGAATGAACTTCAGGACTTTCGATTCATCATGGGGTGTAAAGCGGCACGAGGTCATGCGGCTTCCTGACCCGCACTGCTCTCGCTGGTGAGACCAGGCCCAGGTTTGACGCGCCTCTGGACGCGACACTTCGAGAGCTCGCGCGCGGGGAACGGCCTGGACACGCCCGCCGGAGCAGGGTGCAGCTGCGCGGCAGGTTGACCAGGATTACTCATACGCTTATTATTAGTATTGAAATCAATGCGGATGAACTCAATTGAGGGCAGATCGCCAGTGCACAAAACGCTTGTTGCGTGGCACGGCGCCGGTACTATCTCCAAAGGCAAGCTACGAGTTCAGTCCGAGGAACCGACATGAATCCATCCTCTCGCACCCAGCAGTACGACCTTCGAATCCTTCGCGCGTTGCGCCGCATCACGCGTGCCATCGCGCTACATTCCAAACAGCTGGCGGCGTGCAGCAACATCACCGCCCCGCAGCTGGTGTGTCTGCATACGATCATTGCCAACGGCCCCATTACCGCTACGGCCATCAGCCGGGAAATTCATGTCAGTGCCAGCACGGTCGTGGGCATACTCGATCGTCTTGAGGAAAAGGGGCTGATCCGACGCGAGCGCGGCCGTGAAGATCGCCGCATCGTGTTCGTATCCGCCACGCCCGCCGGCATGGAACTGGCCAGGTCGGCGCCCTCGCCACTGCAACAGACGCTGGCGGCGGCCCTCAACGAGCTTCCCGAGCTCGAGCAGGCGACCATTACGCTATCGCTCGAGCGCATTGTCGACATCCTTGAAAAACGGCAACCCGAGGTCTGCGACCAGGGCCACGACGTGCACAACGAGAATCCGCCTCTGCTCGATGTGCCGCCGTCCGATGCCCCGGCCGAGTCCGGGTTGGCAGTGTAGTCATGGTGCCCGATACAGCTTCACAGACGTTGCCGGCGCAGAGTCGCAATCTCCTCCTGCGCCGGCCCGAAATAACCGACGGTGCGCATATTCACGCATTGATCGCGGCCTGCCCGCCACTCGACATCAACTCGGTCTATCTCTACCTTATTTTATGCCATCATTTCAAGGACACCTGCGTGGTGGCATGTGATGGCGACCGCCTGGTCGGGTTCGTGTCCGGATACATCCCTCCACAACAGCCCGACGTTTTCTTCGTGTGGCAGGTGGCGGTACACGCCGACGCGCGTGGGCACGGGCTGGGCACGGCAATGTTGCAGCACCTGCTGCAGCGGCCCGGAATCAGCGCAGTGCGCTATTTCCACAGCACGGTTTCCCCCTCCAACCAGGCTTCGCGCGCGATGTTCGAGCGTTTCGCGCGTAAGTTTGGTGTCGAAATTCAAGAAAAACCGCTCTTTACGCGGTCAATGTTCGGTGCGAATGCCGAACATGAAGACGAAATTCTTTTGATCATTGGCCCGCTCAATTGACAGGGGGTATCTGTGTTCCCTCCCGTTCACGGGAGGCAGCACAAATGTCCCGGGCCTCCCCATAAAGGAGAAACAACGATGGACCTTAAAACCTTTGAACGACTGGAATCGGAAGTTCGCGGTTACGTGCGTTCCTTCCCCACGGTGTTCAAGCAGGCAAAAGGCTCCACTCTGGTGGATGAGGCCGGACGCGAGTATATCGACTTCTTTGCTGGCGCCGGTACGCTGAATTATGGTCATAACAATCCCATATTCAAGCGGAAGCTGCTTGAATACCTTGAACGCGACGGGGTGGTGCACGGCCTCGACATGGCCACCGCGGCCAAGCGCGAGTTTCTGGAAACGTTCGAGCGCGTCATCCTCAAGCCGCGCACCTGGCGCTACACGTTCCAGTTCACGGGGCCAACCGGCACCAACGCAGTCGAAGCGGCACTCAAGCTTGTGCGCCAGGTAAAGCGGCGTACCAACATCATTTCGTTTACCAACGGGTTTCACGGCGTCAGCGGCGGATCGCTCGCAGCCACGGCCAACGCCAAGTTTCGTGAAGCGGCCGTCGCCCCGTTGGGAAATATCACGTTCATGCCCTATGACGGCTATTTCGGTCCGGATGTCGATACCATCGTGTATCTCGAGCGCATGCTGGAAGACCGCTCAAGCGGGCTCGACAAGCCTGCGGCCGTAATCGTGGAGACGGTGCAGGGCGAGGGTGGCATCAATGTGGCGTCCTTGCGCTGGCTGCGCGATCTGCAGCGCGTATGCCGCGAGCACGACATGCTGCTCATCGTCGACGACATTCAGGCTGGCTGCGGCCGCACGGGCAGCTTCTTCAGCTTCGAGCCCGCCGGCATCGAGCCCGACATCATCACGCTGTCGAAATCGCTCTCGGGTTATGGGCTGCCCATGTCGCTGGTGCTGTTCAAGCCCGAGCTGGACGTCTGGAAGCCGGGCGCGCACAGTGGCACATTCCGTGGCAACAACCTTGCTTTCGTAACCGCGGCTGAAGCATTGCGTGCTTACTGGACCGATCCGGTGTTTGCCCGGGAGATCCAGCGCAAGGAGAACCTCACCCGCGATTTTCTCGAGAACATGGTGCACAGCTATCCGGGTGCGGGACTCAGCGTACGCGGGCGCGGGCTGATGCAGGGGCTGGTGTGCGACACGCCGGGTTTTGCGGCGCGCGTCGCCCGGCGGGCCTTCGAGCGGGGCCTCATCATCGAGACGTCTGGTCCGAACGATGAGGTGGTGAAGTTCCTGCCGGCGCTCACCATCTCCGATGAGCAGCTGCGCCGCGGCCTGGAGATCATCGACCAGTGTGTAGCCGAATTGCTTTCCGATCGCAGCACGTCCGCGGTCGCTCGCGTGTTGAAGTTCGGCAGTCGTTAAGAGGAGGTTTTCATGATCGTCAGACACATCCGGGACATCATCGGTACCGAGAACGAAGTTCGCACCGAAAACTGGACCAGCCGGCGCGTGCTGCTCAAGAAGGACGGTATGGGATTTTCGTTCCATGAGACCATCATTTTCCCGGGAACGGAAACGCGCATTCACTACCGGAACCACCTGGAGGCGGTGTTCTGCATCGAGGGCGACGGCGAAATCGAGACCATTGCTGACGGCAAGAAGTATGCGCTGGGTCCGGGTGTCGTCTATGCCTTGAACGAACACGACGAGCATTGGCTGCGTGGCGGCAAGGAGCCCTTGCGCGTCATTTGTGTGTTCAATCCTCCGCTCACCGGCCAGGAAGTGCACGACGAGAACGGCGTGTACCCGCTGATCGAGGAATTGGCCGGGGCGCAGGCAAACGAACTGCAGGAGGCAGAGCGATGATTCGTCCGGCACACGACCTGTACCTTTCACGCACCGACCGCGACGCCGCCATCATCGCGCGGCAGGATCCGGTCGTGTACGGCGGAGGCACCTATGCGGCAGGTGCCAGCCACGAGCAGATCGCGGCGTTCGAGCGGGATGGTTTCCTGTTTCTTGAAGAGTTCTTCTCGCCCCAGGAAGTGGCGGCGCTGATGCGCGAGGTCGAGCGCATGGCTGTCGACCCGGCGATACGGCAACGCGAGGAAGTCATCCGCGAACCCGGCAGCAATGCGGTACGTTCGATTTTTCGGGTGCATGAAATCAGCCCGGTGCTGGCGCGGCTCAGCCGCGATGCACGCCTGGTGAACATCGCGCGGCAGATCCTCGGCTCGGAGGTATACGTGCATCAATCGCGTGCAAACCTCAAGCCAGGCTTCAAGGGGAAAGAGTTCTACTGGCATTCCGACTTCGAGACCTGGCACATCGAGGATGGCATGCCGCGGATGCGTGCGCTCAGCTGTTCGGTGCTGCTTACCGACAACGTCCCCGAGAATGGTCCGCTCATGATCATTCCGGGCTCGCACAAATACTTCATTTCGTGCGTAGGAGAAACGCCAGAAGAACATTACAAGGAGTCGCTGCGCAGGCAGGAGTACGGCGTGCCTGACCCATTCAGCCTGCAGTTCCTGGTTGAGCAGGGCGGCATTCGCACCATGGCTGGCAAGGCGGGCTCCGTGGTGTTCTTCGACTGCAATGCCATGCATGGATCGAACGGCAACATCACCCCGTGGCCACGCTCCAATGTGTTCATGGTGTACAACAGCATGGAGAACATCCTCGAAGCGCCGAAGTTCGGGCTGGCACCGCGCCCCGAATTTCTCGCTGCGCGCGGAACGATTCGGGCAATCGAGCCCCTGGAGCCGACCCGCATCGGGCGCGCCTGAGGTTGCCTGCGACGGCCGTGGGCCGTCGCCGCCAGGCTTCGGTAAAACGGGCGGCGCCCCGGCGAAGGGCGCACAAACACTATAAAATGGCGCATTACGCGCCGCGACGGTCTCACGAAGCGGCTTGCCGCCTGCACGCTTCCGACGTCGCAGTTTGCCTGTTTCATCCTAGGAGCCCTTTTTCATGCAACGTGTCATGCTGCGCGCCAAGCTGCATCGCGTTACCGTTACGCAGGCCGATCTCGATTACGAGGGATCGTGCGGTATCGACGAAGACCTGCTCGATGCGGCCGACATGAAAGAATTCGAGCGCATAGAGTTGTACAACGTCAACAACGGCGAGCGGTTTTCAACCTACATCATCAAGGCCCCGCGCGGCAGTGGCGAGATTTCGCTGAACGGTGCGGCGGCACGCCGCGCACACGTGGGCGATCACCTCATCATCTGCACTTACGCCCCGATGTCGGAATCCGAGGTTGCCGACTACAAGCCCAAGGTCGTGCTGGTTGACGCGAACAACCGCGTCAAGGAAATCCGCAAGTTCTGACGCTGTTTCTGCTGGCCTCGGCCGCGCGCTGCGGGCATCCACGCTGTCGAAGGCGTGCCGTGTCGGTTGCTTTCCCTGTTGATGGTCAGCCTTCCCCGTCATCCCCACCGTGCGCTCCGAGCCCTCGTGCCGGACGCGTTTTCCCCAGGTATGTCAGTGCGATGAGTCATCGAATCACCGTGATGCCGGCCGGGCGCGAGTTCACCGTTGAGCCCGGACAAAACATTCTGGATGCCGCACTCGCGGCGGGCGTGTCGCTTCCGTACAGTTGCAAGGCCGGGGCATGTTCCACCTGCAAGGCCCGTATCGTCGAGGGCACGATTGCCCAAGGGCCGCACCAGACTGATTGCCTCAGCGCCGAAGAGCAGGCTCAGGGCTATGCCCTGCTGTGCTGCGCCACGGCGGAGTCCGACCTGACCATTCAGGCGCGCGTGGTCGAGGGTGTCGAGGGCATCACGATTCGGAAGATTCCGGTACGCGTGGCCAGCCTCGAGCGCGTGATTGACGATGTCATGATCGTCACCCTGCAGTTGCCCGCCTCGCAGCGCATCGAATTCCGTGCCGGGCAGTACCTGGAGTTCGTCCTGAAGGGGGGCGAGCGCCGCAGCTACTCCATGGCCAGTGCACCGCACGTCGAGGGCCGCATCGAGCTGCACATCCGGCACATGCCTGGTGGTCTGTTCACCGACCAGGTGTTCGGCGTAAAGGAACCGGCGCTCAAGGTACGCGACATCCTGCGCTGCGAGCTGCCGATGGGGTCGTTCTTCCTGCGTGAGGGCTCCGACAAGCCCATCATATTCCTGGCCAGTGGAACCGGATTCGCTCCGGTGAAAGCCATGGTCGAGCACATGGTTCATGCCGGCATCCGGCGCCCGGTGCGGTTCTACTGGGGTGGCCGCCGGCCGCGCGATCTCTACATGGACGCGCTGGCGCGCGAATGGGCTGCCTCCTTGCCAGATTTCGAATACATTCCGGTGGTTTCGGATGCGCTTGCCGAAGACCACTGGCAGGGGCGCACGGGTTGGGTACACCGCGCCGTCATGGAAGATTTGCCGTCGCTGGCGGGGTTCCAGGTGTATGCTTGCGGTGCGCCTGCCATGGTGGCTGCCGCCCGGCACGATTTCATCGAGCATTGCCAGCTGCCGGAGGACGAGTTCTACGCGGATGCCTTCACGTCGCTGGCCGATACCGCCAACCTCGCCTGAAAGTTGTTTATTTCCGACGCTACGATTTGCCTGGCGGGCGTGCAACAATATTTGAACGCATGCCATAGGAGCAGCAATGAAGGTTGTCGTTCTCGGTAGTGGCATCATCGGAACATCGAGTGCCTGGTGGTTGCGACAGGCCGGGCACGAGGTGGTCGTCGTTGATCGCGCCGCCGGGCCCGCCCGGGAAACCAGTTTTGCCAATGGGGGCCAGCTCTCGGTTTCCTACGCCGAGCCATGGGCCAATCCCCAGGCCCCCTTGCGCATCTTGCAGTGGATGCTGCGCGACGACTCGCCCCTTCTGTTTCGACCGCGCGCTGACGTAGCCCAATGGCTCTGGGGTGTCCGCTTCCTGCGCGAATGCCTGCCGGGGCGCCTGGAACCCAATGTGCGTGCGATGTTGCAGCTCGCCCAGTACAGCCTGCGTACGCTGAAGGAAATGCGGGCCGAACTGCAGCTGCAGTACGATGGGCTCGAGCGCGGCATACTGACGTTTTACCGGCGCCAGCAGGATTTCGAACACGCCCAGCGCGCGGCCAGCATCATGCGCGACCTGGGTGTCGACCGGCGTATCGTGTCAGCCGATGAGGCCATCGCCATCGAGCCGGCCCTGGCTGCACGGCGGGAACTGATCGTCGGCGGCGATTACACCTCCACCGACGAAAGCGGCGATGCACACCGGTTCACCGTCGAGCTCGCCGCGCATGCGCAACGGCAGGGTGTGGAGTTCATGTTCTCCACGCAAGTTACGCGTCTGCTTGCCGAGGGCGGACGCGTGCATGCGGTCGAAGCCATTGGCCCCGATGGCCACTATGTACGCATCCGGGGCGATGCCTTCGTGGTTGCGCTGGGGTCGGAGTCTCCCGCGTTGCTGCGGCCCTTGGGCATCGGGTGCCCGGTCTACCCCACCAAGGGCTACTCCGCAACCTTTCCCGTTCTCGACCCAGCGCGGGCACCTGCCGTAAGCCTCACCGACTACGCCCACAAGGTCGTCATGACGCGTCTGGGCGACCGGCTGCGGGTGGCGGGTACGGCCGAGCTGTCGGGGTACTCACGGGCATTGAACACGGTGCGGTGCGAGTCGCTGTCCATGATCGTGCGCCAGCTGTTTCCGGAGGGGGTGCTCGACCTGAACTCCCCCAATTACTGGTCCGGCCTGCGCCCTACCACGCCGTCAGGCGTGCCACTGGTTGGCCGCACGCGCATCCGCAACCTGTTCCTCAATACGGGGCATGGCACGTTGGGCTGGACCATGGGGGCGGGCTCCGGACGCGTCATCGCCGACATCGTCTCGGGACGCAAGCCCGAACCCGAATTTCCTTATCTTGGGGCATGAGCTCGCCCGTTCCAGCACACCCTATACTCCATTCGTATCCCGATTTCCGGCAGCGCGGATGGGGCAGTTCCAACGATGCCGGTGACGCCAGGAGCGTCACCCGATCCGGTTATCAGGAGATAACGTGAAACTCGTCAAGCGTTGCTTTATTGCAGTATCGATGCTGGCCACAGGCATGAGCCCGGTGTTCTCCGCGGAAACCATCGAAGTCTGGCATGCGCTCGAACCTGCGCACAAGGCGGCACTCGAATCGCTGGTCAAGCAGTTCAATCGTGAACAGGACGACGTGGTCGTGAAGCTGCAGGCCGCTCCCACGATGGAAGCACTTGAGTCCAGCCTGCGCCAGGTCGTCGCCAGCAAGAAACCCCTGCCACACCTGGTGCAACTGTCTGATCAGCATGCGCCCGAAGCCGTGGCGCAGGCCAATCGCATCATGCCCCTCTACGAGCTGCTGGCCAAGTACCCCATCGCGGACGCTCAGTGGTTCCTGCCGCAGACCACCAGTTTCGTACGTGATAGCCGCGGCCGCCTGCTGGCCCTGCCCTACATGGCCGAGATTCCGGTCATGTTCTACAACCGCGACCTGTTCAAGAAGGCGGGACTGAACCCTGACGAGCCGGCGAAAACCTGGGCCGATCTGCAGAAACAGCTCATCAGGCTGCAGGAGGCGGGGGTGCAATGCCCTTATGCCAGCAGCCGCACCGTGTGGATCCATCAGGAAAACCTGGCCAGTGTGAACAACAAGCCGTTCGCCTCCCACAACAATGGTTTCGACGGCGCGCCCGCCCCCCTGCTGATCAACAGCCTGCTGCACGTGCGGCACCTGGCGCTCATGACCAGCTGGGTGCGTTCGCGTCTGCTCACGCAGGCGAGCGAGGGCACGGAACCGGATGCGCTGTTTGCGAAGGGCGAGTGCGCGGTGCTGACGTCCGGCACCGGAGCCTGGGCGCAACTGGGGCAGTCCAGGTTTTCCGCTGGCGTAGCGCCGTTGCCGTTTACGCCCGACAGTTCCAACAAGACCCCCGGCGCGCCGCTGGTGGGTGGTTCGTCCTTCTGGGTCGTGGCCGGGCACCCGACGCCGCAGCAGAAGGCGACCGCATCCTTCATCGCCTGGCTGACCAAGCCCGCCGTCGCTGCGCAATGGCACCAGGCAACCGGTTTCCTGCCGATCACCGACGCTGCAGCGCGTGCTGCCGACGTGTCCTTCTACCAGAAGATCCCCGGTGCCCAGCAGGTGGTGCAGCTGGTGAAAACGAATGCGGGCAAGCAGCGTCAGGGGCTGCGGCTGACGCAGTACCCGGCCGTGCGTGCCATACTCGCAGAGGAAACCATGGCCGCCCTGAATGGTCAGAAGCCTCCCATGAAGGCACAGGCGGATGCCGTGGCGCGCACCACGCAGGTGCTCTCGGGCAAGCGCTAGACCGTGAGTCTTCCTCGCGGCTGGCACTTCCCCCGGCTGCTGGCGCATCGCGGTGGCGGTACGCTGGCGCCTGAGAATACCCTGGCTGGGTTCGAAGCCGCCTATCACCACGGGTTCCGCGCCGTCGAGTTCGATGTCATGCTGACGGCGGACGGGGTGCCCGTGCTGATTCATGACGAGGAATTTGGCCGCACCATCCCGCTGCAAGGGCATGTGGCCGAAACCGACTATGCCACGTTGCGGCAGCAGGATGCGGGCGGCTGGCTCGATCCCCGCTTTGCCGGTGAGCCCGTACCCACCCTCAGCGAGGCGCTCGACTGGCTGGGGCGCCAAGGCTTGTGGGCGAACGTGGAAATCAAGCCGGCCCGGGGAAAAGAAGCGAAAACCGGCGAAGTGGTAGCAGCAGCGGTAGCCGCATGGCAGCGGCAGACGCAAAGTTTTCCTCCCCTCTTGTTGTCCTCATTCTCGCAGCACGCCCTGCAGTCTGCACGTGCCGTGGCTCCCGACCTGCCGCGCGCCTGGCTGGTCGAACAGGTGCCGGTCGACTGGATGCAGCAATTGCAGACGCTTGACTGCATCGCATTGCATTGCGACTACCGACATGTTGGCACTGCGTGCATTGCCGCGGTAAAGGCCGCCGGGTACGGCCTGATGTGCTACACGGTAAACAGCATCGAGCACGCGCAGGCCCTGCTGCGCGCAGGGGTTGATGCAATTTGTACCGATAGGCTGGATTTGTGCCAGCATTTTGCAGGGCAGATGTGAAAACGGCGCGATTGAGCTGGCCAGGTGGACGGGCGCACGGGTAACGTCTTTCTGCTCATTCTTCAGCTCAGGTCCGACTCTTTCAGCCAGGCGACGGCCGTCCTGGCCGGGAGCGTTCTTGCGATGCCAAAACCGGCAATCTGCCGTACGCGGACGATCTCCAGCCTGAACAGGTGAAAATCCGTAAAGTCCATCATGAACTCCACATCGGGAAAGCGCGTCAGGTAGCACGCGCGTGCCTGGTTCCACGGCGCGCTGCCCCGTGCAAGAACTGTCGCATGGACCTGGAAGCTGGCACGCGGGAGCGAGTGGACCGGGCCGGCGACGGGTTCACGCGCACAGACCATGAAAGCGGCCTGCGGCCGTTGCAGCAGATTGCGCGTGTGGGCACCCAGCTCGCTGACGTGGATGACGAGCGTCCCGTCCGTTGTGTTGATGGCAAAGGGTGTCACCGCAAGAAGGGGCTGTCCCTGCTCGGTGAGGGTGGCGAGCGAACCGATGCGATGTTTGCGCATCAGCTTCTGGAATTCGGTACGCAGGCATTCCTGGTTCATATGCAAACGACGGCAACAAGTACAGTGCGGGACTATCGACGGGATGGGCTGAAGCGCCATTATCGCTCCGTCAGGGCACGGCGGGCGTCCCACACGTAAGCCGACCCTGCTAAGTAGCTTCCGATATTGTGGGTTCATTCTCGCACCTGCACACTATGGCTCGCTGATCCTGGCCGGCTCGTGCGAGCCGGTTGGCTACTTATCCTTATCGGGGGCTCGAATGCAGTTGCGCATTGCGAACTTCTGCAGGAGTGCGGTCATTGCTTGCAGCGCG
>ERZ777003.3091-NODE-3091-length-17043-cov-12.105545_pt1 | contig 17043 bp, 16 predicted proteins | sample MGYA00374956_ERZ777003 | MGnify/ENA primary metagenome ERZ777003 (study PRJEB29302, sample SAMN06268252) | bioreactor metagenome | isolation source: Joint BioEnergy Institute, California, USA | place: USA:Joint BioEnergy Institute, California, USA | collected... | reverse complement strand
GGCCAGGGCGGCGGCGACGTGGCGCTCGAGCGTGGGCAGGTCGGCGACGTACCCGCCGGCCAGGGCGAGGAAGCGGTCGACGACGCCGTGGTCGACCGCCGCCTGGCCCTCGAAGCACCCCAGCCCGGCGTGGGGGAGCAGCTCCCGGTAGGCCGCCGCCAGCAGGGCCTCGTCGCCGACCGCGCTGGCCGCCATCACCAGCTCCGCCAGCGTGGCCAGCCACTCCTGGTCCCGGGGCAGCTCGTCGAGGTCGGCGGGGTCGAGGGCCGCCAGCGCCCGCCGGGCGCCGTCGAGCCGGCCGGCTTCGGTCTCGACCCAGGCGGTCAGGACGTGGCGGAGGGGCAGCCGGAGCAGGTCGGGGTGGGAGCGGACGATGGCGTCCCAGGCGGCGTCGACGCCGGCGGCGTCGCCCCGGTCGCCGGCGATGCAGATCGCCAGCACCCGGTCGAGCAGCGGGGCGTTGACGCTGCCCCCCGCCTCCCCGATGGCCCGGGCCTGCCGGGAGAGCGCCTCGGCCTCGTCGAGCCGGCCGTCGGCGTGGGCTCGCATCGCCCGCCACATCGGCGCGTACCAGGTGTAGAGCGGGTCGCCCAACCGCTCCGCCCGGCGGGCGAAGGCGGCGACCTCGGCGTCGACGCCGTGCAGGTCGCGCCGCTCCATCAGCGCCACGACCCGGTGGCGCCGGCCCAGCAGCTCCAGCCCGACGTCGCCGGCCTGCTGGGCCAGGGCGACGATCTCCGTGGCGGCGGCCAGCCGCTCGTCCACGTGGTCGGGCCCGGCGGTGGCGTCGCAGCGGGCGGCGATGGCCGCACCGAGCGCCGCCGGGCCGCCGAGCGCCCGGGCGAGGCGGACGGCGTCGTCGGCCAGCTGCAGCCGGCGCTCGTCGGCGCCCATGAACGACAGCGCCACCGACAGGCGGGCGAGCACGAGCGGCCGGAGGGGCGAGCCATCGTCGAGGACATCGGCCGCCTCCTCCAGCAGCGCGACCTGGCGCGCCTCCATGAGCGGCACCTCGACGCTGGCCAGGCCGGCCGCGAACCCGAGGGCGGCCCGGGCGACCACGTCCCAGCGGGCGTGCCGCCGGCCGAGCTCGGCGGCGGCGCCGAAGGCCTCGGCCGCCTCGTCGTCGTCGCCCGTGCGGAGCCGGGCGTCGCCGGCGGCGAGCAGCGCCTCCGCCCGCCACAGGTCGCCCTCGACGCCCTCCGGGGCGGCGTCGAGGGCCCGCTCGCACAGGTTCAGCGCCTCGGGCCAGGCCAGCCGGGCCAGGGCCTCCTGGGCGGCGCCGACGGCCAGGGCGACGGGCCGGACGTCGCCGGGCTCGAAGCGGGCCCGGGCCGCGTGGTGGGCGAGCAGGCCGGCGTCGCTGTGCCCCCGCGCCTCGAGGACGTCGAGCACCCGCCGGTGGAGGTCGGCCCGCTCGCCCGCCCCGAGCGCCTCGTAGCGGGCGGCCCGCACGAGGTCGTGCACGAACGACCAGCGGTCGGGTCGCGACTCCACCGGCTGCGCCACCCGGGCCCGGGCCGCCTCGTCGAGGGCGGCGACGACGCGGTCGTGCGGCTCGCCGGTGACCTCGACGAGCACGTCCACGTCGAAGGTCGTGCCGACGACGGCGGCGACCGCCAGGACCCGGTCGCAGGCCACCGACAGGCGGGCCAGGCGCCGGGCCAGCACCTCCCGCACCCCGGTGGGGACGGTGGCCGGTGCGCCCGCCGCCAGCAGGCGGCCGACCTGGGTGACGAACAGCGGGTTGCCGCCCGTCTGCCGGTGCACCGACCGCACCTCGTCGGCCGACGGCTCCCGGCCGAGCGCCGCGGCCAGGACCGGCGCCACCTCGTCCTCGGGCAGGCCGGTGAGCGTGAGCCACTCGGCCGCGCCGCCGATGCCGGCCAGCTCGGCCGGGTCCAGCTCGTCGTCCCGGAACGTCACGGCCACCAGCGCGGCCATGGCCGGCAGGTGGGCCGCCACCCGCCGCACGAGCGCGAGCGTCGGGGTGTCCGCCCAGTGGACGTCCTCGAGGACGACGACCTGGGGCCGGCCGGCGGCCTCCCGCTCGAGCGCGTCGACGACGTCGTCGAACAGGCGGCTGCGGGCCCGGGCCGCCGAGGCGGCGTCGGTGGCCTGGCCGGCGCGGGCGTCGCCGAGGCGGGCGACGACCTCGTCGCACAGGTCGCGCCCCGGCCGGCGGAGGGCGTCGATCCAGGCGGCGAACGGCAGGAGGGAGCCGCCCTCCCAGCAGGCGCCCCACCGCACGACGGCGCCCCGGTCGCGGGCGTCCTCGGCCAGGGACCGCACGAGCGTCGTCTTGCCCATGCCGGCCTCGCCGGCGACGAGCAGCAGCCGGCCCGTCCCCGCGAGCGCGGCCGACAGCACCGAATCCGCCACCCGTCGCGCCACGCCGCGGCCCACCACGGCCCGATCGTACGGCCCCCCGGGCCGGCGCTCGACCGGATTGGCCTGGTCCGGCGCCCGGGCCAGGGCCCGGCCGCCGCCCTCAGCGCACCACGTCGCCGGTGCCGGGCGGCAGCACCTCGACCCAGGTCGTGCCCGGCGCCAGCGCCATCGGGGCGCCGTCCGCGGTGGTGAACGTCGTCGGGGCGTCCTCGGCCGGCTTCTGCCACCGGCCCCGCAGCACCGACCCGTCGCTGAACAGCCAGGCGTCGCCCTCCCCCACCGGCTCGGCCTCGGGCACGACCGCCCCGGTGACGTCGCGCTGGCCGCTGTCCCGGTAGGTCGTGAACCGCACGAGCACGTTGGTGGCCTGCACCCGGTCGCCGTCGCCGTCGACGTGCGGCGTCCCGTCCTGCGTTCGGACCCAGGCGCCGGCGTCCTCGTCCCACTCCCAGGTGATCTCGGTGGCCAGCCCACCGGCGCCGGTGGTGGTGAAGCCGGCCGCCGGCTCGACGCCCGGGCCGGCGAGCGGTTCGCCCTCGGGCCGGTAGGTGAACAGCGCCCGGGGCGGGGTCGCCGCCCCCGCCTCGCCCTCGGCGGCGGCCCGCAGCTCGGCCGGCGCGGCGAAGAGGTTGTAGGGCGCCCGCCGCTCGTCGGAGCGCTCGTAGGCGTCCGGGGCCGCGGCGACGCCGACGTCGATCAGGTCGGCCGCCTCGACCGCGGCGGCGAAGGTCGGGTTGGCTCCCGACCAGGCGAACAGCGGCCGTCCCAGCTCGGCCAGCAGGAACAGGTCGGTCGAGCGGGCCGAGCGCACGGGCCCGACCGTCTCCGGGTCGGTCGAGTGGTAGACGGCGAGCAGGCGGGTCAGCCCGCCCTCGACGACCTCCTCGAAGACGACGTCGGCGGCCAGCAGGCCGACCTGGGGGCGGCCGTGGGCGGTGGCGTCGACCTTCACGGCGAGGGCGGCCCGCTGCGGCACCTCACCGGTCGTGCCGAGCAGGGGGAGCACGCCCTCCTCGGCCGGCTCGGGCGGCTCCGTGGCCGTGTCCGACCCGTCGTCCCGGCGGGTCCACAGCACGGCCGCCACGGCCACCACGACGACGGCGAGGGCGCCCAGGACCGCCAGGCGGCGACGCCGCCCCGGGCCCGGACCGCCCGAGCTGCCCATGGCACCAGTATGCGCCCCGGGCACCGGCCGTGGGGCGAGGCGGACACGGCCCCCTGCGGCTAACATGCAGCCCTCACAAGCCCGGAGAGGTGGCCGAGTCAGGTCGAAGGCGCCTCCCTGCTAAGGAGGTGAGGGCCGCAAGGCTCTCCGTGGGTTCAAATCCCACCCTCTCCGCCGCACCGCCCGGCCCGACGGCCGGGCGGTGGCGCGCCCGGCGGACCGTGGGTGGCCGGTCGGGTTGGGCGGCGTCCGCGGGGGTAGACGGGTGGGTGACCCCGGCGAGGAGGCACCGATGCCGCGAGGATCCGACCACGGCCCCAGCGTCAAGCGCCCGGAGCAGTACGAGGCCATGCGCGACGAGGGCATGAGCAAGGGCAAGGCGGCGCGCATCTCCAACGCGGGGCGCCCGGCGTCGCGCAAGGGCGGCCGGTCGCCGACGTACGAGGACATGACGAAGGCCGAGCTGCTGCAGCGCGCCCGCGAGCGCGACATCCACGGCCGCTCGTCGATGAGCAAGGGCGAGCTCATCTCCGCCCTCCGCAGGTAGAGCGCTCGCCGCCCGGGGGCCGGCCGCCTACCCTGCGCCGGGATGGGCGATCGCGCAGGCGCCGCACCGGGGGCCGACGAGGTGCGCCGCTGGCTCGCGGCGCGCGGCGTCGACGGCCGCACGGACGGAGCCCGGGGCATCGACGACGAGCGCCTCGCCGGCCTGGCCGGCGACCTCGTGATCGAGCGGGCGTCGGAGCTGTCGGCCCGGGAGGTCGCCGAGCGGGCGGGCGTGCCGCTCAGCCACGTCGTGGGCATGTTCCACGACCTGGGCGTGATCGTGCCCGACGTCGACGCGCCGCTGTTCTCCTCGGCCGACGTCACCTTCGTCGAGCGGATGCACGTGGCGGCCGAGGTCGGCATCGTGCAGGGCCGCGACATCCTGCGGGTCGTCGCCGGGGCGATGGAGCGGATCGCCGAGGCGGCCGTCGCCGTCTACGTCCAGGGGCTCGAGGGGGAGCTGCGCCGCCAGGGCGCCTCGCTCGCCGAGATGGCCGAGGCCAACGTCCGGGCCACCTCGCTCGCCCTCGAGCTGGGGGTCGGCCTCGGCGCGGTGTTCCGGCACCACATGCGCCAGGCCGTGGCCCGCCAGCGCGTCGTCCAGGAGGGCGTCGCCCGCCGCGAGCTGGCCCGGCTGGCGGTCGGCTTCGTCGACCTCGTGGGCTCCACGGGCATGCAGGCGGGGCTCGACCCCGACGAGCTGGGTGCGTTCGTCAGCCGCTTCGAGTCGCGGGCCTTCGAGGTCGTCGCCGCCCACGAGGGCCGGCTCGTGAAGTTCATCGGCGACGCCATCATGTTCGCCGCCGTCGACCCGGCGGCCGGGTGCCGCATCGCCGCCGACCTCGTCCGCACCTTCACGGCCGACGGCACCCAGCCCCGCGGCGGCCTGGTGTTCGGCGAGGTGCTGTTCCGCCACGGCGACTACTACGGGCCGGTCGTGAACCTCGCCTCCCGGCTGGCGGCGACGGCCATCCCCGGCGAGGTGCTGGTCGACGCGGCGGTGGCCGAGGCGCTGGCGGACGACGAGGAGCTGGCGTTCGAGCCGGCCGGGCGCCGCATGCTCAAGGGGTTCGACCGCCCGGTCACCGTCTGGAGCCTCGACCCGGCGGCCTGAGAACGTACCGGGGTGCCCACCGGACGGTTCGCCCCCAGCCCCACCGGGCCGCTGCACGTCGGCAACCTGCGCACGGCGGTGCTCGCGTGGCTGTTCGCCCGCTCGTCGGGCGGGCGCTTCCTGGTGCGCGTCGAGGACCTCGACCGGGTGGCGTCGCGCGACGAGCACGTGGCCGCCCACCTGGCCGACCTGCGGGCGCTGGGGATCGACTGGGACGGCGAGGTCGTGCGCCAGTCCCAACGGTTCGACCGCTACGAGGCGGCGCTGGCCCGGCTGGAGGCCGACGGCCTGCTCTACCCGTGCTACTGCACCCGGCGGGAGGTGCAGGCGGCGGTGGCCGCGCCCCACGGCCCGCTGCCCGAGGGCGCCTACCCGGGCACCTGCCGCGACCTGACGCCCGAGGAGCGGGCCGCCCGGGCCGCCGAGGGGCGGCGCCCGTCGTGGCGGGTGCGGGCGGGGGGCGAGCGGGTCGAGGTGGTGGACCGGCTGCACGGCCGGGTCGTCCGCGCCATCGACGACTTCGTCGTCCGCCGGGCCGACGGCGCCCCCGCCTACCAGCTCGCGGTCGTGGTCGACGACCACGAGCAGGGGGTCGAGGAGGTGGTCCGGGGCGACGACCTGCTCGACACGACGCCCCGCCAGGTGTGGCTGGCGCGCCGGTTGGGGCTGCGGGTTCCGGCCTACACCCACGTGCCCCTGGTGCTGGGGCCCGACGGCCAGCGCCTGGCCAAGCGCCACGGGGCCGTCACCCTCGCCCAGCTCCGCGCCGGCGGCGTCGAGCCCGACGTCGTGCTCGGGGCGATGGCGGCGTCCCTGGGCCTCGCGCCACCGGGGACCCGGGTGGCGTCGGTGGCCGACCTCCTGCCGGCCTTCGACCCGGCGGCGCTGCCGGCGACGCCGTGGACGTTCGATCCCGACCGGCTGGCGTGACGGCGGGAACCGCTGTGTCGCCGTCGTGTGAACGGCGTGTGAGGATCCGGGCAACTCGCTTCTGATCCGGCCCCCGATCGGGGATGCTTGAGGGCCATGGACCAGGACCTGTTGGAACTGGCCATCCGAGCTCGTGGCGGAGAGCTCGAGCTTGCGAAGGCCCTGCACCACGACGTGCCCGCGATCGACTGGTGGCGCCGCGCCGGGGTCCCCGACGAGCTGCGGGGCCTGGTGGTCGACATCGCCGGCCAGGCCGCCGAGCGTCGCTGAGCCGGGAGTGCCCGGCGGCGCCGCCGGTCGATCGGCGCGAACCGGCGGGGCGCGGGGCGGTGGCGGGGCCGCGGCCCGGGCGTGGGTCAGGTCGGGACGAGGTGCTCGACGGCCGAGCCCATGAGGTCGAGGAAGTTGTCGGCGTAGAAGCGCTGGCGGGCGTGGGTGTCGATGTCGCTGGCGTCGAGGGACGCCTCGAACCGCTCGATCGGCCGGCGGCCGCCCTCGACGTGCGGGTAGTCGGACGAGAACAGGCAGACCTCCGGCCCGGCCTGGGCGATGACCCAGCCGACGTCCTCGGTCGGGTAGGGGGTGAAGCGGATCTGCCGGCGCACGTACTCGCTGGGGCGCAGCGACAGGGCCCGCAGGCGCTCCTCGTGGCGGCTGAAGGCGTCGAAGGCCGACTCCATCTGGCGGCACCACGACGGCACCCAGATCGCGCCCTGCTCGATGACCCCGATGCGCAGGTCCGGGAACCGCTCCAGCACGCCGTCGAAGATCATGGTGGCCAGCGTCTGCGCCGGCGGGCCGGGGATGCCCATGTAGTCGACCGACCGGAAGTTCTCCTCGCCGCCGTGGAAGTCGGGCGGGACCGGCAGGCCGTTGTTGAAGTAGTCGGGGTCGATGAGGTCGCCCGTCCCGCCGACGTGGAAGACGATCGGGATGCGGGCCTCCTCGGCCCGGGCCCACACGCCGTCGAGCGCGATGTGGCTGGGCGAGTGCCCGGGCGGGCAGCCCGAGGCGACGAGCAGGGCGGCGGCCCCGGCCTCGATCGCCTCCTCGGCCAGCGCCGGTGCCCGCTCGAGGTCGGCGAGCGGGACGTAGCAGGTGGGCAGCAGCCGGGGGTCGACCGAGCAGAACTCCAGCATCCCCCGGTTGTGGGCCCGGGCGGCGCCGATGGCCAGCTCCATGTCGCCGCTGTGCTCCCAGTCGTGGAGGCGGCGGTTGTGGAAGGTGTTGAAGACGAGCTGGCTGGCGAACCCGAGGTGGTCGAGGGCGCGGGGCCGGTCCTCGGCGAGGAAGCTGCCGGTGGCCGCGAAGTTCTTGCGGAGCATGATCTCCTCGGCCTCGGCGGCCCGGTACTCGGGGGAGGCGTGCTTGGCGGCGAGCCGCTCGAACGCGGCCTCGAGGTCGCGTCGCTGCTCGTCGGGGTCGCCGGTCTGGCGCAGCTCGTTGCCCCCGGGGTAGGTCAGCAGCGGGATGCGGTCGCGGATCGCCGGGTCGGCGTGGTCGCGCAGCCAGCTCGGCGTCTCCATGATGTGGGCGTCGGCGTCGTGCACGACGTACCCGGTGCGGTTGTACGGCACGGCCAACCCCCCTCCGCTGCGGCCGTCGTCGCAGGCCAGGCTAGCCACGCCGGCGACGGCGCATCCGGCCGCCGGGGCGGTCGGCCGGGAGGGAGGTGCCGGTTGGGCGCCCGCCGCCGGCCGCGGTACGCTTGCTCTTCCGCAACAGGCGCTCGTAGCTCAATTGGAGAGAGCATCTGACTACGGATCAGAAGGTTGGGGGTTCGAGTCCCTCCGAGCGCGCTGACCGCAACAGCCGAGCCTGACAGGGCCCCGTGCCGGAACCGGCCGGGGCCTTCGTCGTTCCCGGCGTCGGCGTGGCGGGCGACTCGGTCGCGGGGCGAGCGAGGAGGTGGCCCGGCCTCGGGTGGTGGCGTGTGGACCCCTGCCATCCCCGAGGTCCGGCACGTCCGTGGGTGCGGCCGGCCGCGCGTCAGCTCGTCACCGAGTGCCGGCCGGGACCCAGCTCGTGGCGGGCGCCGTCGGGCAGCCGCAGCTCGGCGCTCGTCCCGGTGGGGACGTCGACCTCGACGGTCAGCCGCCCGCCCTCGTCCCGCCACGCCACGGCGATGCGGCCGTGCGGGCTGTCGTGGTGGGTGCGGGCGGAGGTGATGCCACCGCCGGGGCACGGCTGCACCAGGAAGCGCCGGTAGCCCGGTTCGACCGGCCGCAGCCCGGCGACGTACCGGTGGAGGAACGAGATGACCGCGCCCTTGCTGTAGTGGTTGAGCGAGGCGTGCGGGTTGCCGTCGGCGTCGACCCCGCCCCACTCCTCCCAGACGGTGGTGGCGCCCCGGTCGACCATGACGAGCCAGGACGGCTCGGTGTCCTGGAAGAGGACGTCGTAGGCCACGTCGAGGTGGCCGGTGTCGGCGAGGACGGGGAGCAGGAACGGCGTGGCGAGGAAGCCGGTCGTGAGGTGGTCGCCCGCCTCCCGGACCAGCTCGACGAGCCGGGCGGCGGAGGCGGCCCGCAGCTCGCCGGGGACGAGCCCGAAGGCGAGCGCCCGGGCGTAGGTGGCCTGCGTGTCGGGGGTGGTGCGCCCGTCGTCGGCGAGGAACTCGGTCCGCCAGGCGTCGGCGACCCGATCGGCGAGCTCCGCGTAGCGGGCGGCGTCGTCGGACCGGCCGAGCACCCCGGCGATCTCGGCCAGCTCGGACGCCGACCGGTACAGGTAGGCGGTGGCCACCGGGCCGGGGTCGGCCTCCCTGGCCTTGGCGACCGCTTGGTCGAGGGTCTCGCCCGCCTCGAGCCACTCGCCGTAGTGCCACCCGGTGTCCCACAGGTACCGCTCGTGGGGCGCCGGCTCGATCGAGCGCTCGACCCGGCGGGGGTGCCGCCCGCTCGCCGCCGCCCGGGCGGCGAAGTCGACCCACCGGCGGGCCGAGTCGTACTGCTCGGCCAGGATCTCGACGTCCCCGGTCATCCGGTGCTGCACCCAGGGGACGTGCACGGCGGCGTCGCCCCACCCGGCCGATCCCTCGGTGCGCGGCCAGAACGCGGGCGGGCGGTCGTCGCCCGGGTGGGGCTCGGGGACGATGTTGGTGACCCGGCCGTCCGGTCGCTGGTCGGCGGCGAGGTCGCGCAGCCACTTCCGGTTGAAGCCCCGGACGTCGTAGAGGTGGGCGGCCGCCTCGACGAAGATCTGCCAGTCGCCGGTCCACCCCGCCCGCTCCCGGGTGGGGCAGTCGGTGGGCACGTCGCAGGCGTTGCCCCGGAAGCTCCAGTCGCACATGCGGTGGAGCCGGTTGATCCGCTCGTCGGAGCACGCGAAGTCGCCGAGGCGGGTCAGGTCGGTGTGGACCACGACGGCGGTGACGTCGTCGACGGTCAGGTCGTCGAGGGCACCCTCGACCCGCACGTACTGGAAGCCCTTCGTGCTGTGCCGCGGCTCGAAGACGTCGTCGGGGCGCCCGGCGGAGATCACGACGTCCGTCTGGAACGGCACCTCGGTGACGGTGTCGGGCTGGAAGGACCGGGCCCGGAGGTGCTCCTGGGTCACGTCGCCGTCGCGGTCGAGCCACTCCCCGTACGTGAGGGTGACGGCCGTCCCGGCCGGGCCGAGGCGGCCGAGCCGTACCCAGCCGTTGACGTTCTGCCCGACGTCGACCACCCAGCACCCCGGCCGCAGCCGGGTCACCGACGCCGGCCGCAGCTCCTCGACCCGCCGGACCGGTGGGGCGACGGGCTCGACCAGCTCGGCGTACCCGTGGTCCTCGACCCGCACCGGGGCCCAGGAGGCGCGGTCGCGCCAGTCCCGGCGCCGCCGGAGGTCGTGGACCTCGCCGGCGACGAGGTCGGCGCCGAGGATGTGGCTGGGGGCCGACCGCCAGGTCCCGTCGGTGCCGAAGGAGGCCGTGGTGCCGTCGGCGTGGGTGACGTCGAGCTGGGCGAGCAGCGCGGTGGTCGGCCCGTAGTCGTCGACCCGGCGGGCCAGGCCGCTCTGCCCCCGCCACCAGCCGTCGCTGAGCAGCGCGCCGAGGACGTTGTCGCCGCGGCGCAGGAGCCCGGTGACGTCGTAGCTCTGGTACTGGAGGCGCGAGCGGTAGGCGGTCCAGCCCGGTGTCAGCTCCTGGTCGCCCACCCGGATGCCGTTGACGAAGGCCTCGTAGATGCCGTGGGCGGTGACGTGGAGGACGGCGGCGGCCACGTCGTGGTCGATCCGCGCCGCGCCGGCGAGCTGGTGGACGGGCCGCCGTCGGTCGGGCCCGTCCTCGTCCTCGACCGGGGCGATCCAGCGAGCGGTCCAGGTGGGCATGCGAGCTCCCCGAGGGTTCGGTCGGGGTCGCCGGGGGCGACGCCGACGAGGGCCGTGGTCGATCCGCGCCGCCCTCGCGGAGGGTACGTGCCGGCGTCCCCGTGGGCGGCGTGACATCGACCACGCTGCCGGGTGCCGACCGACGGCCCGTCGTGCCCGCGATCGGCCCCGACCCGCCGCGAGCGGGTGGAGGGGTCGCAGAGCTCGCCCTCGTCCTCGTGGGGCGTCATGCGCCGCCGATGGCGGGCACCAACGGCGCTCAGCTCGTGGCCAGCGGCGGGCGGTCGAGCACCCGCGGGCGGTACTCGACGAGCTGGATGCCGCCGTCGAAGGTGGCGTGGTCGGTCATCTCGAGCGCGACGTCCGGGTAGCCGTCGTAGATCCGCTCCTCGCCGGTGGCGCCGGTGATGACCGGGAACATCACCACCCGGAACCGGTCGACCACCCCGCCCACGAGGAGGGAGCGGGCCAGGGTGAGGCTCCCGAGCGTGCCGAGGATGCCCTCGCCCTCCGCCTTCATCGCCCGCACCGCCTCCACCGCGTCGCCCCGGACGAGCGTGCTGTTGGCCCACGCCAGGGGCTCCTCCAGCGTGTTCGAGAACACGTACTTCGGCGCCTTGGTGAGCTGGTCGAGGGAGCCCGCCTCCTCCTCGGAGAACTCCTCCTGGCCCGGGGGCACCTCGCCCGCCGCGAACCCGGACATCAGCCGGTACGTGTTCGCCCCCATCAGGTAGCTGACCTCGGGCTGGGAGCTGAGCCAGGCCAGGTACTCCGGGCCCTCCAGGCCCCAGAAGCCGGGCCACCCCTCGCCGGACGCGTAGCCGTCGAGGGTGGTGATGAAGTCGACGAGGACCTCTCGCATGGTGCGCTCCTTCGATGCCGTAGGGTCTCCCCGCCGGACACGAGCGCGGTGCTCGCGGCGGCCGGCGCCCGCAGGGTGTGATCCTCGGGTAGACGGACGGCGGCCCGCGATCTCATCGGGGTACGCACCGAGAAGTGCGTACTTCCCAGGTCGGACGCCCTGGTGGACGATCCCGGCATGACCGACCGAACCGCAACGGACGTCACCGTCCTCGGGCTCGGTGCCATGGGCTCGGCCCTCGCCCGGGCGCTCGTGGGCGCCGGCCACCGCACCGTCGTGTGGAACCGGACCGCGTCGCGCGCCGAGCCGCTCGTGGCGCTGGGCGCCGAGGCCGCCCCCGACCCCGCGGCCGCCGTGGCCGGCGCCGACGTCGTCATCGTCAGCCTCGTGGACGGCGAGGCCGCCACGGCCGTCCTCACCGCCGCCGGCCCCGCGCTGGCCGGCACCACCGTCGTCGAGCTACCTCCCTCACGCCCCGGGAGGCCGAGGCCATCGGCGAGCTCGTCGAGGGCGCCGGCGCCGCCTACGTCTCGGGCTCGGTGATGGTGACGCCACCGATGATCGGCACCGACGGCGCGGCCCTCCTCCTGGGCGGCGACCGCGCCGCCTACGACCGCGCGGCGGACGTGCTGCGCGTGCTCGCCCCCGACCTCCACTTCGTCGGCGACGCGGCGACCGCCGCCCTGCTCGACATGGGCATGCTCGACGTCTTCTTCGGCGCGGCGACGTCGTTCGTCCACGGGGCGGTGCTGGCGAGCACCGGCGGCATCGAGCCGACCGAGTTCCCGGCGCACGGCGAGTCGATGCTGCAGCTCGCCGTCGCCACCGCCCGGGAGCTGGCCGAGGAGCTGACCGCCGAGTCCTACCCGGGCGACGAGAACAGCCTCGCCATGATGCGCCGGGGCATCGACCACGTCGTCGAGACCTCCGAGGAGCGCGGCATCGACCCGTCGCTGCCGCTGGTGACGGCGCGCCTCATGCGGGGCGCCGTCGAACAGGGGTACGGTCACGAGGGCTATGGACGGATCGCGGACCTGCTGCGGCGGTGAGCGCTCACGCCGCTCGGCGAGTCGCTGAACGAGGCGCTCGAGCCGCTCGGCGACTGGGGCGAGAAGCACCTCGCCCACCTCGAGTCGCTCCAGGACGGCGCCGGCGAGCCGACCCCGGCCGACGCGCGCCCGGCTGAGACGGGCTGATCCACCCGGCCGGTCTCACGCCGCCGAGGCGAGGGCGATGCCGAGCGCGGCGGCGAGGGTGCCGCCACAGCACGAGGCGAGGACGTAGGCGGTCGCCGCCCGCCGTCGCCCCGCCTCGGCGAGCGCGACCGCGTCCCGGGCGAAGCTGGAGAACGTCGTGTAGGCACCCAGCGCGCCGACGCCGACGACCGTGGCGAACGGGGGCGTGGCGTCGACGAGCAGGCCGAGCGCGAACGACCCGGTGACGTTGACGGCCAGCGTGCCGTGGGGGAACCCGTCGGGGCGGTTCCAGCGCCGGCCCGCCTCGGCCCGGGCCAGCGCGCCGACCGCCGCCATGGCGAGGAAGGCGGCCGCGGTGATCACGGCGCCTCCTCGAGCGGGCGGGTCCGGGGGCGGACGCGGCGGAGCGCGGCGGCGCCGGCGAGGAGCGCGGCGAGGGCCGTGGCCACCGACGTGACCGCGTAGGCCGCCGCCGTCACCGGGTGGCCGTCCCGTACCAGCTGGACGATCTCGACGGCGAACGTCGAGAAGGTCGTGAGCCCGCCGCAGAAGCCGATCCCGCCGAGGTCGTGCAGCAGCAGCCGCGCCCGCGGGTGGCGCCACTCCTCGGCGAGCAGCACACCCAGCAGGGCCGACCCGACGACGTTGAGCGCGAGCACCGGCCACGGGAACAGGCCGGCCTCGACGGCGCCGACCACGCCCCACCGGACGGTCGCGCCGAGCGCGCCGCCTGCGGCGACGGCACCAGCCCGGTGTCGATCCCACAGCGCCGACATGCCGGCCCAGCCTGCCGCACCGGCGGACCGGCCTACGCTCCCGATCCCGTGACGGACGCGGGTTCGGGTTCGGGCGGCGATCGCACCGAGGCCGCCGGCGGTCGCTCGTCGCCGGCGCAGGCCTACCGGCGGTTCGCCGAGGGCGAGGTGGCCGAGGCGTCGCCGCTGTCGGCCCGTGTCGCCCTCGCCCTGTCGGAGTCGGCGGCGGCCCGCCGGGCGATCGAGGCCCTGCCGGCCCGGCGCCGGCAGCCGCGGGTCGTCCTGGCCGCCCTGCACGACCTCGCCCTCGCCGGGCGGGCGCCCGCGCTCGCCGCGGCCTACGCCGCCGGCGACGCCGAGGCGGCGGCTCGGGCCGCGGTCGACGCCCTGGTCGACATGGCCGAGGCCGTCGCGGTCGTCGCCGCCCGCCGCCCGGTCCGGGCCGACGAGACCGGCCACGGCGCCGTGCTCCACCCGGCGGTGGCGACCGCGGCGCGCCGGGCCGGGGCCGAGGCGATCGGCCTGGTCGACATCGGTTGCGGGGCGGGGCTGGACCTCGCCGTCGACCGGGTCGGCGTCACCTACAGCGACGGGCGGTCGCTCGGCGATCCGGCCTCGCCGGTGCAGCTGACGGCCGAGGTCGTCGGCGACCGCCCCGTCCCGACGGCGCCCGTCCCCCCGGTCGTCGCCCGCATCGGCGTCGACCGCACGCCGCTGGACGTCACCGACCCCGACGACGTCCGGTGGCTGCGGGCCTGCCTGTGGCCCGACCGGCCCGAGTTGCGGGCGCGGCTGGACGCCGAGGTGGCGCTGGTGGCGGCCGACCCGCCGGAGCTGCTGGCGGGCGATCCCGTCGCGCTGGTCGGCGACGCCGTCGCCCGGGTGCCCGCCGGCGCTCTGCCGGTCGTGACCACGACCTGGGCGCTGTCGGCGCTCACGCCGGCCCGCCGCCGGCGGTTCCTCGACGAGCTGCGCGCGGCCGCCGCCGGGCGGCCGGTCGCCTGGGTGTCGGTCGAGGGGGTGGGCGTGGCGCCCGAGGTCCCGACCCTCGGCGACCGCCCCGCCTCGGGCCACAGCATCGTCGGCGTCGCCGTCGTCGACGGGCCGGCGGTGCGCCCCGAGGCCGTCGGCCGCTGCTACGGCCGGGGCCGCTGGCTGGCCTGGCTGGCCGGCGACTGACGGCCGGCGCCGCCGGCCCGGTGCGGACGCCGCGACCACCGCACCGGGCCGGCCCGCACCTCAGCCGCCCGGGTAGGGCGACCGAGCGCGCGCGTCGCGCAGGGCCCGGGCCCACCAGGCCAGCTCGTCCAGCATCGTCGTGGCGTACGACGCCGCCTCGGGGTCGAGCGGCCGCCCGTCCTCGAAGGTCTCGAAGTAGTTGGGGAAGGCCAGCCGGTCGCGGAGCGTCACCGCGTGCAGCTCGGTGAGCACGTTCTCGAGGTGCAGCATGGCGTGGCGACCGCCCGACGGGCCGCCGTAGCTGGCCAGCGCGACCGGCTTGGCCGCCCACTGGGTGAAGTGCCAGTCGATCGCCGCCTTCAGCGACGCCGGGAAGCTGTGGTTGTACTCCGGCGTCACGAGCACGAACGCGTCGGCCGCCTCCAGGCGTGCGGTCAGCTCGGCCATGCCCGCCGGCCGCGGGTAGTGGTCGGTTCCCTTGGGCGGCACCGCCGGCAGCGACAGCGGGAGCTCGACGTCGGCCAGGTCGACGACCTCGACCTTGAACTCGCCGTGCTCGCGGGCCCGGTCGGCCACCCAGTCGGCGACCACCGGGCCGAACCGGCCCTCCCGGACGCTGCCGACGACGATCACGAGGTTCAGCGGTGTGGTGCTTGCGGTGGTCATGGGCGTCACCCTCCGCCCGCCGGGCCCCGGCAACCAGACCGCGGTGAGGGTGGCCCTCGCACGGCCACCTTCCGTCCCGCGGGTCGCCCGGGTGTCCCCGTACAGTGACCCCCGTGGGTACGCCGCTCGGTGACTTCATCCGTGCGAAGCGCGACGCCACCCCGCCGGAGGCGGTCGGCCTCCCCCGGGGGGCGCGGCGCCGGGTCCCCGGCCTCCGGCGGTCGGAGCTGGCGGCGCTCGCCGGCATCAGCGTCGAGTACCTCGTCCGCATCGAGCAGGGCCGCGACCGCAACCCGTCCCCGCCGGTCGTGAACATGATCGCCGACGCCCTCCGCCTCGACGCCACCGAGCGGTGGCACCTGCGGCAGCTGGCCAAGGCGGGCGCATCCACCTGCGTCGCCGTGCTCAGCGACGTCGAGGTGGAGGTCCGGCCGACGCTCCGCGCCGTGATCGACCAGCTCGAGCCGGGGGTCGCCCTCGTGACCAACCGGCTCGGGGACGTGCTCGCCCACACGAGCGGGTTCGAGCTGCTGGCCGGCCCGTCCGGTCTGCTCGATCCGCCCGCGCCGAACCTGACGCGCTTCGTGTTCACCGACGAGCGGGCCCGGGAGCTGTTCCCCGACTGGGACGCGGTGGCCGACGAGCGGGTCATCGAGCTGACGCTCGGACCGGCGACCGAGCGGGTCGAGCGGTTCATCGCCGAGATGGAGGAGGCGGCCGGCGACGAGTTCACCTCCCGCGTCCGCCTCTACGACGTGCCCCGCCGCGGCGTCCAGCGCTGGCGCCACCCGGACGCGGGCGACCTGCGGTTCGAGCGCGAGGTCCTGGAGGTCGGTCCGCCGGGGGCCCAGCAGCTCGTCGTGCTCGTCCCCGCCGACGACGCCACGGCCGACGCGTTCGACCAGCTGCGCCGGGACGCCGCGGGCGGACTGCGGGCCGTCGGCTGACGGGCGCTCGGGGCCGATATCCGACCGGCTCCGGCGGGACGCCGCCGCCATGATGGGGCCGATGCGCCTGATCGACGTGAGCCACGTCGTCACCGACGGGATGACGACCTACCCCGGCTTGCCCGGCCCCCGGATCACCGACCACCTCACCTGGGAGGCGTCGCACGCCACGTACGCGCCCGGCACGGAGTTCCAGATCGGCCGCATCGAGATGGTGGCCAACACCGGCACCTACCTCGACACCCCGGCCCACCGCCACCGGGACGGCTGGGACCTCGCCGACCTGCCGCTGGAGAAGGTGGCGATGGTGCCGCTCACGCTCGTCGACGCGGCGGGCCCGGCGATCGACGCCACGGCGTTCGACGGGCACGAGCTGGCCGGCCGGGCCGTCGTCGTCCGCACCGGGTGGAGCCGCCACTGGGGCACCGAGGCCTACGGCGCCGGCGGCCACCCCCACCTGACCGCCGACGCGGCCCGGGCGCTGGTCGACGCCGGGGCCCGCCTGGTCGGCATCGACTCGATCAACATCGACGGCACCGCCACCGGCGAGCGCCCCGCCCACACGATCCTCCTCGGCGCCGGCATCCCCATCGTCGAGCACCTCTGCAACCTCGACGCCGTGCCGGACGCCCCCGCGGCGACCTTCACCGCCGTGCCGGTCAAGGTCGCGGGGATGGCCACCTTCCCCGTCCGGGCCTTCGTGGCCGTGCCGGGCGACTGAACATCGGCGAGGCGACGTCCACTGAACGTTGGCGACCCTCGTCGCCGATCACCAGATCTTGTGCGCTCGATGACCAGGGCAGGCGGAGGCCGGCTACCAGTCGTCGCGGCACTCGTCCATGCTCAGCTCGAGGTCAGGGTGCAACGTTTGCCTGACGTACTTGATCGCCTGCCTGACCCGTTCAGGTTCGACGGAAGCATCGCTGACATAGCTGTAGTGGGCAAGGAGGTTGTTCAGCTCTCGGCACGCTTCATCGA
>ERZ777003.3089-NODE-3089-length-17050-cov-15.632362_pt1 | contig 17050 bp, 13 predicted proteins | sample MGYA00374956_ERZ777003 | MGnify/ENA primary metagenome ERZ777003 (study PRJEB29302, sample SAMN06268252) | bioreactor metagenome | isolation source: Joint BioEnergy Institute, California, USA | place: USA:Joint BioEnergy Institute, California, USA | collected... | reverse complement strand
GCGGAGGCCGCAGGCCCTCCACGGCAGCCTCCCGCCGGGAGATGTGGAGGGCCGCAGGCCCTCCACGGATCTTTTCGGGAGACCGAGGCTTTGCCTCTCCAACGCCCCAGCGGGGGCGCGGGGGCGGAGCCACCGCATCAGACCTGTCACACCAAGGGAACGTAGTCGGTCGGGACCTCGCGCGTCAGCACCCGGCGCGCGAGCTGGACGCTGAGCAGCTCGCCCAGCACCTCCACCGCCTCGCCGATCACCTCCGGCGGCTGCGTGGAGAACGCCAGGCGCATGTGCGGCCGCTGCGGCGGCCCGACGAAGAACACATCGCCGGGCGCGAAGGCCACCCCGCGCTCGATCGCCGCCATGTACAGGTCGGTCGGCGCCACGCCTGGGGGCAGGGTGACCCACGAGCAGAACCCGCCCGCCGGCGTCGTCCAGCGCACGCCGGCCGGGAAGTGGCGCGCCATCGCGGTCAGCAGCGCGTCGCGCCGCTCGCGGTAGCGCGGGATGACCCGCCGCAGGTGGGCGGCCATCCAGCCCCGCTGGATGAAGATCGCCAGCGCCCGCTGCAGCAGCGGCGAGGAGCACAGGTCGCTGGCCTGCTTGGCCATCGCCAGCCGCCCGATGAGCTGGGGCGTCGCCACGATGTAGCCGATCCGCGCCCCCGGGAACAGCGATTTGGAGAAGCTGCTCAGGTACAGCACCAGCCCGTCCGGGTCGCTCGCCCGCAGCGGCGCCGGCGCCTGCCCTTCGTACGCCAGCAGCCCGTAGATATCGTCCTCCACCACAGGCAGCCGGTGGCGCGCCGCGATCTCCAGCAGGGCGGCGCGGCGCTCCGGGCTCATCGTCGCGCCGCTCGGGTTGTGGAACGTCGGCACGGTGTAGAGGAAGCGCGGCCGGTGCGCCAGGATCAGCGGCTCGAGCGCCTCGACCTGCAGCCCCTGGTCGTCGAGCGGCACGCCGATCAGACGCAGCCCCAGGTGCCCGAGCGAGTTCAGCGCGCCGAGGTAGGTCGGCTGCTCGACGAGCACGGCGTCCCCTGGGCGCGCCAGCGTCTGCCCGATCAGGGTCAGCCCCTGGGTCACGCCCGAGGTGATCAGCAGCTCGTCGGGGCTGGGGCGCAGCCCGCGCTCCTTGAGCAGCTGGCCGAGCACCGTGCGCAGCATCGGGTCGCCCTGGGCCGGCGTATAGCTCAGCACCCCAGGCTCGCCGCTCTCCAGCGCCTCGCTGAGCGCCCGCTCGAACTCGCGCAGCGGCTGGAACTCGGGCGCCGCGTCGGCCATCGCCAGCGTGCGCATGCCTGGGAGCTGCGCCATCCGCAGCATGTCGCTCAGCACCCCGCGCGCCGACATCTCCTGGCCGAGCTCGGCCGCCGCCTGCGCCGGGTCGGCCCGTGGCGCAACGAACGTCCCCCGCCCGACAGTCGCCTCGACCCAGCCACCGGCCTGGAGCTCGCTGTACGCGCTGTGGACCGTCAGCCTGGTGATCCCAAGCTGCCGCGAAAGCTCCCGCACCGTCGGCAGCCGGGTGCCCGGCGGCAGCGCCCCGTTCCTGATGCGCCGCTGGATCTCCCGCGCGATCTGCTCGTAGATCGGCTGCGGGCTGTTTCTATCCACTGTGATCTGCATTGTCTCGCCTTGTCCTTGTGCTGTGCAGCACCACCAGGGCCGAGATCTCGGTGGCTTGCAGGTCCCCGATGACCCGTCGCTCCACGGGTTCCTTGCTCGCCGTCGAGCGGCGAAATGACGAAGATCCGGCGGAGGCGACGCCTTCCACACCCATCATCGCGCCTGCCGGCTGGTGGGTCTGGAATGGCTGGCCCAACGAAACAACCATGGCACAGCACGTGCAGTCTATGGAGTATCGCGCTCTCTGTCCAGAGACAAGTGTGTGCATTGAACTAGGACAATTATACAATTATACCGGTCGGCTCCAATGCGGATGTGGAGCCACTCTGGTAAGGAGCCGCATGCTATAATCCGATGGGTGTTGGGCGCGGGCCACGTTGCCGCCGAGCAGAAGCAGTGGCACTGTGCCATCCGGCTTCGCTCGCGGCTACTGACGGGGCCTGCGGCCAGGCGCGCGGCACCGGCGCGTACCATAGGACGGCGCTTCACGCGTATATATATTGAGGCTACCGGCGCGCGGAGGCGTCGGCCGTCCGCCTGCCGGTGGTGGTCGCTGCTGACCGGGCGCCGCGCGTGTGGTACAGCAGTTAGGATGTTGAATGATTTCTCGAAAATTAGCAGATTTCACGCCCTTTGCCGAACGCATGCGCGCGGAGGGGATTGCCGACATTGTCATCGACAATTTCCGCCACTACTATGAGACTCTCGCCTCCGGGAGCACGGGGTTTATTCCGGAAGACACGATCGTCCCGGTGGAGCAGGTGCCGTCGCTGGACGGCCTGAGGCAGTACGCCGATGCGGGCGCCAAGCTCGTCGGCCGCACCGCAGTGCTCAAGCTCAACGGCGGCCTCGGTACCAGCATGGGCTTGGAGCGCGCCAAGTCGCTGCTGATCGCCCGCGATGGCCTGTCGTTCCTGGATATCATCGCGCGCCAGAACCTAGCGCAGCGTCGTGAGTTTGACGCGCACATCCCCCTGCTGTTCCTCAACAGCTTCAACACGGAGGAGGACACGCTGGCGATGCTGGCGCGCTACCCGGAGCTGCGCGGCAATCTGCCCCTCAGCGTGCTGCAGAACAAAGTCCCGAAGGTGCTGCAGGAGACGCTCGCGCCGGCGTGCTGGCCGGCCGACCCGGACCTGGAGTGGTACCCGCCGGGCCACGGCGAGGTGTACCTCGTCCTGCGAATCTCCGGGGTGCTGGACAAGCTCCTGGAGCAGGGCTTCGAGTACCTGTTCATCTCGAACGCGGACAACCTCGGCGCGACGCTCGACCCGGCGATCCTCGGCTACATGGAGCGCCACAACATCCCATTTCTCATGGAAGTGGCCCGCCGCACCCCGGCGGACAAGAAGGGCGGCCACGTCGCGCGCCGCGCCGACGGCCGCCTGATCCTGCGCGAGGTGGCCCAGACTCCGGAGGCCGACCTGCCGCACTTCCAGAACATCGAGCGCCACCGCTACTTCAACACCAACAACCTCTGGGTTCACCTGCCCAGCCTGGCGGCGGTGCTAGACGAGCACAACAACGTGCTCAAGCTGCCGATGATCCGCAACGCCAAGACCATCGACCCGAAGGACGTCACCTCTCCCGCGGTGTACCAGCTGGAGACGGCGATGGGCGCGGCGATCGAGGTGTTTGACGGCGCGCAGGTGCTCCACGTCACCCGCGAGCGCTTTATGCCGGTCAAGCTCTGCTCAGACCTGCTTGTGCTGCGCTCGGACCTGTACGTGATGGGCGATGACTTCCGGCTGCGCCCCAATCCGGCGCGCCGGCTGCCGCCGATCGTGGTCGACCTCGACCCGCGCTACTATCGGGTGGTGGACGACTTCGAGGCGCGTTTCGAGGCCCCGCCCTCGCTGGTGGACTGCGCGCGCCTAAGCGTCCAGGGCGATGTGGTGTTCGAGCCGGGCGTGACCCTGCGCGGCACCGTAGAGATCCGGAACAAGACGGCGGAGCAGCGGCGCATCACACGTGGCTCGCTGCTGGAAGATACAACCGTCGTCTTCGACTGACGCTAGTGGAGGGCGTGCGCTGGCCCAGCCCGCACGCCCCGTGAAGGCACGCGGAGGTCGTGCCGCCCGCTGAGGCGTGGAGAGCCGCTGGCTCTCCAAGACCCCTTCCCCCGCTGCTCTGTGGCTGCCGAGCAGCCGCGGAGCAGCGAAGAGGAAACAGGATTTCGGGAGGCGAAGCCTCTCACCGCCCCGCCATCGTATACGCCGTGTACTGAGAGGCCTACCGCCAGGTCATAACAAGAGAGAGCTATGCAGCGCTTCCAGCATACCGCCGACGCTGCTGTCGGCGGGCGCACCAGGGACGGTCGCGGGAAGCTGAGCCTGGTTCCCCACCGGGATCGCCAGGTATCGCGCCTCGTGTGCCGTGATGTCACAAGCCCGCTCCTGAGCGAGCACGAACTCCTCGCACATATCGCGCAGGTCTTCGAGGCCGCCGGCCTCATCGTCCCGCGATCGCTCCTCGTCAGCTACTACATCTCGCTCAAGACCAACCCGTTCGTCGTGCTCGCCGGCCGGGACGGCTCCATCACCGCCGATTTTGCCGCGCTCTTCGCCGAGGCGCTGCTCGGGCGCGACAGCTCGCAGTACGCGCTCATCCCCGCCGGCGCGCCCTGGCCCAGCGCCACGGGCGAGCACGGCTACTACCGTGACCTGCGGGCGCGGTTTGCATCGCTGCGCTTTCTCGATCTGCTCCAGGATGCCGCCAGCCCGGCCGGCGTCGGGCGGCCCTACCTGGTCTGCTTCACGAGCCTGCAGCCGGACGAGGTCTCGTACTACTTCACATCCCTGCTGCGCGTCGACGACGCCGGGCAGAAGCGGCTGATGCTGCCGGGCCTGGCGCTGGAGGACTGCCCGGTGGTGCCGCCGAACGTGTACATCACCGCCACGCTGGACACCGTCGAGGAGGTCGGCCGCCTGGACCGGCAGGTGCTGCGTCACGCGGCGCTGATTCAGCTCCAGGCGGTGGAGCGCAGCGAGGCGCCGGCGGCCCGGCTCCACGCCCCGCTGCCGGTCGGGTACCAGCGGCTCTGGCTGCGCAGCGCCATCCGCGATGTCGACGTGGCCAGGCAGCGGCTCGCGAAGGTGCTCGGGCCGGATGCGCTGCAGCGCCTGCGCTGCTCTGGCGAGCTGCAGCGGCTGCTGTGGCGCGGCGGGGTCGTGATCGGCAGCCGCGAGCTCCAGGAGCTCACCATCTATGTGGCCGCCAGCTTCGACGAAACCGGGCGCGGCCTCTTCGTCCCCTCCGACGCGCGCCGCAACGCACAGATCGCCTTCGACGCACAGGTGGTGCAGCGGGTGCTGTGGAAGCTGCGCGATACGCTCGATGGCGAGCTGCGCCGTGATCTGGCGCGTTTCTTCGACCGCCTCACCCCGCCCGAGGTGCAGCAGGCAGTGGCGTAGCCGGCGGTGTGGCGCGCCTGCTGTTGCCTGCTCCCCAGCGCCGATTGATAGATTCCCAGGAGGTTCTGCAGCGCATCCCAGTGCGATTTACAAGTTTAACAAATTTGACAGGCCGCCGGAGCGCATGGTACTATCCGGCCCGTACCTGACTTAACGTAAGCAGTCGCGCCGATGGGCTGGCTGTGTACTGCCGGCGCCACAGCCAATAGGAGGTGAGCCTATCGCACAGTAGTGGATCATGGTCCTATGCGTGCGATAGCGAACCTGCCGCATAGGACACTGCGCAGTGTTTCTGCAGATTCTTGCGAAAGGAGCTTGCTTCAGATGAAGCACGTGAACTTGCGCGGCAGGGTTGCTCTCCCCCTGCTCTTTGCGCTGATCGTCCCCGTGCTCGCCGCCTGTGGCGGCACTGCGGCGCCACAGGCCCCGGTTCGGGAGACGGTGGTTGTGACCGCCGAGCCCCAGGTCATCCGGGAGACCGTGGTCGTCGAGCAGACGGTGGTCTCCGAGGCGCCCGCCGAGGAGTCGACCGAGGGCACGTCCAGCGGTGGGGCGTTCACCACGCCGCACCCGATCCTCAGCGACGTGCGTGTGCGCCAGGCGATCGCCTACTGCACCAACCGCCCCGAGCTGATCAAGTCGGTCTACGGGTTCCTCCCCGAGGAGGAGCAGGCCAAGCTGATGATGGACGCCAACCTGCCCCAGGGCCACTGGGCGCTGGCGCCGCGCGATCAGCTGACGGTGTACGACTTCGATCCGGAGAAGGGCAACGCCCTGCTGGACGAGGCCGGCTGGACGATGTCTGATTCCGGCGTGCGCGTCAACGCCAACGGCGAGCCGCTCGAGCTGGAGTTCACCACCACCAACGCCGGCTTCCGCGTCACCTGGGCCACCGTGTTCGAGCAGCAGCTGCTCGACAACTGCGGCATCCAGATCATCCGCAAGCACGCGCCGGCCTCGTGGTGGTTCGGTGACACCACCGGCCTGGCCCGCCGCGACTTCGAGCTTGGCGCCTTCGCCTGGGTCGGCGAGGCGGACCCGACCGCCTACACCCTCTACGCCTGCAACCAGATCCCGCTGCCCTCGAACAACTGGGAGGGCCAGAACAGCATGGGCTGGTGCAACGAGACCGCCAGCCGGGCGATTCTCGCCGGCGACAACTCGCTGGACCGCGAGGAGCGCAAGCGGCACTACGCGGTCTTCCAGCAGGAGTTCACCAAGGACATGGTGAGCCTGCCGCTCTTCCAGCGGCTCGAGGCTGAGGCGGCCACCCTCAACCTGCAGAACTTCCGCTCCGACCCCACGGAGTACGTGACCGCCAACGCCCGCGAGTGGGCGATGGCCGACGGCTCCGACCAGATGGTGATGGGCTTCACCCAGGAGCCGGCCTCGCTCTGGAACCTGGTCGAGAGCGCCGCGGTGACCGCTATGGTCAACCAGCTGATCGGCATCATCCCGGCGACGACCTACAACTACGACTACCAGGCGCTTGACCTGAAGTCCGTGCCGACGCTCGAGAACGGCGGCGCGACGCTGACCGAGGTCGAGGTCAACGCCGGCGATCTGGTCTGGACCACCGACGGCGAGCCGGCCGAGCTGGCCGAGGGCGTCGAGGTGCGCAACTCCGCTGGCGAGGTCGTGACCTTCTCCGGCGAGCCGATCAAGATGCAGCAGCTGAAGGTGACCTTCGAGTACAACGACGGCATCACCTGGGAGGACGGCGAGCCGCTGAAGCAGGCCGACTTCGAGCTGGGCGTGAAGATCGACTGCGACCCCGAGTCGGGCGCCACCAGCTTCACGCTCTGCCGGTCGCGCCAGAGCATCGAGTACGAGGGTGACCTGAAGCACACCATCACCTACCTGCCCGGTGCGCTGTGGCCGGAGTACTCGATCTACACGATCTCGGCCTACCCCTCGCATCAGGTGCTGAGCGATGGCCGCAGGCTGGCCGATGTCCCGGCCTCCGAGTGGGCGACGCTCCCGGAGATCGCCGAGGATCCGCTGAGCGCCGGCCCCTACGTGGTCGAGTCCTGGGAGAAGGGCCAGCGCCTGGTGCTCGCGGCCAACCCGAACTTCTACGCGGGTGAGCCGGCGATCAAGCAGATCACCATCCAGTTCATCGCCGACACCAACCAGGCCGTCGCGCAGCTGCTGACGGGCGATGTCGACCTGGTCGACAAGACGACCCTCGGCGCCGGGCCTGAGCTGGAGACCGTGCTGAGGGAGGCTGAGGCGGGCACCATCCAGGTGCATACCACCGCCAGCCCGACCTGGGAGCACGTGGACTTCAACCTGTTCGTGCCCTAAGCAACCACCGGCACCAGCATACTACTTTGGAAGGATCGGGACGGGCGGAGGGCAGAGCCCTCCGCATCCACCCTCTTGAGATGGGGACAGCGCCGCAGGTGGCGTTCCCGAATAGCCTCTACACCTCTGTGGAGCGGTACGATGACGTCTTTTTTAATCCGGCGCCTCTTCCAGATGATTGTTGTTGTCCTGCTTTCTGCGATCGCAACCTACGGCATTCTGAACCTCGCCCCGGGCGGCCCGCTCTCGTTCATACGCGAGCAGCAGAACGTCGGCGCGGACCGCATCACAGAGGAAGATATCCAGCGCATCCGGGCGCGCTTTGAGGTGGACCTGTACGTCCCGTACCGCTTCACCCGCTGGCTGATCGGCCAGCCGCGCGGCCCGATCGAGATCGGCGGGCAGCAGTTCTTCGCCGACCTCGAGGTCGGCTGCCGGACGCCGGGCCAGGTGCGGCTGCGCTACCCCGACGGACGCGTCGAGATCGTCGAGGAGGGGTGCGCGGTGCCGCTCTACCTGGCGGACCTCGAGGGGCGCCGCACGAGCAACGGCATCCTCTTCGGCGACTTCGGCCTCTCCCAGGTCATGCTGCGTGACCGCCCGATCAGCCAGCTGATCGAGAGCCGCCTGCCCTACACCCTGGTGCTCATGGGCGTCTCGACGCTGCTCTCCATCCTGATCGGCGTGGCCATGGGGGTCTACTCGGCCGTGCACCAGTACTCGCGCTTCGACTACGTGATGACGACGGTGGCGTTTCTCGGCGCCTCGCTGCCGACCTTCTTCATCGGGATCATGGCGATCCTGATCTTCGCCATCCTCGCCAAACAGGCCGGGCTGCCCTACCTGCCGCCGGGCAACGCCAGCTCCGCGCGCGACTACGTCGTGCCGCTGATCGGCCGGGTCGAGGCCGAGTCGACGCTCGACTACGTGCTGCACTTCATCATGCCCTGTGCCGTGCTGACGTTCGTCAATGTGGCGGTGTGGAGCCGCTTCGTGCGCGCCAGCATGCTCGAGGTGCTGCGCCAGGACTACGTGCGCACCGCGCGGGCCAAGGGCGTGCGTGAGCGCCTGGTGATCCTCAAGCACTCGCTGCGCAACGCCCTGATCCCGTTCGTCACGCTGCTCGCCGGTGTGCTGCCCGGCCTGTTCGCCGGCGCGATCGTCACCGAGACGATCTTCAACTGGCCTGGCATGGGCCGCCTGCTGCTGGACGCCCTGGGGCGCTTCGACTACCCGGTGGCGATGGCCGTGCTGTTCGTGACGATCGTGCTGACGCTGATCGGCTACCTGCTCTCGGACATCCTGTACACGGTCGTCGATCCGCGCATCAAACTCACCTAGGCACGACGGAGAAGACGATATGACGACGACAACGCCAGCGCTATCGGTCGAGTCGCTGGCCAGCCAGCGGCCCGAAGGCCAGTGGTCGGTGGTGCTGCGCCGCTTCCGGCGCCACCGCATGGCGATGTTCAGCCTGTTTGTGTTGATCCTGTTTCTGATCGCCTCGCTGCTGGCGCCCTATATTACCTTCTACCCACGCGACCGGCCAGAGCTGGACCGGGCATTCCTGGCGCCGATGCAGCGTAACGAGGACGGCGGGCTGCACATCCTCGGCACCGATCACATCGGGCGCGACCTGTTCACGCGCGTGGTGTACGCCGCTCGGATCTCGATCATCCTCGCCGTGGCGGTTGCGACCCTCTCCTCGCTGATCGGAATGGCCTTCGGGCTGCTGGCCGGCTACTTCGGCGGCTGGGTGGACATCGCGATCACGCGCACGCTCGAGTTTATCTCAACCTTCCCGCTGCTGCCAGTGCTGCTGGTGCTCAACTCGATCCTGCTGCAGCAGCCGGAGCTACTGCCCATCCCGGGCTGGTTCACCGGGATCATGCGCTGGCTGACCGGCGTGCCGCAGAGCGAGGCGGTCAAGCTGGCGCTGCTGGTGCTCAGCCTCGGTCTCCTGCTGTGGACCGGCACGGCGCGCCTCATGCGCGGCATGGTGCTCTCGGTGCGCGAGCTGGCCTACATCGAGTCCTCGCGCGCGCTGGGCGCCTCGAACCTGCGCATCATCGTCCGCCACGTGCTGCCCAACTCGCTGCCGCCGCTGATCGTGGACTACACGCTTGGGATCAACGGCATCCTCGTGCTCGAGTCGGTGCTGAGCTTCCTCGGCTACGGCGTGCAGGAGCCGACCCCGACTTGGGGGAATATTCTGTCGATCGCCGAGAGCTATATGTTCAACCACCCCTGGATGCCGCTCGTGCCCGGGATCCCGCTGGTGATCTGCGCGCTGGCGGTGAACTTTATCGGCGACGGCCTGCGCGACGCGCTCGACCCGCGGGCGGTGTTCGGCGGCGCGGGCGCCCGCGAGAAGAAGAAGGACAAGGCCGGCCAGCAGAAGGCGGCCAAGGCGTCGGCGTGATGCCAGTGACTATGGTATAGGAAAATCCGTGACCACATCTGAAGTATCCGCACCCGCTACAGCTCCAGAGCGCACCCGCCCATCGGGCGATACGCTGCTCGAGGTGCGCGGCCTCAAGACCTACTTCTTTACCGAGAGTGGTGTCGTCCAAGCGGTGGACGGCATCGACCTCACCCTTAACCGCGGCGAGACGCTCGGCGTCGTCGGCGAGAGCGGTTCGGGCAAGAGCGTCACGTCACTCTCGATCATGCGGCTGATCGCCTACCCAGGGCGGATCATCGAGGGCAGCATCCGCTTCGATGGCACCGAGCTGCTCGAGCTGGGAGAGGAAGAGATGCGCAGCATCCGCGGCAACCGCATCTCGATGATCTTCCAGCAGCCCACCACCTGCCTCAACCCGGTCTTCAAAGTCGGCGACCAGATCGTCGAGGCGCTGCAGATCCACCAGGGGCTCAACCTGGCCGAGGCGCGGAAGCGCACCATCGAGCTGCTGGCCCTGGTGGGCCTGCCGGACCCGGCGCGGCGCGCCAATCAGTACCCGCACGAGCTCTCGGGCGGGCAGTGCCAGCGTGTGATGATCGCGATGGCGCTGGCGTGCAACCCGGAGCTGCTGATCGCCGATGAGCCGACCACCGCGCTGGACGTGACCATCCAGGCCCAGATCCTGGACCTGATGCGCGGTCTGCGCGAGAAGGTCAACACGGCGATCATCCTGATCACCCACGACATGGGCGTGGTCGCCGAGATGTGCGACACGGTGGCGGTGATGTACGCCGGCCAGATCGTCGAGTACGCCGATGTGCGCCAGCTGTTCACTGACCCGAAGCACCCCTACACCCAGGGGCTGCTGGCCTCCATCCCGGTGCTCGGGGAGCTGGAGGACGAGCTGGCCACCATCCCCGGCACGGTGCCGAGCCTGGTGGACCCGCCGCCCGGCTGCCGCTTCAAGGATCGCTGCGCCTTCCGGTTCGACCGCTGCGACGAGGACGTGCCGCTGTTCACGCTCGAGGGCGGGCGCCAGTCGCGCTGCTGGCTGCACGAGGCGGAGGCGATCGGGAAGAAGTAGCAGCGCCGCAGGGAGCTGGCCCGCCAGCGCGTGGCAGTTTCGGCACCCTGCCGCCAGAGATGGGCCGCGGGCGCCAGCGCTGCCGGCGAAGGCGGCGACGCGGGCCTGCAGAGCGCCGCTCAGAAACGTTGACTAGCAGTTAGGAACTTGAGGACACTCTTATGGCTGTTCCCGCACTTCAGCGCGCCCAGAAGGACACGCTGCTCGAAGTCAATAACCTCGTCAAGCACTTCCCGATCAAAGGCGGGGTGCTGCGGCGCACGGTCGCCTATGTGAAGGCGGTCGACGGGGTCAGCTTCACCGTCAAGCGCGGCGAGACGCTCGGGCTGGTGGGCGAGTCCGGCTGCGGCAAGACCACCACCGGCCGGACGATCTTGCGGCTGGAGCAGCCGACCAGCGGCGAGGTGCTGTTCGACGGCAAGGATGTCTTCGGCGCCTCGGGCAGCCAGATGAAGGCACTCCGGCGCGACATGCAGATCGTCTTCCAGGACCCGTACGCCTCGCTCGACCCGCGCATCACCGTCGGGGAGAGCGTCGCCGAGGGGCTCGAGATCCACGGCATCGGCAGCCGCAAGGAGCGCGAGGAGCGCGTGCGCGAGGTGCTGGCCAAGGTGGGCATGCACCCGAGCCACATGCAGCGCTTCCCGCACGAGTTCTCGGGCGGGCAGCGGCAGCGCATCGGCATCGCGCGGGCGCTGGTGATGAACCCCAAGCTGATCGTGTGTGACGAGCCGGTCTCGGCGCTGGACGTGTCGATCCAGAGCCAGGTGCTCAACCTGCTGCGCAACCTGCAGCAGGAGTTCGGCCTGACCTACCTGTTCATCGCCCACAACCTGAGCGTCGTCGAGCACATCAGCAACCGGGTGGGCGTGATGTACCTGGGCAAGCTGGTGGAGCTGGCCGACCGGGTGGAGCTGTTCCGGCGGCCGCGCCACCCGTACACCAAGGCGCTGCTCTCGGCCGTGCCGATCCCGAACCCGCTGGCGCGGCGGGAGCGGATCATCCTGCAGGGCGACGTGCCGAGCCCGATCAACCCGCCCAAGGCGTGCCGCTTCCACACCCGCTGCTGGATGGCGCGCCCGATCTGCAGCGAGCAGGAGCCGGTCTTCGAGGAGAAGGAGCCCGGCCACTGGGCGGCCTGCCACTTCGCGCACGAGGTCTCCTAGAGCGCAGGTGGAGCGCAGCGGACGGAGCGGGGCGCCGCGGCCCGGTGAGGGGTCGGGGCGCCCTTCGTTTCTCGGCGTTGCGCCCGGCGCCATTTGTGGTACAATTGCCCATATTCCCTGACCCAGCACTACCTGGATCTGGCGCCCCGCCCGCGCGACGATGCAGTGCGGAGGACTGTACCCGCGTTCTGTAGCCTGGGTGAAACGTATGGCACCACTCCTCGAAGTCCGTAATCTGGAGACGCACTTCAAAACCCAGGACGGTGTCGTCAAGGCGGTCAACAACGTCTCCTTCCACGTGGACCGCGGCGAGACGCTCGGCATCGTCGGCGAGAGCGGCTCGGGCAAGAGCGTGACATCGCTCTCGGTGATGCGGCTGATCCCCAGCCCGCCCGGCAAGATCGTCGGCGGCGAGATCATGTTCGACGGCCAGAACCTGCTCGATCTGACCGACGATGAGATGCGGCACGTGCGCGGCAACCGCATCGCCATGATCTTCCAGGACCCGATGACGTCGCTCAACCCGGTGCTGACGATCGGGCGGCAGATCACCGAGTCGCTCGAGCTGCACATGAAGCTCACGCCGAGGGAGGCGCGCAACCGGGCGATCGAGCTGCTCAGCATGGTCGGCATCCCCAGCGCCGCCTCCCGGCTGGACAGCTACCCCCACCAGTTCTCGGGCGGCATGCGCCAGCGGGTGATGATCGCGATGGCGCTCTCGTGCAACCCGGAGCTGCTGATCGCCGATGAGCCGACCACGGCGCTGGATGTGACCATCCAGGCCCAGATCCTGGAGCTGATCGCGCGGCTGCAGCGCGAGCTGGGCACGGCGGTGATCATCATCACGCACGACCTGGGCGTGGTGGCCGGGATGGCCGACCGGGTGATGGTGATGTACGCCGGGCGGGTGGTCGAGGAGGGTCCGACGAACGAGATCTTCGAGCGGCCGCGCATGCCCTACACGATCGGGCTGCTGCGCTCGATCCCGCGCCTGGACGAGCGCCAGGGCCGCAAGCTGACGCCGATCCGCGGCCTGCCGCCGGACCTGATCAACCTGCCGGAGATCTGCCCGTTCAGCCCGCGCTGCGACTACTTCGTGGCCGGGAAGTGTGACCAGCAGGTGCCGCCGCTGCGCGAGGTGGGGGAGAACCACCGCGCGGCGTGTCTGTTCGATATCTCCATCGACACGCCGGTGCCGAACGTCGAGCCGCAGGCCGCGCCCGAGGCGGCCTGAGATACCGCACGGCCCACCAGGGCGGCCAGGCGCCGCGGTGGGGCCGCAGCACGTACGCAGCCAGGATCGGCGCCGCGGACAGCACGGCGCCCAGCGCAACGGGAACGCGCTCCAGCCGCCGCCGGCATCGCTTTCGATTGCGCAGCACGATAACCAGCGAGGGGAGATGATGAGCGAGCAGCACAGCGGCACGGACGACCTCATCCAGGTCCGCGGCCTGAAGATGCACTTCCCTGTCACCTCCGGCATCATCCTGCGGCGCCAGGTGGGCGCCGTGAAGGCGGTGGACGGGGTGAGCTTCAGCATTAAGAAGGGCGAGACGCTCGGGCTGGTGGGCGAGTCCGGCTGCGGCAAATCCACCACCGGGCGGGCGATCCTGCAGCTGTACCGCCCGACCGCCGGGGAGGTGATCTTCAACGGCGTCGACCTGACGAAGCTGCAGGGCGAGGACCTGCGCAAGATGCGCCGCAAGGTGCAGATGATCTTCCAGGACCCGTACGCCTCGCTGAACCCGCGCATGACGGTGGGGGACATCATCGGCGAGCCGATCGCCGTGCACGGCCTGCGGCAGGGGAAGGCGGCCATCCGCGAGCGGGTGCAGGAGCTGCTCTCGCTGGTGGGCCTGAACCCGTACTTCATCAACCGCTACCCGCACGAGTTCTCGGGCGGGCAGCGGCAGCGCATCGGCATCGCGCGGGCGCTGGCGGTGGAGCCGGAGTTCGTGGTGTGCGACGAGCCGGTCTCGGCGCTGGACGTGTCCATCCAGGCGCAGGTGATCAACTTGCTGGAGGACCTGCAGGACCGGCTGGGGCTGACGTACCTGTTCATCGCCCACGGCCTGGCGGTGGTGAAGCACATCTCGGACCGGGTGGCGGTGATGTACCTGGGCAAGGTGGTGGAGCTGGCCCCGGGGAGCAAGCTCTACACCATGCCGATGCACCCGTACACCCAGGCGCTGCTCTCGGCCGTGCCGATCCCGGACCCGAGCGTCGAGAAGCGCCGCAAGCGGATCATCCTCGAGGGGGATGTGCCGAGCCCGCTCAACCCGCCGCCCGGCTGCCACTTCCACACCCGCTGCCCGATCGCGATCGACCGCTGCCGGGTGGAGGAGCCGCCGTTCACCGACTACGGCGATGGCCACTTCGTGGCCTGCTGGCGCGCGCGCGAGTCGATCTCGCTGATGGAGCAGATCTCCGGCCCGGTCTCGGCCGGCAAGCTCGGCGACCCGCCGGTGTCGCAGCCAAGCGCGGCGGCGGAGTAGCGGCGCGCTTGCCGCGCCGCCCGCGCGTGCTACAATGGGGCGCGAGGGAGTGTGGGGGGCCATCCCTCACACTCCTTTTTCGAACCTGGAGATATGTCCGTGAAGGGCCGGCGGCCCTCCACACCTCCCTGCCCGCGAGGGAAAGCGGCAGGGCCGCGTCACTCGTGTGACTGAGAGGAAGCCTCTGTGGCTGATCGCATTATCTACCTGGACCACGCAGCAACGACGCCGCTCGACCCGGAGGTCCTGGCGGCGATGAGGCCGTACCTGACCGAGCAGTACGGCAACCCCTCGAGCATCCACCGGCTCGGCCGGGCCGCGCTGGACGCGCTCGACGGCGCGCGCGAGACGGTGGCGCGCACGCTCGGGGCGCTGCCGAAGGAGATCATCTTCACCGGCGGCGGCTCCGAGGCCGATAACCTGGCGGTGAAGGGCGTCGCGCTGGCGCAGCGCCGGGCCGGGAGGGGCGCGCACGTGATCACCAGCGCGATCGAGCACCACGCGGTGCTGCACGCGGTGGAGTGGCTGGAGGCGTTTGGCTTCGAGACCACGGTGCTGCCGGTGGACGGGGACGGCCTGGTGCGGCCGGAGGACCTGCGGGCGGCGCTGCGGCCGGACACGGTGCTCGTGTCGATCATGTACGCGAACAATGAGATCGGCACGGTGCAGCCGGTGGCGGAGCTGGGCGCGATCTGCCGCGAGGCGGGGGTGCCGTTCCACACCGACGCGGTGCAGGCGGCGGGGGCGCTGCCGCTGGACGTGAACGCGCTGAACGTGGACCTGCTGACGATCACGGCCCACAAGTTCTACGGCCCCAAGGGGGTCGGCGCGCTCTATGTGCGGCACGGCGTCCCGCTGATGCCGCTGATCAGCGGCGGCGGCCAGGAGCGCCGGCGGCGGGCGGGCACCGAGAACGTGGCCGGGGCGGTGGGGCTGGCGGAGGCGCTGCGGCGCGCCGAGGAGCAGCGGCCGCAGTACGTGGCGCACTGCGCGGCGCTGCGCGACCGGCTGGTGGCGGGGGTGCTGGAGCGGGTGCCGCACGCCACGCTCAACGGGCACCCGACGCAGCGGCTGCCGAACAACGCCAACATCGCCTTCGAGGGCGTCGAGGGCGAGAGCGTGCTGCTGCTGCTCGACCAGCACGGGATCGCGGCGTCGAGCGGCTCGGCCTGCACCAGCGGCTCGCTCGAGGCCTCGCACGTGCTGCAGGCGCTCGGCATCCCGTACGAGCGCGCCATCGGCTCGCTGCGCTTCACCGTCGGCCGCGCGACGACCGAGGAGGAGGTCGATACGCTGCTGGAGGTGCTGCCGGCGGTGATCGAGCAGCTCAGGGAGCTCTCGCCGGCCCGCTAGCGCCGCGCTACACGCGCTGCATGTGCGTGTCTTTGAAGGCGGTGGGGTACTTGAGCCCGTAGCCGACGGCGCGGTCCATGCCGATGTGCGCCAGCCAGATCAGCCCGAGCTGGAGCGGGAGCGGCTGGCCGAGCGCCAGGCCGGCCAGCGCGAGGGCTGCGGGGAGCACGATGGCGTGCACCAGGTTGTAGGCCGCCGCGCCGAGGCGCGGGCCCGCCAGGTAGCCGAGCATCGCCAGGTCCGGCGCGAGCAGGAGCGCGACGAACAGCAGCCAGTGGCCGCCGGCGTACCCGAAGTACAGCACGATGCTGGCGACGAGCAGGGCGGCGCCCTCCAGGTGCAGCAGCAGGCGCGGGGCGAAGAGCTTCATGGTCACCCCAGATCCTCCACGCGCGCCTGCCCGGCCGTCACCTCGCGCAGGGCCGCGGTGAGCGGCTCGACCTGTGGCAGCGGCAGGGTGACGAGCAGCGTCACCTCGGCGGCGAACTCCTCGTCGCCGATGCTCCCCATGTGCGCGGCGACCAGCCGGCGGGCGGCCTCGTAGGCGGCGTAGGAGACGGTGACCGCCAGCGTGCGCCGCTCGACCTTCTCCTCGCGCGGGAGCGCCGCCAGCACCTCCTTCGCCGCGTCGCTGTAGGCGCGCACCAGCCCGCCGGTGCCGAGCAGCGTGCCGCCGAAGTAGCGCGTCACCACGACGACCACGTCGCCGAGGCCGCTGCCGCGCACCACCGCCAGCGTCGGGCGGCCGGCGGTGCCGGACGGCTCGCCGTCGTCGCTCATCCCCTCGATCTTGGTCGCCCCGTGGCCGATCACATAGGCGAAGACGTGGTGGGTGGCGTCGGGCATCTCGGCCCGGACGCCGGCGATGAATGCCTTGGCCTCGTCCACCGACGCGGCCGGGCCGGCCGTGCCGATGAAGCGCGAGTTGACGACGCGGATCTCGATGCGCGCGGTGCCGGCCGGCACCCAGCGCGGCTCTGTGTTGCTCATGGAAGCACTCTGCTCTGGACGCGGGCGTATTGTAGCACGAAGCCGTGTTGTTCGAGTATAATGCCCGGCCATGCAGCGAGACGAGCCTATCGCCACCGATCTGCCCGCCGACCGGCGGGGCGCCGCGCGCCGTCGTCTCCCGCGCTGGCTGCGGCGGGCGCTCCCCGGTGCGCTGGCGGCGCTGCTCTTCGGCGCGCTCGCCCTCGGGGGCGGCGT
>ERZ777003.3088-NODE-3088-length-17053-cov-14.059066_pt1 | contig 17053 bp, 13 predicted proteins | sample MGYA00374956_ERZ777003 | MGnify/ENA primary metagenome ERZ777003 (study PRJEB29302, sample SAMN06268252) | bioreactor metagenome | isolation source: Joint BioEnergy Institute, California, USA | place: USA:Joint BioEnergy Institute, California, USA | collected... | reverse complement strand
CACCCCGTCACCCGGAAGCCTAGCGCTCCTCGTACCCGTCCGCGCCCGGCACCGGGAAGCGCTGGCAGAGAGCCCGCACCTCCTCGGCGACGCGCCGGATGGTCGTCTCGTCGTTGATGTTGGAGATCACCTCGTCGATCCAGGCCGCCACCTGCTCCATCTCGGCCTCGCGCATGCCGCGGGTGGTCATCGCCGGCGTGCCGATGCGGATGCCGCTCGTGATCAGCGGCGGCTTGTCGTCGAACGGCACCGCGTTCTTGTTGAGCGTGATCGCCGCCTTATCGAGCGCGTTCTGCGCCTGCTTGCCGCTGACCCCCTTGTTGCGCAGGTCGATCAGCATCAGGTGGTTGTCGGTGCCGCCCGAGATCACGTTGAAGCCGCGCGCGATCAGGGCCGCCGCCAGCGCCTGCGCGTTGCGGATGACCTGCCGCCCGTACTCCTCGAACTCGGGCTGCAGGTTCTCGCCGAAGCCGACCGCCTTGGCGGCGATCACGTGCATGAGCGGCCCGCCCTGCACGCCGGGGATCACCATCTTGTCGAGCAGCTCCGACATCATCAGCGTGCGGCCGCTCTTGGCGGCCTTCTGGCCGAAGGGGTTCTCGAAGTCCTTCCCCATCATGATCAGGCCGCCGCGCGGCCCGCGCAGCGTCTTGTGCGTCGTCGAGGTCACGACGTGGGCGTAGGGGAGCGGGCTCGGCAGCAGGCCCTTGGCGATCAGCCCGGCCGGGTGGGCGATGTCCGCGAACAGGAACGCCCCGACCGAGTCGGCGATCTCGCGGAAGAGCTTGAAGTCGATCGCCCGCGAGTAGGCGCTGGCGCCGACGGTGATCATCTTCGGGCGCTCCCGCTCGGCGATCGCCGCCACCTGCTCGTAGTCGATCCGCCCGGTCTCCCGGTCCACCCCGTAGGCGACGAAGTTGTACAGCTGGCCGGAGAAGTTCACCGGCGAGCCGTGGGTGAGGTGGCCGCCGTGCGAGAGGTCCATGCCGAGCACCTTGTCGCCCGGCTTGAGGAAGGTGAAGTAGACGGCGGTGTTGGCCTGCGAGCCCGAGTGGGGCTGGACGTTCACGTACTCGGCGCCGAACAGCTCGCGGCAGCGGGCGCGCGCCAGCTCCTCGGCCTGGTCCACCCACTCGCAGCCGCCGTAGTAGCGGTTGCCGGGGTAGCCCTCGGCGTACTTGTTGGTGAGCAGCGAGCCCTGGGCCTCGAGCACGGCCCGGCTGACGTAGTTCTCGCTGGCGATCAGCTCCAGACCGTCGCGCTGGCGCCGGGCCTCGCCGGCGATGATCCGCGCCACCTCCGGGTCGCTTCGCCAGAGGGTTTCCAGAACGGACATGCTGCATCTCCTTGCGGGAAGGCGGCCGGAGCCGCCGCAGATCGCTCGTTCGCAGGCGCCCATTATACCCGATGCGGCCGGGCGCCACAGGCGGCGCGCCGCCGCCCTACCAGTCGTGCACGCTGCCGTCGAAGCGCCGCACCGTCGGCAGGTAGGCGCGCTGGTACGGGTACTTCGCCGCCTCGCGCTCGTCCACGTCCGTCCCCAGGCCGGGCGCGTCCGTGACCCACAGCGCGCCGTCGCGGTACTCCGGGCCGCCGGTGATCACCGAGCGGACCTGCTCGGAGAAGAAGACCATCTCCTGCACGCCGAAGTTCGGGATGCTGATGTCCAGGTGGACGTTGGCGGCGTGGGTGATCGGCGCGATGTCCCCCGGCCCGTGCCAGGCGGTCTGCACGTAGTAGGTCTCGGCCAGCGCGGCGATCTTGCGCGCCTCGGTGATCCCGCCGATGTGCCCCAGGTCGCAGCGGATGAAGTCGATCAGCTGCTCCTGGATCAGCGGCAGCGCATCCCAGCGGGTGTGGAACAGCTCGCCCATCGCGAGCGGGGTGGTGCTGTGCTGCCGGATCAGGCGGAAGCTCTCCCGGTGCTCTGGCCGCAGCGGGTCCTCGAGGAAGAACAGGTGGTACGGCTCGAGCTCCTTGGCGAGCCGCGCGGCCTGCACCGGGTTGAGCCGCTCGTGGACGTCGTGCAGCAGCTCGACCTCCTCGCCCACGGTGCTGCGCAGGTGCTCGAACAGGCGCGGGATGGTGCGCAGGTAGGCGTACGGCTCCCAGCGCTCGGTCTCCGGCAGCGGCCCGCCGTCGGTGGCCTCGAGCGCGACCGACGGGTCGGCCGATGTCCAGGTGGCGCTCGCCGCCTCCCGGGCGCCGCCCACGCCGTAGGTGCCGGCGTTGCCGGGCACGGCCACCTGGCAGCGGATCACGCGGAAGCCGCGCTCCATGGCCGCGCGCACCTGCTCCTCGACCTCCTGGAAGTCGCGGCCGCCGCAGTGGGTGTAGACCAGCGCCCCCTCGCGGGTCTTGCCGCCCAGCAGCGAGTAGACCGGCAGCCCGGCGCGCTTGCCCTTGATGTCCCACAGCGCCAGGTCCACGCCCGCCAGCGCGGTCATGAGCACCGGCCCGCCCCGCCAGTAGGTGCCGCGGAACAGGTACTGCCAGATGTCCTCGATCCGGTCCGGGTCCCGCCCGATCAGCAGCGGCGCGATGTGCTGCTCGAGCGCCGCCGCGACCGCCAGCTCGCGGCCGTTGAGCGTGGCGTCGCCCCAGCCGTACAGCCCCTCGTTCGTCTCGATCTTGACCAGCACGTAGTTGCGGCCGGGGCAGGTGACCACGACCTTGACCCTGGTGATGTGCATAGCCCCCTCGCGCTTTCAGGTTTGGTGCGCTGCGCTGCGCTTGGCCCCGCAGACGGGCGCTTGCTCAGGAGCCTGTGGCCCCGCCCCGCGAACGCTCGGCCGGCGCCCACGCTGCCTGTCTCGTTTGATAGCACGCCCGCGGTCCATTATACCCGCCGGCGCCTGCTGCCCGGCGGGCGCGTGGTATCATATCGCTGACCCGCCTCGTCCACGAAGGAGCAAGATGCAATGCCTGCCGCCGTCGTCGCGAGCGTCGTGAGCGCCTATGTCGACATGCACCGCCGCACTCTGCGTGTCGCGGAGCAGCTGAGCGAGGAGCAGCTCGTGTGGCGCGCGGCGCCCGGGGCACTGCCGATCGCGTTCCACCTCTGGCACGTTGCGCGCTGGGCCGACCACTTCCAGGCCACTCTCCCGGGCATGACTCCCGAGCTCGGGCGTCGCCTCGGCCCGGCGGCGCAGATCTGGGAGCAGGGCGGCTACGCTGCGCGCTGGGGCTTCCACGCCGCCGCGCTCGGGACGCAGGCGACCGGCATGGAAATGGACGAGGCCCTCGCCGCCCAGCTCCCCTGGCCCCCGGCTGTCGAGCTGATCACCTACCTGCGCCAGACCTTCGCGGCCGCCGAGCGCGCCGTGGCGGCCCTGGACGACGAGCAGTTCGTCGCGCCCGAGCAGCCCCAGCCGCTCACCGAGGGCATCTGGGTCGAAGGCAGCAGCGTCGGCGATGCGCTCCTCACCCACATCGTCCACACCAACCGGCACCTCGGCATGATCGAGTGCCTGCGCGGGCTGCAGGGCGGCTCGGGCACCGCGACGGTGTGAGGCATGGACTTCAGGACGATCTACGCCCGGCACGCCGCCGAGTACGACCGCCTGGTCGCCGCGGAGGACTACCAGGGCAACCTGCTGCCGGCGATCGAGCGCATTCGCCCGCTCGACGGCGCGCTGGTCGTCGAGGCCGGCGCGGGCACCGGGCGCGTCACCGCGCTCGTGGCGCCCGCCGCGCGCCGTGTGCTGGCCTGCGACATCTCGGCGCACATGCTCCGCCGCGCGGCCGCCAACCTGCGGCGCCGGGGCCTGCGCAACGTGCAGCTTGCCGTCGCCGAGAACCGGCGTCTCCCGGCCGCGAGCGGGTCGGCCGACCTGGCGCTGGCGGGCTGGAGCTTCGGCCACACGCGCGCCTGGGAGCCGGAGCGGTGGCGAGCGGCGATCGGCGCGATGGTGGATGAGCTGGAGCGCGTGCTGCGCCCCGGCGGCGCCGCGGTGGTGATCGAGACCCTCGGCACCGGCCGCGAGACGCCCGAGCCGCCGACGCCGGAGCTGGCCGAGTACTACGCCTGGCTGGAAGAGGAGCGCGGCTTCCGCGGCAGCTGGCTGCGGACGGACTACCGCTTCGCCTCGCGGGCTGAGGCCGACGCCGCCACCGGCTTCTTCTTCGGCGCGCCCGCCCCGGCCCACGCCGCGCCCGACGGGTCGGTCATCGTCCCCGAGTGCACCGGGATCTGGTGGCGGTGGGTGTGACGCCAACCAAAAACGGCCGCCGTGAGGCAGCCGTGAGAGAGGAGGCCAAGCGGCAGGTCTGGCGGTCGCTGGGTCGCAACACACGCCTGCCGCGAAATCTATTTCCTTCACTATAACGCACGGAGCGTGCCGCAGGGTGCAAAACCGCATAAGTATTTCATTAGAAAAGTCCTGGCGCGCTGCGTGCTATGTCTGAAGGCATGAAGCTTCTCCTGCTGCTGATCGCGCTCGTGCTTCCTCCGGCGCAGCCCGACGGCGGGTACGGCCTGCCGATCGGCTGGCCCGGCTCGGCGCCCGGCGACGGCTTCTTCGTGCGCCACGGGTTCGCCACCGAGAACACCTGGTTCAAGCCGGGCGACTGGCACACCGGCGAGGACTGGTACGCGCTGGAGGGGGACACGGCCGGCGCCGAGGTCTACGCCGTCGCCGCCGGGGTGGTGCGCTACGTCGGCGCGAACTACCCGGGGCGCGTGGTGATCGTGCGCAACGACGACGGGCTGTACGCGATGTACGGCCACCTCGACCCGCGCGTCGCGGTGCGGGTCGGCGACCGTGTGGAGCGGGGAGATCTGCTCGGCACGGTGCTGAAGCGCGCCGACCGCGTGCCGAACCACCTGCACTTCGAGCTGCGGACCTTCTACACGACGCCGGAGGTGAACGGGGCCTCGCCCCGCTACCGCTACCGCTGCGGCCTGCGCTGCCCGCCGGGCCCCGGCTACTGGCCGATCCGCGCCCCCGACCACCCGGCGGAGCAGGGCTGGCGCAACCCGACCCACGTCATCGCGGGGCGCAGCGCCTCCGCCACGGCGATCGTCGCGGCGCAGCCCGTCTCAGCGACGCTCACGCTGTGGTCCGCGCCGCCCGGCGAGGGCCGCGCCCGGGCGCTGCGCGAGCTGACGCTGCGCCCCGGCCAGCGCTTCGAGCTGCTGGGGCTGCACACCGGCCGCGAGGACTCCCGCGGCACCAGCGCCGGCGCCTACCAGCTGTGGTACCGGCTGCGGCTGCCCGATGGGCGCACCGGCTGGGCGCAGGCCGCCGTGCCCGTCGCCTTCGAGACTGGCAGCGACGGGCGGCCGTCGAGCGTCCGCTTCAACTTCCTTCCCGCCCCCGAGTAGGGGCGGAGCGCACGCCCACGCCGTGTCGCGCGCCGCCTCTCAGGCCATCGTGTCCCAGCGGGCGCGGGTGACCTGGTGCTGCAGCGGCTCGCCGGCGAAGAAGCGCAGCACCTCGTCGATCGTCTGCTGCGCCTGGCGCCGGCGCGTCTCGGCGGTGACCGCGGCCATGTGCGGCAGCACCACGCAGTTCTCGAGCGCGAAGAACGGCGAGTCCGGCGGCAGCGGCTCGGTCGGGTCGGTCACGTCGAGCAGCGCCCAGATCCGGCCCGACTGCAGCTCGGCGAGCAGCGCCGCGTGGTCCACCAGCCGGCCGCGCGCAGTGTTGATGAACAGCGCGCCGTCCTTCATGGCCCGGAACTGCTCGGCCCCCAGCATCCCCAGCGTCTCAGGCGTCACCGGGGCGTGCAGCGTCACCACGTCGCTGCGCCGCATCAGCTCGTCGAGCGGCACCAGCTCGGCGCCCAGCGCGGCCGCGGTCTCCGGCGGGCAGTAGGGGTCGTAGAGCAGCAGCTTCACGCCCAGCGGCGCCAGCAGCCGCAGCACCCGCCGCCCGATCGCGCTCGCGCCGATCACGCCGACCGTGCTGCCGGCGGTCTCGTGCTGCGCCGCGATCGGAAGCTCGGGCCGGCCCTCCTTCAGCCGCGCCGCCGCCTGGAAGGCCAGCCGCCGGCCGAGGATGATCGCGCCGAGGGTGAACTCGGCCACCGCCGCCGCCAGCGCCTCGTTCGCGTGCGCCACCAGCAGCCCGCGCTCGAGCGCCTCGACCGGCACCAGGTGCTTCACCGTCCCGGCGCTGTGCGCCACCAGCCGCACCGCGAAGGTCTCCGGCGTCCACTCGCGCAGCGCGGCCAGATGCGGCGTGCCCCACCCGGTGACCAGCACCGTGGCGCGGCGCAGCGCGTCCTCGACCGCCCCGGCGTCCGGCGCGCCGGGCCTCTCCCAGCGCTCCAGGTCGGCCACCGGCGCCAGCCGCGCCAGCTCGCGCTCGAGCTCCAGCTCCGCCACCAGCCTCGGCGCGAGCGCCAGGTACACCAGCGGCCGGGCGCGCGGCTCAGCGCTCATTGCTGCCCTCCGCTCGCTGCGGCGCGCCCGCGCGCCTCCGCGAGCGCGAACGCGTCGTCCTGCGGGTCGTAGCCGAGCACCGCCCGCGCGTCGCTGATGTCCATGCGCTTGTAGCGGTTGTTCGAGAGGCCGTGGAAGATGCCGAAGCGCAGGTCGTCGGGCGCGTCGATGCTCGCCGTCACCAGCCGCGCCGCATCCTCGATCGTCAGGATGATGTCCAGGAAGCGGCTGTCGGGCGTGATCCACTCGGTGTCGTCGCGGCTCACCACCGCGCCGAAGCGCAGGCAGATCGCCGAGAGGCCGTGCTGGTCGGCGTACAGGCGCGCCAGCGCCTCGCCCCAGGCCTTGGTGGCGCCGTACAGGTTGGCCGGGCGCACCGGCATCCAGGTGTGGATCTGCGTGTCCTCGGGGTAGCCGGCCACCGCGTTGATCGTGCTGGCGAACACCACCCGCCGGCACCCGGCCTCCGCCGCCGCCTGGAAGGTGTTGTACGCGCCGATCACATTCGCCGGCAGCAGCGTCTCCCAGGGGGCGAAGGTGCGCGGGTCGGCCGCCAGGTGCACCACGGTGTCGACGCCGCGGCAGATCGGGCGCATCGCCTCCAGGTCGGCGATGTCCGCCTGCGCGAACGGCAGGCCGAAGGTCTCATCGGGCGCGCGCACGTCGGTGAGCCGCAGGTCGTAGCGCTCGCGCAGCGCGGCGGTGAGGTAGCGCCCGATCATGCCCGCCGCGCCGGTGATCAGGACGGTTCGCTTGGTTGTCAGGGCGGCCTCCGTTGGGTGTTGCAGCGTCGGTATGTACGGTTCTCAGGTGCTGCTGCGGCGGGGCGCATCCGCACCGCCGCAGATTCCCGCTGGGCCCTAGAGCCGCACGGTCTTGCCCGGCGCGGCCGGGCGCAGCGTCGCCGCCAGCCCGCCGAAGCGGATGCGGCTGTTGTCCTGCAGGGCGACCGGCACGTTCGGCACGAGCGCCGTCTCGTTCACGAACGTCCCGTTGGCGCTCCCGAGGTCGGTGAGCGTCCAGTGGCTGTCCACCCAGCGCAGGAGCGCGTGGCGCCGGCTCACCCCGCTCTGGCGGCCGCCGAACGGCGCCAGGTCCACATCCGGGAAGATCCGGTCCTGCTGGTCCAGGCAGCCGACCAGCAGCTCGGCGCGGTCGGTCGGCAGCTGGATCTGCTGGCCGTCGGCGAGCTGCAGCGTGTAGGGCGGCACGTTGACCGGGCCGGTGAGCGCCCGCAGCTCGCCCTCGAGCCGCGCCAGCTCCGCGCGGCTGCGCTCCAGCATGCCGGTGAGCGTCTCCAGGTCGCGCTCCAGCTTCTGGACCTCCGCCTGCTTGCGCTCGACCTCAACCAGCTTGGCGAGCACCAGCTGCAGCCCGGCCAGCCGCTGCTCCTCGTTCTGCAGCTCGATCTCCTTGACGGACAGGTTGGCGCGCGCCTTGGCCAGCCCCTCCTCGGTGATCGCGCGCAGCGACTCCGGCTGGCTCTGGAGGACGTGCTCGTTCGAGGTGATGTAGCCGCGGATGGCCTTGATCTCGTCGCGCAGCCCGCCGACGCGCTGCCGGCTTTCGGCGATCTGCTGCTCCAATCCCGGTCGGTTCGTCATCGCCGCATACCTCTCTGGACGTTAGGCGTGTGTCACCGTTACTGGAACGCTGAAACCGGGCGCGTTGTTGCGAATCTGCGCGGTCTGTCGCCCGCGGGCGGCGCGAGTATAGCACCGCGCCCGGCGCCCCGCAAGGCCGCGCGGCCGCCCTACGCCGCCTCGCGCTCCCCGATGTACACAACCACCGACTGGATCGCGTTGTTCACGTAGCCGAACTGGTTCCACGCCGCCACGTCCGGCTGAGTGTTCCCCGCCTCGTCGGTCGCGCGCACCTGCAGCACGTGCTTCCCCGGCTCGTCCGCCTCCCACGTCCACTCCCAGCGCCGCCAGGCGTAGCGCGGCCCGTCGTGCAGGCGCGCCGCCTGCCACGCGCCGTCGTGGTCCACCCGCACCTCGACCCGCGCCACGCCGCTGCCGGACCAGGCGACGCCGCTGACGGTGTGGCTCCCCATCGGGAGCGTGGCCCCCTCGCTGGGCGCGGTGATGCGCGACTTGACGGCCATCGCCCCCAGCGGCACGCGCTCTGCCTCGCCCGGCCGCACCAGCACGTACCGCTCGCGCTGGAAGTAGCCGGCGAAGGGCTGCTCCAGCGCGGTGATGCGCGTCAGCCACTTCACCGACGCCATGCCGTACCAGCCGGGCACGACCAGGCGCAGCGGGCCGCCGTGGATGTGCGGCAGCGGGGCGCCGTTCAGCTCGAACGCCAGCAGCGTGTCCGGGTCGAGCGCCTTCGCCAGCGGCAGCGAGCGCTCGAACGCCAGCGCGCCGCTGCTGTCCGGCGGGGCGCCCGCGTCCGCGCCGGTGAACAGCAGCTCGACCGCCGTCGGGCGCAGCCGGACGCGCGCGAGCAGGTCCCGCAGCGCCACCCCGGTCCAGACGCCGGTGCTCACGGCGCCGGAGCCCCACGGCTCGCCCTCGCACAGCGGCGCGAACCCGAGCCGGTCATTGCCGGCGCACTCCATCGTCGCGGTGAGCGTGCGGGTGGGCAGGGCGCGCAGCTCCGCCAGAGTCACCTCCCGCGCGCCCTCGAGCGCGCCGCCGAGCTGCAGGCTCCAGCTGTCCGCGTCGGCCTGCGGCGCGGCGAAGTGCGAGCGGACGTAGAACTGGTCGGTCGGGGTGATCGTGTGCTGCCAGGCGTCGGGCGGGATCTCGGCGTTCAGCGGGTTGGCCGAGACGATGATGCGTCCGGGCCGCGAGCGGCCCTGTTCGCCTGCGCGGGTGTCACTGGTCGTTGTCATCGTTCCCCTTCCTCGTTGAAGAGTACCATCGACCATAGCGCCTGCCGGCGCAGCTACCGGCGCGCGAGCTTGAGCAGCTCGTACAGCCACAGCACGCTGCTGCCGACCGCCACACACACCAGCCAGTCGCCGGCGCGCAGCGGCACGGTGCTGAACGCCTCCTGCAGGAAGGGCAGGTAGACGACCGCCACCTGCAGCGCGGCCGAGAGCGCCACCGCCAGCCACAGCCAGCGGTTGCTGAACAGGCCGCGGAAGGCGCTGCGATCGTCCGAGCGGGCGTTAAACACGTTGAACAGCTGGAAGAAGACCAGCGTGGTGAAGGCCATCGTCTGGGCGTAGCGCGCGCCAGCTTCCGGCGCCCCGCCCGCGCTGATCAGCCCGCCCGGCAGCGACCAGTCCATCACCAGCAGCGTGCCGATCGCCATGACCGCGCCGACGAACACGATGTCGAACCACATGCGCCCGGTGACGACGCGGCTGCGCGGGTCGCGCGGCGGCCGGCGCATCACGTTCGGGTCGGCCGGCTCCACCCCCAGGGCCAGCGCCGGCCCTGAGTCGGTGAGCAGGTTGATCCACAGGATCTGCGTTGCCAGCAGCGGCGCCACCACCGCCGAGCCGGCCTCCGGCACCAGCCCGATGACGCCGGCCAGCACCACGCCGAGGAACATCGTCAGCACCTCGCCGATGTTCGAGGAGAGCAGGTAGCGCAGGAACTTCTGGATGTTGGCGAAGATCGAGCGCCCCTCCTCGACGGCCGCGACGATCGAGGCGAAGTTGTCGTCGGTCAGCACCATGTCTGCCGCGCCCTTGGCCACATCGGTGCCGGTGATCCCCATGGCCACGCCGATGTCCGCCGCCTTGAGCGCCGGCGCGTCGTTCACGCCGTCGCCGGTCATCGCGGCGATCGCGCCGTTGGCCTTCAGCGCCCGCACGATCCGCAGCTTGTGCTCCGGCGCGACGCGCGCGTACACCGAGACCTCGCGCACCCGCTCGCGCAGCGCCTCGTCCTCCAGCCGCTGCAGCTCCGCGCCGGTGAGCGCCGGGCGGCCCGGCTCGGTGATCCCCAGCTCGGCCGCGATCGCGCTCGCGGTCGACGGGTGGTCGCCGGTGATCATGATCGGCCGGATGCCCGCGCCGAGCGCCGCCGCGACGGCGTCCCTGGCCTCCGGGCGCGGCGGGTCGATCATGCCGACGATCCCCAGGAACACGAAGTCGTTCTCGACCTCCTCGCTCAGCTGGCCGGTGATGGCGTCGCGCTCGAGCGTGCGGTAGGCTACGCCCAGCGTCCGCAATGCCTGTGCCGCCAGCTCATCGACCGAGCGCAGGATCGCGCTGCGGCGCTCGTCGGTGAGCGGCACCGCCTCCGCGCCGACCCGCTCGTGGCTGCAGCGCGCCAGCAGCACGTCCGGGGCGCCCTTGGCGAACACATACAGCCGCTCGTCGTCCGCGCTGTCCTCGTGGGCCGTGCTCATCAGCTTGCGCTCGGACGAGAACGGCACCTCGCCGATGCGCGGGAAGCGCTCGCACAGCTCGGCCTCGTTGTAGCCGACCTTGTGCGCCGCCACCAGCAGCGCCCCCTCGGTCGGGTCGCCCTGCACGACCCAGCGGCCGTTCTGCTGCACGAGCGTCGCGTTGTTCGCCAGCAGCGCGGCGCGCAGCGTGCGGCGCACCTCGGTGCGCAGCGGGCCGTCGGCCAGCGGCCGCCCCTCGTGGAGCGCCTCGCCCTCCGGCTCGTAGCCGACGCCGGTCAGGTCCACCCGCCCGTCGGCCACCACCACCGTGCGCACGGTCATCTCGTTCTTGGTGAGCGTGCCGGTCTTGTCGGTGCAGATCACCGTCGTCGAGCCGAGCGTCTCCACCGCCGCCAGGCGCCGCACGATCACGTTCCGGGCGGCCATGCGCTGCATGCCGAGCGAGAGCACGATCGTCGTGATCGCCGTCAGCCCCTCCGGAACGGCGGCCACCGCCAGCGAGACCGCCAGCAGCAGCACGTCGACCATATCGGCCAGCGCGCGCACCCGGTCGACCAGCAGGATCGTCACGCTGATCACGATCGCGATGGCGATCACGGCGATGCCGAGCAGCCGCCCGACGCGGTCGAGCTCGCGCTGCAGCGGCGTCTGCTCGTCTTCGGTCTGCTGCAGCGACCCGGCGATCCTGCCGATCTCGGTCTGGCCGCCGGTGGCGGTCACGACCGCCCGCCCGCGCCCGGCCGCCACCGCGGTGCCGCTGAAGAGCATGTTGCTGCGGTCCGCGATGCCGACCTCGGCCTCGATCGGGCGGTTGTCCTTCGAGACGGCGGTGCTCTCGCCGGTGAGCGCGGCCTCCGAGACGCGCAGGGCGATCGACTCGATCACCCGCGCGTCGGCGGCGATCGTGTCGCCCTCCTCGACCAGCAGGATGTCGCCGGGGACGATCTCGGCCGTCGGCACCAGCTGGGGGCGCCCGTCGCGCAGCACGCGCGCGTTGGGCGCGGCCATGGCCTGCAGCGCCGCCACCGCCTGCTCGGCGCGGTTCTCCTGCACGAAGCCCAGCACGCCGTTCAGGATCACGATCGCCAGGATGGTGATCGTCTCGTACGGCACGGGCGTGTCGCGCTCGATCAGCCAGGCGACGAACGAGATCGCCGTGGCGACGAGCAGCAGGATCGTCAGCGGGTTTTCGAATTGAGCGAGGAACTTGCGCCACGCCGGCACGGGTGGCGCATGGGGAAGCAGGTTGGGGCCGAAGCGGCTCAGGCGCTCGCGCGCCTCCTCAGACGTCAGCCCGAGCTTGGAGTCGCCGCCGAGCGCAGCGAGCGCCGCGGAGACAGGCAGCTGATACGGCTGGCGTGTCTCTGTCTCACTGGTAGCGACCATGCTCCGCTACTCACTCGCCCGCCGTGGGCGCCGCCGTGGGCGCCGCACGGAGCGCGGGTACTTGCCGGTCCTGTGTGCAGCTCGCGAGTATCGTGATCGAGGCCTGCGACGCCCCCGGCCGCTACCCGACGCCTAGATCCTCTAGGCGCTGCGCCTGGCGCTCGCCGCAGTCGTGGCAGACCACCACCGTCCAGCGGACGATGGCGGGCCGGCGCGGGTGCACCACGTCCAGCACCCGGTCCAGGATCTCCCGCTCGCGCGATCCGCAAGCGGGGCAGGGGGCCGGCGGCGACCAGCACTGCTGCCGCCAGCGGACGAGCTGGCGCCGCTCCCAGGCGGTCATGCGGCGGCGCTGAAGCTGCAGCATAACAGCACCATTGCGACAGATACAACAAAGCGCTGGTAGGTTTGGGTACGACCCGCTCCTAACCAGCGCCGCGCAGGTGGTGGGCGATAGTGGACTCGAACCACTGACCTCATCGGTGTGAACGATGCGCTCTAGCCAGCTGAGCTAATCGCCCTGAGCACGAATGAGTATAGCACACCTGCGCCGAACGCGCAAATCAGTAGCAGTGGACGAGCGGCAGCTCGTGCATGCTGAGCAGGCCGGGCGCCGCGCTCCGGACGCTCGGGATGGCGTTGACGACGATCGCCGCCGTCGCCATGTCCCCGTGGAACCCGCCCGCCACGCTCATCCGCACCGGCGGGTCGCCGTCGATCTCCACCGTGTCCTGGGCGTCGGGCGCGCCGAGGTACATGCGCAGCTCGAGGGTGAGCACCTCGCGCTCGCCGATGTAGCCGCGCGCCACCTGCCGCACGCCGGCCACGTGCCCCGCCGGCACCCGCACGTGCTCGGTGGCCACCTCGCGCTCGGCGATCACCGGCATGATCAGGTCGTCCTCGCTGTCCAGCGTCCAGCCGAGCGCCGTGGCGATCATATGCAGCGACTCCGGCAGCCCCACGTGCCGCACCGAGCCGTCGCGGACGCGGGCGTGAAACTCCTCCGTCGTCAGGCCGGCGCCGATCTTGCGCTGCAGCGGCCCGCGCCGCTTGGATGCGTCCACGACGCGCAGCACGCGGATCGCGCGCACCCGCTCGCAGGCGGCCGTCAGCATGAGCGGCAGGGCATCCATCGCGTAGCCGGGGTTCACCCCGGCGCCGAGCAGCGTCACGCCCGCCCGCCGCGCCGCCGCGTCCAGGTCCGCCGCCAGCTGCGGCTGGGCGGTCCACGGGAACACCAGCTCCTCGCATGTCGAGACCACGTTGGCGCCGGCGGCGGCGATCTGCAGCAGCTGCGGGGCGACCTGCGCCAGCGACGAGCCGGTGGCGTGCAACACGACGTCGGGCCGCGCCTCGGCCAGCGCCGCCTCCGGGTCGCCGCGCACGAGCACGCCGCACGCCCCGCTGCCCGCCAGCTCCCCCAGGTCCCGCCCGATCTTCTGCGGGTCGATGTCGATCGCGCCGACGACAGCCAGGCCCGGGCGCGCCAGCGCCAGCCGCGCGATCCCCAGCCCGATCGGCCCCAGTCCGTAGCACGCTACGCGCACGGTCATAGAGCGGTTTCTCCCTTCGCTAGAGGCCGTGCTATAATAGCGCGCCGTTTCCGGCGTGTCAAAGACGCGTGTTACGCGGAGCACAATCGAGCATGCCCACAGTTCTGCTGGTAGACGACGACGTGGCGCTCCTGGCCCGCCTGGCGGAGCAGCTCACCGGCGCCGGCTACCGCGCACTCCACGCGAACGATATCTCCTACGCCGAGCATCTGCTCCAGTCCCATGAGATCGATCTGATGCTGATCGACCCCGGCATCGCGCACGGCGCCGGCTGGCAGCTGCTGGAGCGCGTCGCGGCGCTGCTGCCGGTGATCGCGATCGGCGATGGCCGTGAGGAGCAGGTCATCCGCGGCCTCGAGGCCGGCGCGGTGGACTACATCGCCAAGCCGGTGCGCCCGGGGGAGCTGCTGGCGCGCGTCCGCGGCCGTCTGCGGCCCGCGGAAGGTGCCGCCCAGCGCACGGCCGCGCTGGAGCCGCCCGGCGCCCCGGAGCTGCCCAGCGACGATCTGGCCCAGGAGGAGGGCGATGCGCCCCCGCAGGCCGCGTCCGCAGCTGAAGACCCGCCCTCGCGGCGCGCCCGCCGCTCCTCGTCCGACGCCGAGGAGGAGGAGCAGGTCTTCATGACGATGGGCGAGGAGCAGCGGCTGCTGAACGGCGAGCTGCCCGTCAACGTCGACGAGCTCGACCCTCAGACGCTGGCGCAGCTCCCGCTCGGCAACCGCCTCAAGGCCGCCCGCCAGCGCCGGCGGATCACGCTGGTGCAGGCCGAGCTGGACACGCGCCTGCGGATGTACTACATCCAGGCGATGGAGGAGGAGAAGTTCGCGCTCCTGCCGCGCGGGCCGATCACCGAGGCGATGCTGCGCACCTACGCGACTTACCTCGGCCTCGATGCGGCGCAGGCCCTCGAGGAGTACCGCCGGCTGCACTACAGCGCGCCGGTTGAGCCGCCGCCCGCCCTCGGCGGCCTACCGGCCCCGAGGCACGTGCCGCGCTGGGTGCCGATCACCACCGCGATCCTGCTCGCGCTGATCGTCGGCGGCGGCGGGATCTGGCTGCTCGACCCGGTCGGCGTCCAGATGCTCGCCAGCCGCGCCCGCGCCCTCGTCGCGCCGCCCACAGCCACGCCGACCCCGACGAGCACACTCACGCCGACCGTCGCTCCGACCGACACGGCGACGCCCAGCCCGTCGCCGAGCCCGTCTCCATCCCCGACCGCGACGGCGACGCCGACCGTCTCTCCGACCGACACCCCTGAGCCAAGCCCGACGGTCACAGCCGCGCCTCGCCAGCCGGTGCGCCAGCCGACAGCCGCTCCTCCCCCGCCGACGCCCGAGCCGCCGACGCCCGAGCCGCCGACACCTGAGCCACCGACGCCTGAGCCGCCGGCACCCGAGCCGCCAGCGGACGAGCCGCCGGCACCCGAGGCGCCAGCAGATGAGGCGCCGGCACCCGAGTCCTAAGGTACGGCTGGAGAAAACACCGCAGGGGTTTGCGGACGGCAGGCCCGCTCTCTGCCCGGCTGTGACGACGTCGCGGCCGGGCAGAAACGTTACGGCACGGCGATGTTCGCGGAGAACTCGGAGGTGTTGCCTTCGCTGTCGGTGGCGGTGGCGGTGAGCTGGTCGCCCGGCTCCAGCACGCCGCTCGGGATGCTGAGGCTGAACTGCGCCGCCGTCGAGTCGGCCGTCCCGGCGGCGCCCGAGGCCACCGTCGTGCCCAGCAGCTCCTCTCCCTCGCCTGACCCGAAGATATGTGGCGCCGCGAGGAACACCTCGACGGTCGCTCCCGGTCGCGCCTCGCCGCTGACGATGAAGCCGCCTGCGCCATCGGGCTGCACATCGTAGAGCACCGGCGTGTTCATAAGCTGGTTCGGGCCGGTGTCGCCGTCGCCGATGTCGTTCGGGGTGACGCCCTGCGGCCAGAGATCGATCCCCAGCCCGGCGTTATGGAACATGATGTTGCCGGTGATCCTGTTGCGGACGCTGCTGCCGTACTCGATCGAGATGCCGGGGCCGGCGTTGGCGCTCACCTCGTTATCCGGCCCGAACGTATTGCCGCTCGAAACCCCGCGGATCAGGCAGATCCCACCCTCTAGGCCGTTCCTCTGCACGATGTTGCGGGCGATCAGGCTGTCCTGCAGCTGCTGGACCTCGATGCCACAGCCGAGCGGGTTGGACGTGCCGTTGTCTATCACGGTATTGTTTTCGAACAGCATCCCCCGCCCGCGCAGCACAACGCCGTCCTGGCCCTGTTTCGCGAAGATGTTGTTGAAGATGCGGACGTTGGTGCTCCCCGCGCTGCTGACCGTGAACTCCAGACCATCGCTGTTGTTGTCGATCACAGTGTTGCCGCTGATCGTCAGGTTGTCCACCGTGCCCCCGATCTGAATCGCACCGACGGCCCCGCCGCTGTTGCTGTTCCTGGTCAGATAGTTGTCCGCGATCGTCGTGTTGTCTGCGCCGCCGCTGATGATGATCCCATTGCCCGCGCCGCCGGCGAAGTTGCGGATGTCGAGGCCGCGCACGGTGTTGTCGCTGGAGGCGATCCGCAGGCCATTGGCGCTGTTCGGCGCAAGTGTCCCGTCGAGGACGATGTCCGGCAGATCCGGGCGCATGTCTCCGTGAGTGGACTCCTGCACCGTCCCGTCGATCGTGGTCTGCCCGCCGCTCAGCTCTGGCAGCGCGCTCAGCGGCTGGATAACGAACGCGCCGCTTATGATCGTGTTGAAGTTGGGGTCGCTCGTCGGAATGCTGAACCCGGCGGCGTGCGCGCCGTCGATGGCGTTCGCGTTCAGGATGAACTGCCGCAGCGTTCCCTGCCCGCTGTCGCGAGTGCTGGTGATCGGGTTGTAGGCGAAGCTGAAGTCGACACCGCTGAGCAGCTCCGTTCCGACCGTCACGACCACGTTGGTGTCGCCGACGCCGCCGCCCGGCGGGGTGTCCGTGTCGTTGACGAGCGGGTCGTTTCCGCCGAGCGCGCCCGCGCCGCCGTTTCCGGTCACACCGTCGTGCTCGTATACCTGCTCGGGCACCGCGGATGTCTGGCCGGGGCGGAATCCGGCCGCCGGAGGCGTGTCCGCGTCGCCGATCGTCGCGCTGACCACGCGCACGGTGTATGTGCCCGGGGCGCTCACCGGCAGGATGTACAGGCCCGTCGCGTCGGTGGTGGAGGCGGCGAGGAATACGCCGTTCGAGTCGTAGAGCTCGACGCGGACGTTCTCCAGCGGGGTGTCGTCGGCGCCCGGCGCCTGGCCTGGGCCGCTCTGGTAGTTGCGTTCCTCGTAGACCCGCCCGGTGATCTGTGGCGTCGGCGTGCTGGTCGGCGTGAGGGTAGCTGTGGGCGTGCTGCTCGGCGTGGGCGTGTGAGTGGCCGTGGGCGTACTGCTCGGCGTGAAGGTAGCCGTGGGCGT
>ERZ777003.3086-NODE-3086-length-17063-cov-11.384819_pt1 | contig 17063 bp, 13 predicted proteins | sample MGYA00374956_ERZ777003 | MGnify/ENA primary metagenome ERZ777003 (study PRJEB29302, sample SAMN06268252) | bioreactor metagenome | isolation source: Joint BioEnergy Institute, California, USA | place: USA:Joint BioEnergy Institute, California, USA | collected... | reverse complement strand
ATGCATGGTGCATGATGCATGAAGCGGGGGCTTTCGTCCGCTGGTATCATCCGCCTGACTACATCACATCGAACACAAAACAACCGGTTCGCCAACGCGAACCGGTTTCTTTTCATGCATCATTCGTCACTCATCATGCACCATGCACCATGCATCCGTGTCCCTCCGCGCCTCCGCGTCTCTGCGGTGATCCTGCTTAACAGCCCAATCAGACCGTGTCATCGAGCAGAAACTCAGCCGACAATGCGTCAGCCACGTTCAAACCCTGCTCCGTGAGGCGAAGGCTCTGCGGCGTCAGCTCCAGCAGGCCGGCATGCGTGTAGCGCTCGATCGGATCCGCCCAGATCTGTCGCGCATCCAGCCCCGTGCGGGATTGAAACTCCTCGAAATGCAAACCGTCGCTGAGGCGCAGCATGAGCATCGCCAGTTCCCCTGCGCGCCGGCGCGGCGACAGATGCTCAAATTCCTCCACCGGCAGGTGACCATCGTCGATGGCGCGCTCCCACTCGCCCAGATGCGGGCGGTTTTTCCAGCGGTGGCCCTGCACGTGGGATGCGCCCGATGGGCCGAGCGCGATGTAGTCGCCGCCTGTCCAGTAGACCAGGTTGTGACGGCAAGCCATGCCGGGAGCAGCGTAGTTGCTGACTTCGTAAGCCGGCATGCCCGCGGCTGCCAGACGCTGGCGTGTGTGGTGCAGCATCGCCAGCTCGAGCTCCTCCTCGACGGCTTTGACGCGCCCGAGGCGGCGCCGCACAGCCATGGGCGTCGAGGGTTCGTAGGTCAGCGCGTAGCACGACAGATGCGACGTGCCCAGAGCGATGGCTCGTTCGAGGTTGTCCGCCCAACGCTCGAGTGTCTGGTTGGGGATGGCGAAGATCAGGTCGAGGTTCAGCCGCTCAAAGCCGGCCTTGCGCGCCAGCTCGAGGCTGCGGGCGACGTCGTCGGGGTGATGGTGGCGCTCGAGGATCTTCAGCTCGGCAGGGTCGAAGCTCTGCGCGCCGAAGCTGAGGCGGTTGACGCCGTGGCCTCTCAGCATGCAGGCATACTCGTAGCTGACGGTGGCCGGGTTGCATTCGATCGTCCACTCGTCGAGCTGCGAGAAGTCGAAGCGCTGACGCAAGCCGCGGAGCAGACGGTCCATGGCCTCCAGCGGCAGCAGGCTGGGCGTGCCGCCGCCGAAGAATATCGTTCTTGGCTGAAGGGTCGGTCGGTCGGGGCCGGTCCACATGTCAGCTTCGCGGAGGATGCGATCGACGAACTGCCGCATGCGCTCGGGGGTCTGGCGGGTGATGCTGTAGAAGTCGCAGTAGTGGCACTTGTGGAAGCAGAAGGGGATGTGGACGTACAGCGCGGTGACGGCGACGCGCGGCAGATTCGCCGGCTGGAGCAACGCTGTTGGGGGTGGGTTGTACAGAGGTAAGGTCATCGCGATTGTCGTCCAGCCGTCGTGGGGCCGGGTCGAATTGTACTCCGTCGGACGGCTGGGGTTCGAGGGCGGCGCGCAGCAGCAATTTTGTACGGCTGGGATCGGCCGTTACAGTGGGCGATGAGGTTTCATGAACACGAGCATCACCGATGAGACAGGCACTCAGCCGGCGGATGGAGCAAGCCATCGACACCGGCAGGATCGTCGCCTGCTGAAGATGGTGGTGTGGATCGTGTTCCTGGCGGCGCTGGCAGCCGGGGTGGGGTGGTCGGTGCGCCACGGCTGGGCGTTGCGCGATCAGGCGTGGGAGTTTTTCGCCCCGGGGCGGCATACGTTCGACATCGGGCGGAACTACTACTTCGGCCGGATGGCCGTGCAGCAGGGGATGGTCAACCTGTATGACGACCAATCGGCCAATCCTCCGGATCCAGCCCGACGGTTGAACTACACGCCGCTGCGGACAGCCGTCTTCGCTGCATGGGCGCGATCCAACGGCGAACCGAAGCCTGAGTCAGCCCAACCATCGCGGCGGGGCCGTCGCGGGCAGGATTGGGGCTGGGAACCGCAGATCGAGTTCAATCGCTTCCTTCAGGACTTCAACATCTCGATGGGGCTGGCCGGAGCGGTCGCTGCCGGTTTGCTGGTGCAGCACTGGATGCGCCGCCAGCAGCGCGGGACACCGATGCCCGCGCACGAGCCGACGCCGGGATGGCGCTACTGGCCGTGGGCGGCAGCCGCGATCGCCTTCTGGCTTTACTGGTACAACCCAGCCGGGCTGATCCTCGGCCACGGCTGGCCGAGCCCGAATGCCTGGCTGATGCCATTTTTCCTGTGGGCGCTGCTGCTGGCGTCGTGGGGATGGTGGTTCGTCGCGGGGGCGATGATCGGATTGGGGGCGATGTTCCAGGGGCAGCAATTGCTGGTGGCGCCGTTCTGGGTGCTGTGGCCGATTTTCGCCGGCCAGCCGATGCGGGCGGTGAAATGGACGATCGGCTTTGCGTTCGCATTCATGCTGGTCGTGTGGGAATGGAGCCTCACAGTGCGGCCGGATGCGGCGTTGCCTGATCGCGCACTCAACTGGAGTGCGATCTCCTGGATCATCGCGGGTGTCGTGGGGGTTCTGGCGGTGCCTGCGGTGCGATGGTGGCTGGCGCGCATGGCGGCGCGCGGGGCGGTTCCCGAGACAGCCGAGCCGCCGGCTGGGCTGGAGGGGCTGGAGTTTGACGACCTGGACATTGCGCCTGCCGGCGAGACGGAGGCAGAGTCATCGATCGGGCGATCAGGCCGCGTCAGCACGCGGCTGATCGTGATGCTGGCTGTGTCGGTAATCGCGGCGGGCGTGCTGGCTGGGCCGGCCGTGTGGACGCTGGGGCTGTTCTCGCTGTGGGGCGGGGTGACGGTGCTGCTGGCGATTGGTCTGGTGGCGCTGCTGTGGTGGCGGGGATGGCGCGTGGCGCGCTACGGCGTGCCGGCTGTGGTCGCCGCGCAACTGCTGCTGTGCGTGCCGGTGTTTGGGGCGTCATCGTCGTGGTGGGATGTCGGGTTTCTGTATGGGACCGAGCGGCACATGGATCTGGCTGTCGGATCCGCGAGCAATCTCGGCAAGCTGCTGCAAACCAGCTACGGCTGGCGCAAGCCGGACGACGTTGTGACGACGATCTCCGCGTCGACGCTCTTCGGTTGGCCGGCACAGGACAAGGCCGTCGAGATCCGGCATGTGATGAACGGCATCTATGCGCTGACGCTGGTGCTGTCCTCGATCGCGACAGCCATCCAGTGGCGGCGGAACAATCGAAACTTCCTGCTGGCAGCCACGGTGCCATGGGTGCTGATGGCCCTGATCCCCGCCCAGATGCACGAGCGGTACCTGGGATTCGCGGCGCTGGGGGCGGTCGTGTGGATCGGCGCCAGCGGGGGTGTGGGATGGATGCTGCTGGGGCTGATGTATTCGCTGATGACCTATGCGCAGGTGCTGCATCAGATGATCCCGCGCTCGCGGAACTTCGACACCCTGGACCCATGGCTGATCAATCGCGATTGGTATCGGGTGTTTGAGGGGCTGTATCCCCAGATCACCTGGGCATTGCTGCTGGGGGCGGCGGTGGTTCTGTATGCGAGTTTCCGCCGCGCCTCCTGTCCTGCCGAGCGGCTGGCGGCCCGGCTTGGCTGAGACCATGGGGCCGTGCAAATCACGAGGGGTGCGCAAAGATTCCAAAGATGACAAAGATCGTAAAGACAGCGGAATTGGGGTCCGCTTCAGCCTCATTTCCGCCGAAGCGCTCTTATCCGAAGGGGCGACGAGGCCAATTCTCGGTATCGCGCTCGACTGGAATGTCATCCTGAGCGAAGTGAAGGATCTTGGTGTTCGAACAGTTGAGATCCTTCGCTGTGCTCAGGATGACGGCTTCGGAAAATCAACGCATACGTTGATGCATGATGGCGGCGAAGTAGGGTCCGCTTCAGCGGACCGGCGATTGGGGTTGCCCATACGCCGTCCTAGTTGCCTTCGCTGTTCCTGCTCAACACGAAGATGGCCAGGTCGGCGTTGAGGTTGGGGTCTTCGGTGATCTGCCGGTCGGACTCGGTGTCGAGGTAGATCTCCTGCTCGATGCGGATGCCGCGGGCGCGGCAGAAGTCCTGGAAATCCAAGATCGACGGGAAGCGCCGGTTCGGCGTGTTGTACCACTCGTAGCTGTAGATGCCTGGCGTGCGCGGGCTGCGGCCCTGCTCGTAGAGCATCCGGCGCAGCTTGACGTAGGCGAAGTTGGGGAAACTGACGATCGCCTGCCGGCCGATGCGCAGCACCTCGCGGATCACACCCTCGGTGTCGGCGATGCTCTGCAGGGTCTGTGACAGCACGACGACGTCGAAGCTCTTGTCAGCAAACGACGTCAACGGCTGCTCGAGGTCGAGCTGGATCACATCCAGCCCGCGCGCCGCGGCCGTGACGATCGCCTCCTGGCCGATCTCCACGCCCACCGTGCGCGACGGATTGCGCAGCCGGCGCACCATCTCCAGCAGCTCACCGCCGCCGCAGCCCAGGTCCAGCACGCTCGCGCCCTGCGGGATCAACTCCAGAATCTGGTCGTAGTCGACGCGATAGCCGTGGAAAAGGCTGGTCGGCGCGCCGCAGCGGGCGGCGATGGGGCTGCGGGTGATCGCCTCGTCGCGGCCATTGAGGCGCGCGCTCAGCAGGCTGCCGTAGATCGGCAGGTCATCGGTCAGCAGGAACGCATCGTGCCCGCAAGAACTGTGGACATTACAGTAGGTGACCGCCTTGCCCTCGGCGACCAGGGCATCGACCATCTGCATGCTCTGTTCCGGCGGAAAGAGCCAGTCGCTGGAGAAGCTGATGATCAGCCAGCGGCAGGTCGTGTGGCGGAACTGCTCGCGCAGCTTCTGGATGCTGTCGCCCAGATCGAAGCGATCCATCGCGCGGGTGAGCGTGATGTAGCTGTTGGCGTCAAATCGCTCGACAAACTTGTGCCCCTGGTAGGCCAGATACGAGCCGACGGAGTAGTCCTTTTCAAACTCGGTATCGATGTCGCGCGGGTCGAGGCGCGTGGGATCGAACTTCTCGCTCATCGCCTCGCGCGACAGGTACGTGATGTGCCCGAGCATGCGCGCCAGCGCCAGGCCGACATTCGGGCGCGTCGGCTTGTCGTAATACTGGCCGCCGTGATAGTTGGGATCGCGGAGGATCGCATTTCGGCCGACGATGTCGAAAGCCAGGGCCTGGCTGGTCAGCCGGGGCGATGTCGCCAGCAGCATGACATTGGCCAGCCGATCGGGATAGCGAAGCGCCCAGGTCAATGCCTGGTGGCCGCCCAGGCTGCCGCCGACGACCGCATGCAGGTGCTCGATGCCCAGGTGATCGACCAGCAGCCGCTGGACGTCGACCATGTCGGCCACGGTGATCTGCGGAAACTGCGCGCCCCATGGCCGGCTGGTGGCGGGATTGAGCGAGTTCGGCCCCGTCGTGCCGCGGCAGCCGCCCAGGATGTTGGAGCAGATCACGAACCAGCGATTCGTGTCGATCGCCTTGCCCGGCCCGACAACCGCATCCCACCAGCCCGGGTCGTCGTCGGCGTCATGGCGGGCGACATGCGAATCGCCCGAGAGGGCATGGCAGATCAGGACGGCATTGTCGCGATTGGGCGACAGCGTGCCGTAGGTTTCGTAAGTGACGGTAACGGCGGGGAGGATCTCGCCGCTGGTCAGCGTCAGAGGCGCATCGAAAGTCACACGCTGTGCGTGACGCAGCGGCGCGGCTGAGCGATGAGCGTCCGAACTGTCGTACGTCATAGAGCAGGAATCTGGACCCGGCTCGACCGGGCGAACACACCGGCTTGGGCGGTATGGTAAGCCGACCAGATCCGGAATCACATTTAACCCGTCTGGAAGACCTGACAAAAGGTCTTCTGGCACCAAGGCACCCCCCAGGGGCCTGAGCGGATGACATGCCGGCTGAACCCGCGCGGTTCGCCAGCCTTGACGAATGCGACGGGGACTTCGTCGCAAAAGACAGCAACGGCGTCGCCATCCTGCGTCCACGTGAAACGCCACGTGTGCTCGGTTGGAGCCTCGCAGATCGGGTCTTCGTCCGCCAGCTCTTCGAGGATGGGCGGCGGTTCGTGGGCGTCGCGGAAGGGCGTCAGCTCGTCGGCGGTCAGCAGCGGCCGGACGCGGTTGAAGACCCATGCGTCGGCGACGGGCGTCTGCTCGCCGGGAGCCGTCAGATACAGCCACAGCGTCAACCCGTTGTCTTCGAGGATCGCGTATCGCCGCGATGCCGGATGCTGCTCGATGAAAACGGGCGTAGCCATGGGGTTGGGCGTCCTGTTGCGGAGTTTTGCCGGCGGTTCATTGGCCCGCGGCATCGCGCTGCCAGATGCGCGGGGCGACGCGCTGGATCAGCAGCGCCGCCCGGCTGAGCAGGCCGTTGACGGTCTTTTCGATCGACGCCGCATCCTGCGGGTCGTCGATGTCCTTGAGATTGACGCGGACATTGTAGATCGCGCATCGCGTCGTGGCCATCGCCAGGTCAGCACAGACGGCCAGATCCGACAGCAGGTAGTAGTTCACATGATCGACAAGCTGGTCGCATCGCTCCAGCAGGGCCACGCTGACGGCTGCGATGCTCTGCGGGACGCGAATGCAGGTCAGCAGGGCCGCGGGGAGGCGTTCAGCCCGTTCGGGGCTGTCGGGCGGGAGCTTGCGGATCTGGCTGATTGCCTGAAAGGCGGCCTGATCCTCGACCATGAGCTGCAGGAGCATGTCGCGCGCGCGGCTGAACTCGGCGAGGGCGGTCTCAAACTGCGGGCGATGGGCTTCGAGGCCCTTTTTGTTGACGCTGTAGTTAAGGACCATCTCGCCCATGGAGGCAGCCAATGCGCCGACGAGCGCAGCCACGCTGCCGCCGCCCGGGATCGGCTGCTTGGCGGCTGCGGCGGACAGATACTCCTCGATGGTCGTGGTGCGGTCGTACATGGGGGTAAGGATATCCGATCGGGCGGGGGAGGTCAGCAGGTCGTGATCAGTCTGCAGTCTGCGGTCTGCGGTCGGCAGTGGGAGTTGGCAGGATGACAAGGTGAGCCAGCGGCTGCACGTAGGGCACGCTATTGCGTGCCGGAATCGCGCGCATCGTGCGGCAGGCGGCGATTGGCCGTTGGCAGTGGATGCTGCGCTTCGAGTTGCGGCAAGTGGCAAATGACCAGTGACAAGTGACCAGGCATCAGATTGCTGTGGCAGGCAATAGCCTGCCCTACCTGCTGCGGTCTGCGGTCGGCAGTGGGAGTTGGCAGGATGACAAGGTGAGCCAGCGGCTGCACGTAGGGCACGCTATTGCGTGCCGGAATCGCGCGCATCGTGCGGCAGGCGGCGATTGGCCGTTGGCAGTGGATGCTGCGCTTCGAGTTGCGGCGAGTGGCAAATGACCAGTGACAAGTGACCAGGCACCAGACCCGCAATCCAAAATCCCAAATCACCAATCACTGCCCATTCCCCGCTCCGTCGTGGCCGATGCCTCTTGGCGTCAGGTCGACGGGGGGCAGGTTCTCCCAGGCGCGCAGGCCGGTTTCAAGCTTCACCAGCTCGGGCCGCGGCGTGCTGATGGTGATGACGGCTCGGCTGAGGCGGCGGCGGGCGACCTGGCGCACGTCGTCCAGCGTCACGGCGCGGATGCGGTCAGCCGCTTTGAGGTGATCGTCAAAGCCCAGGCCGTAGAGCTCGTCGAGCGCAGCCGCCATGGCCTGCTCGGCGGGCGTCTGGCGATCCATCGCCTGGCTGACGAGCATGAGCTGCTTGGCGCGATCGAACCAGCCGGGGACGAGATCGGCTTCGCTGCCCTGCAGACGCGCAATGTTCTGCAGCATCAGCTCGACAACCTCGTTCACGCGCGCCGGATCGCAGCCGGCATAGGCGATGAACGTGCCGGGCAGCTCGCGGCTGAGGCCCGGCGAGTTCACGGCATGTACGACATACACCAGCCCGCGGCCGCGAAGCACTTCGTGCAGATAGCCCGTCGGATAGCCGTAGCCGCTCGACATCGTGTCGGCGACACCGATGGCGTGACGCTCGGCGTCACCGATGACCGAGCCGGATTCAAAGCCGATCACCACGCCCGCCAGCGGGTGCCGCGACTGCTGCACCTCCACGCGCACGACCTCAACGGCCGGATGCGGCGAGTCGATCGGCTGAGCCGGCGGTGCTTCGGTTACGGGCGTGTCGGTCGGCAGGGCATCGCCCTGGCCGAAGTACCGCTCAGCCGCGGCCCGCGCGTCTTCGAGCGACACATCGCCAAAGATCGCCAGCACACGCCGGCTCGGGCGGATCTGCTGGTCATACCACTGGCGAAGCTGATCGGCCGTCAGGCTCTCGACGACCTCCTTGCGGCCGATGCCCTGGAACTGGTAGGGCGATCCCAATGGGCCGTAATACTGCTGGCGGAAGTAGCGGAACGCCTGCGACGTCCAGTCGGCATCGAGGCTGGCAATGGCTGCCAATGCCCGTGCCCGCAGCGCCGGCAGTTCATCTTCGGGGAAGGCGGGATTGTTCACGACATCGGCATAGACCTCGATGGCTTTCTCGAAGTCTTCACGCAGGAACGAGGCGTTCCAGTACCAGGTGTTGTTGCCCATGCCGGCGGAGATCGTGCCGCCGATGGAATCGAAGAATGCGGCGATGTCGGCTGCGCTGCGATTGGTCGTACCGCGCGTGAGCATGTCCATCGTGAGATTGCCGATGCCGTTGTTCTCGGCCGACTCGCGCGTCAGCCCGCCGAGGGCGAACATCCGCGCCGAGACCAACGGCGTGGTGCTGATCCGCTTGTGCAGCAGGATCAGGTTGTTGTCGAGCTGGATGCGGGTGATCTGCGGCTGCTCAGCCGGGGCTTCTTCGTCGACGGTCGGAACCGCCGATCGCAGGAGCTGCTCGGCTGCCGGCAAGCCGGCCGCGCCGACATGCTCGGCGGGCAGCAGGGCGGTGGTCAGCAGGCGCGACGTATCCAGGTACCTGCGCGCCATCTCCTGCACCTGATCGGCCGTGACCTGCTGGATCCGCTCGACATAGACGTCGCTGAAATGGGGATCGCCGGTGCTCAGGAAATCGCGTGCCAGCGACGAGGCGACCTGCTCAGAGGTCTGCATGCCGCGGATGCGGTCGGTGCGCATCTGCGTCTTGGCGCGCTCGAGGCGATCGGGTTCGACACCCTCCACCTTGATGCGCTCGATCTGCTCGAGCACGGCCTGAGTGGCGGCCTGGATGTTGTCGGGATCGAGCTGCATGAAGATGGCGAACGTGCCGGTGGCGTACTCGGGCGTGTAGCTGGAGGCTGCGATGCCGCTGACCAGCCGCCGGCGGTCGCGGATCTCCTGCACGAGGATCGACGATTCGCCATCGGCCAGGATCGTTGCCAGCGTGTCCAGGGCATACAGATCCGGATGGTCCAGGCGGATCGTCGGGAAACCGATCTGCAGATACGCCTGCCCCAAGCCGGGGAACGTGGCAGCGACGGTGCGGGGCGTCAGGACCGGCGGCTCATCGGCCACGTCATGCGAGAAGACGCGCCCGGGCGGCAGATCGACATGCGGTTTGACCGCGGCGATCACCTGCTCGGGATCGACATCGCCGACGATGACCAGCACGATGTTGCTGGGGACATAGGCGAGCTTGTAGTAGGCGTAGACATCATCGCGCGTCAGGCCGCGGATGACTTCCTGGAATCCGATGACCGGCACGCGCGCGGGACTGACGCGATAGCGGTTCATCTGCGCCAGGTAATAGAACTGCCGGCCGGGCTCGCCCTTGCCTTTCTCAAGTTCACGCTGCACGACCTCGTACTCGCGGGCGTACTCCTCCTCGGTGATGCGGGCATGGAACAGCCAGTCGGTCAGCAGATCGACGGCGCCGGCGAGGTTTTCGGGCGTGGTGTTGATGAAGTAGGCGGTGTGATCGGTGGTGGTGTAGGCGTTGGAGTTGTTGCCGAGCATCTGGAGCAGTTCGCGGCTTTGGGCTTCGGTACGCTTTTCGGTCGAGCCGCCGGCGACCAGATGCTCCAGCAGATGCGACAGGCCGCCGCCCAGCCACTTGCCCTCGTACATGCCGCCGGTGCGGACATATCCGCGCACGGTCAGCACAGGCGACGGCAGGCGGCGGGCGATGATCGTCAAGCCGTTGTCGAGGACCGTGACGACTTCATCCGCCCGGCTGACCAGGCGATAGCGTTCGCGCGCGTGCTGGAGGGCGGGTTGCGCCTCAGCCGCGTCAGGCGCCTGCGGCTGGGCCTCCTGAGCGAACGCATAGCCGGCGATCAGAAACAGGATTACGAGGGTGCGGATTGCGATATTGGGCATTGGGCTGCTCTCCAGAGGCTCTTTGTGCAGGGGTTGAGTGCCGGTGTCAATGATAGATTGCAGCCAGCGGAAAGTTGCACCTGCGGGAAGGGTGTATCGCAGCGCTCGATTCTGTGGAATCGCCAACTCCCCGTAACAGATGGGGGGCTCCGGGGATGCCTCTCGAAGCTGCGCGTCAGGGGCGCGGGTTGTCAGCGGGCGTTCATCGGCGGGGGGCTGGGCTATCTGAAATCTCAGATCAGAAATTTCAGATTTCAAGTCTTAGATCTCAAAGCCGAAATCCGCAATCCGCAATCGCGATCAATGCAAAATCGAACACTCACGAGCTCGTCGTATCGTCCTGCTCGATCTCATGCAGATACGTCAGCGCCCGTTCGAGTTCGTTCTTGAGATGGCGGACGCGCAGGAGGCTCTTGACGCGCGTGAGCAGTTCGAACTTGTTGACAGGCTTGGAGACGAAGTCGTCGGTGCCGCATTCGCTGGCTTGCTCGATGTCGCCCAGCTCGTTGAGGGCGGTGACCATGAGCACCTGGATGTCGCGCGTGGCGGGGTCGCTCTTGATCTGCCGGCAGACCTGGAAGCCGCTCATGCGGGGCATCATGATGTCCAGCAGGATCAGGTCGGGGTGATGCTCCTTCACCTTCTCCAGCGCCTCGACGCCGTCGGAGGCGGTCACGATGTTGACCGGCAGCGATTCGAGGAACGCCTGCAGCAGCTCGACGTTCTGCGCGTTGTCATCGACGATCAGGATCGTCGACGGCGGCAATGACGCGGCGTTACTGTTGTCCGGAGGAGGGGTTGTCTCAGCCATGTGTGTTCACCGTTGAAGTATCTCCTGCAGGCTGCGCCGCAGCTCGGCTTCGGCGCGATCCGCCGATCGGCCCAGGCGGTCGATCAGCCGACGCAGGTCGTCGGGACGATCGACGTCATCCCATCGGCCAGCCAGCGCGACCGACAAGCCCAGCCGCTGGGCCGCTGCGGCGGTCTGGTCGAGCTCCCGGCCGCTGGACCAGTCGATGCCGGCCAGCAGGGCATCGGCATCGACGCGCTCGCTGAGCCCCAGGCACCAGAATCCGCCGTCTTCGGTCGGCCCGAGGACGACATCCCGGCTGGCAGCCAGGGCGGCGGCGCCCTTCAGATGATCGGGCGGTACGTCTGGCGAGTCAACGCCAAGCAGCAGGATGGGCCCGGCAATCGATCGCCGGACAGCCGCGATCCGCTGGCCCAGGTCGCCGGGCGCCTGCGGCAGCAAATGCACCGGCAGGCCGTCAAAAAGCCCCGCTGCCGCTGCCGAATCCCCCGGCGGATCGAAGCAGACGATCAGCCGGCCCAGCCGCATCGCCGCGACGCGCCGCACCGTGTGCAGCAGCATCGCCCGATGCACCTCCGCCGCCTGATCGGCCGACAGATCCGGCTGAAGGCGCGTCTTGACCAGCCCGGTCCGCGGGAGCTTGGCCATGATGATAACGCTGATCGTGTCGATCATCGCACCGGCGCTGCATCGAGCAGGTTCCTGAGAAAGGCGAAGCTCCGCTGCGCGGCGGTGTGCGGATCGGCTGTGTGCGTGTACAGCTCGACCGTCAGGAACCGCTGATAGCCGATCCGCCGCAGCGCATCGCGCAGGGCGGTCCAGTCCAGCGTGCCTTCGCCGGGGATCATGTGATAGTGCTTGCGGCCGGGGATGTCCTCGACATGCAGGTTCCAGATGCGATCACCCAGCAGCTCGACAACCTGCGGGATCGATTCGCCCATGACCTGCGAGTGGCCGATGTCGAGGTTCGCGCCGAAGCGCGGATGGCCCAGATCATCGATCCATTGCCGCAGCTCCTCCGCCCATTCCAGGAACAGCCCCGGCTCGCACTCGATGCCGATGTTGACGTTGTGCTGATCGGCGTAGTCGAGCAGGGGGAGGATCGATTCGCGCAACTGCGCGGCTGCGCGATCGGGCGGCATGCCGCCGAGCATCCGGCCGGAGGTGATCGAGACGTTGGGCGCGTTGATCGCGGCTGCGAAGTCGATCGTGCGGCGGATCAGGTGGATGCGATCGCGGCGGTGATCGGGATTGGGGCTGATGAGGCTGGGCTCGAAATACGGCTCGGGTGGGGCGTCTTTCCAGTAGCCGAAGGTGCAGTTGGCATTGACGTTGGAGACAGCCAGGCCGAGCGTGTCCAGCTCGCGGCGGATGGTCGCGATCAGCTCATCGTCGATGGCCGCGGGGTAGGCGTGCGGCACATCGGCGAGGATCTCGACGCCGGCGAAGCCGGCCTGCCGGATGGCCCGCAGAGCGTCGACCAGCCCGAAACGCGTGAAGGCATTGGTGGAGAAAGCAAGTTGCATGGCTGGACAATACGATAGCCGAACAGGCGGGCGGTGACACGTCGCGGCGTCGCCATCAGGCGAAGGCGCTGCGGTACTGATCGATCATTGCGATGAGGCGTTCCCGCGGCTGGAGGGCGTAGAACAGCTCGCGGTTGAACAGCACGCGGTCTTCGTGGTCGCGCTTGAGCGCGTCCTGCCAGCGCTGTTGCCACTGGCGGAGGCGCGGGTCGTTCTGGCGGGCGTCGGCGAGGCGCTGGTGCATCTGGCTGAACAGCAGGCTGCGCTCGCGTGAGAGGCGGGGGGCTTGTGCGATGGCGGCGACGATCTGAGGCTTGTCGGGCAGGAGGTTGTGGCGGAGATGATGTCCCTGCTGCTGGAGACACGGCAGACAGACGCGCTGCCGGCCGACAGCCGTGGGGAAGTAGAGCGTTGCCGTCGTCACGCCGAAGTGCGGCGGCTTGATGCGGAAATGCCGCTGGATAAGCGTGTCGAGCACCTGGTCATACCGACCGCCGCCGATGCCGTGGATGAAGTTGTCAGCCAGCATCAGGCGGATGAACAGCGTCAGCGTCAACGCGCGCGGCGCGATGCGGTAGCGCGTCTGGCGCAGCAGCGTGCCGAGCGCCTCGGCGGCTGCATCCGCCGTTGCCGACGGATCGAACGCGATGCCGTCGGATCCGCCGATGCTCAGATGCCACAGGTTGCCGCGTCGCTGCACATGCAGGCGCGATCGCGTGCCGTTGTCGAGATCATCCAGCCAGAAGGGGCATTCGACATCGTCATCGCTGATCGCCAGATCCGGCATCGGCCGGCCGGGGGCGCGGATGTCGTGGCGGCGGCGGTAGTCCGCCAATGCCGCGTTGTAGTCGGCTGCCAGTTCCGATGCGTGGGCCAGCAGATGGTGGACGAACAGCAGGTAAGGCCGCGTCGTCCACACGGGCGACATCAGCAGCGCGTGGTGCCGCAAGCCCAGATCCCAGTCCAGCTCATGCGTGGCATTGACGATCAGTGACGGCAGGTTGTCGGATTCGAGAAGCTGCCGGCGCATCGTCTGCAGCACATGTCCGGCACACGGCTGGAAGGGCCATTCGGCTGCGTCTTTTCGCAGTGACGACATCAGCTCATTCAGATGAGCCGGCGTGGGCGGGGCGAGCAATCCGCTCCATCGCGCCGTGCTGAGCTGCGGATCATCGGTGATCGGATGCTGCACGCCCGGCCAGGACAGCAGCAGATGCTTGGGTTCGTCTGTTTCGACGGCCAGGTGATAGGCCTGTCCGCCGAGCTTTGTCGCGGCTGCGTCGATCAGGGCATTCTTGATCCACACGCCCGGGTGATACAGCTCGGTCTGATGGCCGGTTGCAACCAGCGGCTGATCGTGATCATGGCCGATCCACTGGCGCGTCTCGCGGCGCAGTTCGGCGAGGCTGACCCCCTGGAACTGCACGCACTGGCAGTTGGACAGGGCGCGCTGGTTTTCGAGGGTTTGCGTCAGCAGATCCGCCGGCTGGGGCCAGATGAGGAACTGCTCATCCCCCGCAGGGGCTTTCCAGTCGGCGTATTCGATCGAAGTTGTGGACGGACAAGCGGCAGTCACTGGACTAAATCACGCTGTCGCAGGGAACGGCTTCGAGGCGTTGGGCGACGACGCGCGCTGCGTCGTGCAGACCGACCAGGGCCGTCTCCTTGCGGAGTACGCTCAGGTAATGTTTCAGGCGGCACTCGGCGTCGTCCAGAACGCCGCCGAAGGTCCGGTTCGGATCATTATAGATCAGCCGAACGGGCATCTCGGTGATGCGCAGCCCGGCGGCAACCACCTGCGGCCACAACTGCATCGGGAACGCATAGCCTGTCTGGCTGAGCTGAAGGCGCTGCATCGCGCCGGTGCGATGGGCCTTGAAGCCGCAGAAGGCATCGGTGAGGTTCAGGTTGAAGATCTCGTTCAGCAGGGCGGTGATGGTCTGATTGATCGCACGCCGATCCTGTGGCGGCAGGCTGTTGCCGTCGAAATCGGCCATGTAGCGCGATCCGCTGATCAGGTCCCATCGGTCGGTTTCGATCTCGCGGATGAAATCGGGGATGCGCTCGGGCTCATGCTGCTCGTCGCAGTCCATGGTGATGACCCAGTCATATCCCTTCTCCGCGGCGAAGGCGAAGGCATCGATGATGCTCTGGCCGTAGCCGCGGTTGACGGGGTGCTGGATCAGGTGCACATCGTCCCGCGCCTCCAGTAGTTCGCCGCTGCCGTCGGTGCTGCCGTCGTCGATCACGAGGATGTCGCTGTGGAAGCGCTTGATCTTCGAGATCACCGGCTGGATGTACCGCAGTTCGTTGTAGATCGGGATTGCGATGAGCAGTCGCAAGGGTGCACCTTCCGTTTCAGCGGTGACGTACGTTGATCGGCGCAGGTGCGGGAGCGACCGGGTCCTCCCAAAGCCACGCCGGGTGATGTTAGAAGGGTGCCGCGGCAGCGTCAACCGGCAATCGCCCCCGCCCAATGCCCGATTGACCGCCGGTCGCGTCTGGTCGTATATTGAGGCGGATCAATATCTTACCTGTCTTCCCAACGGGCGGTCTTTCATGCGTTCAAACACTTTGCTGTCGGTGCTGACGGTTTCGACGACGCTGGTTGGACTGTGTACAGGTTGCCAGCCTGATCCGGTCGAACAGAAGCGGCTGGCGGGCATGGCCTCGTACATCGAGGGGTATCACGCCTTCCAGGAGGGCGACCGCGACGCTGCCGTGCGGGCGCTGCTGACAGCCGTCGAAACCAACCCTGAGCTCATCACCGCCCGCGGCATGCTCGCCGATATCTACCGCCACGAGGGCCAATATGAGCTGGCGGCCGAGCAGTACAAGACGCTGACAAACCTCGACCCCTACAACTACCTCAACTTCTATCACCTGGGGGTCTCGTACCACTTCCTGGACCGCATCCGCTCGGCAGTGGAGGCCTATCACGGCGCTCTGCGCCTCCGGCCGGATGATCCCCGCTCCAACATGAACCTCGGCTTGGCCTACATGGTCCTCGGCGAAGCCGACAAGGCTCTGCCTTACGCCCGCCGGGCCGTGGAACTGAATGGCGATTCGCCCGCTGCATGGGGCAATTACGCCCTCGTGCTCGATTCCCTCGGCCAGCATGGCCAAGCCGAAGCCGCCTACCGCCGCTCGCTGGAGATGGATCCCACGCAGATCGGCGTGCGGATCAACTACTCAGCCAACCTGATCCGCCAGGGCCGGCCCGGCGAAGCCGTCTCCATCATGCAGGAAGTCGTCGCTGAGCAGCGATCGGTCCTGGCGCTGCGGCGCCTGGGCGATGCCTATGCCGCTGCCGGCCAGCCGCAGCAGGCGGTCGATCAGTACCGCGCCGCCCTCGAGATCAACCCCAAGTACTACCCCGCGATGAACGCCATCGCGACCGTCCGCATCCAGCAGTACGAGAAGGGGCTCCAACTGGATGAATCCCTCCGTGCCGACGCGCTGGAGATGTGGCGACGGAGCCTGGCGGTCCATCCGCAGCAACCCGACGTGATCGAGAAGCTGCGCCGATGGGAAAACATCGGGCTGTTCGGAAGCTGATGCCGCGAGGAACACGGCCTTGGCCCGCGAACCGTCCCTGCCCATCCTCTTTGAAGACGATCGCCTTGTCGCCGTTGCCAAGCCTGCCGGGCTGGCGACCATCCCCGGCCGCGGCGAAAGCGATGACGTCCTGCACCGTCTGGCCCGCCAGCTCGGCTTGCCCGCGACCGGAAAAGCCGATCCGCGGCTGCGCCTCGTGCATCGCCTGGACAAAGACACCAGCGGCGTGCTGCTGCTGGCCAAGGACATCGACGCCCAGCGGCATCTGTCTCACCAGTTCCAGAACAACCGCGTCACCAAACAGTATCTGGCGCTTGTGCATGGCCGGCCGTCGGCGGCTGAGGGCGTGATCGACGCGCCCCTGGAGATCGATCCGAACGACAAGAAGCGGATGGCTGTGGTCAAAAACGCCAAGCGCGGCAAGCGAGCCGTGACCGAGTGGCGGGTGGAGGAGGCGTATCGTTTCGCGGCGCTGCTGCGCGTCTTTCCACGCACGGGCAAGATGCACCAGATTCGCGTGCATCTGAAATCGATCGGTCATCCGCTGCTGGTCGATCCGCTGTTCAACCCGCCGCTTCCGGGCCGCGAGCCGGGTGTTTTCCTGAGCCAGTTCAAACGCGGTTACATCAGCAAGAAGGGGGAGGCCGAGCGGCCGCTGATCGACCGCCTGACACTGCACGCCTACGCGCTGACGTTCGAGCACCCCGACGGCACGACGCGAGAGGTTACCTGCGACCCGCCCAAGGATTTCCGAGCGGCAGTGAACAGTTTGGGCAAGTTTGCCAGAGCGTAGATCCGTCAGCAGTCTGCGGTCTGCAGTCTGCAGCGAGAGTTGGCAATTGGCGGTGGGCAGGATGACAACGTGACAAAGGGGGCGCGGTCTGTACGTA
>ERZ777003.3083-NODE-3083-length-17070-cov-7.063532_pt1 | contig 17070 bp, 16 predicted proteins | sample MGYA00374956_ERZ777003 | MGnify/ENA primary metagenome ERZ777003 (study PRJEB29302, sample SAMN06268252) | bioreactor metagenome | isolation source: Joint BioEnergy Institute, California, USA | place: USA:Joint BioEnergy Institute, California, USA | collected... | reverse complement strand
CATCGCCTCGAGCAGGGTGGAGGTGGTCAGCAGGTTCTGCTCGACGTCGCGCTGCGGGTGGTCCAGGCCGAAGCGCACGTCGGCGTTGGCCTGCAGGTGGAAGACCGTGTCGCAGCCGCGCATCGCGCCGGTGAGGCGCCACCGGTCGAGCACGTCGCCCTCGACCAGGCGCGCCCCGTTGGCGAGCGCGCTCTCGATGAACTGGCGCCGGCCGGTCCGGAAGTCGTCGTAGATGATCACGTCCACGCCGTCCGCCAGGAGGCGGTCTGCGAGGTTCGAGCCGATGAACCCGGCTCCGCCGGTGATGAGTGCCCGACGCAAGGTGACTAGAGCTCGTAGGCCGCGACGACCGCGTCGTTGCGGAACATCTGCACGGTCTCGAGCGAGAACCGGTCGAGGTCCTTGCCGAGCGTGTCGAGCTTCGCAAGCAGGTCGTGCGTCATCGTGATCACGTGACAGCCGATCGAGTCCGCCTGGACCAGGTTGAGGAGCTCCCTCGGGCTCGCCCAGATCAGCTCGGCGTTCGGGGCCTTCTCCTCGAGGATCTCGACGGAGCGGGCCATGATCGGCAACGGGTCCACGCCGGCGTCGGCGATCCGGCCGGCGAAGACCGAGACGTAGGAGGGGGCGCCGTCGGCGAGCGCCGCCGCGATCAGCTCGACCTGCGCGGTCGTCATCAGCGCGGTGACGTTGACCTTGACGCCGGACTCCGAGAGCTCGCGCGCCAGCGGGGCGAGCGACTCGCCGGAGGTGGTCGTCACGGGGATCTTCACGTAGACGTTGTCGCCCCAGGAAGCGATCAGGTTCGCCTGGCGGCGGATCTCGTCGGCGTCGTCGGCGAAGACCTCGAGCGAGATCGGGTGGTCCGGAACCTCCTTGACGAGCTCCCGGGCGAACGCCTCGTAGTTCTCGACCCCCGCCTTGCGCATCAGGGTGGGGTTGGTGGTGAACCCGCTGATCCGCTCGTCGGCGGCAAGCCGCTTGATTCCCTCGATGTCCGCGCCGTCGGCAAAGAGCTTCGTGCGGATCTGATCCAGCATCCGTGAGTCTCCTTCGTCCCCTTCAGGTTCCCCGCCCCACGGCGGGGCGACGAGCGGGCAGCCTACAGGCCGGTTTCGGGCCCTGCGACGGTTACCCGCGGCAGCGCTTCGCCGGGCGCAGGCAGTTGTCGATGAGCGCCTGCATCTGCTTCACCGGCCAGCCGTTCATGAAGTCGGCGTGCGCCGAAAAGACCCCGCCCGAGGAGAGCTCGATGTTCGAGGTCGCGCCCGCGACGGGGTAGATGATCCGCATCCGCAGGGCCGGGATCGGCACGGGATGCGTGGGCGGGCACGTGCGGTAGACGTCGAGCAGCGTCGGCACGCTCGCGTAGGCGAGATGGCTCGCGTGGTCGGGGCTGTCGAGGTTCTCTCCGTCCCAGCAATCGGGGAAGTTGACCGAGAGGGCGAGCCAGGTTCCCTCCCGGCACGAGGGCCACTTGACGACGACGATCGACACCGGGCCGTTCGTGCACATCCACGAGGTGACCCACTCGGGCTGCGGCGTCGACGCGTAGGCGTTGCCGGCGATCGCCTTGAGCCCCTTGGGCGGCGCGACGATCGAGCGCGGGTCGCGGCCGCTGGTCGTGTAGTAGGCGCGCAGGATGTCGGGCTTCACCACCTTGCCGTTGATCAGGAGTGCCGGCACCCAGTAGGCGGAGCGGTCCTTCTGCGTGCAGGTCGAGCGCTTGCGCTTGCGGAGCTTGCGCGGCGTCGACTTGTGGTTCGTCGAGCGGTTCCCGAAGAAGTGGTGCAGGTGGGCGGCGTTCTTCTTCTTGGGGGAGACGATCGGGTCGTTGCGAGATTCGTGCGAGAACTTGCAGGCCGCGACGAACCGGCCCTCCTCGAGCGTGATCGCGCTCGCGGTGCCGCTGCAGGCAAGGATCGCGACCAGCGCGAGGCCCAGGACCCAGCGGAACCCCATACCCATGCGACCCATCATCGCAGGAACTCGTCCGTCTCCGCCAGCGCCTCCGGCGTGCCGATCTCGTAAAAGCGCTTCGTCGCCTCGAACGCGTCGAGCTGGCCCTCTTCGGCAAGGCGGCCGTAGACGTCGGAGAGGTCCGTGGCCTCGGGGGCGAGGTCGAACGCCTCCGGGCGCAGCGCCCCGAGCCCGTAATCGATCCACTCCATGTCCGGGGTCGGGTTGCGCTTGTCGTGGCGGACGACGCGCCCGTCCTCGACCACGGTGTTCGAGGTGTCGAACTGGCCGCGGTTGCGCAGCACGGTGAGCAGGCCGAGCTTGCCCGACGCGAGGAACGCGTCGGCGACCGCCTGGTAGTCGATGCGCAGGTAGGTGTCGCCGTAGAGGACGAGGAACCCGTCGCCGAGCTGGGGGAGGGCGGCGCGGATCGCGCCCGCAGTCCCCGCGAGCTCGGGCGGATCCTGCGAGTAGCTCACCTCGAGCCCGAACTCCGAGCCGTCGCCGATCGCCTCCACGATCTGCTCGCCGAGGTGGCCGATCAGCAGCACGACGCGCTCGATCCCGTGGTCGCGCAGCAGGCGAAGCTGGTGGTGCAGGAACGGCTCGCCCGCCACTTCCATCAGCGCCTTCGGGCGCGCGGAGGCGTGCTCGCCCAGGCGGGTGGCCCGCCCACCCGCGAGGATCGCGACCGGCAGCGCGCTCATGCCCCGATGATCGCGCGAATCGCAGACGGCAGGTCGGGGGCGCGCAGGTCCTCGCCGGCGTTGCCCTCGCGGCGGTGGACCGACTCGGGGTTCTCCACGAGCACGGTCTTGCACCCGACGGCGTGACCCGCGGCGATGTCGCGGTCCGCGTCGCCGACCATCCAGGACGCGGTGAGGTCGAGGTCGAGCGCCGCGGCGGCGTCGAGGAGCATCCCGGGCCTCGGCTTGCGGCACTCGCAGTCGCGCAGGGCGGGGTCGAGCGCGTCCGGGTGGTGGCGGCAGTAGCGCCACTCGTCGACGACGTCGGCGGCGCTGCCGAGGAGCTCGACGACACGCGCGTGAACCGCGTCGAGCGCGGCGGCGGAAGCGGTGCCCTTGGCGGCTGCGGGCTGGTTCGAGGCGACCACGACCGCGAACTCGGTGTCCCGCAGGACCTCGAGCGCCTCGGCGGCTCCGGCCGTCAGACGGACGTCCGCGGGGTCATACGGCGACTCGGGGACGCCGGTCCGCGGGTCCGGGACGAGCTCGTTGATGACGCCGTCGCGGTCGAGGAAGACCGCGGCCCGTTGGCTCACCCGGTGCTCGCCGCGAGCGACTCCCACTTGCCGGGCTTCGTCGCGAGCGAGGGGTGCGAGACGAGCAGGTGCCAGACGACCGCCTGGAACGCCTCGGTGTGCGGGGTCAGCCGCTCGGGCGGGGCGGGAACCACGATCGCAACGTCGGACTCCTGCGCCGCGGTCCCGTCGGGCTTGCCGACGATCGAGACGACGCCGGCGCCGACGCGCTTGGCCAGCTCGATCGCCTTGACGAGGTTCATCGAGACGTTGCGCTCGCGCGAGCCGCCGCCCACGGAGAACACGAGCAGTGCGTCCTCGGCGCTCAGGCGCGAGGTCTCGAGCCAGGCCTCGAACGAAGTCTCCCAGCCCTCGTCGTTCGTGCGCGCCGTGAGCTCGGAGACGTTGTCGGTGGGCGCGTAGGACTCGATCCCGCAGAGCTTGCGGAAGTCGTTCACGGCGTGCGAGGCGTGGCCCGCGCCGCCGCCGACGCCGAGGATGAACAGGCGTCCGCCGCCCTCGCGGACCGCGGCGAGGCGCTCGGCCATCGCGTCTACCTGCTGGGGATCGATCTTGCCCGCGATCTCCGCCGCCTCGGCGAGGAAGGTCGCGCTGAAACTCTGGTCTGACATCGGCGACACCGTACCGGTGCCACGGAAATCAGCGCCGCTTCGACTTGATCTTGGCCTTGAGCGAGTACGGCGCGCCCGGCTCCGCGGAGTCGTTGCGCACGCCGGCGATCCACTTGCCCTGGCGCGGGCGCTTGATCCGGCAGATCGCCTTGCCCGCGGCGTTCGCCCGCCTGCGACAGGCGAACCTGGTCTCGGTCGGGGCCTTGAGGCGCCGGACGTAGAGGGAGAGGCCCTTCGCCCCGCGCAGGCGGACGATGAGCTTGCTCGCGCGGCGCGTCACCGAGGCCTCGTACAGGCTCCACTCCCCGGTCGCGCCCGCCACGCCGCGGCTCGCGCCCGACTTGCGGCCCGGGTTCAGCAGCTTGCCGAGCAGCCCGCCGATCAGGTCGCCGAGGCCCGGGCCGCCACCCCCGAAGTCGATGAACCGGTTGAGCGGCGAGCCCAGATTCCAGTGCGTGTAGAGGTACTCGCCGGGCTCGGGGGCGGAGTCGAAGTAGTCGTCGAACCCGCAGTCGAACCGGGGCGTGCCGGGGCAGTTGTTGTGGATGCCGCCCTGGTTGCGGTCGCCGCCGTCCGGCGAGTAGCAGAGGACGTCGTTCTCCTGGTTGCAGTGACCGCCGGTCCCGGTCGAGTGGGGCGCGGAGTACTGGACGCCGCCCATCGTGTGCCCGACCTCGTGCATCGGGATCTCGGTGAACCAGCAGTTGCGATAGACGAGCGCGTAGCCGCCGCCCGTGTTGCTCAGGTTGTCGACGCTGAGCGACTCGTCCTCCAGATACGAGGCGATGCCGCAGGTGCCGCTGTTCTTCGCGTCGAAGAAGATCAGGTAGTCCGACAGCTCGCCGGAGAAGCCGGCGCGGCGGGCGTCGGCGACGACCTGGCCGAAGCTCGTGCCCGAGGTCGTGAAGCTGTTGACGACGATCGAGCCGCTGCTGTCGCAGAGCACCCGGAAGTCGGCGGTCGGTCCGCCGCTTTCGATCGACTCGGCGTTCAGCACCGCGTTCATGCGGCGAACGATGCCCTGGATCTGCCCGCGCACCTCGTTGATCCGGTTGGGGGAGCCGGCCGGGCGCGCGTAGAGGACGTGCTGGTTGTAGACGTCGGCGCACGACGGCGGCCGCTCGGCGTCGCCGACGTCGAAGCCGACCGTCGCCGCGCGGGCCGCAGGTGATGGCGGCTCGGGCTTCGGGTCGCCGCCGTGGGTGAAGACGGGCGGGCCCACCTCGGGGCGGACCATCCGCAGGTCGCCCTTGCCCTGGTGGAACTTGGCCGGGTGGGAGTGCGCGTGCGGGACGACCACCAGCGCGAGCAGCGCCGCGAGGGGGATGATGAGCGTTCGGACCCGCATGTCCCGCCCATCGGCCGGAGGAGCGAATCCTCGTCCGTTCGTCCGACTTGATCGGGAATGCGTCCAGACTCGTTTCGCGCGCTATCCTTCGCGCCACCTCGTGCCGTCCCCTGTGTGGGTGCCGGCGGAGGTCTTTTTTCTGTTGGGACCCGCCAGAGGGTGGTTCCCCCCGAGGACTAGAGGTCAGGAGCATGGCTCGCGGAGACGTCCGAATCGCCGTCACCCTCGCTTGTGAGGAGTGCAAGCGGCGCAACTATCAGACGAACAAGTCGCGGCGGAATACGCCCGACCGCATCGAGATGCGCAAGTACTGCCGGTGGTGTGGCCGTCACACCCCGCACAAGGAAACGCGCTAGCGCCCAGTGGCGAAGACGCGAGCACAGCGCAAGGCCGAACGGCGTCGCCGCCAGCAGCAGGCCCAGCAGGGCCAGCAGTCCCAGGCGCAGGCCCAGCGCGACACGCAGGTCCCGAAGACCGCTGACGAGGTCGAGGCGAACCTCGCCGAGCAGGGTGCGGATCTCGAGGCGCTGAAGGGCAAGCCCGACGAGCAGCCGGAGGCGCCCGCCCCGTCGCGCGCCGACGTCGGCCGCCCGAAGGAGAGGGAGAGCGAGCAGCTCTCCCGCCGCGAGCGCCGCCGCCAGGAGCGCGAGCGCCGCAAGGCCGCCAAGGAGTCGGAGCGCCGCCGCGCGCCGAAGGAAGAGCCGGTGGAAAAGCAGCGCGGCGCGATCATGGGCTTCCTCGCTTCGTGTGTCGCCGAGCTCCGCCGCGTCCAGTGGCCGGACCGCGAGACGCTGATCCAGGCTTCCGCGATCACGCTCGTCTTCATCGGGATCATGGCCGCGTACCTCGGCATCCTCGACGCGATCTTCAACTGGCTCGTGCAGGCAATCCTCTAGACGCCGGCCGCCGGCCTTCCCCCCGCTAAAAAGGACTCAAGAAATGTTCCGTTGGTACGTCATCAACACCTATTCCGGCCACGAGAAGAAGGTCAAGAACAACCTCGAGCACCGCGTCGAGACGATGGGGGCGCGCGGGCACGTGCGGCAGGTCGTGGTCCCGACCGAGCAGGTTTCCGAGCTGAAGGACGGGCAGCGCGTCCAGGTCGAGAAGCGGACGATGCCCGGCTACGTGCTCGTGAACATGGAGATGACGGACGACGCCTGGAATCTCGTCAAGAACACCCCCGGCGTCACCGGGTTCGTGGGCTCGCGCAACAAGCCGATCCCGCTCTCCCAGCCCGAGGTCGACCGCTTGCTTCACCGCGAGACCGCCGAGCGGCCGCGCGCGAAGGCGCAGTTCGACGTGGGCGAGGCCGTCAAGGTCATCTCCGGCCCGATGTCCGACTTCTCCGGCGAGATCGCGGAGATCAACGAGGACGCCCAGCGCCTCAAGATCCTCGTCTCGATCTTCGGCCGCGAGACGCCGGTCGAGGTCGGCTACGACCAGGTCAAGAAGGTCTGAGCCGCCCCCTTCGTTTGACCGCGCAGCCGCGGTCCAATAACGTGCTCGCGGCTGGGATCTGACACGGAGGGCGCCGGCGCCCCCGTCTGACGCGGACCGGGAGGGAACATGGGGCGTGGCGAGGGCGGTGCGAACAGGGCGACGCTTGCTGCGCCCGTCCGGATCTCGAAGGCGCTGCTCCTGGCGCTGCTTGCGACTGCTGCTCTCGCCTCCGAAGCGACAGCCGCGACCGGCGATCTGACCCAGAAGCCGGGGACGGCGGGATGCGTCTCCGAGAGCGGCAGCAGCGGCGACTGCACCGACGGCAAGGCGCTCATGTGGAACTGGCAGGTGGCGGTCAGTCAGGACGGCACTTCGGCGTACGTCGCCTCGCTCCAAAGCGACGGCATCGCAGTCTTCGATCGCGCTCTCGACGGCACCCTGACCCAAAAGGCGGGAGCCGCCGGCTGCGTCACCGAGGACGGCACCAGCGGTGCCCTCTTCACCGAGGAGTGCACCGACGCGACCGCGTTGGACAACACCGCCTCGGTTGCCGTGAGCCCCGACGGCAAGTCGGTCTACGCCGCCGCCGGCGGCAGCAGCGCCGTGGCGATCTTCGACCGCGCCCCCGACGGCACGCTTACGCAGAAGCCCGGCATTGCCGGGTGCGTTTCGGAGGACGGCACCGGCGGCGCCTGCGCCGACGGCACGGCGCTCGCGGGGGCAAGCTGGGTCGAGGTCAGCCCCGACGGCAATTCGGTTTACGTCGTCGGCCGCAACAGCGACTCCATCGCGATCTTCGACCGCGCCCCCGACGGCACGCTGACGCAGAAGCCCGGGATTGCCGGGTGCGTTTCGGAAGATGGGACCGGCGGGGCCTGCGCCAACGGCACGGCGACCATGAGCGTCATGAACGTTGTGGTGAGCCCGGACGGCGGATCGCTCTACGCGGCCTCGCTCACGGGCGGTGCCATATCGGTTTTCGACCGAGCGCCAGACGGGACGCTGACGCAGAAGGCGGGGACGGCGGGCTGCATCGCGGAGACGGGTGGAGCCTGCGCGCAGGGCAGGGCCCTCGAGCAGGCTGGGGAGGTCGCTATCAGCCCGGACGGCACTTCGGTCTACGTCGCGTCCCAGAGCAGCGACGCGATCGCGATCTTCAAGCGCGCATCCGACGGGACCCTGACCCAGGATCCGGGCCCGGCGGGGTGCATCTCGCAGACCGGGGACGGCGGCAGCTGCGTGGACGGCCATGCCCTTCTCCTGGCCCGGGGAGTGGCGGTCAGCCCCGACGGGGAGTCGGTCTACGTTGCGTCAAGGAACACCCCCGGCATCGCGATCTTCAAGCGCGCGCCCGACGGCACCCTCACCCAGGAGCCGGGCCCGGCGGGCTGCGTCAGCAACAACGGGGTGGACGGCTGCGCGGCCGGCAGGGGGCTGAACGCTCCGAGGGGAGTGACGGTGAGCCCCGACGGCTCGGTCTACGTCGCCTCTCAGCACGACGCCAACGTCATGGCGATCTTCGACCGCGAGCACGTCGACGAGACGCCGCCGGTGATCTCGCTCACGTCCGGCCCGACCGGCCCGACCGCGGACACCATGCCGACCTTCGAGTTCACGGCGAGCGAACCGGCCGCTTTCGTATGCGCGATCTACCCGGCGGGCGCCGGCTCACCGGTCCTCGGGCCGTGCTCGGGCCCGGGCCGCGCCCACACCCCGGCGGCGCCGCTCAGCGACGGGCCCTACGTCCTCGAGATCCGTGGCACGGACCAGAGCGGCAACACGGGCACCTTCACCCAGAGCTTCAGCGTCGATACGACGGCGCGGACGACCGCCTGCGACGAGGCGAAGGCCGACCGCGCCAAGGCCAAGAAGGGCCTCAAGAAGGCGAAGAAGAAGGCGGCCAAGGCGAAGAAGAGGCTGAAGCGGGCGAAGAAGGCGGGCGCTTCGGACAAGGTCAAGAAGGCCGAGAAGAAGCTGAAGCGGGCGAAGAAGAAGGTGAAGAAGGCCAAGCGCAAGCTGAAGCGCGCCGAGGCGGCGGTCGCGCGCGAGTGCACCACGTAGGCAGAGGAGCTTCGGCGACCGCCGAGCCCGCCTACCTGCGCTTCTTGATCCTGAACTTCGCCTTCGCCGGTGTCGGGTCGACGTTCCCGGCCGCGTCGATGGCCCGCACCTGGAAGCGGTGGCGCTTGGGCTTCAGGCGCTTATAGCGCTGCGGTGACGTGCACGGCTTGAACGGCTTCTTGTCGAGCTTGCACTCGAAGGTGGAGTCCGGCTCGCTCGAGACGAACTTGAAGGTGGCGCGACGCTTCGCCGACTTCTTCTTCGGCTTCTTCGTGATCGTGGTCTCGGGCGGGTAATCGATCTTCGTCACGTCGCTCGCCGTGTTGTTCGAGGTCGTGAGGTCGCCGCCACCGCTCACCGTTGCGGTGTTCGTGACCTCCTCGGGAGCGTTCGGGGCGACGTCCACCGTCAGCGTCACCGGCGGATACGAGTGCCCCGCGCCCAGGGTGTCGGCCCGCGTGCAAGTGAGGGTCGGCAGGTGGCAGCTCCATCCCTGTCCGGAGATCGCGGTGGCCTTGAGCCCGTTCGGCAGGGTGTCCTTCAGCTCCACCGGGGCACTCGTCGGTTCGTTGCCGGAGTTGGTCACGACCAGCGTGTAGGTGCGCCCGGAATCGCCAGGCTTGAAGTCGCCCTCGTGGGTCTTGGTCACGGTCAGGTCGGGCCCGAGGGCGGTCACGGCGGCCTGAGCCGTGGTCACCGGCCAGTTGCGCCCGTCGCGCGGGCTGTAGCCGATGATCCTCGCGGTGTTGACGAAGGTGCCGACCTCCCCGAACAGGCGCCGGCATTCGAACGTCCAGGTCTCCCCGAGCTCGAGCTGCGGCGGGACGCTGACGTTGGTGTCGCCGCCGGTGAAGACGAGCGGTGCGCAGGTGTCGTCTTCGACGACGGCGTGGTCGTGCTCCGGTGCCCGCAGCATCGGCGTCGGGTTCGCCATCTCCCCGGCGGGGTCCTGAGCGCTCGTGTTGCTCACCTCGTACGTGTAGGTGACGTCCAGCGGTGCCGGGCCGCTCGTCGGGTTCGGAACGACGGTGAGGGTGGCGGACGGCTTGCTCACCACGATGTTCGACTGGAGGGATTGCGAGCTCTCCGTGTCGCCGCCCGGGAAGTGGTAGGTGCCGTCGACCTCGACTCGGATCGGGCCGCGGAACACATCCGGATCGAAGGCGACGTCGTACGGGGCCCTCCCCGGGAGCGTCGTGGGCGGCATGCCGCCGGGGAAGTCCGCGTCCGTCGCGATGACGATCCTCACTCCCTGGGTTCCGTCGGGATCCGGAACCCGGATGGCGACGGTCGCGTCCGTCACGGAGCAGGCGCCGGCGGCGTCGTTTCGCACGACGACGCCGATTTCCAGGTGATCCCCGACGCGGTGAATGATGCCGACACCGGAGTCGGGGGCGAATTGGGTGTTGAGTGCGCTGGTCGTGCACCCCGGGGGGTCCTCATGCGCGGCAGCCGTCGGCGCATACATCGCGAGCGAGGCGATTGCCCCCACCAAAACCTTCCCAACACGGACCACCGGCAACCTCCAGCGTCGTTCTCCGAGCGCGCGCAGTCTAGTTCGCGCTCGTTCACGCTCCATCCCGGACGAGTTCACGCGCAATCCCTGTATGCTCGTCCGTCGCTCATGGCCAAGAAGGTCCTCACTCTGATCAAGCTTCAGATCCCTGCGGGCGCCGCCAACCCGGCTCCCCCGGTCGGCCCTGCGCTCGGCCAGCACGGGGTCAACATCATGGAGTTCTGCAAGGCGTTCAACGCGCGCACGCAGCAGGACGCCGGGACGATCATCCCGGTCGAGATCACGGTCTACGAGGACCGCTCGTTCGACTTCATCACGAAGACGCCGCCCGCGGCCGTGCTGATCCGCGAGGCGCTCGGGATCCAGAAGGGCTCCGGCGAGCCGAACCGCGAGAAGGTCGGGCGGCTGACGCTGGCCCAGGCCCGCGAGATCGCCGAGAAGAAGATGCCGGACCTGAACGCAAACGACATCGACGCCGCCGTGAACATCATCGCCGGGACCGCTCGGTCGATGGGCGTGACGGTGGAGGGGATCGACGGCTGATGGCGGCCAAGCGCAGCAAGCGTTACCGGGCGGCGCTCGAGCAGATCGACCGCACCGTCCACTACGCGCCGGCCGAGGCGATCCGCCTCGTCAAGCAGAGCGCGAGCACCAAGTTCGACGAGACCGTCGAGGTGCACATCCGCCTCGGCGTCAACGTCCGCCACGCGGAGGAGCAGCTCCGCGGCACGCTGGCACTCCCGCACGGGCTCGGCAAGTCCGTGACGGTTGCGGTCTTCGCCGAGGGTGACGCCGCCCGCGCTGCCCAGGAGGCAGGCGCAGACTTCGTCGGCGCCCAGGACCTCGCCGACCGCGTCGAGGCCGGCTGGACCGACTTCGACGTTGCCATCGCGACGCCCGCCCTCATGGGGCCGGTCGTCTCCAAGCTCGGCCGCATCCTCGGCCCGCAGGGCAAGATGCCGAACCCGAAGGTCGGCACGGTCACCGACGACGTCGCCAAGGCCGTCGAGGAGTCGAAGTCCGGCAAGGTCGAGTACCGCACCGACCGCCAGGCGGTCGTCCACCTCGCGATCGGCAAGGCCAGCTTCGACGAGCGCGCCCTGCTCGAGAACTACGCGGCCGTCATCGACGAGATCGTCCGCGCCAAGCCGGCCTCCGCCAAGGGCCGCTACATCCTCTCGATCACCCTCGCGACGACGATGGGCCCCGGCGTCCGCGTCGACGAGACCCGCACCCGCGAGGCCGAGATCCTCGCCGACGTGGCCACCGCCACGAACGGCGCGGCCGAGGCCGAAGGCGGCGAAGCCGCCGAGGCCGAGGCGGCAGCGGCGACGGCCTAGACGCTCCGACGTCACACCCTCTCCACACTCAGCGCGCCACAGGCGCGCCTATCGCAGTGAGAGTGGGGGTGTGCCCCGGTCGCGGTCAGTTCCTCAAGCCTCAATTGAGAAAGTCGCCAGGACCGAGTGGGATCGGGCGATCTTGCGGATCGCCGTCCGGCAGCACGACGCGATCTCGATCGGACAGCTCCGGGCGCTCGGCCTGAGTGACGCCGTCGTCAGCTCGCGCGTCCGGGCCGGGCGCCTCTTCCGAATCTTTCGCGGCGTCTACTCCGTCTCGCCGCCCCCGCATAACCCCCACACCAACTGGAGCGCTGCCGTACTCGCATGTGGCGAGGCTGCCGCCCTGTCCCACACCTCCGCTGGGGCGTTGTGGCGCATTCGCCCATCCGCCTCCACCCTCATCGATGTTGTCTCCCCCACTCGCCGCGGACGCAGGATCAGGGGACTCCGCGTTCACCATGCCAAGCTCCACCCCTCCGAACTCACCACCCACCAAGGCATCCCCGTCACCTCCCTCGCCCGCACCGTCGTCGACCTCGCGGGGGGTTCTTCACAACGAGGCAGCCGAGTACGCCATCCATCAAGCCCAGCGCATCCACGGCCTCGACCTGGAGGAGGTCCGCGAGGTAGTCGACCGCGCACCCACCCGCCCGGGCACGCGCACGGTCCGCCGGATCCTCAAGCTCTCCCTTCCCGAGGAGGGGAGGATCAAGAGCCTCCTCGCGCGCCGCTTCTTCCGGATCTGCCGCAAGGCCGGCCTGCCCCTACCGGAGGTCGAGTACTGGATCGACCTCCCGGACGGCCACGGCGTCGAGGTCGATTTCGCCTGGCCCGACTTGCGCATCGCGGTCGAGACCGACGGCCGCGAATCCCACACGACCCTCCGAGCGTTCGAGAACGACCGGGCCCGCGACCGCGCGCTCACCCTCCTCGGCTGGACCGTGATCCGCTTCACCTGGCGCGACATCGACGAGCGCCCCGAAGAGGTCGAGCGCCAGCTGCGCTTGCTGCTGGGGTGGGCTGTGCGACGCCCCCGCCTAGGACTCTGCGAAGCTTCCGGGGTGATCGAGCGGGGGATCCTTGCGCCGGCCCTCCTGGCCGTGGGGGTGGCGGCGCTTCTCGGAGCGGGGGCCGCGAACGCCGCGACCTTCGAGGTGACGAGCCTGGCGAACAACGGACCGGGGACGTTGCGCGAGGCGATCAACCGGGCGAACGACGAGGCGACGAACCCCGGGGCGGACACGATCCAGATCTCGGCTACGGGTGTGATCTCGCTGACGACTGCCTTGCCGTCGATCTCGGCGCCCCTCTCCATCAACGGGCCCGGAGCCAAGCTGCTGACGATCCGCCGCGCCCCTGGCGCCGCGACCAAGTTCGGAATCCTGGGGCAGCAAATAGGCGCGGCGCTCGAGGTGCGCGACGTGACCCTGACCGGCTCGTGGATCGACGCCGTCGGCGATGCGTTCGGGGGTGCGATCACGAGCAAGGCGCCGCTCCTGATCGAGCGCACCGTGCTCACCGGCAACGTCCTGACCGCAGGCAACCTCGCCTACGGCGGCGTGATCTACGCCGACGATGGCGTGACCCTGCGCGACTCGGTCATCTCGGACAACGTCGCGGTCGGCGGAGGCAGCTCGCAGGGCGTGGCCCTCTACTCGCCCGCGGGCCCGGTCACCCTCGAGCGGACGGTGATCACCGGCAACTTCGGCGGGGGTGCCAACGCCCGCGTGGTCACGGTCAGCGGTGCGCTCCACATCGTCAACTCGACGTTCAGCGAGAACTCCAACGGCATCGCCGCGTTCGGGCCGAACCCGACCGTGACCAGCTCGACCCTGGTCGACAACGAGGGCCCCGCGCTCATCGCGGTCAACCCACTGTCGGACTTCACCCTCACCAACTCGATCATCGCCGGGTCCGGCAACAGCTGTCTCGTGCAGACCGGGTCCTTCTCCTCCGGCGGCCACAACATCGCCGACGACGTCAGCTGCAACCTGACGGGCATCGGCGACCGGCCGAACACGGACCCGCAGCTCCTGCCCCTGGCCGACAACGGTGGCTTTGGCCCGACGCACCTGCCGGCGTCGACGAGCCCGGCAATCGACGCGGGCTCCGCCGCCGGCCTGACCACCGACGGGCGCGGCCTGCCGCGGCCCTACGACGATCCCGCGTTCCTGAACGCACCGGGCGGCGACGGCTCCGACATCGGCGCCGTGGAGGTCCAGCCGCCGCCGGCGCAGCCCCAGCCGCCGCAGGTGAGCGCCTCTGCCAAGCGCAAGCAGAAGCTCGCCAAGCCCGTGAAGGTGAAGGCGAGCTGCGCCGCCGCTTGCTCGCTTGCCGCGAAGGGCGCGCTTAAGGGCGGGGGAGTAAAGGGGAAGTCGATGAGCGCGCGGGCGGTCGACGCGGCGGCCGGGCAGAAGGTGGTCCTCAAGCTGACTCCTTCCGCGAAGGTCGCGCGCAAGCTGAAGGCGTTGAAGCGCAAGGGGAAGAAGGCGCGGGTGACCATCAACGTCACCGCCACCGACGCCGGTGGCACGGCCTCGGCCGCGCCGCTCAAAGTGACGTTGCGTTGAGCCCCGCTCGCCGCCGGGTTTCGCTCGCGTCCTGCTAGCATCGCCCGCCGATAACCGCCGAAGACCGCCGGCGGGGGCGCGAGCCCCGGAAGCCCGGCGCAGGTGAGTTCGAAAGCCGTGAGTTTTTCGAGCCTGCCTGCGCGCAGGCTCTTTTCGTTGGCGGCCGGCGAGGGAAACGAAAGACAGAGATTCGGGCGAGCCCCCGAAGGGGAAGCGAGCAGAAGAAACTTGAACCGGGAAGAGAAAGCTGCAGCGGTCGCCGAGCTGACCGAGGAGCTGAAGAGCGCGGAGGCGGTCTTCGCGATCGACTATCGCGGCCTCAGCGTCACCGAGTCCGCGGAGCTGCGCGCGAAGCTGCGCGAGGCCGAGGCGACCTTCAAGGTCGTCAAGAACCGCCTCGCCAAGCGCGCCGCGGCCGACGCGGGCACCGAGGGCCTCGACGACATGCTCGTCGGTCCGACCGCGCTGACCCTGATCAAGGGCGACGCCGTGATCGCCGCAAAGGCGATCTCCGACTTCGCCAAGGAGCACGAGGACCTCGAGTACAAGGGCGGCCTCATGGACGGCCAGGTGCTGGACCCGGACGGGTTCAAGCAGATCGCGCGCCTGCCGGGTGTCGACGTCCTGCGCGGCCAGCTCGTCGGCATCACGGCGAGCCCGCTCACCGGACTCGTCACGAGCCTGAACAACATGATCGCCGGGCTCGGCCGCCAGCTCTCGCAGATCGCCGAGCAGGGCCTCGTCACCGGCGAGGCGCCGGCGGCGGAGGAGAAGCCCGCCGCGGAACAGGCGAGCGAGGAGCCCGCCGCCGAGGCGGAGGGGGCGCCGGCCGAGGAGAAGGCCGAGGAGCCCGCCGCCGAGGAGAAGGCCGAGGAGCCCGCCGCCGAGGAGGCGAGCGAGGACGCCGCCGCCGAGGCCGAGGCCTCAGACGAAGCTTCAGAGGAGCCCGCCGAGGATGCGGCTCCCGAAGAGACGGAAGACAACCCAGAGGAGTCGAGCGAGGAATCCGAGCCGGCCGCCCAGGCCGAGGAGGACTCCGAGGACTCGGATTCCGCAGAAACTCCTGAGGAGGAATAACTAGTGGCCACGAAGCTGACCACCGAAGACTGGATCGAGGAGCTCAAGAGCATCTCCGTGCTCGAGCTGTCCGAGCGCATCAAGGCGCTCGAGGAGGAGTTCGGCGTTTCGGCGACTGCGGTTGCCGCGGCGGCTCCGGCAGCGGGCGGCGCGGCCGCCGGCGGCGACGGCGACGGCGGCGGTGACGAGTCGTCCACGGTCGACGTGATCCTGACCGATGCGGGCGACAAGAAGATTCAGGTCATCAAGGCGGTCCGCGCGGCGACCGGCCTCGGCCTCAAGGACGCGAAGGCGCTCGTCGACGGTGCTCCCAAGCCCGTCAAGGAGGGCGTCGAGCGCGAGGAGGCCGAGAAGCTCAAGGCCGAGATCGAGGAAGCCGGCGGTTCCGTCGAGCTGAAGTAGCGGGTCGCTAAGCTCAGAGCTCGCCGTTCGGGGTGATCCCGGCGGCGAGCTCGCGCCCGTTCGTGCGCGCGCAAAGAGCCGCCCAGACGGACTGCGTCTGTGTGGTATCTTTGAGCGTCGCGCGCCGTTGAGCCCTTTTCGCCGAATTCTTCGCGCGGAAGTTCCGTTCCCCACCGACCATCTGAGGAGTCGCCCAGTTGGCTAGATCCAACGCTGCCCCTGTTGCCCGGAGAAGTTTTTCCCGCCTTCCCAAGCCGCTCGAAGTTCCACACCTGATCGATATTCAGCGCCGCTCGTTCGCGGAGCTGACGGACCCGAAGAATGGGTTGCTTCGGGAGACAATCGATGACATCTCGCCGGTCGAGGACTACACCGGCAACCTCGCCATCGTCTTCGGCGATTTCAAGTTCGACGAGCCGACCCACACGATCGCCGAGTGCCGCGAGAAGGACATCACCTACTCGCGCCCGCTGAACGTCACGGTTGCCTTCCAGAACCGCGAGACGGGCGAGATCCGCGAGCAGACCGTCTTCATGGGCGACTTCCCGTGGATGACGGAGCGGGGGACTTTCATCATCAACGGCACCGAGCGCGTCGTCGTGACGCAGCTCGTGCGCTCGCCGGGCGCCTACGTCATGGGTCCGAAGGACCCCGAGAAGCAGGTCTTCATCGCGAACCTGATGCCGTCGCGCGGCTCCTGGCTCGAGCTGGAGATCGACAAGAAGGGCCGCGTCTACGCCCGTATCGACCGCAAGCGCAAGCTGCCGGTGACGGTCCTGCTGCGCGCGATGGGCTACGTCACCGACGAGGAGATCCTCGAGCTCTTCGACAACTCGGTCTACATCCGCCACACGATCGAGGCGGACACCGAGCCGACGAAGACCGAGGAGGGCGCCCTCATCGAGCTGTTCAAGAAGCAGCGCCCGGGCGAGCCGCCGTCGGTTGACGCCGCGCGCAACCTGCTCGAGCAGCTCTTCTTCGATCCGAAGCGCTACGACCTCACCCGCGTCGGCCGCTACAAGCTGAACGCGCGGCTCGACCTCGACGTCGACCTCGACACGCGCACGCTGACCAAGGAGGACATCGTCGCGCTGATCCGCGAGCTGGTCGACCTGCCCAGGACGATCGCTCCGGAGCTCGAGGAGATCGACGAGGAGAACCCGATCAAGGACTACGCGGCCGAGCTGCGCACCTACTCGCGCCAGCCGATCGCCGACCGCCTCGACGAGTACGAGCACTTCGGCAACCGCCGTCTGCGTACCGTCGGTGAGCTGATCCAGGACGCGTTCCGGGTCGGCCTCTACCGGATGGAGCGCGTCGTGCGCGAGCGCCTCACCACCGAGGACGCCGACGCGATCACGCCGCAGACGATCATCAACATCCGGCCCGTGGTCGCGGCGCTGAAGGAGTTCTTCGGCTCCTCGCAGCTCTCGCAGTTCATGGACCAGACCAACCCGC
>ERZ777003.3082-NODE-3082-length-17079-cov-6.048050_pt1 | contig 17079 bp, 14 predicted proteins | sample MGYA00374956_ERZ777003 | MGnify/ENA primary metagenome ERZ777003 (study PRJEB29302, sample SAMN06268252) | bioreactor metagenome | isolation source: Joint BioEnergy Institute, California, USA | place: USA:Joint BioEnergy Institute, California, USA | collected... | reverse complement strand
TTTCCATGGCATCGATCAGCTGCGGTGACAGCCCCTGCTGCAGCTGCTGGCGCCGCGTGTCTACCAGCCTGACCTCAGGCAACCCCCCGCCGACAGCACGCACCGGCAGGCTCAGCAGCCGATAGCGTTGCTGCCGCGCGCGCTGCCAGGTTTCCAGCGAGGGCGTGGCCGATCCCAGTACGACGGGGATGTCGAGATCATGTGCACGCCAGATGGCCAGGTCACGCGCGGAATAGCGCAGTCCTTCCTGCTGCTTGTACGAAGTATCGTGCTCCTCGTCCACGATGATCAGGCCGGGCTCGGCCAGGGGAGTGAGCACGGCCAGCCGTGTGCCGAGCACGATACGCGCATCTCCGCGCATTGCAGCGAGCCAGGCCTGCAGCCGTTCGCCGTCCGAGAGGCCACTGTGCAGGACCGCCACCCCACTGCCGCCTGCAATGGCTTCGAGCCGGTTCACCAGCACCTGCAGCAGCTGTGGCGTGAGGTTGATTTCGGGCACCAGCAGCAGCGCCTGGCGACCCTGGCGCAACGCGGCTTCAATGGCATGCAGATAGACCTCGGTCTTGCCGCTGCCCGTAACCCCATGCAGGAGGAACACTCCATAGCCCTGCTGGGCGGTAATGGCGGCTATGGCTTCCTGCTGCGCCGTATTGGGCACGATCGGGACATGCCGCGCCTCTGCGTCGTCGCCAGACGGTTTCGCGGCGAAAGTACCGCGTCTGCGCTGGCGCGCATCAAGACGCGCGACCGGCCCCCCGCCCGCACGCTTGCCACGATATGCCGACACCTTGCGCAACGGTGGCGGCAATGCCGGCAACATGACCTCGCCCAAGGGCCGATGGTAGTACTCGGCGGCAAATGCACACAACCGCAGCCAGTCCGCCGGCAACGGCGGCAGATCATCGAGCACCTGCTCGACCGCCCGCACCTGGTCAGCAGGGACGGACGGGCTCGGGGGCAGCGCCACGACGATGCCGATCATCTGGCGCTGGCCGAACGGGACGATCACTCGGCTGCCAATGGCGACGGGCGCTGAAACGCTGTAGTCGAAGGGTCCGGGCAACGGAACATCGAGCACCACCCTTGCCCACTGCGTTTGCACCTCTCCCGTCATGTGATCCGCACTTGAAGTAAATTCTCGAATTTTTTGCTAACCCACAGCCTTTCTCTGGAAAATCGCCGCCTGTGGATAACTTTGGGGAAAATCTCAGAACAAGCTTGGATAAACGCGCTTACCACAAAACTGTCCGCCTTGAGAAGCTCCCGTCATATTTGATGAAATTACTTTTAAATCAGCAACTTATGAAACAATATCAGTTGCTGGATAACGAACTCAGGGAAAAGCCTGATTCCGCGCCCGCTTGTGCACAAATTCGGGGATAGCGGTACGCACGGCGCACGCGAACGGTGCATTACCGCCGCCCGGACCGCTTACGTCCTCGCTGGCCCGGCAACCGGCTGGTGCAGATGCCGGCTGTACTCGTGCACGGTTTCCACCAGCGCTGCCACCGACTCGATCGGCGTGAACTGGGAAATTCCATGACCGAGGTTGAACACGTGGCCATATCCTGGCGTTACCGGGCCGAAGGCGTCGAGCACACGCCGGACTTCCGCGCTCACCTGATCCGGGTCGGCGAACAGCGCCATGGGATCAAGATTTCCCTGCAACGCAACCTGGTGCCCCACGCGCGCCCGCGCCTTGGCCAGGCTGACGGTCCAATCGACGCCGACGGCGTCGCTGCCCGCCGCAGCAATATCCTCCAACCAGAGCCCGCCTCCTTTCGTGAACACGATCGAAGGCACTCGCCGGCCTTCGCTCTCGCGCTTCAACCCGGCAAGGACCTGCTGCATGTACGCCAGCGAGAACGCCTGGTAGGCACCATCGGCCAGTACACCGCCCCAGCTGTCGAAAATCATCACGGCCTGGGCGCCCGCGTCGATCTGCGCGTTGAGGTACCGGACAACCGCCCGGGCATTGATGTCGAGAATGCGATGCAGCAGGTCGGGACGTTTGTACATCATCGTCTTGATGATGCGGTACTCGCGCGTGCCTTCACCTTCCACCATGTAACAGGCCAGCGTGAAAGGGCTCCCCGCGAACCCGATCAGAGGCACACGGCCGTCCAGCGCCTTGCGAATGCTGGAGACCGCGTCAAATACGTAACGGAGACCCTCCATATCGGGTACGGCCAGTTTGCGGACCGCAGCTTCATCCTGCACCGGATGGGCAAAACGCGGCCCCTCTCCGGCCTCGAACCTCAGGCCCAGCCCCATGGCATCGGGGATGGTCAGGATGTCGGAGAACAGGATGGCCGCATCAAGACCGAAGCGCTCCAGTGGCTGCAGCGTAACCTCCGTGGCGAATTCGACGTTCTGGGCGAGCTGCATGAATGAACCCGCACGCGCACGTGTGGCGCGATATTCGGGCAGGTACCGCCCTGCCTGCCGCATCAGCCACACGGGCGTGTATTCGACCGGCTGACGCAGTAGTGCCCGCAGGAACACATCGTTACGCAAAACAGGATAGGACACGGACAATACCCCCAATCGAGTTCAATCGGTCGATTTTACCCGCGTGGTTCTGCCCGGGCCGAACGCCCCGTGCGGAAGTCGGCCGAAGCAATGCGGTACTTCCGCATCAGCTGCCAGAATGCACGGCGATCCTGGTTGCCTGCACGTGCGGCATGCGTCACGTTTCCACGGTAGCGCAGCAGCATGCTGGTGACATACTCGCGCTCGAACTGCTCGATCACGCGCGCACGCGTCGCGCGGTAGCTGTTGTCAACGGGGGGCGGTGCGGTCAGGTGACGGACGGTCTCCGCGATCAGCTGGGGCGACGGCCGCGGACGCCGACAGGCGCCCGTGCTGCCTGCCTCGGATGGCCACGCTGCGTCGGCGGCGTCCCGAAGCCCTTGATATGCGCGGGCATCATCCCCATAGTTGCACGCACCGACCGATTCGGTCACCGCTGCCGGGACGGGCCAGCTGCGCCCGGGTAGAGTGCTGGTTCGGGGCGCGCCCGACTGGCCCGTGCCTGGTCCGCCGTGTGCTGACGGAAACCTTGCGATCCCCTGACCGAATTGCTGGCGATGCCTGGTTGCCCACTGTACCAGCCTCGCCTTGAGTTCTTCGGTACTGAACGGACTCAGCAGGAAATCGGAGGCCCCCAGCCTGAGCAGGTCACGTATGGCAGGAGCGTTCAGGTCGCGCCCGAGCAACACCAGAGGCACCGGCAACGCTCTTTCCGCATTCGCCAGGGCAACACGCGTCCACGCCAGTGAACGCGGCACCACTGGCAACAGGCAGACATCGAAACGCTGCAGTGCATGGGCGTGCCGGGCCAGTGCCCGGCTTGCCCGGTCGTCATACATCAGCCGGGGCCGCAGATCCGTCGCCCAGTCCTCTTCCGGCTGGGCCAGGGGTATTCGATGCAGGTTGACCGAATCTGGGCCGAGCCGAGCCGTAACCTGATCGGTCCATGGGTGGAACAGGGGGAGGCTGAACACCGCGCAATCGACGGAGGAATTCATGGAAATGCTCCAACGGATGCTTCGTCCGGTTGAACACGGCGCCAGTTTCCGCCGTAAGTGCGCACGTCACAATTCGTATGTGGCACATTGTGCATACCACTTACGCCCGTAGCCCACGACTGGCTGCGACGCCCTGGGCGGAGCTGCGGAAAGTTGTACGATAGCTGGTCTTGCACCTGGATTCTGCAAACGTCTTTTTCCTTCGTGGCTGCCGCCGTGCCGACGTGCATCCACCCTGCGCTGACGTCCGGCATCAGCCACGCTGACAGGCGTTATTCGCTTCACCCTTCTTCGGCTTTTCTATGAGCACTCGCGTCACCCCTGCGGTCAACGATGTGGATGGAAACGCACGGTCAGGCTCTGCCTACGCGGCAGCGTTGCTGGTATCGATCGCGCTTGTACTCTGGCTGTTTCCGCCTTCGTTTCTCGCGGGCAAGGGGCTGTTCTTCTTTGACGGTGCCATTTTGGGCGACATCAGTGCGTGGCTGTACTTCGCACGCGACGTGTGGCAGCTGCCATTGCTGTATACCCCGTGGCTGAATTACCCGGAAGGAGCGAACATCGGGCTCACCAATAGCATTCCGCTGATGGCGCTGCTCTTCAAGCCGATCGCAGCCATCCTGCCCGACAGTTTCCATTATTTCGGGTTCTGGCACGCCATCGTGCTGGTGGCCCAGGCGCTGGCTGCCGTTTTCCTGCTACGCTCCCTGGGTGTGCGTTCGGTCTGGGGAGCAGCGCTCGCCGCCGCATTCGCCTTGCTGTGGCCCGGCTTGTTGGGTCAATTTGGCCAACCTGCGCTCATGGCCCACGCGGTCATCCTGTTCGCGCTGGGCTGTTACTTCCACGGTTTCAATGCGCGCTGGACACCGTCGTTCACCGCGACCATGCTGATCGGCACCTGCCAGCTCGCTCTGCTGATCCACCCCTACCTTGCGGTCCTCTGCTACGCGGTGCTCATTGCCTTTCTGATCGACGAAGGACGGCGTACACGCCTGTGGGGCACCCAGCTGGCCACGCTGGTAATCGCCCTGGTGATTACTGCCGGGTTCGTGGCACTGTTGGGCATATGGGGGGTGCTTGCTCCAGTATCCTCTTATGGCAGTCACGCCCTCAGCGTAGACGCGTTGTGGTGCAGCGGAAGCACCCTTCGCAAGTACGGCTGCAATCCGGGCGAGTACGCCACGGACGGCTACCTGGGCCTGGGTGGCCTGGTACTGCTGGCCTGCACCATCCTGCTCTCTGCCCCGCGCGGGTTCGGTCTGCGCGCCTTGCGCGCGCACGCTGGGCTCACCCTGGTAGCCATTCTCCTGGCGCTCTTTGCATTCACCCATCAGATCCACTGGGGCTCGCAAGTCGTACGGACATTTGACCTGCCCGCATGGCTGGAGTCGAGCTTCGACTCTCTTGCCTACAGCAGCCGATTCTTCTGGCCCGTCGGCTATGTCCTCCTGTTCGGTTCGCTCGCGGTCCTGCTGCGCTACCGTTATGTCGGTCCGATCATTGTGACGGTGGCTCTTGCGCTGCAGGCCTACGACACGCTCGATGCCAGTCAGGAGATACGGGTGGCGGCACGGGCCAGCGAGAAACCCCTGGTACGTACTCCGGCGCGCCGGCCCATGGCCGCCGATTTCACCGCCCATGCCGCGCTGCCCGAGCACCCCGACACAACGCCCGATGGCAGTCTCATCCCCGAACAGCACACCGCTGCCACGTCAGAAATTCCGCCCCGGCCCGCGCACACGACCAACACCGACGCAACCTCGCCGGTCCACTCGTCCAGTGGGGCGCCATCGGGCAAGGTTTCCCCCGGCGAACAGCTGTTCGACCCTCTCCTGACCGGTGGCACGTTCCCCGCGCACGCGCCAACCAGCGATCCGGCCACGTCGGCCACCTGGGCCGACGCCTTGCGTGGCATTGCCCATGTCACCCTTTTTCCGGCCTATGGTTGCATGGATGCAGACCCGCTGGTGTACCTTCCCGTGCAATACCTCGCCGCACGCGCCGGAGCGACGTTCAATACCGTGTACGGAGCCAGGAGCGACCTGCGTTGCGACGAGAAACACGCCCGCCTCAACCAGGACATCCCGCCGGGAACTCTGGTTCTGGCACCCGCCAGCCTGCCCGGCCAGGCGTTACCCGCGGGCATCCGGCTCGCGGTACAGCACGGCCAGTGCGGCAAACTGGCGGTGATGCCTGTGCAGGCCGGCGTAGCCCAGCCGCAGCTGCTGCTTGCCTGCCGTGCCGAACCCGTAGATGAATGGGTTCAAACCCGCTCGCTGCCATCGCCCCAAACAAAAGTGCCCGTTCCCCCGGCAGGGTAACGGGCACTGAATCGACTGAAACGAGCAGCGTACCGATTCGGCAGGGTACGTATGCGCGCTGCCAGGCCGGTTCACCCGTAGCGGGTAAACCGGCAAACGCGCATCAACGGTTGCGCAGTTTGCGGATGGCAGCCAATTGAGCTGCCAGCATGGCGAGCTCGGCTTCCACGACAGCGACTTCGGCCTTGTCCTTGGCGTTGCGCAGTGCCTCTTCCGCACGTTTGCGCGCCATTTCGGCCTTGGCTTCGTCCAGGTCCTGGCTGCGGATGGCGGTGTCGGAAAGTACCGTCACCGTGCCGGGCTGAACCTCCAGCAAGCCACCCGCAACAAACACGAGCTCTTCGCGGTCATCCGGGCTGACGATCTTGACTGTACCAGGACGAATGCGCGAGATGAGCGGAGTGTGCCCGGGGAGGATCCCCAGCTCACCCTCCTCGCCGGGCAGCGTCACGAACTTTGCCTCGCCCGAGAAGATCGAGGCTTCGGCGCTGACCACGTCTACATGGATGGTTGCCATGACGGCCTCCCTTTGCAATTACAGCTTCTTCGCCTTCTCGAACGCCTCGTCGATGGTACCCACCATGTAGAAGGCCTGTTCAGGCAGGGCATCGCATTCGCCCTCGACGATCATCTTGAAGCCGCGGATGGTTTCCTTCAGCGGCACGTACTTGCCGGGCGCGCCGGTAAACACTTCAGCCACGTGGAACGGTTGCGACAGGAAGCGCTGGATCTTCCGGGCACGAGCCACCGAGAGCTTGTCCTCGGGCGAGAGTTCGTCCATGCCCAGAATCGCGATGATGTCGCGCAGTTCCTTGTAGCGCTGGAGGGTCTGCTGCACGGCACGGGCCACCTGATAGTGCTCCTCACCCACGATCTGCGGGTCGAGCTGACGGCTGGTGGAATCGAGCGGGTCGACCGCTGGGTAAATACCCAGAGCAGCAATGTCACGCGACAACACGACGGTGGAGTCGAGGTGGAGGAAGGTGGTGGCGGGCGACGGGTCGGTCAGGTCGTCGGCGGGCACGTACACGGCCTGAATCGAAGTAATCGAGCCAGTCTTCGTGGACGTAATCCGCTCTTGCAGACGACCCATTTCCTCGGCCAGCGTGGGCTGGTAACCCACCGCCGACGGCATCCGGCCCAGCAGGGCCGACACTTCGGTACCGGCCAGGGTGTAACGGTAGATATTATCGACGAAGAACAGGATGTCGCGGCCTTCGTCACGGAACTTTTCGGCCATCGTCAGCCCCGTCAGGGCGACACGCAGACGGTTGCCCGGGGGCTCGTTCATCTGCCCGAACACCATCGCTACCTTCGAGTCTTCCAGGTTGTCGAGCTTGACGACGCCAGCCTCGATCATTTCGTGGTAGAAGTCGTTCCCTTCACGGGTCCGCTCACCCACACCGGCAAACACCGACAGACCGCTATGCTGCTTGGCGATGTTGTTGATCAGCTCAAGCATGTTCACGGTCTTGCCCACACCTGCACCACCGAACAGACCGACCTTACCGCCCTTGGCGAACGGGCAGACCAGGTCAATGACCTTGATGCCGGTCTCGAGCAACTCGATCGACGGAGACAACTCGTTGAACGCAGGCGCCAGAGCGTGAATGGGCCGGCGCTCTTCGGCGTTGATGGGGCCCACTTCATCGATGGGGCGGCCCAGAACGTCCATGATGCGGCCCAGCGTGGAACGCCCGACCGGTACGCTGATGGGGGCGCCGGTATTCACGACTTTCATGCCACGGCGCAAACCATCCGACGAGCCCATTGCAATGGTACGCACGACGCCGTCGCCCAGCTGTTGCTGGACCTCGAAAGTAAGGCCTTTTTCAACGTGCGTCGCCGACTCGTCCTCGACCAGGGTGAGGGCGTCGTACACGTTAGGCATGTGTTCGCGGGGGAACTGAATATCCACCACGGCGCCAATGCACTGAACGATGGTTCCGTTGCTCATGTCGATTCCTTGAATGTTGAGATGCGAAGCTTGCAGCTACGCACCCTACCGAATTTCCCTCTAGCTGACGGCTTCCTGGCTCAAACGGCCGCGGCGCCGCCGACGATTTCCGAAATTTCCTTGGTGATGGCAGCCTGGCGCGACTTGTTGTAGACGAGCCGCAGTTCCTCGATGATCTTCTTCGCGTTATCGGACGCAGCCTTCATCGCGACCATGCGCGCCGCCTGCTCGGAAGCCATGTTCTCGGCCACGGCCTGGTACACCAGCGCTTCCACGTAACGCACGAGAAGCTCGTCGATCACCGTCTTTGCATCGGGCTCGTAGATGTAATCCCAAGCGTAGCTGCGCTTCTCTTCCTCGGTCTGGTCGAGGCGGTCTGCCGACAGTGGCAGCAGCTGCTCGAGCATCGGCTCCTGACGCATGGTGTTGATGAACCGGTTGTACGCCAGGTACACGGCATCGATCTTGCCGGCAGCGTAATCATCGAGCTGCACCTTGATGGCACCGATCAGTCGGTCAAGCGAAGGCGTGTCGCCCAGGTTGACCTCCTGCGAAACCAGCTGGGCACCCAGACGGGTCATGAATGCCAGGCCCTTGTTGCCAATCGCCGTCACCTGAACCGGTACGCCCCGGGCATCGAACTCTTTCATGCGATTGAGCACGAGCCGCAAAATATTGGTGTTGAGGCCGCCGCAGAGCCCCTTGTCGGTGGTCACCACGATCATGCCTACCCGCTTCACCTCGGAAGGTGCAGTCAGGTAGGGATGTGAATAATCCGGGTTGGCCTGCGACATATGGGCGGCGATGTTTCGTACCTTGTCGGCGTAGGGACGGGCAGCGCGCATGCGATCCTGTGCCTTGCGCATCTTGGATGCAGCAACCATCTCCATTGCCTTGGTGATCTTGCTCGTGTTTTGCACGCTCTTGATCTTGGTACGGATTTCCTTGATTCCGGCCATAGCTTTATCCTAAATCGGGGCTGCCCTTACAACACGCCGGGCAACCCCGTCAGCAGGTGTATCAGAACGCCGCGTTCTTCTTAAAGTCCTTGATCGCCTCGGCCAACGCAGCTTCGTCTTCCTTGGACAGGTCCTTGGTGTCCTCGATGCGACCGACCAGCTCGGCGTACTTGGTCTTCAGGAAGTCCTTCAACGCCTTCTCGAACGGCAGAATCTGCTCCACCTCGACATCATCCAGATAGCCGTTGTTGGCGGCATAGAGCGCCACGGCCAGTTCCCAGACCTGAACCGGCTGGTACTGCGGCTGCTTGAGCAGTTCGACCACGCGCTTGCCGCGCTCGAGCTGGCGACGGGTAGCTTCGTCGAGGTCGGAAGCGAACTGGGCGAACGCGGCCAGTTCACGGTACTGGGCCAGGTCGGTACGAATACCGCCGGACAGTTTCTTGATGACCTTGGTCTGGGCAGCGCCCCCCACCCGCGATACCGAGATACCGGCGTTCACGGCAGGACGGACACCCGCGTTGAACAGGTCGGTTTCAAGGAAGATCTGACCATCGGTAATGGAGATGACGTTGGTTGGAACGAACGCAGACACGTCACCTGCCTGGGTTTCGATGATGGGCAGCGCGGTAAGCGAACCGGTCTTGCCCTTCACGGCGCCGTTGGTGAACTTCTCGACATACTCTTCGTTCACGCGGGCAGCACGCTCGAGCAGACGCGAGTGCAGGTAGAAAATGTCGCCAGGATACGCCTCACGGCCGGGAGGACGGCGCAGCAGCAGCGAGACCTGACGATAGGCCCACGCCTGCTTGGTGAGGTCGTCGTAGATGATGAGCGCGTCTTCGCCGCGGTCGCGGAAGTATTCGCCCATCGTGCAGCCGGCGTACGGCGCGAGGTATTGCATCGCAGCAGATTCGGACGCGTTGGCGGCCACCACGATGGTGTATTCCATTGCGCCGTGCTCTTCGAGCTTGCGCACCACGTTGGCAACGGTCGAGGCTTTCTGACCGATCGCCACGTAGATGCACAGGAGGTTCTTGCCCTTCTGGTTGATGATGGTGTCGATGGCGACGGCGGTCTTGCCGGTCTGGCGGTCGCCGATGATCAGTTCGCGCTGGCCACGGCCAATGGGCACCATCGAGTCGATTGCCTTGATACCCGTCTGAACAGGCTGCGACACCGACTTCCGTGCAATGACCCCCGGAGCGACCTTTTCGATGACGTCGAATTCCTTGGCGTGGATCGGGCCCTTGCCGTCGATGGGGTTGCCCAGCGCATCCACCACGCGTCCAAGCAGCTCGCGGCCGACCGGAACCTGAAGAATGCGGCCCGTGGTCTTGACCGTGTCGCCCTCGCGAATGTGCGTATATTCACCAAGAATAACGGCACCGACGGAATCGCGTTCGAGGTTCAGCGCCAGGCCGTAGGTATTGTTGGGAAATTCGAGCATTTCGCCCTGCATCGCGTCGGACAGCCCGTGGATGCGGACGATACCGTCGGTAACCGACACCACCGTACCCTGGGTGCGGACGTCGGTGGACGAACCCAGGCCTTGGATGCGGCTTTTCAGCAGTTCGCTGATTTCGGACGGATTGAGTTGCATGGATAGACTCCTGGAATCCTGTTTGCCGTGGTGTTAGTTCGCCACCAGCGTGGCGCGCATGTTTTCGAGCTGCGCACGCACGGAGGCATCCAGCACCTGATCGCCGACCGTAACGCGCACCCCGCCAATGAGGGACGGATTCACGCGTACTTGCGGCTTCAGTTTCACATTGAACTTCTTTTCCAGGCTGGCAACCAATTCGGCTACCTGCGCTTCTGTGAGTTCGAATGCGGTTTCGATTTGGGCATCGGCGCTACCTTCATGCCGATTCTTGAGCTGCAGAAACTGTTGGGCAATTTCGGGCAACAGCAGCAGACGATCGTTTTCCGCCAACAGCGTCAAGAAGTTCACGCCTTCTTGCGTAACGGTTGACTTCAGCACAGAGCGCAGAAGGTCGACCCGCCCGGCACTGTCGAGCAGCGGGCTGGTCAGAGCCTCCCGCAGCTCGGGATGTTCTACGGCCTGGGCCATCTCGGCAATCAGCTCTGCCCAGGCGTCCAGGGCCTCGCCCTTCGCGATGACCGCACCAAACAGGGCTTCGGCGTAGGGCCGGGCAATGGTAGACAGTTCAGCCATGATCAAGGCACCCCGGTGTCAAAGCTGTGCTTTCAGCTGGTTCAGCAGATCGGCGTGAGCTTTTGCGTCGACTTCACGCTTGAGAATCTGTTCAGCCCCGCTGACTGCCAGGGCAGCAACCGTATCGCGCAACGCATCGCGCGCACGCTGCATTTCCTGCTCTACATCTTTCTCTGCCTGTGCCAGGATCCGCGCCCGTTCAGCCTCAGCCTCGCGACGAGCCTGTTCGATGATGGCATTGGCCTGGCGCTCGGCTTCTGCGAGACGTGCCTGGTTCTCGGCGCGGGCCGCAGCTTCGAGCTGGTTGATGCGTGCCTGCGCCTGCGCCAGGTCGGCCCTGCCTCGCTCTGCATCTGCCAGTCCGGCCGCGATTTTTTGGCGACGCTCGTCCATCGCCTTCGTCAGCGGCGGCCACACGAATTTCATCGTGAACCAGCCGAGAACGAAGAACACGAGCATCTGAAAGATGAACGTTGCGTTCAGATTCACGGTCGTTTCCCTATTGAGGAAGGAGGTTCATGTGGCGCGACATGACAGGCACGCCACGATCCTGTGTTCGAGACGCGTGCCTGATCAGCCGACGAACGGGTTGGCAAACGCGAACAGCATGGCAATACCGACCCCGATCAGGAAGGCGGCGTCGATCAGACCGGCAAGCAGGAACATCTTGGTTTGCAATGCGTTCATGAGCTCAGGCTGGCGTGCCGACGCTTCGATGTATTTGCCGCCCATGATGGCGATACCGAGGCAGGCGCCAATAGCACCCAGACCGATGATCAGACCGCAAGCGAGAGCTACGAAAGCAACGTTGGTCATGACAACTCCTTGGAAATGTAATCAGGAAGCTACAAAAACAGAGGTAAGTTATGGGTACGGCCTGCCCTGTGCCCACCGTACCCGGCACACCGAATGACCCGGTTCTCCGGAACGCGTCAGTGCCCTTCGTGCGCCTGACCGACATACACAAGCGTGAGCATCATGAAGATGAACGCCTGCAACAGAACGATCAGGAGGTGGAAGATTGCCCAGATAGCACCCGCCACCAGATGGCCGAAGCCAAACGCCAGACTCGGAAGATCGAAGCCGGTCCAGGCGGCGCCGAGCAGCGCGATCAGCATGAACACGAGTTCGCCGGCAAACATGTTGCCGAACAACCGCATGCCGAGCGAGATGGCCTTGGCGAGGTACTCGATGATGTTCAGGAGGAGGTTGAACGGTGCCAACAGGAGCGCCATGACCCCATGCCCGTGGAAGGGAGCCGTGAAGAGCCCTTTGACGAATCCGAACGGGTTGTGGATCTTGATGCCGTAGTACAGCATGAGCAGCAGCACCCCGAAGGACATTCCCAGGGGAACGTTCAGGTCGGCTGTTGGCAGGATCCGGTGGTAATGGATGACGGAATCGAGCCCTGTCCATGCCAGCAGGCGCGGAACCAGATCGACCGGAATGAGGTCGAGGGCATTCATGAACGCGATCCACAGGAAGACGGTCAGTGCCAGCGGCGACACGAAGCGGCGCGACGCTTCGCTGGGAACGATGCTCTTCGCCTGCTCTTCCACCATCTCGATGAGCATCTCGAATGCGACCTGGAAGCGTCCGGGGACACCCGCGGTAGCCCTGCGCGCGGCGCGCCAGAGGAGCAGGCAGACGATTCCGCCCATCAGGATGGACCAGAACAGCGAATCGTAGTTGATCACCCCGAAATCGGCCAGGACACTTTGCGGCTCGCCGATGTTGTTGAAGTGCCCCATGTGGTGCACGATGTATTCGGATGCGGTGGGCGCAGCACTAGCCATCTGTAACCTTATCGCCTTATCGAATTGTCGTGCGCTATACGATTGCTCGCTTCGCGCTCGGAATACGAACCCTTTAACAACAACAACCAGTAGTGGCCCTTCAGGGCCACGATCAGCCCGGCCAACACGGCCGGCCAGACCAGTTCATCCTGCCCGAGCTTCGCGACAAGCAACAGCAGGAATGCCGTTGATGCCAGCTTGAGGAACTCGCCCACAAAGAACGACAGTGGACTGGTTCCGCCCGGTTTGAGCATGCCAAACAACAACCGAGTTGCGAACAGGACGTTGGGAATTGCATTCGATGCCGCCCCGGCCAACGCCGAAGCTGCCCCACTCCATCCGGCGACGAGCCCCGAAATGAGCGCAACGACAAATGCTCCTCCCAGCTGTACCGCGATGACCTGGATCAGCGTACGTGCAGCATCGCGGTTATAGCCTGCCACTTGTTCGGGCGTCAGCTTTACGTACTCGATCGCAGGATCGCCGTCCGCCCAGTCGTCATTCAGCAAGTCGTCTTGAACCAAGTCGAAAGGTACCGAACTGTACACTGCCTTGCAGGCACGTCCGCAAGCGGGGTACTTGCCGCGTCCAGGTTGAAGCACGCCGAAACTCGACGCCAGAACTGGCAAGCCGGCTTCCCGTGCGCGGATAGCATCTGAAAGCCACCAGCACTGTTCTGCAGTGCTTCCTTGAAAACACAAGTAAGGCAAAGCACAGCAAAAAGCACCAAAAAGCCCGCCGTCTGTCGCAAAACGACGCAAAAAAGAACGAAGTGGCAAAATTCGCCACTGAAAGTTCGATTCGCGTCAAACCTATCGAGTATAGCTTGATTGTTCATGGCGCAGCAAACCTTGCGCGGCTTCTCTTACAAACTGTGTTGCGGTACCAACACGCGCTTTTGCTGCGCCGCAGTATGGACGGTTGCGCTCCAGTGGACCAGCCTCATGGGCGCGCCCGCTGCTAGCGACGGCACACCCGAGCTTAAGACCCGCGGAAGTGGCTTACCGCCCCCTTCCGCATGGGCCGTCACACGGCGACCGGGGCGACTTCGCTCAGATGGGGTAGGGCTGCGAACCCTGTTCGATCGTGATCTGCCGCAGTTCGGTGAACTCGGCGATGGCCGCGGTGCCACCGAAGCGCCCGTAACCGCTATCTTTCATGCCGCCGAACGGAATGTGCGCCTCGTCGTGCACGGTGGGGCCATTAATATGGCAGATCCCCGCCTCGATGCGCCTGGCAACGTCAAGGGCGCGCGTGACGTCGCGGCCAAACACCGCCGACGAGAGGCCATATTCGGTGTCGTTGGCGATGCGCACCAGGTCGTCCACGCCTTTGCCACGAACCACGCATACCATCGGCCCGAATGACTCTTCGTGATAGACCCGCATCTCTGGCGTGACCTTGTCGAGCACCGTGGCGCGCATGAAGACGCCCTCGGCCGTACCTCCGGCAACCACCTGGGCACCCTTCTGCCTGGCGTCGGCAATCAGTTCCATGCAGCGGTCAACCGTGGACTTGTCGACCACTGCGCCCAGGGCCACATTGCCCTGGGCGGGGTCGCCCACAGTCAGGGCCTCGGCACGCTGGGCCAGCTTGCTGACGAACTCGTCGGCAATTGCTTCGTCGACCACGATTCTTTCGGTCGACATGCAGATCTGCCCCTGGTTCATGAAAGCACCGAACACGGCGGCATTGACTGCATGTTCGATGACCGCGTCGTCGAGCACCACGAAAGGTGCCTTGCCGCCCAGCTCGAGCAGAACCGGCTTGAGATGCTTGGCTGCGGCAGTGGCAATGATCCGCCCGACACGCGTGGAGCCGGTGAAATTGATGCGGCGCACGGCGGGGTGCGCAATCAGCGCCTCCACGACCACCCCGGCGTCAGCAGGTGCATTCGAAACGACATTGACCACGCCCGGGCCCAGACCCGCCTCGACCAGGCATTCACCGATCATGCGATGCGTTTGCGGGCACATTTCGGACGATTTCAGCACCACCGTGTTGCCACAGGCCAGCGGCGCAGCGATCGCACGCGTGCCCAGAATCACCGGCGCGTTCCAGGGTGCGATGCCAAGCACCACGCCGACCGGCTGGCGCACTGCCATCGCCAGCGTGCCCGGCTTGTCGGAAGGCAGCACTTCGCCCTTGATGTACGCCGTGAGTGCCGCGGCATCGCGCAGCATGTTACTGGCCAGGTGCACGTTGAAGTGCCCCCAGGGGGCGGTGGAACCGGTTTCGGCGGTCATTGCCGCAGCGAATTCGTCGGCGCGGCTGGCGAGCAGATCAGCTGCCCGCAATAGACGTGCACGTCGCTCTCCCGGCCCCAGGGCAGCCCACCCCGGGAATGCAGCGGCCGCAGCCTCCGCAGCCGCCTTCGCGTCCTCGACCGAGGCGGCCGCCGCGCGCGTGGCCACATCTCCCGAAACGGGATTGTGCCGATCAAACGTCGCGCCGTGCGTTGCAGGCCGGGCTTCATCGTTGATGAGCAGCTTTACCTCATACATGTTTCGTTCTCCTGTCGATAGACACTGAAGGGAGTTCGCCATGCACGAACTTCCGCCAGCTTTGTGATGGCGTCTGCCTGTGAGCTTATTCGTCCCAGCTTACCAGCTTGCCGGGATTGAGGATATTGTTCGGGTCGAGGGTGCGCTTGAGAGACCGCATCAGTGCCACCGCCTCGGGACCATGCTCCTGGTAGAGATATGCCATTTTGTGGATGCCGACCCCGTGCTCCCCGGTACAGGTGCCATCCATCGCCAGGGCCCGTTCGACCAGTCGGCGGTTGAATTCCTCGGCCTCAATGAACTCCTGCGGGTTGTTCGGGTCGAGCAGCATCTGGACATGAAAATTGCCGTCGCCCACGTGCCCCACGACCACCGCGGGAAAGCTCACCCGGGCCAGATCTTCGTTGGTGGCGGCGATGCACTCGGCCAAGCGCGAGATCGGTACGCACACGTCGGTCGTGCTTGCCCGGCACCCCGGGCGCAGGGCCAATCCGGCAAAATACACGTTATGTCGCGCAGCCCACAGGCGCGAGCGGTCCTCGGGCTGCAGCGCCCATTCGAAGGCCTCCCCGCCATGGCTCGCCGCGATTTCCTGCACCGTTTCGGCCTGTTCCTGCACGCCTGCGGGCGAACCATGGAATTCGAACAGCAGCAAGGGCGATTCACGCAACGACAGCTTGCTGTATCGGTTGACCGCCTTCACTGTCTGCAGGTCCATGAGCTCGATGCGAGCAACGGGCACGCCCGTCTGGATGGTTTCGATGACGGTGCGCACGGCATCGTCGACCGTGGGGAAGTTGCAGATCGCGGCGGAAATGGCCTCGGGGATGGGATGCAGTCGCAACGTAATCTCGGTGATCAGGCCCAAGGTGCCTTCGCTGCCGATGAACAGGCGGGTGAGGTCATACCCCGCCGACGACTTGCGCGCCCTGCGCCCGGTGCGGATGACTTCACCCGAAGCCGTGACGACTTTCAGGTTGAGCACGTTCTCACGCATCGTGCCATACCGTACCGCGTTAGTACCTGATGCACGGGTGGCACACATGCCGCCGATACTCGCGTCTGCGCCCGGGTCGATCGGAAAGAACAGCCCGGTGTCACGCAGTTCCTCATTCAGCTGCTTGCGCGTCACGCCTGGCTCGACGGTTACCGTGGAATCTTCGGGGTGAACTTCCAGCACGCGGTTCATCTGCGAGAAGTCGATGACAATGCCGCCTTCGAGCGCCAGCACATGCCCCTCGAGCGACGACCCGACGCCAAAAGCAATGAGCGGTACCCGATAGTCATTGCAGATGCGCGCAGCCGCGGACACATCCTCGGTGGACGTGGCAAAAATGACCCCATCCGGGAGCATGGGCGGATATGGCGACTCATCGCGCCCATGATGTTCGCGCACGGCAAGCGCCTGGGTGAAGCGGTTGCCGAAACGGTCAGCCAGGACGGCAAGACATTCCTGTGGAACCGGACGCGGGACGGGTTTCAGGTCGTGAATGGCGTTCATGTCGGCTTGGGGAATCGTTGGACGGCGCACGATCCCTCCGGGGCGCATGACGCACGCCCGCTTACCGTGCGTTTGTACGGGAAATGGCGGCATGGCCGCCCTTGTGGCACATGCGTCCGGATGGTCGTGACATTTTGCCGAGATTAACGCAGGAAGCCGGCCACGGCCAGTCATTTCCCGGGGGCTTCTGGGTAAACCCTCGCGACGGGCCGGCACGACGGCCATCGAACACCGGACCATCCGTGGCGCGCCATGGGACGCGCCGTCCGCGGCCATTCTTCTACCAGTTGTCTTCCGCGATCACTGTCCCCAGGCCCTGGCGCTCGAGCAAC
>ERZ777003.3081-NODE-3081-length-17080-cov-9.265433_pt1 | contig 17080 bp, 15 predicted proteins | sample MGYA00374956_ERZ777003 | MGnify/ENA primary metagenome ERZ777003 (study PRJEB29302, sample SAMN06268252) | bioreactor metagenome | isolation source: Joint BioEnergy Institute, California, USA | place: USA:Joint BioEnergy Institute, California, USA | collected... | reverse complement strand
CGCGCTCGAAGTCGACCTCGAGGTCCATCAGGTCGCGGCAGCACTGGAGGAAGTTGCGCCGGTAGGAGCGCGTGTGGAAGCCGATGATGTCGTTCGCGAGCAGGCCCTCGAAGATCTCGGTGCGGATCTTCCTCGGCAGCACCCGCCAGGCGTCCGGCTGGGTCCACGGGATGTGGATGAAGTGGTGCAGGAACGCGTCCGGCCGCTCCCGCCGGATCAGCCCCGGCAGCGTGTAGAGGTGGTAGTCGTGGACCATCACGACCGGCTCGCGCTGGCCCTCGATCTCCTCCAGCACCGCCCGCGCGAGGTCCTCGTTGACGACGTTGTAGCCGAACTCGAACGCCTCGACCTCCTCGCGCCGGATGTCGGGCGCGTTCGACAGGTCCCAGAGGTAGTGCTGGATGAACCACAGCATCGGGTTCGCGAACACGTTGTAGAAGCGGTCGTACGCGTCCGGGTCCGACGCGACGAGCCGCACCTGGTACCTGCCGCCGCCGTCCGGCAGCTCGACCGTGAACGGCCTGCCGCCGTGGCGCTGGGAGACGGCGACGTCCTCGTCGGTCATCGCCGAGGCGATCCAGACCGCGTCGCGGTGGGAGGCCAGGCCGGTGAGCGCGGTCACGAGCCCGCCGCCGCCGCGCTTGACCTCGCCGTCGGGCTGGAAGGTCACCGGCCCGCGGTTGGACACGAGCACGAGCGGTGCGGCGTCGGCGCTCACGTCAGCCCTCCAGCTCGGTGAGGATCCTCAGCCAGTCGCGCAGCAGGCGCGGCATCAGGAAGCGCCTGCGCACGTGCTCCTTGCCGGCGAGGCCGAGCCGGCGGCCGAGCGCCGGGTCGCGCAGGATCGCCAGCGCCCGCTCCGCGCACGCCTCGACGGTGTCGACGAGGAACCCGCTCACCCCGTCCTCGACCTGGAGCGGGATGCCGCCGACGTTGCCGCCGATGAACGGGCGCGCCTTCCAGATCGCCTCCGAGACGGTCAGCCCGAACCCCTCGCGGGTCGACTTCTGCAGCACGACGTCCGCGTGCGACTGGAAGGCGTTGACCTCGATCGCGCCGACGTTGTTGAAGTTGTTGAGGATGTGGATGTCGGGGTCGCCGTCGGCGTGGGCGACCGTCGCGTTGAAGAAGTCCCAGCCCTCCGGGTCGTCGTTGGCCATCGAGCCGACGAGCGCGAGCTGGACCTCCGGCAGCTGCTCCTTGACGATCCGGTAGGCGTCGATCACGCCGAGCGGGTCCTTCCACGGGTCGAAGCGCGACACCTGGCACATGAGCGGGCGGTCGACGTCGATCCCGAACTGCTGGCAGATGTAGGAGGAGTCCTCCGGCGAGAACGCCATGTTCTTCGGCGCGAGCGGGTCGATCGCCGGCGGCACGATGTGGACGCGGCCCTCCATCCCCTCCGGCACGTACTGCTCCATGTGGAAGACCGACGCCGGGTAGGTGCAGATGTACGGCAGCAGCCGCTCCATCGTGCGCTCGTTCGGGGTCGAGGCGTCGATGTGGCAGCGCCACACCCAGTGGCGGGCCTTCTCCGGCGCGAGCGTGTGGAGCGCGGCCGGCTGCGGGTCGTGGACGATCGCGACGTCCCACCCGCGCGACAGCTCCTGCGCGTTGATCTCGTTGTAGCGCCGCCAGGCGTCCCACTGCTCGTCGGTGAGGTCCTGCGGGTTGCCCTGCAGCGCGTTGTGCATCACCTTCGTCGCGTTGAAGAACTCCTCGCGGCCGTAGATCACCTGCCACTCGACGTCGAGGCCGACGTCCTTCATGAGCGGCACCATCGTGTAGAGGATCTCCGCCACGCCGCCGCCGAAGGCGGTCGCCGACAGGTGCAGGACGCGCCGGCCGCGCAGCGGCTCCGCGAGCTCCCGGATCTCCTCGACCAGGCCCCGCCCGACGATGCTGGCGTAGTCCGCGAGGGTCTTGTGGCCGACGGCGACGGGTTGGAGCATCAGGACCGTATGGTTGCGATGGACCCGGGCGCGCGCACGATACCGGAAGCGCTGCGCCGTCCGGCCGGCCCGCGCCGTCGCGCCGCGCGCCCGCGGTCACCCGCACGTCTTCCCGCTCGCCGTGGCGCCCTATCGCCCGATCGCGGCCGCCGCGGCCCCCGGTCGCGCGCCCTCGACCGGCAGCTCGAGCGTGAAGACCGTCCGGCCCGGCCTCGACTCGACCCCGAGGCGGCCCCGCATCCGCTCCGCCAGCTCGCTCGCGATCGCCAGGCCGAGGCCGGACCCCTGGGCGCCGTCGGAGGTGTAGAACGGCTCGAAGATCTGCGACAGCGCGTCGCGGTCGATCCCCCTCCCGTGGTCGCGCACCGCCAGCCGCGCGACGCCGTCCTCGCGCGCCGCCGAGACGACGACGTCGGTGCCTCTCGGCGTGTGCGTGAGCGCGTTGTCGATCAGGATCCGCATGATCTGCGCGACGCGGACGGGGTCGCAGAGCGCCTCGACCGGCCGCTCGCCGAGGCGCACCTCCAGGCGCGCGTCGTGGGCGGCGAGCGCCGGCTCGAACTCGGACGCGACCGCGCGCGCGAGCTCGGCCAGGTCGACCGCCTCCGGCCGCAGCTCGAGCGAGCCGGCCTCCAGGCGCGAGAGGTCGAGCAGGTCGACCGACAGCTTGCGCAGCCGCTCGACCTGCTTGCGCACCTGGGCGAGGAAGCGGCGGCGCGTCTCGGCGTCCATCTCCTCGTCCTCGAGCAGCTCGACGAAGCCGCCGAGCGAGAACAGCGGCGTGCGCAGCTCGTGCGAGGCGGTCGCGATGAACTGCCTGCGCGCGCGGTCGAGCTGGGCCAGCTGCCGCTGCATCTCGTTGAAGGCGACGGCGAGCTGGCCCAGCTCGTCCTCGGAGTCGACCGGGATCTCGCGCGAGAAGTCGCCGCCGGCGACCTGCTCGACGGCGAGCTCGAGCCGCTTGACGCGCTGCGCCAGCCAGCGCGCGACGAGCCAGCCGGCGAGCACGGCGAGCGCGAGCGCGAGCGCGCCCGCGATCAGGATCTGCCTGCGGACGACGTCGACGTTGCCCTCGACGTCGGCCATCGGCGTCGCGTAGACGGCGACCGCGCCGACCTCGTCGCCGATCCTGAGCGGGACCGCGACGAGCGCGAGCGGGCCGTCCTCGCTGCCGCCGCTCTCGCGCACGATCCGGCCCGCCCGCGCCGTCCGCTCGGCGAGTCCCTGGAGGTCGAGCGCCGCCCCGTTCGGCGCGCTGGAGTCGAACGCGGCGTCGAGGTTCGCGTGCGGCTCGCCGCCCTTGCGGCCGATCCGCACGAGCAGCACGCGCGCGTTCGCGCGGTCGGCCGCGCGGCGCACCGCGCGCCTGACCGCGTCGGCGCGGACCATCGAGCCGAACGTGTCGTCGAGCAGGTCGACCGTCTCGCGCGCCGCCGCCGTCAGCTGCGCGAACTTCTCGTCGCGCAGGCGGGTCTCCAGCTGGGGCGCGATGTAGAGGTAGAGGACGCCGATCGCCGCCAGCGTGATCGCGGAGAAGAGGAGCGCGAGGCGGTTGCGGAGCGAGCGCACGGGCGGGGCGGCGCGGCGGCGCGCGGTCAGGGCTCGGTGTCGCGGAAGCGGTAGCCGACGCCGCGCACCGTGAAGATGTACTCGGGGTCCTTCGGGTCGCGCTCGAGCTTCTCGCGCAGGTGGCGGATGTGGACGTCGATCGTGCGCGGGTCGCGGTAGGCGGAGTCGCCCCAGACGCGCGCGAGCAGCATCGCGCGCGTGAAGACGCGGCCGGGGCTGCGGGCGAGCGTGATGAGGATCTCGAACTCGACGTAGGTCGTCGCGATCGGCTCGCCGCGCACCGTCACGGTCCGCTTGTCCGGGTCGATCCTGAGCTCGTGGACGACGAGCGCGCCGCCGCCGCCGCTCTCGGCCGCGCGCGACAGCTCCGAGCGGCGCAGCGCGGCCTTCACGCGGCTGCGGAACTCGCGGACCGAGAACGGCTTCGTGATGTAGTCGTCGGCGCCGATCTCCAGCCCGACGACCTTGTCGATCTCCTCCGACTTGGCCGTCAGCATGATGATCGGGACCGCGCTGCGGCTGCGCAGCCGGCGGCACACCTCGAGCCCGTCGAGCTGGGGCAGCATCACGTCGAGCACGACGAGGTCGACCGGCTGCTCCTCGAACCGCGCGAGCGCCTCGCGGCCATCGGTCGCCTGGATCACCTCGTAGCCGTCCTTCCGCAGCGGATATGAGAGCAGCGTCTGGATCGACTGCTCGTCGTCGACGAGCAGGATGCGTGTCGGACGGTCGCTCATCCTCGCGGGGTGGAGGTTAGTGGCAGGACGCACGCTCGTGCAGGCGCGCGCGGCGCGGCCGGGGGCGCCGGGCGGCCTGGATAACCTGCCCGTGTGCTCGACCCGCGCATCTACCGCGCCGCGTTCATCCCGGTGCTGTTCGTGCTCGTGCTCGTCGGCTTCTCGCTGCGCGACCAGCCGCGCGGCATGACGACCGCGCTCGCGCCCGCCGCCTTCGACGAGGCGGCCGCGCTCGCGGAGCTCGAGCGGCTCGCGCAGGCGGCGCCGACCCGCCGCCCAGGCTCCCCCGGCGACCAGCTCGTCGCCGCGCGGGTCGAGCAGGCGCTGCGCGCGAGCGGCTTCCGCGTCACCGTGCGGCGGGCGCGCCGGGAGACGGTCGACGGACCGCGCGACGTCGCGACCGTGATCGGCGAGCGGACCGGCTTCTCGAGCCGCCGCATCATGCTCGTCGCTCAGCGCGACGCGGCCGGCGCCGGCGCGCGCGCCCAGCTGTCGGCGACGGCGGCGCTGCTCGAGCTCGCGCGCGTGCTCGGCGGGCGGACGCTCGACCGCACGCTCACGCTCGTCTCGACCAGCGGCGGGCCGGAGGCGGTCGAGGCGCTCGCGCGCGACCCCGGCGGCCCGGTCGACGCCGTCATCGTGCTCGGCGACCTCGCCGGCGAGCGGCTCGTCCGCCCGGTGGTCGTGCCGTGGTCCGACGACGCGCGCGCCGCGCCGGTCCAGCTGCGGCGCACCGTCGAGGCGGCGGTGCGCCGGGAGGGCGGCGGCGAGCCCGGCGGCGCGAGCCCGGCGCTCCAGTTCGTGCGGCTTGCCTTCCCGCTGACGCTGTCGGACCAGGGCGCCTTCAACGGGCGCGGGATCCCGGCCGTGCTGCTGTCGGCCGGCGGCGAGCGGCCGCCCGCCGCCGACGCGCCCGTCTCGCGGGCGCGGCTCGGCGCCTTCGGCCGGGCGGTGCTGCGGAGCGTCAGCGCGCTCGACAGGGGGCCCGACGTCGCCGCGCCGGAGCCGTACGTGCTGATCGAGCGCAAGCTGCTGCCGGCGTGGCCGGTGCGGCTGCTCGGGATCGCGCTCATCCTGCCGGCGCTGCTGGCCGCCGTCGACGGCTTCGCGCGGGTGCGCCGCCGCGGCGAGCCGGTCGCCCGCTGGTGCGGCTGGCTCGCCGCCTGCGCGCTGCCGTTCGCGCTCGGCGCGCTGCTCGCGATCGGGCTGCGCGCGGTCGGGCTGCTCGACGCCGGGCCGCCCGGCGCCGGCGCGGCGGCGGCGCTGCCGGTCGACGGCGCCGCGGTCGCCGCGCTCGCGGCCGTGCTCGTCGCGATCGCGCTCGCGTGGGTCGGCCTGCGGCCGCTCGTCGCGCGCTGGCTCGGCGGCGACGGCGACGTCGCCGCGCCCGGCGCCGCGGCCGCCGTCGCGCTCGCGCTCTGCGCGCTGGCGGTCGCGATCTGGGTCGCGAACCCGTACGCGGCGCTGCTCGTGATCCCGGCGCTGCACCTGTGGCTGCTGATGGTCGCGCCGGAGGCGCGGCTGCACCCGCTCGCGCGGCTCGGCGTGTACGCGCTCGGCCTGCTGCCGCCGCTGCTCGTCGCCGTCGCCTACGCGCGCGCGTTCGCGCTCGACCCGCTCGAGCTCGCGGTGCTGGGGCTGCGCCTCGTCGCCTCCGGCGCGATCGGGCCGCTCGCCGCGCTCGGCTGGGCGCTCCTGCTCGGCTGCGCGGCCGCGGCGCTGGCCGTCATCGTGCGGACGCTGCGCGGCGGCCCGGAGAGCGAGCGGCCGATCACGGTGCGCGGCCCGCGCACGTACGCCGGCCCCGGGTCGCTCGGCGGCACCCAGTCGGCGCTGCGGCGCTGACCGCCGGCCGGCGCCGGTTGGCGGCCCGCCGGCGCGGGCGGTCATACTCCCCGCATGCGCCGCGCGCTGCGAGCCCTCTCGACCGTGCTGATCGTCGCCGGCGCGCTGCTGATCGCCGACGCCGGGATCACGTTCGCCTGGCAGGAGCCGGTCTCGGCGGTGCTCGCCCGCATCCAGCAGGACCGCCTCGCCGACGAGCTCGCGCAGCTCGAGCGGCGGGCGCCGACGCCGGTGGAGCGGCGGGCGCTCGCCCAGCTGAGGGGCAGGCAGCGCAGGATCGCCTTCCTGGCCCGGCTCGCGCGCCGCGCCGCGCGCGAGGGCGACCCGATCGGCCGCATCGAGATCCCGTCGATCGGCGTCGACCAGGTCGTCATCCAGGGCACCGACGGGGCGACGCTGCGCAAGGGGCCGGGCCACTACCCGGAGACGACGTTCCCCGGCCTCGGCGGCACGGTCGCGATCGCCGGCCACCGCACGACGTACGGCGCGCCGTTCCGGAACGTCGACCAGCTCGAGCGCGGCGACGAGATCGTGCTCGCGATGCCGTACGCCCGCTTCGCCTACGCGGTCCAGAGGGTCGAGATCGTCGCGCCGACGGCGACGTGGGTGACGCGCGACGTCGGCTACGAGCGGCTCGTCCTCTCCGCCTGCCACCCGCTCTACAGCGCGGCGGAGCGGATCATCGTCTTCGCCCGCCTGAGGTCGGTGCGCGCGCGGGGCGTGGCGGCCGCGGCGACCCCGCGCTGACGGGCGTCCACTCGCGCCCCCGCGCGCTCATGTGCCGGGGCGGGCGGTCGATGACAACACGCGAGGACGGGCAGCCTCAGCCGACGCCCACCGCGGGCGCGCCGGTGGGCCGTCGCCGTGCTCGACACCCATGGATGATCGCCACGTCGTGAAGATCAACGAGCTGAAGGCCCGCATCGCGCGTGCGGACTACCAGGTCGACGCGGACGCCGTCGCGGCGGCGTTCGTCGCGAGGATGCTCGCCGTCCACGGCGCGCTGCGGCGCGCCGACGTGCGGGCGCTGCTCGGCGACGACGCCGTCGAGCGGCTCGCGCCCCGCCCCGCCGGCGACTGACGCCCGCCCGCCCGGCGACGGCACCGCCGCCGACCGTCAGAGCTCGTGCTCGTAGCCGCGCAGCGTCCCGGCCGCGCCGGCGAACGCGACCTCGGCCGGCCCCGCCTCGACCGCGCCGATCCACGTCAGCGGCGCGCCGGCGGCCGCGGCGGCGGCCTCGGCCGCGGCGCGCGCGTCGGGCGGCACGCAGACGCACAGCTCGTAGTCCTCGCCGGCGGTCGCCGCGAACGCCGCCGGCGCCTGCCCGCGGGCGCGCGCGATCTCGGCGACGCCCTCGGCGAGCGGCAGCCGGTCGAGCGCGAGCGCCAGCCGCGCGCCGCTGCGGCGGGCGAGGTGGGCGGCATCGGTCGCCAGCCCGTCGGAGAGGTCGATCATCGCGCGCGCGCCGGCCCGCGCGAGCGCGCGGCCGGCCGCCAGCCGCGGCTGCGGGCGCAGGTAGCGGGCCTCCAGCCGCGCGGCCGCGTCGGGGGCGACCGCCGCCGCGAGCGGGCCGTGGCCGGCGGCGGCCCGCTCCTCCAGCAGCGCGAGGCCGGCGCCGGGCGCGCCGAGCGCGCCGGTCACGCCGACGAGGTCGCCGGGCCGCGCGCCGTCGCGGCCGACGACCGCTTCCGCCCGCTCGGCCCAGCCGACGACGGTGACCGAGACGACGAGCGCCGGCCCGCGCGTCAGGTCGCCGCCGGCGATCACGGTGCCGGTCGCGCGCGCGAGCGCCTGCGCCGCGCGCAGCAGCGCGTGGGCGGCCGCCTCGCCGAAGCCGGGCGGCAGCACGAGCGCGAGGTAGGCCTCGCCGGGGTCGGCGCCCATCGCGGCGAGGTCCGAGAGGGCGCCGGCGAGCGCGCGGTGGCCGACGTCGGCCGGGGTCGCGCCGCCGTCGAGGCGGAAGTGGACGCCGTCGACCATCGTGTCGACGGAGGTGACCGCGTACGGCCGCGCCCGCACGACCGCGGCGTCGTCGCCGATCCAGCGCACGACGCGCGGGCCGTCGCCGGCGAGCAGCTCGCCGAGCGCGTCGATGAGGGTCAGCTCGCGCACGGTCGGCGGCCGCGCGGCGCCCGCGCGCTCAGCGGTGGCGGTAGACGATGCGGGCGCGGTCGAGGTCGTACGGCGACAGCTCGCAGCGCACCCGGTCGCCCGGCAGGATGCGGATCCGGAAGCGGCGCATCTTGCCCGCGACGTGGCCGAGCACGACGTGGCCGTTGTCGAGCCTGACGCGGAACATCGCGTTGGGCAGCGCCTCGACGACCTCGCCCTCGAGCTCGACCTTCTCTTCCTTCGGCAAGAACCAGTCCTTCTCCGGCGTTGACGCGGATGCGGGCACGCACGAGCAGCCGCGTGCGCGCCCCGCAGCTAACCGTACCAAGCCCGCGCGGGCGGGCGCCGCCGCCCGCCCGCGGCGCGGCCGCTACCCCTGCGGCGGGGCGGCGCCGCCGGCGGCGCCGTCGCTCGTCGGCGCGGGCGTCGCGGCCGGCGCCTCCTGCGGCGGGCGCGCGTACTGGTCGCGGTCGAACTCGCCCGTCTGGCCGGGGTCGCCGCCGGTGCCGGCGCCGTCGTCGGCGGTCCCCTCGTCGGCCGGGGCGCTCGCCTCGTCGTAGCTGCCGTCGCCCGCGTCGCCGCCGTCGTCGGCGTCGGCGGCCGAGGCCGCGTACCTGCCGAAGAACGCCGAGCCCTCGAAGCCGGGGTCCTCGGGCCAGTCGGCGCCGCAGTAGTCGCCGTGGGCGACCTCCATGTAGTCGTTCCAGATGTAGGACGGGAACGTGCCGCCCTGCGCCTCGGCGCCGTGGATGATGAGCCGCCTCGGCGTCACGTAGCCGACCCAGACGGCGGTCGACATGCGCGGCGTGAAGCCGACGAACCAGGCGTCCTTCGCGTCGGAGGTCGTGCCGGTCTTGCCCGCCATCGGGCAGCCGAAGTACGCGTTCGTGCCGGTGCCGCTCGTCGCGTTGGCCTCGAGCACGCGGCGCGCCTCCGCCGCCTCGCCGGCCGAGAAGGTCCGCTTGCGCTGGACCCTGCTGAAGTCCTTCACGTCCCCGTTCGGGAAGCGGACCTTGAGGATCGCCGTCGGCCTCATGCGGATGCCGCCGTTGGCGATCGTCGCGTACGCGTTCGCCATCTCCAGCGGCGAGACGCCGTGCGTCAGGCCGCCGAGCGCCTCGGCGAGGAAGCCGTCGAGCCTCGACTCGATCCCCATGTCGTAGGCGGCCTGGCGGACCGCCTCGGGGCCGATGTCGGCCGCCAGCTGGGCGTAGACGGAGTTGTCGGAGCTGAGCGTCGCGCGCGTGACGCTGACGGTGCCGGCGTACGTGTCGCCGTAGGTCTTGACCTCGTAGGTCGGGTCGGCCGGGTACCAGCCGGGCGCCAGCGGCCTCGACGTGTAGTACGTGGAGTCGGGGTCGATCCCCTTGCGCACCGCCGCCATCAGCACCATCGTCTTGAAGGTCGAGCCGGGCTGGCGCCTCGCCTGGGCGGCGTAGTTGTAGGTCGTCGCGCCGCCCTCGCGCCCGTACTCGGCCGACGAGGCCATCGTGAGGATGTGGCCGGTGCGCGGGTCGATCGAGACGATCGCCGCCGCCGGGTCGTCGGGCAGGTAGAGCGTGCGCGCGATCGCGTCGCGGGCCGCCTGCTGGAGCCGCAGGTCGATCGAGGTGTAGACCCTCAGCCCGCCGGCGCGCACGACGTCGGCGCCGAAGCGCCTGATCAGCTCGTCCTTGACGAAGTCGAAGACGAACGGCTCGCGCCGCTGCGCGTAGAAGTTGTTCGACCTCACGCCGAGCTCGGAGGCGTCCGCCTCCGCGGCCTGCGCCTCGGTGATGTAGCCGACGTCGACCATCGCCCGCAGGACGGCCGAGCGGCGCCGCCTCGCGCCCTCCGGGTTGAGGAACGGGTTGTACTGCGACGGCGCCTGCGGCAGGCCGGCCAGCAGCGCCGCCTCGGGCAGCGTCAGGTCCCTCGCCGGCTTGTCGAAGAAGATCCGCGCCGCCGCCTGGACGCCGACCGCGGTCTGGCCGCCGACGGTGCCGAACGGCACGTTGTTGAGGTAGGCGGTGAGGATCCACTCCTTCGAGTGGGCCTTCTCGAGCTCGTCGGCGAGCTTCGCCTCCCGGATCTTGCGCGTCCAGGACTTCTTGAACCTGTTCTCCGGTATGTACAGGTTGCGGACGAGCTGCATCGTCAGCGTCGAGCCGCCCTGCGAGGCGACGTCCTCGGTGACGTTCTTGATGACCGCGCGCACGACGCCGGTGTAGTCGACGCCCCTGTGCTTGTAGAAGCGCTTGTCCTCGATCGCGACCGTCGCCTGCTTCATCACGCGCGGGATCTGGCTCGACCTGATCGGGGTGCGCAGCACGTCGCCGGAGATGAAGCCCAGGCGCGAGCCGTCGGAGGCGTAGACGGTCGAGATCGCGCCGGCCGGCTTCGCGCGCAGCTCGCCGATGTCGGGCGTGTCGTTGACGACGTCGACGACCCAGGAGGCGAACGCGATGCCGCCGCCGATCGCGCCGATCAGGACGAGCGCGCCGATCGCCGCGACGATCCGTCGCAGCGGGCGTCCCTGCTTGCGCCGGCGGCGCTTCTGTCGTGCTCGGCGGCTCACGTGCTCGGGGGCCCCGGCGGCGCCGCGGGGTCCGGCGGCGCTCGGGGGCAGAAGTCTAGCCACGGAGGGGATTCGCGCCCCGGGGCGGCGGTCCTGCCGGCGCGGCGGGGCGACGGGCGGCGCGCGGCCCGCCGGCGGGCTGGCAACATCGAGCGCGCATGGGGCGCGAGCGCGGCGGCGGCATCGGCGACACCTGGCGGGCCTTCTGGACCTCGCGCGCGGTCGCGTGGGCGGCCGGGCTGCTCGGCCTGCTGTGGCTCGGCGCGGCCCCCGGCAGCGACCGCTTCGACCCGACCGGCGAGACGCGCCCGTTCGGTCCCGGCCTCGACCTGCTCGTCGGGCCCGGCGCCCGCTGGGACTCGGTCTGGTACCTGTCGATCGCCGAGGACGGCTACGGCGACGCCGTCGACGGCGCGAAGGCCGCCTTCTTCCCGCTCTACCCGCTGCTGGCGAAGGTCGTCGGCTGGCTCGTCGGCTCGCCGCTGCTCGGCGGGCTGCTCGTCTCGTGCGCTTGCGGCTTCGCCGCGCTCGTGCTGCTGCGGCGGCTGGCCGCGATCGAGCTGGGCGAAGCGGACGCGCGCGGGACCGTGCTGCTCGTCGCCTTCTTCCCGACCGCCTTCTTCCTCTCCGCCGTCTACGCCGAGTCGCTGTTCCTGCTGCTGACGGTCGGGACCGTGCTCGCCGCGCGCCAGGGCCGCTGGGCGTGGGCGGGCGCGCTCGGCGGCCTCGCCGCGATGACGCGCAACAGCGGCGTGCTGCTGCTCGTGCCGACGCTCATCATGTTCCTCTGGGGCCCGCGCGGCGACCGCCCGGCGCCCGCCGGCGCGCGGCCTTGGTGGCGGCCGCGCCACCCCGTCGCGCCGGCGATCTGCTGGCTGGCGCTGATCCCGGCCGGGCTCGCCGCCTACCTCGCCTACATCGGCGTCGTGCTCGGCGACCCGCTCGCGCCGTTCACGGCCCAGCGGCTGTGGGGCCGCGAGCTCGTGCCGCTCGGCGGCGTGTGGGAGGGCGCGCGGGCCGCGTGGCTCGGCCTGCGCCAGCTGCTGGCCGGCACGACGACGCCGGTCTACTTCGCCGAGGCGGGCGGCGACCCGCTCGCGAACGCCGGCCAGAACCTCATGCTCTTCGGCTTCCTCGTCTTCGCGCTCGTCGCGCTCGTCGGCGCGCTGCGGCGGCTGCCGCTCGCCTACGGCGCCTACGCGGCGGCCGCGCTCGCGGCGGCGCTCAGCTCGCCGGTCCCGGCCCAGCCGCTCATGTCGCTGCCGCGCTTCCTGCTCGTCCTCTTCCCGCTGCAGATGTGGCTCGCCCGCTGGGCGCGCGAGCGCGGCGGCGTCGAGCGCGCCGTCGCCGTCAGCGCTGTCCTGCTCGGCCTGCTCAGCGCGCAGTTCGCCCGCTGGGGCTTCGTGGCGTGACCGGCTGAGGCCGGTCGCGCCATCGGGAGTCCCGCGCCTGGCGTCGCGAAGCTCCCGTCGCGGTGCTGCGCGCGGCGCACGTGGTCGTGCGACCCGGACGTCGCGCGCCCGCGCTCCCGGTCGCGTGGCGGCGTGGCAGGATGGGCGCGATGACGTGGCCGCGCGCCTACCTGCTCGATGCGCTCGGGACACTGCTCGAGCTCGAGCCGCCCGTCGAGCGGCTGCGCGCCGAGCTGCGGGCCCGGTGCGGGCTGGCGGTCGGCCCGGCGGAGGCGGCGGCCGCGCTGCGGGCCGAGATCGCCTGGTACCGCGCCCACCACCACGAAGGGCGCGACCGCGCCGGCCTCGCGCGGCTGCGCCGCGGCGCCACGGCGGCGCTCGCGGCGGCGCTCGGGCCGGCCGCGGCCGACGTCGACCGCGCGGCGCTCCAGGCGGCGCTGCTGGCCGCGCTGCGGTTCCGCCCGTTCCCCGAGGTGCCGGGCGTCCTGCGCGCCGCGCGGGCGGCCGGCATCCGGCTCGTCGTCGTCAGCAACTGGGACGTCTCGCTCCACGACGCGCTGGCCGCGACGGGGCTGGCGCCGCTGCTCGACGGCGTCGTCACCTCCGCCGAGCTCGGCGTCGCCAAGCCCGACCCGGCGATCTTCGCGCGCGGCCTCGCGCTCGCCGGCGTCGACGCCGCCGACGCGCTCCACGTCGGCGACGACCTCGACGCCGACGTCGCGGGCGCGCGGGCGGCCGGCATCGCCGTGCGGCTCGTCGCGCGCGACGGCGCGGCCGTCCCCGGCGGCGTCGCGACGGTCGCGTCGCTCGCCGAGCTGCCCGGGCTCGACCGGGCCGCGCCCGCGTAACCTACGGGGGGTGAGCAGCGTCCCGCCCTCCCGCCCCGGCGTCCCGCCGCCGGAGCGGCCCGAGCTCCCGGACGGGATCGCCCCGCCGGCCGACGCGCCGCCGCCGCGCCGCCCGGGCGGGACGGGGATCGAGTTCCGGCCGCCCGCCCGCCGCCCGCTCGCGACCGAGGCGGGGGCGCCGCCGTGGCCGCCCTGGACCGCGTTCGCCGCGCTCGTCGGCGCGTTCGCGGCCGCGCTCGTCGGCGGGCTCGCCATCGCCGCCGTCGCGGCGATCCTCGGCGCGTCGCTCGAGGACCCGCCGCCGGCCGTCAACATCGCCGCGACGTTCGTCCAGGACGCCGCCTTCGTCGCGGTCCCGGTCGCGCTCGCGTGGCTCGTCGCCAGGCGCGTGACGCCCGGCCAGCTCGGCCTGCGGCCGGCGCCCCGCTGGCTCGCCGTCGGCCTGTCGGCCGCCGCCGCGTTCGCCTACCTCCTGCTCAGCGGGCTGTGGGCGGCGCTGCTGGACCTCGGCGAGCCCGACCAGCTGCCCGACTCGCTCGGCGTCGACGAGAGCGTCGTCGCGCTCGTCGTCGTCTGCGTGCTCGTGACCGTCGTCGCGCCGATCGCCGAGGAGGTGCTGTTCCGCGGCTTCATGTTCGGCGCGCTGCGCACCTGGCGGGGGCCGCTCGTCGCCGCCGTCGTGACCGGCGTCCTCTTCGGCCTCATCCACGCCGGCTCGGCGGACGCGCCGTTCCTCGTCCCGCTCGGCGTGCTCGGGATCCTGCTCGCGCTGCTGCGCTGGGCGACCGGCTCGCTCGTGCCGTGCATCGCGCTCCACGCGCTCAACAACTGCGTCGCGTTCGGCGTCAACGCCGCCGACTGGGGCGCGTGGCAGATCGCGCTGCTGATCGCCGGCGTCGCCGCCGCGCTCACGCTGCTGCTGCGGCCGCTCGTGCGCCGCGGCGGACGCGAGCCGCGCGCCGGGGACGCGGCCGGCGCCGGCCGTGGCGCCTGACCGGTCAACTACCATTGCGCCGCACCATGAGACGCCCGACCCATCCCCTCCTCGCCGCCGCCGCCGGCCTGCTGCTGGCGCCCGCGGTCGCCGCCGCCCAGACGTCGCCGGCCGCGGCGCCCACCCCGTCCGCCACCGAGCCGGAGGCGAGCGCGCCCGCCGCGAGGAGGGACGCGGCCCCGACGGCCCCCCAGCGGAGGGTCGGCGGCCGCATCGGCGTCAGGCTCGTCGGCGGCGTCTACCGCGTCGGCCGCGCGACGCTCACCGTGCCGGGCCGCGAGGTCCGCATCAGCGGGCGGATCGTCCCGTACGTGCCGGGCCAGCGGGTCGTCGTCAGGATCTGGAACGGCCGCCGGCTGGCCAAGCAGGTGACGGTCGCGCCGAAGCCGACGCGCACGCGCAGGACGGCGACGTTCGCGGCCAGGTTCACCGCCGGCAGGGCGGGGACCGTGAGGGTCTACGCGACCCATCCGGAGACGCCCGCGCAGCGCCGGCTCGCCTCGCGCGCGGCGTCGGTCGCCGTCGTCGCGCCGACGGCCGGCTTCGGCACCCGCAGCCCGTTCGTCGGCCTGCTGCAGCAGAGGCTCGCCGCGCTCGGCTACGCGGTCCCGCGCAGCGGCGTCTACGACGCCGGCACCGGGCGCGCGATCGAGGCCTTCCGGAAGGTCAACGGGATGGCGCGCGTGCAGACGCTCGACCGCGCCGTCGTCGACAAGCTGCTGCGCGGCGAGGGCGCGTTCAAGCTGCGCAAGCGGGCGCCCGGCAGGCGCGTCGAGGCGAACCTGACCCAGCAGGTGCTCGCGCTCATCGACGACAACCGGGTCGTCCGCACGTACACGACCAGCTCCGGCGCGCCGGCGACGCCGACCGTGCTCGGCACCTACCGCTTCTACTGGAAGCAGCCGGGCGTCAACAACAAGGAGATGGTCGACTCCGTCTACTTCATCCGCGGCTACGCGATCCACGGCTACAAGTCGGTGCCGACCTACCCGGCCAGCCACGGCTGCCTGCGCATCCCGATCCCGGATGCGAGGTTCGTCTACGACTGGCTGTCGCTCGGCGACCGCATCGACGTCTACTACTAGCGATGGCCGACGCGCAGGCGACGACGGTGGAGCAGGCGCGGGCGCGCCTGGCGGACGCGCTGCGGCGCGAGGCGCTCGTGCTCGGCAGGGTGCAGCTGACGAGCGGCCGCACCGCCTCGTACTACCTCGACGTCAAGCGGGCCGTGCTGCTGCCGGCCGGCTTCCACGCCGTCGCGACGCTGATCGCCCACCACGCCCGGGCGCTCGGCGCGACCGCCGTCGGCGGGCTGACGATGGGCGCCGACCCGCTCGCCTGCGCGGCGCTCGCCGGCGGCGCCGACGTGAAGGCGTTCTTCGTGCGCAAGGAGGCGAAGGCCCACGGCCTCAGCCGCCGCATCGAGGGGCCGCTGCTCGTCGCCGGCGAGGACCGCTGCCTGATCGTCGAGGACGTCGTCACGACCGGCGGCTCGACGATCAAGGCGATCGAGGCGGTCCGCGGCGAGGGCCACGAGATCTGCGGCGTCGTCGCCGTCTGCGACCGGCTCGCCGGCGGCGCCGAGGCGATCCGCGCCGCCGCTGGCGGCGCGCCGTACGTCGCGCTCACGACGATCGACGAGATCCACCCCGACCGCGACGACCGCTAGGCCGCCGCGCCGCGGGTCGTCGGCCGGGTCGGCGCGGCGGCCGGCGACGGCGGTCCTACGCCGGCCGCTCGGCGTGGAGCGTGTCGACGACGCGGTCGACGATGCGCCGGGCCGGGGCGCCCGGCGCCTGCGCGCTGCGGAAGGCGAGCAGCGTGAAGGTGCCGACGCCGCGCCGCTGCAGGGCGACGAGCGTGATCGCCTGCGCCACGCCGGTCGCCGCGTACGTGCCCGTCGCCGTCGCGCGCGCCCCCGGGTACGGCGCCCGCGCGAGCGGTCGCGCCGCGCTCGCGCGCAGGTCGCGGTAGCCGGTGAGCCTGTCGATCGCCTGCTCGGCGTAGGCGCGCGGGGAGGCGTGCCGGCCGGGGGCGCTGCGGTCGGCGCCGACCGCGATCGCGAGCGTGCGGTCGCGCGAGCGCAGCACGAGCGCGTCGCCGCTGCGGCGGGCCGACCAGCCCGGCGGCACGCCGACCGTGAAGCCGGCGGCGGCGTCGCGCACCCGCCGCCATCCGTCGGGCAGCGGCGGCCGCGGGCCGGCGGGGGCGACCGCCGGCGGCGCCGGGGCGCGGGCGGCGGGCGCCGTCGTCGCGCCGTCGCGGCCGGCGCGGCCGAAGGCGAGCACGACCGCCGCCGCGCCGCAGATCGCGCACAGCGCCAGCAGTGCACGGCGGCGCCCCGTCGACCTCGGCATGCCCTCAACTCTACGCGCTCGGACGGCGGCCGCGCGGCGGGGGCGCCGATGGCGGCGCCGCCGCGCCGGGCCCGTCGGCGGCGGCGCGCACCGCCGCCAGCGCGGCGTCGTCGCTCATGCCGAGCGCCCGCAGGAGGTCGATCGCGGTCGACCGCACCTGGCCGACGAGCGGGGCGACCGCGAGCGTGCCCGCCTGCGCGAGCACCCGCGTCGCGCGGCCGGCGGCGCGCAGCGCCGTCGCGCGCGCGCTCGCCGCGGCCGGCCCCGCGTCGGCGCCGCCGCCGAGCGCCGCCGGCAGCGCGCGGGTCGTCGCCGCCAGCTCGCGCAGCGCGACGCACAGCTCCGCCGGCACGGGCTCGCCGAGCGCGAGCGGCCGCAGCGCCCCGCGGCCGAGCGCCCGCACGTCGCGCACGGCGAGGTCGAGCGGCGCGGCGGCCGCCGCGTACGGCGCCAGCGGCGCGCGCGCCAGCCAGCGCGGCGGCGCGATCCGGGCCGTCTCGCGCGCGGCGGCGACGGCGCCGTGGAAGGCCGCGACGCGGCCGTCGATCGCCCGCGCCCGGGCGAGCGCGGCCTCGGCCGCCGCCCGGTCGGCCAGGCCGAGCGCGTCGGCGATCGCCTCGAGCGCGGCCGCCAGCTCGGCGGCGAGCGGGCGCAGCGCGCGGCGGACGAGCGCGAGCGGGTCGAGCGGCAGCGCGA
>ERZ777003.3079-NODE-3079-length-17090-cov-6.576284_pt1 | contig 17090 bp, 12 predicted proteins | sample MGYA00374956_ERZ777003 | MGnify/ENA primary metagenome ERZ777003 (study PRJEB29302, sample SAMN06268252) | bioreactor metagenome | isolation source: Joint BioEnergy Institute, California, USA | place: USA:Joint BioEnergy Institute, California, USA | collected... | reverse complement strand
CCGATCGTCCCCACGTTCGCGTGCGGCTTTGTCCGCTCAAACTTCTGCTTCGCCATGCCGTTCCACTCCTTTGCAGCATGCACCCCGAGCGGGCAGGTAAAAGGTCACCGGTGAAAATCCGGACATAGTATTCGCTCCCTTGCAGGCTTTTCCTCCCAAAGGCCCGTGGAGCCGAGGCTCGCCCCCGGTTTCGACCCGATCCCGGCAGGAAAGTGCCTCCTGCGGACGGAACTCCTCGCCAACGTTGCATAGGGGCCTGGCTCGGATGATCCGAGAGGTGTGGCACAAAACCGGCATATATATTGGAAGGACCAGGGGGAAGCCGCTCCGTGTCCCCTGGATTTCGCCCGCGTTTCGTGGAGTACGGCGCGAGCCTAAGTTTGGAGGCAGAGTCCATGGTCACATGTTTGCGGACAAAAGGCCGCGCCGTGGCGGCGGTTATCCTCACGGTCCTGTTCCTGCTGGCGGCCCATCCGGCTGCTGCGGACCCGGCAGGCGATGAACGCCCCTCCGTTGCCGTCGTTTTGGGCGGCGGCGCGGCCCGGGGCTTAAGCCACATCGGTCTGCTCCGGGCATTGGCCGAGGCCGGCATCCCGGTCGATATGGTCGTCGGGACCAGCATGGGAAGCCTTGTGGCGGGCATGTACGCGGCGGGGCTTTCCGTCGACAACCTTGAATACCTGGTCACCACCATGGACCTTGGCAACCTGTTTGAACCGCTGCTGCCTCCTCGGGGAGGCATTGTGGGCACCGAACGGCTCGAGCGCTTCATCAACTACTTGACCAACAATGCCACCTTCGACAGCGTCCCGGTGCCGTTCTATTCCGTCGTCACCCACCTTGAGTCCGGGCAGGAGGTTGTCTGGCATACGGGCCTTATCAGCCGGGGCATGCGTGCCAGCATGTCCATCCCCGGTACGTTCCCGCCAGTGGAGCTCGACGGCGAGTATTACGTGGACGGGGGCGTGGCCGCCATGGTCCCGGTGGAAGCCGCGCGCCAGCTGGGCGCCGACTTCGTCATCGCTGTCGACGTACGGGGCCAGCGGGTTGACCCGATCGACGTCGACAATCCGATGGCCGTGCTCAACGCCGCCCTGGGCCACCTCCTAAAGGCCAACGCGGACGCGCAGCTCGGCAAGGCGGACGTCATCATCTTCCCTGATATCCCGTCGGACTCGGGCCTTGACTATGACCGGGCCGCCGAGTTCATCGCCGCCGGGTACGCCGCGGCGCAAAAAGCATTGCCCGAAATTCGCGAGCGCCTTTTGGCTCTGGATCCGGACTTCCCGTTCGGATCACAGCCACCGCCTCCGGGATGGCCGCAGGATGAGTTCGCAGAACTGGTAACGGAGGCTTATTCGCTGGCCACCAGCGACGTGCAGGTCCAGCAGCTCGCGGCGCTGCCTTCTTTCGAAATGCGCGGCGGCGAGCCGTCCCGGCTCCAGCTGGGTGTCGACGTACCCCTCGGTACCCTTGGCCGCCAGCGGCTGCTGGGAACATACTCCCTCCAGGGAACGAGCACGTCGTGGGTGCATACGTTCGGCCTCGGGGTCGGCACGTGCCGTGGCTTGTGCGCGGCCGCCTTTGTGCGCCGGGCCCACACCGACGCCCACTGGAGCCCGGGGGTGTTGCTGGAAGGTGTTATCGGCGACTTCCACTACGCCGTCGAGTGGGAACGGCAGGCGGACGTGGATCACGCCGCCTGGCACGGCGAGATCATGTACCCCCTCACGGCGGAGGCGCTGGTGCGGGGGCGACAGATCTACGTGCAAGCCCACGTCGACCCGCGGGGGATGTACGGGCCTCCCAGCGACGCCGTCCGGGCGGACGCCCTCCTGCGCTGGTACCTTCCGGCGGAAAAGCGCAACGTGCTCGGGATCTTCCGGGGAGCAACCCACTGGTACGCCGGCGCGGGGCTCACGGCCGCCTGGAACGGCGCTCCCACGTACGCGCCGCTCCTTGAAGCCGGCCTTGTGGCCGATGAATACCTCTTTGGCCTGTACCCCTTGCGCCTGCGGCTTGCGCTCACCTACCGGGGCGACGCCTCGTGGGGCTTCCGCATCTCGCTGGGCGAGTGAGTGCTGGGCGGCGCGGAGATAACCTGATGCAGGTGCTCGAGGGCCCGCTCCAGGTGGCGGTAATAGGTGGCCCGGCTGACATGCAGCTGGGCCGCGGCTGCCGCCGGCACCAGCCCTTCAGCAACCGAGCGCAGGACATCCCGGTCATAGGCCGTGAGCGGCGGGACAAGCGGTCCGCCCGGGGCTAGCAGGCGCTGCACGCGTAAGCGCAGCGCCTCTGGGTCCCAACCCAAGGCGGCCGGCAATGGGCTGCGCCGCCACTGCTCCGGCTCATGCAGGGCGCCGGTGAGGCGCCGCAGCTCGGGCAAAGATGCGAGAGCCCGGGCGTAGCCGGCCTCACGCTTGCCCTCCATGCGCGCGAGCAGCGAGACGACCCACGGGCCAAAGCGGCCATCCCGCAGATCGAGCGTGTGCACCCGGCGACGGGGCCCCGGTCCGGGCCCGGCACCCATGTAGCGGGTGAAGCCTAATTGCGTAAGCAAGGACACGAGCCCCGGATGAGAACCGCAGACGATGGCGCGCGTCCCTTCGCCAAGGCGTGCCAGTCCGTCCCGGATCAGGATGCCGGTCAGCTCCTGATCCGAATACTCTTCGTGCTCCGCGTCAGCCCCGAGAAGCAATGCAAAGTACGTATCCGCCTTTTCCGGCGGCAGCGCCGCCAGGCGATCATACTCCCACGGGAAGAGCCGCCGCAGAGTTCCCGGTGCGACCTCCTCCACGCACGCAACCGTATCCCGCGCCAGGAGCGGTGCGGCCATAAACGCCGCCGGCCTGCCGTCGCTACCGACCACGACCCGGCAGCCTTCGGGAAACTGAAACACGATCCGTTCCAGCAGTTCCTCGTATCTGGCAGGGTCCGGGAGGGGCAGCGGCTGGTTGCCCCAATCCCGCAAGAGCTTCTTGAGGCGCGGCAGATCCTCCGGCACCGGGCTCCGGCTGGGGCTGGAGCGCCACGTGGACAGATTGGCGTAGCTCGGCACGGAAGGCAGGGCGTCGGCGCAAAGCTCGAGCAGCGACGCCGCGGCCGTTCCTCGTGCGGCCCGGGTCCCCTCGGCAAGGCGCGGCAACAACGCTGCCACGGCCCGCTCCCGGGAGCGCCGGAAGCGCTCCGGATCCCGCTGGCGGAGCTCCTCCAGGAGATACCGGCGGGCCACTTCGTGCAAACGGTAGCCTGTAGCCGTACGCTGGACGAAAGAGAGCCGTTCGAGCGCCACCAGGTCCTGCAGGGGCACCGGACGGCCTAAGATGCGGCGCAGGAGGTCGGGGTCGGCTTCGCCGACAAAGGCTAGGACGTCGAGCACCTGTTCGAGCTCGGCGCCGGCCACCTCCCGCAGGAGGTTCGCGGTCACAGCGTGGACAACCGGACCGACCGGCGGGTCGCTCGCCCCGGGCCGCGCTTGGTAGGCGTGGGCCGCCACCGAAAGCGCCAGCGGCAGTCCCCCGGCTTGGCGCACCAGTTCGTCGACGGCACCGCCCGGGACCCCCACCCGCTGCAGGTAGTCGCGGGCTTCTGCCGCGGTGAGCGGTTGCATGGCCAAGGCCCGCAGCCTCTGGCGCCAGACGGGATCACTGTGCCAGCCGCCGGGAAGCTGCTGCCGCGAAGCAAGGACGATAAGATGGCCAACGGCGGGCAGCTCAGCCAGAAACCCGTCCCGGAACCATCCGTCAAGGGCCTCCAGCTCCTCGTAGTTGTCGATGCACCAGACGACCCGCGGACCGGCGGCCCGGGCCCACGAAGCAACAGCCGCCAAAGACCGCCCCGGGGAAACCTCTCCGGGCGGCTCTTCTCCCGAGGCGGACGGTACCGGCGCGGAAGCGACCACCGTGGCCGTTGTGAGGTAGGCGAGCAAGCCCGCGGGGGTACGGGTGCACGCCCGGCCGTCGACCCACACCGTGCGCGCCCCCGCTCGCCGGGCGCGGTAGGCCATCTGGCGAAGAAGGGTCGACTTGCCGATGCCGCCCATCCCCGTCACGGAAAAGACGCACGTCGGCCCCTCCGGCGCGGAAAGCCACTCGTCCAAGGCGGCCAGTTCCCGCTCTCGCCCGACGAACAGGTGCTCCCAGGCCCGTGCGTGGGCATCGTGCAGTGTCTCCACGTCTGCATCCCCCGGCCTGCTGCGGCCGCGACCCCAATGGCCGGTTTCATTAGCTTCGACCTGTCCCGGTGACCTCCTGCACCGGTCGTCGCGGCGGTGCAACCTCTGCCGAGCCGAAGGAGGAGCAGGCTGCCGCATGGCCACAGCACCGGGCCGGCTTGCAGGCACACCGGATGTCCATATCGCCGACAGGCTGTCTCGGAGACGCCTTTCGCTGGAGATAGGCATACAAAAGCCCCCTCGGAAGCCTTCTTCCGAAGGGGCTTTTCCCTGGAGCCCGCAACCGGACTTGAACCGGTGACCTCTTCCTTACCATGGAAGCGCTCTACCTGCTGAGCTATGCGGGCTTGTTGGCCGCAGCCACCTCGCGGGCAGCTGCGGCCGTTGTTTGGTTGCGGGGGCCGGATTCGAACCGACAACCTTCGGGTTATGAGCCCGACGAGCTACCATTGCTCCACCCCGCGGCGTGTGGTGGAGGGGGCAGGATTTGAACCTGCGAAGGCTGCGCCGGCAGATTTACAGTCTGCTCCCTTTGGCCACTCGGGAACCCCTCCACGTATTCAGTTGTCCCCGTCCCTTTCGGGCAGCGCAAAATTCATTGTACCATCGTCCGTGCCGCCCGTCAAGGGTTACCTGGAGCTGGGGATGGGACTCGAACCCACAACCTGAGGTTTACAAAACCCCTGCTCTACCCATTGAGCTACCCCAGCCCGGCGCCGCCCCGCCGTCGCCCGGCGGGCGTCTTTCGCACCTTCCATTGTACGCCGCCGCGGCTCACCTGTCCAGCCGCCAGGCTACCAACGGTTCTCGTGGTCCCGCTTCTCCAGGTAGCGCTCCAGCTTGCGCTTCACCCGCTGCAGCGCGTTGTCAATGGACTTGACGTGCCGGTTGAGTTCCTCGGCGATCTCCTGGTAGGACTTGCCTTCCAGGTAGTACATGAGCACCTTCCACTCTAGCTCGCTGAGAAACTCGCTCATGCGCTTCTCGATGTCCAGGAACTCTTCCCGGCTGATGACGAGTTCCTCCGGGTCGCTGACCTTGTTCCCATGGATGACGTCCATCAGCGTCCGGTCGGATTCCTCGTCATAGATAGGTTTGTTCAGCGAAACGTAGGAGTTTAGCGGAATATGCTTCTGGCGGGTGGCGGTCTTGATCGCGGTGATGATCTGCCTGGTGATGCACAGCTCCGCGAAGGCCCGAAATGAGGCGAGCTTGTCCGCCCGGAAATCCCGGATGGCCTTGTAAAGGCCAATCATGCCTTCTTGGATGATGTCCTCGCGGTCGGCGCCTATGAGAAAGTAGCTCCGGGCTTTGGCCCGCACGAAGTTCCGGTACTTATGGATAAGGAACTCGAGCGCAAGGTTGTCACCGTCGCGGGCGAACTCCACCACAACTTCATCCGCAAGAGCTTCGTAGTTGTGGTACGAAGCCCGCTCCGCTGATGCGCTCACGCAAATCGCCTCCGCCGGAAACCAAGAGATGGAAACCGTTCGCCGTCCCTAGCGGTGGGCCAGGCGCTACGATTTGTGAAGAAGTTCCACCCGCGGCGGCAAAACGCTTCACGCTCGACGCCCGCAGGCCGAAAGGTCCTTGAGGGCTTGCAATCTAGCGCTATTATAATCGACGCCCATGACCGGATCAACCGCTGCCCCCGGCGGGCACGCGGCCGTACCTTTGTCTTGCAATTTCGAAGAGAATAATCGCCCCCGCTACGCCTGCGTTGAGAGAGTTCACTTTCCCCCGCATCGGGATGCGCACCAGAAAGTCGCACGACTCCCGGACAAGCCGTCCGAGACCATTGTCCTCCCCGCCGACGACGACGGCCAGGGGCCCCGTGAGGTCGGCGTGCCACAAGTCGCGCTGGCCGGTCATGTCGGCCCCGACAACCCACAGCCCCCGCTCCTTTAGGGCCCGGATGGCCTGGACCAGGTTAGGCACCTGGGCGACGGGCACGTGCTCCACTGCGCCCGCCGACGTGCGGGCCACGGTCATGGTCAGCCCGGCCGATCGCCGCTTCGGGACGACGACGCCGTGCGCCCCGGCCCCGTCGGCCGAGCGCAGGAGCGATCCGAGGTTATGGGGGTCCTGGACCTCGTCCAGCAAGACGATCAAGGGCGGCTCCCCCCGCTCTTCGGCCCGGGCCAGCAGCGCGTCCAGCGGTACATACGCCCGCGGCGCCGCGACAGCCACCACTCCCTGGTGCACCTGGCCGGCCGCCATGCGGTCCAGCCGCCGCCGCTCCACGTGCTGCACCGCGATGCCCCGCTCCGCCGCCAGGCGGAGAATCTCCCCAATCGGAGCGCCGCTCGCTCCTTCTGCGACCAACAGGCGCTCCACCGGCCGGCCGGCCAAAAGGGCCTCCCGTACAGGATTGCGGCCGGCGATCAGTCCCTCGCTCATAGGTTCACTCCCGCCCGCTCATGCGCTCCAGCAGTTCGGCGAGGCGCTCGACCTGCCCCGTCCAATATAAGTACCCCAACAGGCACTCAAAGCCGGTGCTGAAACGGTAATCGCTCGCCTCCGCGGCGCGGGGGCCCTGTGGACTGGCGTTGCGTCCCCGCCGCACCATCTCCCGCTCCGCTTCCGTCAGCTCGGCTTCAATCCGGCGCAGCCGGCCGGCCTGGGCGGCCGCCCGCACCTGTTCCACCGCCTGGCGGTGAATGTCGGCCAGCTTCTGCTCGCGGCCGGTGACAAGTTGTGTGCGCACGTGCAGCTCCCAGACGGCGTCGCCCAAGTAGGCAAGGTGGAGCGGGGAAGGAAGCCGGTGCTCTGCGGCAGCCGGCCCGTCCGGCGCCGGCTGCCCGGCCGGTGCTCCCGGAACACCGGCCGCCGCCCGGCCTCGCACCGCGGCAACACGCCTCAACCACCGGGCGAAACGGCCGGCCGTCTCAGGCCCGTCAGCCACGAACACCCGCCCCGCTCGAAGTGGGCTTGTCGTCCTCCACCAGCTTCCAGCGGCTGCCCGCCGGCGTATCCTCGACGATAACGCCCAGCTGGCGCAGGCGATCCCGGATCTGATCTGCGGTGGCCCAGTCCTTGCGGGCCCGGGCCTGCTGCCGCACCTCAAGGAGCAGCTCCAGGACTCCCTGGAGAAGCCCGGCGCTCACCCCGGGCGTGGCGGCGGCCGCCTCGTCCACGATGCCCAGCAGCCACCCGCCGAAGCGTTCAAACAGCGCCTCGGCCTCCAGCAACAGAGCCAGTTCCTCCGGCCGCACCGCCCCCCGGCGCATCAGGTGCTGGCGGAACCCGTTCGTCTCCCTCGCGAGGTCAAACAACCCCGCGATGGCCACCGGTGTGTTAAAATCGTCGGCCATCGCCGCATCGAAGCGCGCGGGGGCCTCACGCACGGCCTGCAGGTAGCGCCGGCCGTCGGCGTCCAGCTCCTCAGGCGACAACCGGGTCACCTCCACCCGGGTGCTGCTCCCTTGAGCGGCCGCTCCGGTCATACCTTGGGCGGCAAGGAACGTGCTGAGCTCGGCCACGGCACCGCTGAGCCGCTGCCACCCGCGCCGTGCCTCGCTTAGCGCCTGCTCCGAAAACTCCACCGGGCTCCTGTAGTGCGTGTTCAGAAGCAAAAACCGGATGAGGGCAGCCGGGTAACGCTCGAGGAGGTCTTCAATCCCGACCACATTGCCCAAGGACTTGGACATCTTCTCGGCGCCCATGTTGACGAGCCCATTGTGCACCCAAAAGCGGACAAAGGGCGGCTCGCCCGTGTACGCCTCCGACTGGGCGATTTCGTTTTCGTGATGCGGAAATACGAGGTCCATGCCGCCGCCGTGGAAGTCAAACCCGTTGCCCAGGTAGGCCAGGGACATGGCGGAGCACTCGATGTGCCAACCTGGACGGCCCGGTCCCCATGGGCTCTCCCAGGCGGGCTCGCCGGGTTTGGCCGCCTTCCAGAGGGCGAAATCCATCGGGTTGCGCTTGCGCTCATCGGTCTCAAACCGGGTGCCGGCCAAAAGCTCTTCGAGCCGCTGGCCGCTGAGCTTGCCGTAATCGGGGAACCGGGTCACATCGAAAAACACGTCCCCGTCGGCGGCGTACGCGAAACCCTTCCTCTCCAGGGTGGCGATCATCTCAATGATCTCCGGCATGTGCTCGCTAACCCGCGGATAGTGGTCCGCAGGTTCGATGCCGAGCCGTCCCATGGCGGCCAGGTACTGCGCCGCGTAGTGGGCGGCCAGCTTGAGCGGCTCTTCTCCCCGCTCCCGGGCCCGCTGGATAATCTTGTCATCCACGTCGGTAAAGTTCTGCACCAGCGTGACGCGAAAGCCGCGCCACTGGAGGTATTTCCGGATTACGGACCAAAAGAGCGCCGGCCGGGCATGGCCGATGTGGGCCTCCGCGTAAGGCGTCACCCCGCAGGCGTAGATCCGTACATGCCCCGGTTCCGCGGGCTCGAATTCATCCTTGCGGCGGGTGAGCGTGTTGTACACCCGGATGCGGGCTGGTGCGCGCTCGTGCGCGAGCCACCCCGCCGGCCATCCGGCCTCCCCTTTCGAAGACGTCTCCGACATCTCCGTTCCCTCCTGTCACTGCTCGGGGGACTTTTCCGCCGTCAGACGCTCCGCGGCCAGCCCGTCCGCGGGCGGTGGCACGATCATTCGAGCGGCTTGCTCGGCCAACTGCCCCTCCAGTTCCCGCACCCGGGCCTCGAGGGCGTCGATCTGGCGCTGCATCCCCCGGAAAACCTTTTCCAGCGGGTCAGGCAAATTGGCATGGTCCAAATCGATGGTGTCCACCCGGCGGCCGCCCTCCCGGACAACCCGCCCCGGTACCCCGACCACCGTGGAATCAGGCGGCACCTCGGCCAGCACGACGGAACCGGCACCGATGCGGCTGTTGTCGCCGACCTTGAAACTTCCGAGCACCTTGGCGCCCGTGGCGATCACGACGTTGTTGCCGATGGTCGGGTGACGCTTGCCCTTCTCCTTGCCCGTCCCGCCGAGTACCACCCCTTGATACAGGGTGACGTCCTCCCCGATCTCGGCGGTTTCGCCGATGACGACGCCCATCCCGTGGTCGATGAAGCACCCCGGTCCAATGCGGGCGGCGGGGTGTATCTCTATGCCGGTCAAAAAGCGGTTGAAGTGGGCGACGATACGGGCGATGAGCAGCAACCGGCGCCGCCACAGCCAGTGCGCCAGGCGGTGCAGTAGCAGGGCGTGGAAACCCGGATATACGAGCACCACTTCCAGCCAGTGGCGGGCGGCCGGATCCCGGGTCAGCGCCGCGTTGACGTCGCGCTTAATGTCCTGCCACAGCCCCAACGAAACCCCTCCTGGTGGGCGAAACCCGCCCGGCAAACAAAAAACTCCGCGTCTTGCGCCGGGCGCAGAGACGGGAGTTTCCCGCGGTTCCACTCTGCTTGGGAAGCCAGTCCCGAAGCGGCTGCGCTTCCCCGCTTTCGCGCGCGCTAACGGGCGCACCCGGCCTCACACCTACTCCCGTGGCCAGCAGCACGGTTTGGGCGGGCAGCTCCGGGGGGCAATTGGCACGGCGGACACCCAGGCCGCTCCCAGCCGGCGGCGGCCCTCTCTGGAGAGCGTTCCCGCAGCGCTACTTCGTCCCCATCATCGCTTTCTTGGGGCATTATACCATAGGCCGACTGCCTGTCAAGGGATGTCCGAATTGTTGGACATATTCTGTGCGGCCAGGGAATGCGTCCCGTTATGTGGAAAACGCTGTGGGTTTGCCCAACGGGAGACAAATTGTCCAAACCGCGCCCGCGGCCGGCGAAACTGGTATAATGCTCCTACACCCGTCGGAGAATACCGCAGGGCTGGAAAGCGAGGGGATATGATGTCCAGCGAGCACAAGGAGGTCGTCCTGCTGCCGCACCAGCAGGACCGGGAACACCTCCTGGATCTATATCGGAAGATGTTTCTCATCCGCCGCTTTGAGGAGCGGGCCGCGGAAGCGTATACGCAAGGCAAGATCGGCGGCTTCCTCCACTTGGCGATCGGGGAGGAACCGGCCAACGTAGGCACCATGGCGGCGCTGCGCCCCGATGACGACGTGTTCACCCATTACCGCAGCCACGGCCATGCCCTGGCCCGCGGCATGGCGCCGGGTCCCGTTATGGCGGAGCTCTTTGGCAAGGCGACCGGTGTTTCCGCCGGGCGTGGCGGCTCGATGCACCTGGCCAGCCTCGAGCACCACTTCTGGGGCGGCTACGCCATCGTCGGCGGCCATATACCTCTGGCCGTCGGCATGGCCCTTGCCCACCAGTACCGAGGCTTGGACCGGGTCGTGCTGTGCATCTTCGGCGACGGGGCCGTCAACACCGGCGCCTTCCACGAGGCCCTTAATATGGCTGGCGTCTGGCGCCTGCCCGTCGTCTTCGTGGTCTCCAATAACCTGTACGGCATGGGCACGGCCATTGAGCGCTCGTCCGCCGTCACCGAGGTCTATAAGCGGGCCGCCGCATACGGCATGCCCGGCGTGCGGGTCAACGGCAACGACGTCCTGGAGGTGGAGGCGGCCGTGCGGGCGCAAGTCGAGCACGCCCGGGCGGGCAACGGGCCGTCCCTGGTGGAGCTGGTCACCTACCGCTTCCGCGGCCACTCCATGGCCGACCCGGAGCTGTACCGTTCCAAGGAAGAGGTGGAGCGGCGCAAGGCGCAAGACCCCATTGTCCAGTTCCGCCGCCGCCTGGAGGAGCAAGGCGTCGCGGAAGCGGCGGCGCTCGACGCCGTCGAGCAAGCGGTCGAGGACGCCGTCGACGCGGCCGTCCGGTTTGCGGACGAAAGCCCGGAGCCCGATCCCGGCACGCTTTTTGACTACGTCTACGTCAATCCATAACACCGGTCTCGCCGCGCGAGACGTCAAAGATTGGGAGGTGCGGTGACCGTGGCGGACATCACGTACAGGGAAGCTTTGCGCCAGGCGCTGCGGGAAGAGATGCTGCGCGATGAGCGCGTGTTTTTGCTTGGAGAAGACATCGGCGCCTACGGCGGCTCGTATGCCGTGACCAAGGGGCTTTTGGAGGAGTTCGGGGAAAAGCGCGTGAAAGACACCCCCATCTCCGAAACCGCCATTATCGGCGCCGCGGTCGGAGCGGCCATGGACGGCCTGCGGCCCGTGGCGGAGATCATGACCATCAATTTTACGCTGGTGGCCATCGACCAAGTCATCAACAACGCCGCCAAGATGCACTACATGTTCGGCGGGCAGTTCCGCTGCCCAATGGTCATCCGCACGGTCGGCGGCGGGCGGCGTTTGGCGGCCACCCACTCGCAAAACCTGGAGGTGCTTTTCGCCCATATTCCGGGGCTCAAGGTGGTAGCGCCGGCTACGCCCTATGACGCGAAGGGACTGCTCAAGGCGGCCATCCGCGACGACGACCCGGTGGTGTTCATCGAGCACAGCCTCTTGTACGGCGCCCGCGGTCCCGTGCCCGACGAAGACTACGTCGTACCCATCGGCGTGTCCGACGTCAAGCGCCGGGGACGGGATGTGACCATCGTCGCCTACTCCCGCATGACCCGGGAGGCCCTCATCGCGGCCGAGGAGCTGGCCAAGCAGGGCATCGAGGCCGAAGTCGTCGACCTGCGCACCTTGCGCCCGCTGGACATGGGCCCGGTGCTGGATTCGGTCGCGCGCACCAACCGCGCCGTCGTCGTCGGCGAAGACTGGCGCAGCTTTGGCATCGGCGCCGAAGTGGCAGCCCGCATTCAGGAGGAGGCCTTTGACGACCTGGACGCACCGGTCCTCCGCGTCAACCAACTGGAAGTGCCGACGCCGTACGCGGCGAACTTGGAAAAGCTGGCGTTTCCCGGCAGCCAGCAGATCGTGGAGGCGTGCCTGGAGGTGCTCAACGTCCGGGTGGGCGCTCCTGTCACCGCCGGCTGAGGCGGCTTAGGCCAGGGAGGGAACGCAGTTGGCCAATGTAACGATGCCCCAGATGGGGTTTGACATGCAAGAAGGCACCCTGGTGCGCTGGCTTAAGCAGCCCGGCGACCAGGTACAGCGGGGCGAAGCCATCGCGGAGGTCGAAACCGACAAGGCGGTGGTGGAGATCGAGTCGTTCCACGCGGGCGTCGTCAAGGAGCTGCTCGTGGCCGAAGGGACGACGGTGCCGGTCGGCACCGCCATCGCCGTCATCGACACCGGTTCAGAAGCCGAAGCGTCTGCGGCCCAAGGCGCCACCGACGCTGCGGGCGCCGCGGCGACTCAGGGCCCCGAGGCGCCGGGGGCCGCGACCGAGGGACCGGACGTCGCCCCCACTCCCGAGAGCACCAGTCCGGCGGTAGCCGTCGCGTCTTTGGCCTTAGCGGACCAGCCTGCTTCTCGTGTCAAGGCTTCTCCCCTCGCCCGCCGGCTGGCGGCGGAACACGGGGTGAGCCTGCGGGGGTTGACCGGTACGGGCCCGGGCGGGCGCATCGTCAAGCAAGACGTGCTGGCTGCAGCGGCCAGCGCGGCGGCTGTCCCGAGCCGTCCGGCGGCTGCTTCAACGCCGGGACCCGCGGCGTCCGAGAAGCCGGTTGCCCCGAGGGCAGCGCGGCCGGACGAAGTGGTACCCTTGTCCCGTATGCGGCAGACCATTGCCCGGCGCATGGCCGAAAGCAAGCAACAGGCGCCGCATTTCTACGTCACCGTGGCCATCGACATGGATCGGGCCATGGAGCTGCGCCAGCAGCTAAAGCAGCTCGGCGACGACGTGCCGCCGGTTTCCGTCAACGACCTCGTTCTCAAGGCGACAGCCATCGCCCTCACCCGTCACCCGCGGCTCAACGCCTCGCTGGAGGATGACACGATCCGGGTTCACGGCGCGGTGCACCTGGCCGTGGCGGTCGCGCTCGAAGAAGGTCTTATCACCCCCGTCATCCGGGACTGCCACGCGAAGTCGCTCGTCGAGATCGCGCGGGAAGCCCGTGAGCTGGCGGAGGCGGCCAGGGCCGGACGCCTGAAGCCCGAGCAGTACCAGGGTGGGACGTTCACCGTCAGCAATCTCGGGATGTTTGGCGTCGAGGAGTTCGCCGCCATCATCAACCCGCCGCAAGGCGCGATCCTCGCCGTCGGCGCCGTGCAGGAGCAGCCGGTCGTGCGCGGCGGGCAACTGGCGGTCGGCCGCGTTATGCGGGCCACCGTATCCGCGGATCACCGGGTTACCGACGGCGCGCAGGTGGCGCTGTTCCTCCAGGATCTGAAGGCGATCTTGGAGAATCCGCTGCGGCTGCTCATTTGATCAAACGGATCCTCGACGAAAGAAGGTGAACGCCGTGAGCAACCAGGAAGGTGCCCGCCACGACGTCGTCATTATCGGCGGTGGACCAGGCGGCTACGTCTGCGCCATCCGCGCCCGCCAGCTCGGCTTGAGCGTGGGGCTCATCGAAAAGGAAGCCCTGGGCGGTACATGCCTTAACTGGGGTTGCATCCCGACGAAGGCGCTTCTTTACAGCGCCGGCATCCTGGAGGAGATGCGCCGCGCCGGGGAGTTTGGCGTCGTCGCCGACAACGTGCGCGGCGACTACACGGCCGCTCAAAAGCACAGCCGGCGGGCCGCCGACCGGCTGCGCAAAGGCGTGGAGTTTCTCATGCGCAGCAAGGGGGTCACGGTGTACCAGGGTCAAGCGCGCATCACCGCGCCGGGCCAAGTCGCCATCACGGGAGGCCCGGTCATCGGCGCCAAGCATATCGTCGTCGCCACCGGCGCTCGGGCCCGCAGCCTGCCCGGCCTGGAACCCGACGGCAAGCGTATCCTGACCAGCCGCGACGCGCTGGCCATGACCCAGCTGCCCAATTCCATCGTCATCGTCGGCGCTGGCGCCATCGGTGTTGAGTTCGCTTCGGTGTTCAGCGCCTTCGGCGCCAAGGTGACCCTCGTGGAGGCGCTGCCGCAAATCTTGCCCGCGGAGGAACCCGAGGTCAGCCAGGAGCTGACGAAGATCTTCAAAAAGCGCGGCATCAGCGTGTTCGCGGGGGCGACCGTGGCCGGCGTGGAGCAGGACAACGACGGTCTTACCGTGCGTATCGCCACGGGCGGAAAGGCCGAGGAAACCGTCCGCGCCGACGCCGTGCTGCTAGCGGTGGGCGTGGCGGGCAACACGGAAGGACTTGGCCTCGAAGAGCTCGGCGTGCGGGTTGAACGGGGCTTCATCCCGGTGAACGAGCGCATGGAAACCAACGTTTCCGGCATCTACGCGATCGGGGACTGCACCGGCCCGCCGCTGTTGGCCCACGTCGCCTCGGAGCAAGGGGTGCTCGCGGCTGAGGCCATCGCGGGCCGAGCCGTCCGGCCCATCGATTACCGCAAAGTACCCCGTGCCACCTACTGCCACCCGCAGGTAGCGTCCGTCGGCTTGACCGAAGCCCAAGCCCGGGAGGCCGGGTACGATGTCAAGGTGGGCATCTTCCCCTTGCGGGGCAACGGTCTTGCCGTCGCCACCGGCCGCACGGACGGGTTCGTCAAAATCGTCGCCGAGAGCCGGTACGACGAAATTCTCGGCATGCATGCCATCGGCCCGGAGGCGTCGGAGCTAATTGCCGAGATCGGCCTCGGGCAGACCATCGAGGCGACGCTGCACGATGTGGCCGCCACGATCCACGCCCATCCCACCTTGTCCGAGAGTGTCAAGGAAGCCGCCCTGGCGGCGCTCGGCGGGGCGATTCACATCTAGGGCAACGCACGCGTCCGATCGACGCGCCGGCAACCGGTGAACGTCCGGGACGAGAAAGCCGGCTTCCTGGGAGCCCGCCGCGGCGGGTCGCTCGGGAGCCGGCTTTTTCTCGTTCCGGGTGCCCGCGGTCACCTTTCTGTACCCTCTTGGCCGCGCGCCCCGTCAGTACGCCGCGGTCACGAGCGACCGGGCGACCAGTCCGATGGCCAAAAGCGCCAGCAGCCCGTGCCAGAGCATCCCTTGCGGACCTGTACTCAGCAGGCGGGTGTACCAGCCGACACGACCGGCCGCGAGCGCCGCGTTGAGCACGCCGTAAAACAAGTGGCTTGAATGGGGCGGCAAGCCGCCGGCAAAGAGGAAGACGCCCAGGACCACCTGGGCAGCGATGAGCACCTGGAAAAAGACCAGTGCTTGAAAATACAGGCGGCTCGGGGAACGTTTGAGCCAGTAAAGGATCAGCGCCCACACCGCCAGGAGCGCGTTGCCGATGACCAGCCACACGGTGACGAAGTCCTTGAGACGCAAAGCCGTTGCCATCGCTTCCGACATCGGTTCCGTCCGTCCCCCATCCTAGGGCGACCGCGCCCGCAAATCGCCCACTGTTTCGCCCCGTGGGGAGATGATTCCTGGCCAAGCCGCGCCCAGGCGCCCGCACGGTCTACTTTTCAACCGGTCCCAAGCGCCGTCCGGCCAGGTCTTGCGGGCGTGTGCGCCGCAGGATGGGGTCCGGACATCTCACCATAACTGGAAGCCTTGCACCGTCGGGTAATGCGCGGCCATGCGGAGCAAGGACGGCAGCCAGGCGGCCGCAGCCAGCACGGCGCCCAGCGCAAACCACGGCGAGATACGGTCGAGCCACCGGGGCAAGCCCCTGGGCTCGAGCAAGGGGCGCGCCTCCGGGACGGTGAGGGGCTGAGCGGCCGTGCGCCCCAGCGCAGTGCGCAGCATGATGAAGAGGAACAAGGCGCCCGACACGGTCATGAGCACGCCGCCGGCCGCGGTCAACACCCCGCCCCACTGCCATTCCCCAAACAGCTCCGCGTAGCGGGCGTACGTAAGGAACGTCCGGCGGGGAGCGCTGGCAAGACCCATCCAGTGCATCCCCCGGGCCATCACGGCGGTGCCGAAAAACCACGTCCACACCTGCAGCACGGCCCATTTGCGCCCCCACAGCTCCCGCCCGGAGAGCAGGGGCACGAGCCAGTAGCTGACGGCCATAAACGTCAGCGTCACCGCTCCGGCGACCTGGGTGTGAAGGTGCCCGACGACCCACAGCGTGTTGTGCACGATGAGGTTCATGTTCAGGGAGGAGTTGATAAGGCCCGTAATCCCGCCGGTCGCGAAGATGAGCATGGCCAGCAGCTGCCCCGCCACCGACGGGTTGGACAGCCACGGCAATGCGAGAAGCCACAGGACATACCCGCGCCCACCGCGGCGCCTGGCCCCCTCCTCCACCGACGCCACCACCGTAAAGGCCGTCACCAGGCTGGGGAATATGACCGCATACGTCATCACGCCGTGCAAAAGCTTAAAGCCGTGGGGCACGCCCGGGTCGACGTACATGTGGTGAAGCCCTGTCGGCGTCGCCAGCACCACAAACAGAACGAAGACAAGCCGCGCCAGCGATTCGCTGAACAGCCGGCCGCCGACTTGCGCCGGCAGCATCGTATACCATGAAACATAGGCCGGGAGCAGCCAGAAATACACCAGCGGATGGCCGGTGAACCAAAACAGCGCGCGTGTCAGGAGCGGGTTGACCTGTTCGGCCTGCCCGATGGACCAAGGAAGCAAATAGACGAGCAAAGCCACCGCCAGCCCCGCGGAGGCGAGAACCCACATCGCCCACGTAGCGAGGACCGCAAAGGCCATCAGCGGCGTCCGCTCGCCGGGATGTTCCCGTTTCCAGGCCCGCCACGTGATCCACGCGTTGAGGGCGGCCATCCAGGTCGCCAGCGCCACCAAGACGAGCCCCGCATAGAAGCCGGGATGGGCCTGAAGGGGCGCGTAGAACGTAAAGAGCACCGTCGCGTCGTTGCGGAAGATGGTCACCAGCAACGCCAGCGCGCCCGTTACCGCCACCGCCAGGGTCGCCCAGGCGAGCCCCCGGTCCGCCAGCGGCCGGCGCAAGCCGTGCACGAGGGCCAGGGACAAAAATCCGATGATGAACGTGCCGGTGAACAGCAGGGCCAACAGGACACCGTGGGCCGTCAAGCCCGTGTAGTACAGCTGCAGCGTGCCGGGGAGAAACCGGTACAGATCGACCTTCATCTTGTCAAGCGCCTGCAGCGTGC
>ERZ777003.3078-NODE-3078-length-17093-cov-16.360899_pt1 | contig 17093 bp, 12 predicted proteins | sample MGYA00374956_ERZ777003 | MGnify/ENA primary metagenome ERZ777003 (study PRJEB29302, sample SAMN06268252) | bioreactor metagenome | isolation source: Joint BioEnergy Institute, California, USA | place: USA:Joint BioEnergy Institute, California, USA | collected... | reverse complement strand
TGTCACCTTGTCACCCTGTCAGAGTACACGAGGGATACCGGTGCCTGAACGATCCGCATCGATTAGCCGCAAGACCGGCGAGACCGAGATACACCTAACGCTTAACCTGGACGGCGCCGGGGCCGCTGAGGTGGACACCGGCATCGGCTTCCTGGACCATATGCTGGCGCTGTTCGCCAAGCACGGCCTGTTCGACATCACCGTGCGCGCGCGCGGCGACCTGCAGGTGGACGAGCACCACACGGCCGAGGATGTCTGCATCTGCCTCGGGATGGCCCTGGACCAGGCGCTCGGCGAGCGCAGGGGCATCGTGCGGACGGCGCACAGCTACGTGCCGATGGATGAGGCGCTCGGGTTTGTCGCAGTGGACCTGGGCGGGCGGCCCTACTGCGTGTTCGATGCCGCCTTCGCGACCCCGCGCGTCGGGCAGCTCGGCACGGACCTGGTCGCGCACCTGTTCGAGAGCATCGCCGCGCACGGGCGGCTGAACCTGCACGCGCGCGTGCTCTATGGCCGCAACGACCACCACAAGATCGAGGCGCTGTTCAAGGCGCTGGGGCGCGCGCTGGACGCGGCGACGCGGGTGGACGAGCGGCTGGGCGGGTCTGTCCCCAGCACCAAAGGCACGCTCTAGGCCACATCAGGATACGAAGCACACGACGGCGCGATCGGCCCTCCAATCCCACCTCCGTGCCCTCCGCTGGGGCGCAGCGTCTGCGCCCGTCTTTTTTCGTGTCCTCTGCGCCCTCCGTGGATAGGGAAAGGAGCTCGACCGTGAAGCTGGACGCGACCCTGGCGGTGGAGGCCGGCGGGCTGCGGCAGGCCGGTGCGGTCGCGCGCGCCGCTGAGGCGGTCGGCTTCGGCGCGCTGTGGACGCCCGAGACTCGACATAATCCCTTCTTCCCGCTGCTGCTGGCCGCCGAGCACACCGAGCGCATCCAGCTCGGCACCGCGGTGGCGATCGCCTTTGCGCGCAGCCCGCTGGTGACCGCGCACGCGGCGTGGGACCTGCAGGCTCTCTCGGGCGGGCGCTTCATCCTGGGGCTCGGCACCCAAGTGAAGGCGCACATCGAGCGGCGCTACGGGATGGCCTGGGGGCCGCCGGTGCCGCGCCTGCGCGACTACATCGGGGCGCTGCGGGCCATCTGGGCCGCGTGGCAGAGCGGCGAGAGGCTCGACTACCGCGGCCGCTACTACCGCCACACGCTGATGTCGCCCTTCTTCAACCCCGGCCCGATCGCCGACCCGCAGATCCCGATCTACATCGCCGGCGTCAACGCGGGCCTGGCGCGGCTGGCGGGCGAGCTGTGCGACGGCTTCCACGTCCACCCGTTCCACAGCGTGAAGTACCTCAACGAGCTGGTCCGGCCGCAGATCGCGGCGGGCGCGGCGAAGGCCGGGCGGTCGCCGCAGGACGTGACGCTCGCGAGCAGCGTGTTCATCATCACCGGCGCGGATGAGGCGGCGATCGAGGGCATGCGCCGATTCGTCCGCGAGCAGATCGCCTTCTACGCCTCGACGCCCACCTACCGGGCGGTGCTGGCCTGTCACGGCTGGGAGGAGGTCGGCGAGCAGCTCTCGCGCCTGGCCGCCGCGAGGCGCTGGGAGGAGATGAGCCAGCTCGTCAGCGACGAGATGCTGGCCCAGTTTGCCGTCGAGGCGCCGCTCGATCAGCTGGGGCAGGCGCTGAAGGAGCGCTACGCCGGCGTGCTCGACCGGGTGAGCGCGTATGTGCCGTACACGCCCGGCGCGCTCGACGACGTGTGGCGCAGCGTCGCCCAGGAGCTCGCCGGTCTCCCGGGCTAGGCTGGCAGAGGTTGCGCTGGCGGGACGAGGCTACGTCTCCGCGCGCGTCGCGGCTGGCGTGGTGAGGATGCTCAGCAGCAGCCCGGTGATCCCGGCCAGGAAGCTCACTCCGCCCCACATGTGGATCGACCAGCGCAGGCCCCCGGTCAGGTGTAGGTTCAGGAAGTACAGCAGGTAGAGCAGCACCGGCAGCGAGAAGGCGAAGATGTGCTGGGCGGTGGGGCGGGCCGAGCCCGGGCGCAGGAGCGCGAGCATGAGATCGGCCGCCACGCCGGCGCCCACAGCCGCCGGCAGGAGCTCGTAGCGGTCCTCCATCAGCGCGATCAGCGCGGTGGTGAGCGCGAGCGTGAGCGTCAGCGCCCCGGGCGGCAGCGCGATCCGCCGGATGGCGAACAGCACCGGCCCGACCAGCAGCGCGCTCTGGAGCAGCACCGATGTCGCCCCGAGCGCGTTGCTGACGTCGCCGTAGCGGCTCGAGCGCGCGATCAGGTGCACGAACGGGTGCGCGAACTGCGTCATGAAGGCCAGCAGCGCGATCGTGTACGCCAGCGAGATCGCCGCCGGCCCGGTGGCGAGCCACCGCTCGTGAAGCCGCGCCGCCGGCGCGCCTGTGGCCGGAGGCGATGCGGCAGCGCGACGGATCGCCGCGCGCAGCGGCCCGACGAGGATGAGCGCCATGCTGGTCGCCAGCGTCAGGTGGCTGGGGCTGATCAGCGCCTCGATGCTCTCCTCGATGCCGAAGAGCGTGTGCCAGGTGAGGTCGCCGACGCCGCCGAGCGCGAAGAGCGGCACGCCGAGCAGCGCGAGCTCGTGGCCGTCCGGCAGGGCGCGGTACCAGGGCCGGCCGCGCAGCACGCCGGCGAGCACCGCCCCCAGCGTCAGCAGCGCGACGGCGGCGTACCCTGAGTAGAAGACCGCGTGCCAGGGGGTGAAGAACGTGTCGTCCACCAGCCCGTGGTTGTGCGCCCAGCCGTCGAGGTACAGGCCGCCCAGAAACCAGGCGCTCAGCACGGCCATCGCCCAGTCGAAGGCCAGCCCTGTCGAGCGGGCCGCAGCCGCGCTTGGCGCGCTGGAACGGCCGGCCACCTGAGTGTGCTCAGCAAGCATCGGACATTCCCCTCGTTCTGACGAGTTTGCCTCTTCGCCCGCCATTCCCCGGGCGGAGCGGCGGGAGAAAGCTCGGAGCGTCCGCGGTGCGCCGCAGAGACCCGCGGGGGATGCGGCAGCGCCGCGCCGCTAGCTCGTGCCATTATACGCGATGTGTGCGCAGCGGCGCGCTCCGGGCGGGCAGCGTTGGCGGCCCTTCGCGCCACCCCTGCGGGATGTATGCCAGTTGCCCGGCTCGCCTCCCTATGCTAGAATGGCGCGCCGCCCCATGCTGAGCCGCAAAACCTAAGAACTGAGACGTAATTTGCTGAACGAGAGGGAAGACCAATGGGGGCTCTCGAGTGGTCAGCGCCGATCAGTGGCGCCCTTGCGCTGGTAGTCGCCTGGTTCACGGCCGTGGCGATCAACCGCAGCGATGCTGGCAACGAGCGAATGCAGCAGATCGCCCGTGCGATCCAGCAGGGAGCGATGGCGTTCCTCGGGCGTGAGTACCGCGTGCTGGTCATCTTTGTAGCCGTCGTTGCGCTGGTGATCGTGCTCGTGGGGCTGCTGACGCCGGCCTTACACCCGCTCACCGCTGTGGCGTTTCTGCTCGGCGCGCTGGCCTCGGTGCTGGCAGGCTTCTTCGGGATGCGCGTCGCGACGCGGGCGAATGTGCGAACCGCGCAGGCGGCCCGGCAGGGCATGCCAGCTGCGCTGCGGGTCGCCTTCTCGGGCGGCTCGGTGATGGGGCTCTCGGTGGTCGGCCTGGGGCTGCTGGGAGTTGGCGCCCTGTACCTGATCCTCGGCTCCGAGGGCGTGCGGCTGGGCATCATCAACGGCTTCGCGCTCGGCGCCTCGTCGATCGCGCTGTTCGCCCGTGTGGGCGGCGGGATCTACACCAAGGCGGCCGACGTGGGCGCCGATCTGGTGGGCAAGGTCGAGGCCGGCATCCCCGAGGACGACCCGCGCAACCCGGCGGTGATCGCCGATAACGTCGGCGATAATGTCGGCGACGTGGCCGGCATGGGCGCAGACCTTTTCGAGAGCTATGTCGGCTCGATCATCGCGGCGGCGGCACTGGCCGTGCTACTGCCGGAGGCGCAGGTGTCGGCCGCGCTCGCCGTGCTGCCGCTGCTGATCGCGGCGGCCGGCATCGTGGCGTCGATCCTCGGCACGCTCGTCGTGCGGCAGCTCGGCGGCAGCAACCCGGCCCAGGCGCTGCGCATGGGCACCTTCGTCACCGGCGGGCTGACGCTGCTGTTCGTGGCGGCGATCTCGCTGCTCGGCTACGGCAGCTGGGTCTACTTCGCGGCCACGGTCGCCGGGCTGCTGGCCGGCATTCTGATCGGCCTGATCACCGAGTACTACACCTCGGGCGCCTTCGGGCCGGTGAAGCTGATCGCGCAGCAGTCGGTCACCGGCCCGGCGACGAATATCATCTCGGGGCTAGCGGTAGGCATGCGCTCGACGGCGTTCCCGATCCTCGTGATCGGCGCCGCGACGCTCGCGGCCTACTACATCGGGGAGACGACCAGCGGCGAGGGGCTGTTCTGTATCGCGCTCGCCGCGGTGGGGATGCTCAGCATCACCGGCATGACGGTCGCCGTGGACGCCTACGGCCCGATCGCGGACAACGCGGGCGGCATCGCCGAGATGTCGCACCTCGAGCCGGCGGTGCGCCAGGTGACCGACACGCTCGACTCGGTGGGCAACACGACCGCCGCGATCGGCAAGGGCTTCGCGATCGGATCGGCCGCGCTCACGGCGCTCGGGCTGTTCGCGGCCTACGCGGCCGCGGTGCAGCTGGCGGACATCAGCCTTACCGACCCGCGCCTGATCGTCGGTATGTTCGTCGGTGGCATGCTGCCCTTCCTGTTCTCGGCCATGACGATGGAGGCGGTGGGCCGCGCCGCGAACCATATGATCGAGGAGGTCCGCCGGCAGTTCCGAACGATCCCGGGCCTGATGGAGGGCAAGAGCGAGCCGGACTACGCGCGCTGCGTCAGCATCTCGACCGCGGCGGCGCTGCGCGAGATGATCGTCCCGGGGGTCATGGCGGTGGTCGCGCCGCTGCTGGTGGGCTTCGTGCTCGGCAAGGTCGGGCTGGGCGGGCTGCTGGCCGGCGCGCTGGTCACCGGGGTGCTGACGGCGGTGTTCATGGCCAACGCCGGCGGCGCGTGGGACAACGCCAAGAAGTACATCGAGGCCGGCAATCTCGGCGGCAAGGGCTCCGATGTGCACAAGGCGACGGTGGTGGGCGATACGGTGGGCGATCCGTTCAAGGACACCTCGGGGCCGTCGCTCAACATCCTGATCAAGCTGATGAGCATCGTCGCGCTGGTGTTCGCGCCGCTGTTTCAGTAATTGACAGGCGTTGGCGGTTGTGCCGCCCGTCCTCCTTGCAGGGAGGTGTGGAGGGCCGCAGGCCCTCCGCGGACCGTTTTGCTCCGCCGCTCTGCGGCGACGAAGTCGCCGCAGAGCGGCGGAACGGGGAATCCTGGGGAGGCGAAGCCTCCCCAAACCCCTCCAGGCGGTGCGAGGGCGGGCCCGCCGCGTAGGCCCTGTGCCGCTCTCGGACGGCGCGGGCGAGGGAAGCTGGGGGCGCAGCCCCTCTGAATCTCCTATCGGAGGTGCAGCAGCGCATGCTGCCAATCGATCAATGACGATCACAGAAGGAGCACGTCAATGCAGGAGCTGTCCTCAATCGAACAGACTGCGGTGTGGGTGGTGCTGGCAGTCGCCATCTTCGGCATCGCCTACGCCTTCATACTACGCGCGCAGATCTTGGCGCAGGATAAAGGCACCGCCCGCATGCAGGAGGTCTGGGGCTTCATCAAGTCGGGCGCCAACGCCTACCTCAGCCAGCAGTTCCGCACGATCGCGGTGCTGATCGCGGTGCTGACCTTCGTGCTGGCGGCCAGCGTGTTCATCATCCCGCCGACGCGCGAGGCGGTTGAGCACTTCGGCAGCCCCGAGGCGGCGACGCTCTGGGTGGCGATCGGCCGCGCGATCGCGTTCCTGATGGGCTCGCTGTTCTCCTACACCGTCGGCTTCGTCGGCATGAACGTCGCCGTGGAGGGGAACGTGCGGGTGGCGGCCGCGTCGCGCAAGGGGTACGACCCGGCGCTGCAGGTCGCCTACAAGTCCGGCTCGGTGACCGGCATGCTCACCGTGGGCCTCGGCCTGCTCGGCGGCACGCTGATCTTTATGGTGTTCGGCATCGCGGCGCCCGATGCGCTGCTGGGCTTCGGCTTCGGCGGCAGCCTGATCGCGCTATTCATGCGCGTGGGCGGCGGGATCTACACCAAGGCGGCCGACGTGGGCGCCGATCTGGTGGGCAAGGTCGAGGCCGGCATCCCCGAGGACGACCCGCGCAACGCGGCGGTGATCGCCGACCTGGTGGGCGACAACGTCGGCGACTGCGCCGGGATGGCGGCCGACGTGTTCGAGAGCTTCGAGGTGACGCTGGTCTCGGCGCTGATCCTCGGCCTGGTGCTGGGCGACGCGGTGGCCGGCACGATGGGCGATGGCCAGTACGACCTGCGCTTCATCATCTTCCCGCTGGTGCTGCGGGCGATCGGCGTGATCGCCTCGGTGATCGGCAACACGGTGGTGCGCACCGACGAGCGTCGCCGCAACGCGATGGCCGCCATGAACCGCGGCTTCTACGTGGCGGCGGTCATCAGCGTGATCGGCTTCGCGGCCTTCACGTGGTTCTACATGACGGACCCGGCCACCGGCGCGATTGACTGGCGGCCGTTCCTCGCCACCATCGCGGGCATCATCCTGGCGATCGCCCTCGACAAGCTCACCGAGTACTTCACCTCGACCCACTTCAGCCCGGTGAAGGAGACCAGCCGCGCCTCGCAGACCGGCTCGGCAACGAACATCCTCTCGGGCCTGGCGCTCGGCATGGAGTCGAGCGTGTGGGCGATCATCGTCATCTCGCTCTCGATCCTCGCCTCGGTGGTGATCTTCGCCGGGTTCGCCGCCGACGCGTTCGTGACCTTCACCGCCGTGCTGTACGGCGTCTCGCTCACCGGCATCGGCATGCTCACGCTGACCGGCAACACGATCTCGATGGACTCGTTCGGGCCGATCTCGGACAACGCCAACGGCATCGGCGAGATGGCCGGGCTGGACAAGAACGCCCGCAACGTGATGGACGACCTGGACGCGGTCGGCAACACGACCAAGGCGGTCACCAAGGGCATCGCGATCGGGTCGGCGGTGATCGCCGCGGTGGCGCTGTACGGCTCGTACCTGGCGGACGTGAGCCGGATGCAGGCGCAGGTCGGCGTGCCGCCGGCCGAGCAGCTCTCGGCGGTCGGCATCCGCGTGTCGCTGCCGGAGGTGTTCATCGGCCTGCTGATCGGCGGCGCGGTGCCGTTCCTGTTCTCGTCGCTCACGATCCGCGCGGTGCAGCGCGCCGCCTCGCAGATCGTGAACGAGGTGCGGCGCCAGTTCAAGATCCCGGGCATCATGGAGGGCACGGTGACGCCCGACTACGCCCGGGCGGTGAGCATCTCGACGCTCGCCGCGCAGAAGGAGCTGGTGAGCCTGGGGATCATCGCGGTGGTGGTGCCCATCCTGGTCGGCTTCCTGCTCGGGGTTGAGGCGCTGGGCGGCTTCCTGGCCGGCATCATCCTCTCCGGGCAGCTGATGGCGGTGTTCCAGGCCAACGCCGGCGGCGCGTGGGACAACGCCAAGAAGTACATCGAGGAGGGCAATTTCGGCGGCAAGCACTCGGAGCCGCACAAGGCCGCGGTGGTCGGCGACACGGTGGGCGACCCGCTGAAGGACACGGCCGGCCCGGCGCTGAACCCGATGATCAAGGTGATCAACCTGGTGGCGCTGATCATCGCGCCGATCGTCGTCACGGTGCAGCCGGGCAGCCTGGGCGTGATCGTGGCGATGGTGATCTGCTTCGCGGCGCTGGTGTGGGCGATCTGGCAGAGCAAGCGCGAGGCGGAGAGCCTGGCGGCCGAGACGAGCGCGCCGCAGCCAGCCAAGGGCGCGTAGGAGTCGCACGTAACAATGGAGCGGGGTCGGCCGAAGTGAGATTCGGCCGACCCCGTTTCGCTGTACGCGTTCCTTCTAGTAGCGGTTCGTCGCGCGGCGCTGCTTCTGGAAGCAGTCGTCGCAGTAGACCGGCTTGTTGCCGCGCGGGAGAAACGGCACCTGCGCCTCTCTGCCGCAGGCGGCGCAGGTGACGGTGTGCATCTCGCGCTCGCCAAAGGAGCGGCTGGGCGTGCGTGGCGCGCTGCTGTAGCCGCGGTCGCTGCCGTAGCCGCTGTTGTAGCCGCCGCTGTAGCCGCTGCCGCTGCCGCTGCGGCCGGCGGCCTGCTTGCGCGCCGCGCGGCACGTCGGGCAGCGCGACGGCTCGTTGATGAACCCCTTCTGAGCGTAGAACTCCTGCTCGCCAGCGGTGAACACGAACTCCGTGCCACATTCGCGGCACGTCAGCGTCTTGTCAGCGTAGCTCATCGCACGCCTGCTCCTTTGGATTCCCTGAATCCGAGTGACGACCGGAAAATTGAACACGGTTTGGGCGGACGATGGGCTGACTGGCGTTGCTGCGGCGGGCATGCCAAGTAGGAGCACCACGCGGGAGCCAAACCTTCATTCAAGTCTATCATGCGCTTCTTCGCTTTGCAAGAGGGAATCTGTAGTTAACGGTGTGGTTCTGCTGCTATATGAACAAGAGCCGCGCAAGGCGGGATTTCGTGCCTTTACGTGCATCTCAGCAACCTCAAGGCTTGTGAAACGGCGCACAGAGTGGCCGCGAGCCAGGCGAAGCATCCTCTGTCGCACCTCTCGGCGGAGAATCTGTCTGGGAGGCACGCCAGAGCGGTTCGCCCCGGAGGCGTGAAAGGCCGCAGGTCCACCAGGCGGGCTTTCAGCAAGGAGGTGAGGAGAGCCGCTGACGCGTCAGAGCGGCTTTCCGTGGGAAGTGTGAAGGGCTGCAGACGCCGCCAAGGCCGCTTTCCACCGGGAAATGTGGCGGGCCAGGCGAGCTTTCAGCAGGGAGGTGTGGAGGGCCGCAGGCCCTCCACGGACTTTTTTGCAGCTCTGCGGCGACGCAGTCGCTGCAGAGCTGCTGAAAGAGCAGGCTCCACCTCCCTAAATCTCACCGGCGGATACGAGGCGGAGTCACTTGTAATTTCTGTCACGTAATAGACCAGTACCCATGCTATAATGAGTCGAAAGGGTTTCATCATCTCTATAACACATAAAGGTCTCAACTTGTGCTGCGTTTTCGTCCCACTCTTTTCACCCGCCCTCGCCGCGCGGCGGCCGTGTGCTGGGTGGCAGCGTGCTGCCTGCTCCTGCTGGCCAGCTGCACCTCAGCGTCCACGACGCGGCTGACGATCACTGGTTCGACCTCCATGTCCCCCTTTGTCGAGCTCCTGGCCGAGCACTACCAGGCCGAGCACCCGGGCGTGGCGATCGACGTCCAGGGCCTCGGCTCCAGCGCCGGGATCCGCGCCGCGCTCGACGGCGTGTCGGAGCTGGGCATGTCCTCGCGCCCGCTCACCGCCGAAGAGGCCGACCAGCTCACTCAGATGGTCATGGCGCGCGACGCGCTGGCGATCATCGTCCACCCGACGAACCCAGTGACGGGCCTCACCACCGAGCAGGTGCGCGCGCTGTTCGCCGGCTCGATCACCTCGTGGGCCGAGCTCGGCGGCCCCGCCCGGCCGGTCGTCCTCGTGAGCCGCGAGGCCGGCTCCGGCACCCACAGCGCGTTCGAGGAGCTGGTCATGCAGGGCACGCAGATCACGAGCAGCGCCCTGCGCCAGGGCTCCAACGGCGCGATTCGCCAGATCGTCGCCGATAACCCGGATGCGATCGGGTACATCTCGCTCGGCGTCGTGGACGATACCGTCCGCCCGGTGGCGATCGACGGCGTCACCCCAACAATCGCGGAGGTCCAGAGCGGCTCGTACCGCATCATGCGGCCGTTTCTGATCGTGTGGCACCGGGATCACGAGCTGAGCCCGCCCGCGACGGCGTTCCTCGAGTATATCCACAGCCCGGCCGGCCAGGCGGAGCTCATTCGCAGCGGGCTTGTCCCGGGGGAGGCGGCGCCGTGAGAGAGCGTGTCATCCGCTGGGTTCTGCTGCTGATGGCGCTCGGCGTGCTGGTCACGCTCGGGCTGATCGCATTCTTCATCTTCCAGTCCGGCGCCGGGCTGATCGTGCGCGTCGGCCTGGGCGACTTCCTGGGCGGCACGGTCTGGGCGCCCACGGCTGACCCGCCGCAGTTCGGCATTCTGCCGATGATCATCGGCTCGATCTGGCTGACCGCCGGCGCGCTGGTGATCGGCGTCCCGCTCGGCATCGCCGTCGCGGTGTTTCAGGTGGAGCTCGCGCCGGCATGGCTCTCCGCCATCCTCCGGCCGACCATCCAGCTGCTCGCCGGCATCCCGTCGGTGATCTACGGGTTCATCGGCCTGACGCTGCTCGCCCCGCTGGTGCGGTCGACGCTCGGCGGGCCGGGGCTGAGCATCCTCACCGGCGCGATCGTGCTCGGCGTGATGATCCTGCCGAGCGTGATCGCGGTCTCCGAGGATGCGCTGCGCGCGGTGCCGGCCTCGATACGCGACGGCGCCTACGCCCTCGGCGCCACCCACTGGCAGATGATCAGCGGCGTCCTCCTGCCGACGGCGCGCTCGGGGATCGTCGCTGGGGTGATCCTGGGGATGGGCCGCGCGCTCGGCGAGACGATGGCGGTGATCATGATGGTCGGCAACGCCCTGACCCTGCCGCTCTCGCCGCTGGAGTCGGCCACCACGCTCACCAGCAACATCGCGCTCGAGCTGGCCTACGCCAGTGGCGCGCACCGCGAGGCTCTCTTCGCGACCGGCGTCGTTCTCTTCTGCATGATTATGCTGCTGAACGCTGTGGCGACCATGCTCGTGCGCCAGCGCGCCTTCAGCCGCCGCACTACGTCGTGAGGGAGTGATGGCCTACAGTCAGCAGACGGCGCGCGGCGACTACGCCGTCCAGCGCGTGGCGTTCGGGTGTATCTGGGTGGCGGCCATCGTCACCATTGCTGTGCTGGTGCTGATCATCGGCGTCATCCTCGGGCGCGGGCTCCCGAGCGTGAGCTGGGAGTTCCTCGTCGGCTCGCCGCAGGACATGGGCCGCGCGGGCGGGATCTTCTCGACGATCGTCGGCACGGTTGTGGTCGGGGTGCTCGCGCTCCTGATCGCGGCGCCGCTGGGGGTCGGGACGGCGATCTACCTGACGGAGTACACCGTCGAGAGCAGGCTGACGCGCGCCGTGCGCTTCGGCACCGAGTCGCTGGCCGGCGTGCCGTCGATCATCTTCGGGCTGTTCGGGTTTATCTTCTTTGTGACCTACCTCGGGCTGGGGTGGTCGGTGCTGGCGGGCAGCCTGACGCTGGCGCTGATGGTGCTGCCGACGATCATCCGCGTCGCTGAGGAGTCGATCCGGACTGTGCCGCGCGGCTACCGCGATGTGAGCTACAGCTTGGGCGCGACGCGCTGGCAGATGGTGACGACGGCGGTGCTGCCGAGCGCGCTGCCGGGCATCGTGACCGGCATCATCCTGGCGTTCGGCCGCGCGGTGAGCGAGACCGCCGTGGTGATCTTCACCGCGGGCACGGCGCTCAACCTGCCGACGTCGCTGCTGGCGCCGACCCGCACGATGGCCGTGCACTTCTACATCCTCGCCGTGGAGGGCATCTCGCTGCCGAACGCCTACGCGACGGGCGCCGTGCTGATCCTGACCATCCTGCTGATCAACGTCGGCGCGAACGCTCTGCTGCACCGGCTGACGCGCCAGCGGACGCGCCGCTGAGGAGCCGCTGTGACGAACAAGATCGAGTTCAAGAACTACTCGCTCTTCTACAGCGACGCGCAGGTGCTCGACGATGTGTCGCTGGCCGTGCCCGCCAACCAGGTTCTGGTGGTCTTCGGGCCGGCCGGAGGGGGCAAGAGCGGGCTGCTGCGCTCCATCAACCGCATGGCCGAGCTGGAGCCGAACGAGCGCCACACCGGCGACGTGTGCATCGACGGCCGGAGCGTCTTCGACCCGCAGGTGGATGTGGCGGCGCTGCGGCGCCGCGCGCCGATGGTCTTCACGCAGCCGATCCCGCTGCCGATGTCGATCTACGAGAACGTCGTGTACGGCCTGCGCCTGAACGGGGTGCGCGACCGGCGCGTCCTCGATGAGACGGTCGAGCGGGCGCTGCGCGACGCGACGCTGTGGGACGAGGTCAAGGACCGGCTCGACTCGTCGGCGCTGGCGCTCTCGGGCGGGCAGCAGCAGCGCCTGGGCATCGCCCGCGCGCTGGCGCTGGACCCGGAGGTGCTGCTGCTGGACACGCCGACGGCCGCGCTGGACCCGATCACGACGGCGCGCATCGAGGAGCTGGTGGTGACGCTGCGCGAGCGCTACACGATCGTCGTCGTGCCACACAGCATCCAGCAGGCCATGCGCATCGCGGACGTCGCGGCGTTTATGCTGCAGGGCAAGCTGATCGAGTTCGGCCCCTCCAACCAGATCTTCCTCTCCCCGCGCGACGATCGTACGGAGCGCTATATCACCGGCCGGTTCGGGTAACGTTCCGCCGCAGAGCAGCTGGAAAAAGCTCGTGGAGGGCGAGCGGCCCTCCACACTTCCGCGCGGCAGATGCCGCAGCACCGCACTACGTAGCCCGTGTCACGTGGCGGCGTCGAGCCACGCGCAGAGCTCGGCTGCCAGATGGTCTGTCTCTCCGGGGAGCAGCGGGATGGCCCCGACGCCGCTTGGGTAGCGCTCAGGGGCGCCGCGGCCAGGGTAGAGCAGCGCGGCGCCAAGCGTCCTGCGCTCCCCCGCAGCCCCAATCGCCCCCAGGTAGGCGTACGCCTCGGCGAGGGCGTCCTGCGGCACCCCTCCGTCCGCCTCCAGCCGATACTTGGCATCCAGCACGAACACCCGCAGCGGCGTCCCCGGACGCTCGACCTCAATCGCCAGGTCGGGGACGCGCGTGTGCCGATCCAGCGACCCAAGGGGCGACCGGGGGCCGCTGGCCGAGCGCTCTCTGGCCAGTGGCCGGTAGCGCGGCTGGTAGCGCAGCGTCAGAGTCGTGTCGCCGCGCGCCACGCGCAGCAGCGGCAGGTCCTCGGCGAGGGCGACCGTGAGATCGAGGTCGTCCGCCGGGGAGTCGGCGGGCGAGCTGCTGGTGACGAGGCGCTGCTCCTGCAGGCTGCCGAGCGCGAGCATGGCGCTCGCGACGGTGAGGGCGCACCAGGCCTCGTAGAGGTGCGGCAGGTCGGCCACCGGGATATCGAACAGCGGGCTCGTGAGGGTGATGAACGGCGCGCGGTGGAGCGCGAGCCAGGTGCGGTAGACCTCGCGGTAGGCCGGGTCGCGCTGGAGGAGCGGCGTGGGGCCGCGGAAGGCGCCGAGCTCCTCGACCTCAGCGAGCAGCGGGGCGGCGCGCAGCTCGCGCAGCCGGCGGATGGCGGCGTCGCACCCCTCGGCGATGCGCCGCGCGCGCTCGAGGCGGGCCTGCGCGTACTCGCTGCGCTCGAGGCGGGCGGCGAGGCTCGCGGCTGCCCCGCCGATGCGCCGCGCGCGGCCGATGAGCACGGTGAGCAGGCGCTTGAGCAGCCGGTGCTCGTAGAAGTCCGCGGTCGGCACGCCGCGGGCGGCGGGCAGGCTGGTGGGGAGCAGCCCGCCCGCCGCGCTGATGGCGCGCTGGAGCTCGGGCGCAGCGCCCGCCGGCGCAGGCTGGAGGTCCCCGCGCGCGGCGTGGGCGAGCGCCGCGGCATCGGGGGCGGCCGGGCCGCCGAGCGGCTCGTCGCCGACGACGCGCCGGAGCTGCTCGCGCGGCCGGGCGTAGATGCGCCGCACCGCGCGCTCGAACGAGTCAAGCCGCTCGGCGAAGAGCGCGTAGTACTCCTCGGCGGGGCTCGGGCGGCGGGCCGCGTCTGTGGCCGGCGCCGCGCTCTCGGAGGCCGGGCTGGCGAGCGTGAAGGCGAGCCCGGCGGCCAGCCGCTCGACGTCGTCCAGCAGCAGGGCGTAGCGCTCCTGGTCGATCTTGCGCGGGACGGCGCGCAGCCGCCAGGCCAGCTGCAGGCCTGCCCCGCCGTCCTGGACCTCCAGCCGCACTTCGTGGAGGCCAACTGCCGCGCCGGGGTTCCAGCTCCAGCGCCACGCGCCGTCGGCGGGGCGCAGGAATGGCTCGAGCCGCCGGCCGTCGACCGACAGGGCATACCGGACGCCGGGCTGCGCCGGGCAGACGAACTCGACCGGCTGGTGCTCGGGGACTGCCGGCAGCTCGCTGCTGGAGTCGAACGTGAGTGCGATCTGCATGGGTGCAGTATAGCACGGCATCAGTGTGCCGCGATGGCTGTGGGCGGGCGCGCCACGCCGTACATCGGCCCGCTGGACGGGCGGAGCGGGGTTTCGGGAGGGCGGGCCGGACGGCACGGCATCCATTTCGCGAAGCTGGCGATCGGCATCGCTGATCGCGCACCGGCAGTATAGCGCGAGGCGGCTCCGGCTGCATAAGAAAGACGCCGTGTCACACATCAAGGTGACACGGCGCCTGGAGGGGAAGGCTATCGCTCCGAGCTAGCGGAGGGTGAAGGGCAGGTAGACCGACCACCCGCTCTGGAGCACCGTCCAGGTAACGCTGGCTGGGGTGAGATCCGTGTTCCCGGCGGCATCCTTCGCGCGGACCCGGAATGTGTGAGCGCCGGGCGCGAGGTTGGTATAGCTGACCGGGCTGGTGCAGGCGGCGAAGGCTGCTCCGTCGAGGCTGCACTCGAACGTCAGCTGATTGGCCGGCGTGGTATCGTCCGTCCCCGTGAATGCGAAGCTCGCGCTGGTGCTCGTGGTCTCCGCCGGCGGCTGCGTGGTGATGGTGGTCTCCGGCGCGGTTGTGTCGACGTCCTCGATTCGGATCTCCGTGTCCACAGCGCTGGTCGAGGAGTTGTTGGCCTCGTTGCTCTCGGCGATCGTGTTGGACGGGTCGACCACGGCGGCGCCCACGGGCACGCTGACTGTGCCAGTGGTGCTACGCTGGACAGTGACGGCCAAGGTGGCGTCGCCGCCGGCCTGGATCGAGCCGCCGCTGAAGGTGACCACGCCACCCGTGTGCGAGCCGGTGAAGCCGTTCCCGCTCGTCGTGTTCACGAAGGTGAGGCCGGCCGGGAGGGTGAACCTGACGGTGACACCGGACGCGTTAGCATTCCCGATGTTTCTGACCGTCAGCTGATAGGTGTACGGCTTGTTGACCGTCGCGGCGGCGGGGGCAGAGACGCTGACGGTGAGATCAGGCTGCTGTACGACCGCCGGACCCTCCGGCGCCAGAGCAACGCCGCGGATGGCGATGTTGGGGCGGGCCGGGATGATCACCTCAGGGTTGGTGCTGCTGAAGGCATTGCCATAGCCACCGGTGTCGACGAGGCGCACGAGCTCGCCGTTCGTCTCGTCGGAGATCACATTCTCATCCTCATCCGGGTCATACTCGACAGCGAGCACCTGGTGGCGCGTGGCGAAGATCGTCACCGTGTTGCCGTTCACCGCGGCGGTGATGCGGCGATAGACCTGGTCGCCAACCGTAGGCTGATTTTTGTCGACGTCTTGTCTCGGGTGGATGACGTCCATCACTGCCCACTCGCCGCCTACCAGCGAGTACTTCCACAGGCCGTTGTACTCGTTGGCGGTGTACAGGGTGTCCAGGCCGGGCACAGCGGGGTTCAGGTCGAGCATAACGAAGTCGCGGACGGTCGGGCTCGTCGGGTTGGTGCCGTGGCCGGGGATGAGCGTCAGCGGCTGCCCCGGCGTCGTCGGCAATCCGGTGCCGACGGTCAGGACGCCGCGGCCCGTCCGGGCAATCTGCTGGCTCGAGGCGTAGAGCTGCCCGCCGAAGATGTTGATCGAGCGCAGGTTCGACACCGTTCTGACCGCCGGGTCCGCGCTCCTCGCCTCCGTAAGGGTCGTCCCAGTCGAAGAGCCGAGCGTCGTGAAGTACACGCCGCCGAGGCCAGGCGGGTCGCTGGCCGAGCCGTCGCCGCTGACTGCCCAGAACCGGGTGCCGTCGTCGCTGGCGACCTCGCGCGGGTTGTCGTAGGAGGCGTAGTCGCTCAGCGAGGTGCTGGTGTCGATGTTGCCCTGGGCGTCCACGCGGCCGATGACGCGGTTCACGACGGCGGCGCTCTGGCTGGCGAGGCTCGTCGGGCCGCCCATCTGGGCGTTGTAGCCGGCGAAGACGAGGTAGCGGCCGTCGGCCGAGCGGTTGAGCCCGCCCTCCGAGCCGGCGATGCCGCTCGCGATCAGGGGCTTGTTGTTGCCGCTCGGCGCCGTCGGCATAGCGATGGTCTGCACGAGCTGGCCGTTGGGCGTGTACTCGTCGAGGAACACCGGGTTGCCGGTGTTGACGAGCGGGCTTGTGCCGTTGCCGACCCGGTAGATGACGATGTTACCGGGCGTGAAGGCGGCGGCGTGCGCCGGACGCGCTGGCGCTATGAAGGCGCTCAGGAGCGCGAGCCCGATGGTCGTGATGAGCGTCCAGCTGATACATGTGCGGAGACGTGCGGCGTATTGCGGCATCCGGAACCTCCCTAGCTGAGTGACTGACCCGCGAATGTTGCGGCGCGTGAAGGCGTACAGCGCCGTGAGCACCGATCCGGCCGGCACTCACGGCGTCAAACTCTCTCGGTTGTTGAAATGCTGTAGCTACTATGCAGGGCGGAACTCTGGGCTGATAGGCTGAGGGTAGTGTAGCGACGGGAGCTAACTTTTCGATGAAGCCGGGTCAGCTGATATTTGAAGAGATCGTAATCTCGCGCCGGGGAGCAGGGCGTGGGGGGCGGCGCCGCGGGCGCGGGCGAGAGCGCGGGCGCGCCGCAGCGGGCAGGCGCGGTTGGAGGAGCGGCGCCTGCCGCTGGCCTGCTGAGACTAGGGGATTGCAGCAAAAAGGGGCTAGGAGCGAAGCCTCCCAACCCCAGCGCAGGTAAGGTTCTTTTCATTACAGGGCTTACGCGGTGGTCCGTCCTGCACCCAAGCGTGGTGCGCAGGCGCTCGGTCTTGCGACCCAGGCGTGTTCATGCAGGCGCTGTGCCCTGCACCCGGGCGTGTTCATGCAGGCGCTCCGCCCTGCACCCGGGCAGGAGGGCCGACGCCGGCCCTCCTGCACCACCCGCGCCAGGGCCTGCGGCCCTGGACCCGCAAGGG
>ERZ777003.3067-NODE-3067-length-17174-cov-6.859279_pt1 | contig 17174 bp, 13 predicted proteins | sample MGYA00374956_ERZ777003 | MGnify/ENA primary metagenome ERZ777003 (study PRJEB29302, sample SAMN06268252) | bioreactor metagenome | isolation source: Joint BioEnergy Institute, California, USA | place: USA:Joint BioEnergy Institute, California, USA | collected... | reverse complement strand
CGCCGCGCAGGATACAAACCACCCGCGCCCACACGCCAACGCCAACCCCACCGGCATCCAGAAGACCGATGCAGCTGTCAGAGAACAAACCAGGATCCGAAATGGGCATCGCCCCATGCGAGGCAACACCGCATCAGAGAACCTGGAACCGTTGCCGACCGATCCATCGGTCGGCCGCGGGAGGCTTTACTTAGTAAGCCCAAGGCCCACCGTCAAGCCGCCTCGCCGCCGAACCCGATGTGCTCGGGCCGTCAACGGGGGCGGGAGATAGTCTCCTCACCGATCCGTGTAAACCCCCCTCCTGAACCCTTACGCATTCGACCCGAATGCGCCTGGAGTTCCAAGCACATTGTAACACCATCGTTCAACCTGTTGACCGGAAAGCTCAGGACCGATGACCTTGCGCGCCAGGGGGAACCAGGGGGAGTTCCGATGCCATTGCCGACCGTGCGGGCCACGGCGCTGCGAGCCGCGCTGCTGCTCGCCGCCTCGCTTCCGCTCGACCACGCACCGGCCTGGGCCGGCGCAACAGACCTGCGGGCGACACCCGCCGCAACGCCTGCTTCGCCCACTGCCGCCGAAGTGCCGGCGGACACTGCTGCCACCGTCACCACGACCGATCAGGTGCTCGTCCTGCGCCGCGGCGACACCCTGACAGGCCGGCTAGCGAAGGCCGGCATCACCGGGGGTGACGCCCATGCCGCCGCCGAGGCGCTGGCGACGCGATTCCGTACGAGCCAACTCCGGCCGGGCCAGCGAATCACCCTCCGCCGTGACCCCGCCGCGCCGGGCAGCCTGCTCGGGCTGAGCCTTGAGGTCGCGCCCGGGCATACCGTGCTGGTCAGCCGCGGCGCCGGCGGCGGCTTCTCGGCCGAGGAGGTGCGGGCGCCGGCCCGGCGCCACCTGGCTCGCGTCGAAGGCAGGGTTGAGGGCCACGGCCTGTTCGAATCGCTCCGCGACGCCGGGCTGCCGCCGCGCCTTGCGCTCCAGCTCACCCGGACCCTCGCGCCTGTGCTCGATCTGCAGCGCGACCTTCAGCCGGGCGACCGCTTCGCCGTGGCCTTCGAGCGGATGCGGGACCCGGAGGGCGCGCTCCTCGGCCATGGCGAGTTGCTGCAGGCGGAGCTCGTCCTCGCCGGGCGCCGCATCGCGATGTGGCGCTTCGCCGCGGGGGAGGGCCGCACGGCGGACTGGTACGACGAGGCCGGTCGGCCGGTCCGCCCCGCCTTCCTCCGCACCCCGCTCGACGGGGCCCGGGTGACCTCCGGCTTTGGTCCGCGGCGCCATCCGGTGCTGGGCTATACCCGCATGCATCCCGCCCTCGACTTCGGCGCGCCGACCGGCACCCCCGTCTTCGCCGCGGCCGATGGCGTCGTGATCTCCGCGCGGTCCGAGCGGGGATACGGCCGCATTGTCCGGCTGCGCCACCCGAACGGGGTGGAGACCCGCTACGCCCACCTCTCGCGCTTCGCGCGCGGGCTGCGCCCCGGCCAGAAGGTGCGCCAGGGGCAGGCGATCGGCGCGGTCGGCGCGACCGGGCTCGCGACCGGGCCGCACCTGCACTACGAGATCCTGGTCGAGGGAGAGGCTGTGGATCCGGCGCGCGCGCGGCTCGACGTGCAGCGCGAACCCCTGCGCGGCCGGGAGCTGGCCGCATTTCAGGCCGCCCGGCGCGCCCTTCAGCGCCAGATCGCCGCCCTCGGCGGGCGGGACGAGGTCGCGCTGGCGCCGTGAGCACGCCTAGCTCCCTCCCCTCTCCCGCGCCGGGCGGGAGAGGGGGGCGCCTGACCGCGGTGCCAGCCAGGGCGTCGCCGGGGCGCGCCTGCATCAGGCCGCCTCGGCCAGAGTGGCGGCGCCGGCGGGGTGGACCTCCAGCCCGTCGGGGCCGGCGCTGACCCGCACCAGGTCGCCGTCCTTCACCTTGCCCTCCAGCAGAAGCTGGGCGAGGCGGTCCTGCAGGCTGCGCTGGATGACGCGCCTGAGCGGCCGCGCGCCATAGACCGGGTCGTAGCCCGCCTCGGCCAGCCACGCCCGCGCCTTGTCGTCCACCTCGATGCGGATCTTGCGGTCGTCGAGCAGCCGGCGCAGCCGGTCGAGCTGGATGTCCACGATCGCGCCCATGTCCTCGCGGCCGAGCCGGCGGAACAGCACGATCTCGTCCAGGCGGTTCAGGAACTCCGGCCGGAAGCGCTCGCGCACCGCCCGCATCACTGCCGGGCGCGCCGCGTCGATGTCGGCGTGCTCGGGCAGTTCCGCGATCGCCTGGCTGCCGAGGTTCGAGGTCAGCACGATGATCGTGTTGCGGAAGTCCACCGTGCGCCCCTGCCCGTCCGTCAGCCGGCCATCGTCGAGGACCTGGAGCAGGATGTTGAACACATCCTCATGCGCCTTCTCGACCTCGTCGAACAGCACGACCTGGTAGGGCCGCCGGCGCACGGCTTCGGTCAGCGCGCCGCCCTCCTCGTAGCCGACATAGCCAGGGGGCGCGCCGATCAGCCGCGCGACCGCGTGCTTCTCCATGTACTCCGACATGTCGATGCGGGTCATCGCCCGCTCGTCGTCGAACAGGAAGGCGGCGAGCGCCTTGACCAGTTCGGTCTTGCCGACGCCGGTCGGGCCGAGGAACAGGAAGCTGCCGATCGGCCGGTTCGGGTCCTGGAGCCCGGCGCGGGCGCGGCGGACCGCCTTGGAGACCGCCTCCAGCGCCTCCTCCTGGCCGACGACGCGCTTGCGCAGCTCGTCCTCCATGCGGATGAGCTTGGCCCGTTCGCCCTCGAGCATCTTCTCGACGGGGATGCCGGTCCAGCGGCTGACGACCGCGGCAATGCCCTCCTCGGTCACCGCCTCATTGACCAGCCTCGCGTCGCTGTCGCCGGTCTGTGCGAGCTTCTTCTCAAGCTGCGGAATGACGCCGTAGAGCAGCTCGGAGGCGCGCGTGAGGTCGCCGCGGCGCTGCGCCAGCTCGACCTCGGTGCGGGCCTTGTCCAGCTCCTCCTTGGTCTTCTGCGCCTCGACAACCTTGGCCTTCTCCGCCTCCCAGCGCTGCGTCATCTCGCGCGAGCGCTCCTCGAGGTCGGCGAGCTCCTTCTCGAGCTTCGCCAGCCGGTCGCGGGAGGCGGGATCGTCCTCCTTCTTCAGCGCCTCGCGCTCGATCTTGAGGCGCATCAGGTCGCGGTCGATCGCGTCCAGCTCCTCCGGCTTGCTGTCCACCTGCATGCGCAGGCGCGAGGCCGCCTCGTCAACGAGGTCGATCGCCTTGTCGGGCAGGAAGCGGTCGGTGATGTAGCGGTTGGAGAGCGTCGCGGCGGCGACCAGCGCGCTGTCGGTGATGCGCACGCCGTGGTGCGTCTCGTACTTGTCCTTGATGCCGCGCAGGATGCTGATCGTGTCCTCGACGCTCGGCTCGCCGACATAGACGGGCTGGAATCGCCGGGCGAGGGCCGCGTCCTTCTCGATGTGCTTGCGATACTCGTCGAGGGTGGTCGCGCCGATGCAGTGCAGGTCGCCGCGCGCGAGCGCCGGCTTGAGCAGGTTCGAGGCGTCCATCGCGCCCTCCGCCTTGCCCGCGCCGACCAGGGTGTGCAGCTCGTCGATGAAGAGGATGATGTCGCCGGCGGCCTCCTCGATCTCCTTGAGCACGCCCTTCAGGCGCTCCTCGAACTCGCCGCGGTACTTGGCGCCGGCGACCATGGCGCCGAGGTCGAGGGCGAGCAGCCGCTTGCCCTTCAGCGCCTCCGGCACGTCGCCCTTCACGATGCGCAGCGCAAGGCCCTCGACGATCGCGGTCTTGCCGACGCCGGGCTCGCCGATCAGCACGGGGTTGTTCTTGGTGCGGCGGGCGAGGACCTGGATGACGCGCCGGATCTCCTCGTCGCGCCCGATCACCGGGTCGAGCTTGCCCTCGCGCGCGAGCTGGGTGATGTCGCGCGCGTACTTCTTCAGCGCGTCGAACTGGTCCTCGGCATTCGGGCTCGTGACCGTGCGGCCCTTACGGAGCTCGCCCACCGCCCTCTCCAGCGCCTGCGGCGTGACGCCGGCCTGGCGCAGCGCGCGAGCGGCCGGCGTGTCGGAGGCGGCGAGCGCCACCAGCAGCCGGTCCTGCGCCACGTACTCGTCGCCGGCGCGCGTCGCCTGCTGCTGCGCCGCGTCGAGCACGCGCACGATATCAGGGGTGAATTGCGGCTGGCCGGCGCCGCCGCCCGAGACCTTGGGCTGGCGCGCGAGCTCGGCCTCCACCACCCGCTTCGCCTCCATCGGGTCGCCCCCGGCGGCGCGGATCAGCCCGGCCGCGGCGCCCTGCTCGTCGTCGAGCAGCGCCTTGAGCAGGTGCTCGGGCGTGATGCGCTGATGGTACTCGCGGATCGCGATCGTCTGCGCGGCCTGCAGGAAACCGCGGGCACGTTCGGTGAACTTCTCTATATCCATGTGTCCCTCCGGGAGGCGACCAAGGTCGGCACCCACCACCCCTCGACAGGCGGTAGCGGACGCCAAGGTGGCACCGATGTGGTAAGCCGCCTTGCGCTGGTTCAAGGGGTGACGTCATGCGCGTGGAACGGATCTATCGCTATCCGGTGAAGGGCCTGACCGCCGAGGCCCTTGAGGAGGTCACCCTCGCCGAGGGCGAAACCCTGCCCCATGACCGGCGCTTCGCCCTTGCCCAGGGCGATGCCCCATTCGACCCGGCCGCCCCGGCCTGGCTGCCGAAGCGCAATTTCGGCTGCCTCATGGCCAATGCCCGCCTCGCCGCGCTGCATACGGCCTTCGACCCCCGCTCGGGCCAGCTCGTCATCCGCCCGCCAGAGGGCCCTCCCCTGGTCGGCAACACCCGCACCCCCGAGGGGCGGGAGGCGATCGCCGCCTGGCTCGCCGCCTTCCTCGGCCCCGAGGCGCGAGGCACGCCGCGCTTCGTCGAGGCGCCAGGACATGCCTTCACGGACGTCGCGGTGAAATGCGTCTCCATCATCAGCCTGGCCAGCCTGCATGCGCTGGAGGTGGCTGCCGGCGTCAGCCTTGATCCGCTGCGGTTCCGGGCCAATTTCTATTTCTCGGGCGGCACGCCCTGGGCCGAATTCGGCTGGCTCGGGCAGGAGATCCAGCTCGGCCAGGCACGGCTCAAGGTGATCAAGCGCATCGCGCGCTGCGCCGCCACCCAGGTGAACCCTGCGACGGCGGAGCGGGATGCCGACCCGCCGCGCTGGCTGCGCACCCATTTCGGCCATGCCGATCTCGGAGTCTATGCGGAAGTGCTGGAAGGCGGGCGGGTTTCGGTCGGCGACGCGCTGGAGTTGCTCAGTCCCGAATAGGGACAGGCGGGCGGGCGGCCGCCGCAACCAACTTCGCGCTCCCTTGTTCCTCCGCTGATCGCATGGCGCGTGCGACGGGCCGCACCCTTGCCGTGCGGGAGTGCCTTCAACACATCCTCGCTGCCTCCGGCGATGGGGGATCCTGGCGTGCCGGGTCCTCAACCATTTCGGCGGGCCAACGCAATCAACGACGGAACATCGAGATCGGAACGAACATCGCAATCAGACCGAAAACGAGAGAGCAGAACCATGCGCATTGCCCAGGTCGCTCCACTCGCAGAGGCCGTGCCCCCAAGGCTCTATGGCGGTACGGAACGCATCGTCTCCTATCTTACTGAGGAGCTTGTCGCCCTCGGCCACGAGGTGACGCTCTTCGCCAGCGGCGACAGCCGCACCCGTGCAAGGCTGGAAGCGGCGGTGCCCACGGCGCTCAGGCTCGGTGGCACGGTGCGCGACCCGATCGCGCCCCACGTGGCCATGCTGCGGCAGGTCATCGAGCACGCCAGGGAGTTCGATGTGATCCACTTCCACACCGACACCCTGCACCTGCCCGCATTCTTCGACCGCGGAATTCCCTTCGTCACGACGCTGCACGGCCGCCTGGACCTTCCCGAACTCGTTCCGGTCTTCGCGGCCTTCCCGCAGGCGCCCTTCGTCTCGATCTCGGACGCGCAGCGCCTGCCACTGCGGGACGTCGCGATGACCTGGGCGGCCACCGTGCATCACGGAATCCCCCCTGACCTGCTGCGCTTCTCGCCGCGCCACCAGGGCTATCTCGCCTTTCTCGGCCGCATCTCCCCGGAGAAGGGACCGGACGCCGCCATCCGCATCGCCCGCGCAGCCGGGATCCCGCTCAGGATCGCAGCCAAGGTGGACCAGGCGGACCAGGCCTATTTCGAAGCGGTGGTGAAGCCGATGCTCGACGGCCCCGGCGTCGAGTTCATCGGCGAGATCACCGAGGCGGAGAAGTCGGATTTCCTAGGCGGCGCCATGGCCTTGCTGATGCCCATCGACTGGCCCGAGCCCTTCGGCCTGGTGATGATCGAGGCCATGGCCTGCGGCACGCCGGTCCTCGCCTATCCGCGCGGCTCCGTGCCGGAGGTGGTGGACGACGGCGTCACCGGATTGCTCGTACAGGACGAGGCTGCCGCAGCGGCCGCGCTCGAGCGAATCGGCAGCCTCGACCGGGCCACAGTGCGCCGCACCTTCGAGGCGCGCTTCACCACCCGGCGGATGGCGGAGGACTATCTGGGCGTCTATCGCGGGCTCCTGCGGGCCGCCGAGATGGCGACCGGGAAGCGGCTGCTGGCGCCGCAGCTCCGAGTCGTCTGAGGCGGGGGCGCTGGCCGGCCATGGTTGCCCTCGACACACCCTCGACGGCCGCGGCCACCAGCGCCCGCGCCGCACATCCCGCGGCCGCCGACGACAGGGCCTTCGACATCGCCGCGACCGCGGCGACCGCACTCGCCCTTTACCGTCCCCACAGCCTGAAATGCCAGGACACCTTCGTGGTGCTCGACCATTTCGGCGACGCCCAGGCGATGTTCGCGACGGCCGAGGGGCTGTTCCACACCGACACGCGCCACCTTTCGCGGCTGTCGCTGCGCATACAGGGGGAGCGGCCGCTGCTGCTCTCGTCCGCGGTGAGCGTGGACAATGCCCTGCTCACGGTAAACCTCACGAACCCCGACATCCTGACGCGCGGAGGGGAAGCGTCCCTTCCGCGCAACACTGTCTATCTGCGGCGGGTCACGGCGCTCGGCGCCGGCGAGCTGCACACGCGGATCACCGTACGCAACTACGGGACGACCGAGGTCTCCTGCGAGCTCGAATTGGCCTACGCCGCCGACTTCGCAGACATCTTCGAGGTGCGCGGCGCCCGGCGCGCGCGGCGCGGCGAGATGCTGCCGGCCGAGGGGACGGCCGAGGGGAGCGGCGTCGTGCTTCACTACCGCGGCCTCGACGGCGCGACACGGCGCACGCGCCTCGACTTCACGCCCAAGCCGGACACCCATGCGGTCGGCAGTGAGGCGCGCTGGATCCTGCACCTGCCGCCAGGAGCGGCTCAGGTGATCGAGGTCGTGGTGCGCTGCGCGTCTAGCGAGTCGGAGCCGCTACCCGAGTCCTCGGGTCTCGAGCCGCTCATCGCCGAGCAGCGCGCCTGGTCCGAGCGGCGCGAAAGAGAGGCGGCGCACATCCACACCAGCAACGAATCCTTCAACGACTGGATGAACCGGTCCCGCTCCGACCTCGGGATGCTGACCACGGACACGCCAGACGGGCCCTTCCCCTATGCCGGGATTCCCTGGTTCAGCAGCCCTTTCGGCCGGGACGCGCTGATCACGGCGCTGTTCTCCCTGTGGCTTGATCCCGGCCTCGCGCGCGGCGTGCTGCGCTTCCTCGCCGCGCGGCAGGCGACGGAATTCGACCCCACCCGCGACGCCGAGCCGGGGAAGATCTTGCACGAGATGCGTGGAGGGGAGATGGCCGCGCTCGGCGAGGTGCCCTTTGGCCTCTACTACGGCTCGGTGGACTCCACGCCGCTCTTCGTCATGCTTGCCGCCGAGTACTGGAAGCGCACCGGCGATCTGACGTTCATCCGCTCGCTCTGGCCGAACATCGAGGCCGCGCTCGAGTGGATCGAGCGCTACGGCGATCTCGACGGCGACGGATTCGTGGAATATGGCCGCCACACGTCGAGCGGGCTGGTCAACCAGGGCTGGAAGGACAGCGACGACTCGGTCTTCCACGCCGACGGCAGTACGCCTGAAGGGCCGATCGCGCTCGTCGAGGTGCAGGGCTATGCCTACGCCGCCCTGACCGGCGCGGCCCGGCTCGCCGCGGCGCTCGGCCGGATGGCGCGAGCACGGAGCCTGGCGCAGCGGGCGGAGGCGCTGCGGAAGCGTTTCGAGGAGGCGTTCTGGTGCGAGGATTTGGGCACCTATGCCCTCGCCCTCGACGGCGCCAAGCGCCCCTGCCGCGTCCGCGCCTCCAATGCCGGCCATGCGCTGTTCACGGGCATCGCGGCGCCGGACCGCGCGGCGCGGGTCGCGGCCACGCTGCTCGACCGCGATTCCTTCTGCGGCTGGGGGGTGCGGACGCTCGCCCGCGGCGAGGCCCGCTACAATCCGATGTCCTACCACAACGGCTCGGTCTGGCCGCACGACAACGGGCTGATCGCGCTCGGGCTGGCGCGCTACGGGCTGCGCGGGCCGCTGGTGCGGCTGCTCGGCGCGCTGTTCGACTCGGCCCTGTTCGTGGACCTCAAGCGGCTTCCCGAACTGTTCTGCGGCTTCGAGCGCCGGACCAACGAGGGGCCGACCCGCTACCCCGTCGCCTGCCTGCCACAGGCCTGGGCCAGCGCCTCCGCCTTCGCGGTGCTGGGCGCGCTGCTGGGCATCACCTTCGATCCGGCGGAGAGGCAGGTCCGCTTCGTTCGTCCCACGCTGCCGCAATGGCTCCCTGAGGTCTACATCCGCAACCTGCGGCTGGGCACGGCGGCGGTGGATGTGCGGCTGCATCGCCACGCGAGCGACCAGGACGTCGCCCTCAACGTGCTGCGGCGGCGTGGCCGCCGCATCGAGGTAGCGGTGGTCACCTGAAGGAGCGCCCGGCCGCCGGGCGCGCCACCAGCGGCGCGCGGCCGGGGCGGCCGTGGTGATGCCGACGCCTTCGCCGCACGAAGCAAGGGCAGGAAGCGATCGCCTGTCAGGACAGGCTCAGGTCCGCCCCGCGCTGTCGCCCGGAGCGGCCTGGGTCGTCAGGCGGTCGAGTCGCGCGTCTCGCTCGCGTCGGCACCCCCGGTCTCCGACTCCGGCGCGACGACGGCATGGCCGTTGTGGTGGCCGTTGACCTCGGGCTGCTCGCCGGTGCCATCCGCGCCGGCCGCCGCTTCCGGTCCGTTCTGGTGGCGCTGCTGCTGGTGGTGCTGCTGCTGGCGCTGTTGCTGTTGTTGCTGCTGCGCCTGGTTGATGGCGTTCAGAATGCGGAAATAGTGCTCCGCATGCTGGAAGTAGCTCTCGGCCATCACCCGGTCGCCGGCACCTGTCGCGTCCCGGCCGAGCTGGAGATACTTCTCGAAGAGCTGCTGGGCGGTGCCGCGCAGCCTCACGTCCGGCCCATTGGAGTCGAAGACGTGATTGCGGCTCATCGGCGGGCCGCCGCCTCCCGGTCCACCCGGGCGGAACTGGCCGCCTCCGCCGCCATGGCGGTGGCCGCCGCGGCCCCGCATACGTTTCATGTTCATCGCTGTCGTCGCGTTCGTCGTTTCGTACTCGCGCTACGCCAGACCTGCACACGGGCACAGGGGCCCGGGGCAGATGCCCGCACAGCGGTCGGTCTTCTCTGCAACGCTGCGGCACCCCGGGGCGGAATCGAGCTCCAGCCCTACGGGCCAAGGCAATGGCGCCGGTCGTCTCGCAGACCGCCGGGCCAGCCTGGGCCGCAGCGGCACCCTAGCGCCCAGGGGCCAAGGCGCCAAACGGTTTTTTTCGAAGGGCGTCCCTCGCCGGGGCTCAGGGCGCGTGCAGCCCCGCACACCCGGTATCCCGAACCGATGTCTCGATGCATCATTCCGCCCACATCCCGCGAGCCCGACGAAGGAGGACTGCCGCCTTGCCGCGCCCCTGGCCGACCCGCCACCTACCCTACCCCACCGCGCCGCTCGGCGGCGCGCTTGCGCTTGCCGCCGCCCTGGCGGTCACCGGCTGCGCCGGCCCGCCGCGCACATGGTCCTTCTCCTGCCCGCGGGCCGGCAGCACCGTCACCTATGACGACGGTCGGACACTGAAATTCACCCGCGCCGCACCCGACAATCCTGCCGTCTGCATCGCCGAGAGGGGCACGAGCGGCGAAGAGGTCCGGCTGATTCACGCGATCATCCCGGAATCGCCCATTGAGGGCCGCGGGCATGCCGAGGGCATGGCCCCGCTTTGGCCCGCGAAGGCGAACAACACCGCGAGCTACCGGTCGGTCGTCCGCTCCGAGGGCAGCGGCATCCAGTACGACTTCGACACCAATTGGCGGGTGGTCGGCTTCGAAATCGTCCAGGTCCCAGCCGGCCGCTTCGACGCAGTGGTGTTGGAGCGCCGCTGGTCCCAGCGGAGCGGCGGCGAACTGAACGCGGCGATCCGCTACTGGATCGACACCGATGCAGGCATCCCGGTGAAGCGCACCGTGGAGACGATTCGCGGGACGACGCTGATGGGTCCCTGGCAGGCGACCCGGGCGGTGATCCCGCCGCCTCCGCCCCCGCCGCCACGCCCGCCGAACATGTAGGGCGCGGCCAGCCGCCCGCCCGTCTGCCTCAGGTGCGCGCGAGCACCAGGGCCCGTTCGACCCCGCCGAGATCGGCGCGGCAGGCGACCGGGCGGAGGCCCGCCGCACGGGCCAGCGCCTCCACTGCCTCGCGCTGCCCCAGGCCAAGCTCCAGGACCGCGCGCCCGGTCGTGGGCGTGAGCAGCCCGGGAAGCGCCGCAAGGACTGCACGGTAGGCGCCAAGACCGTCCGGTCCCCCATCGAGCGCCGAAGCGGGCTCGTGCCGCGCCACCTCCGGGTCGAGCCGTGGGATGGTGTCCGTCTCGATGTAGGGCGGATTGCAGAGGACGAGGTCGAAGCGCGCCGCCAGCGGGGCGGCCCAGTCGGCCACGATGAAGCGCGCCCGCCCGGCCAGGCCGAGCCGCCGTGCATTCGCGGCGGCGAGAGCGGCGGCGTCGGGCACCCGGTCCACACCGAGGCCGGTGGCGGCCGGAAATTCGGTCAGGGCGGCGAGGAGCAGGCAGCCGGTGCCCGTGCCGAGATCGAGGATGCTGCGCACCGCCGCACGGTCGGGGAAGGCTTCGACGGCCGCCTCGATCAGCGCCTCCGAATCGGGGCGGGGAATCAGCGTGGCCGGGGAGACCACGAAAGGCAGCGACCAGAACTCGCGCTCACCAAGCAGATGGGCGACGGGCACGCGGTCCAGACGGCGGCGCAGCAGCGCGGCGAAGCGCTCCGCGGCCTCGGGCGGCACGGCGCGGCGTGGATCGCGCAGCAGATCCTCGGCCGAGAGCCCCATCGCATGGCCGAGCAGCAGCCGCGCTTCAAGCCGCGGGCTCTCGATACCGGCGGCACGCAGATGCTGGCCGGCGCGGCAAAGGAAGGCGCCGACGGTGCCGGCCGGGTCTGCGCAGGCGGAGCCGCTCAATCCACTTCCGCGGCGAGGCGCGCCGCCTGGTCCTCGGCGATCAGGGCGTCGATGATCTCGTCGAACTCGCCGAGCATGACGCGGTCGATCTTGTGCAGCGTCAGGCCGATGCGGTGGTCGGTCACGCGCCCTTGCGGGAAGTTGTAGGTGCGGATGCGCTCGGAGCGGTCCCCGGTGCCGACCTGTGCTTTGCGGTCGGCGGCACGCGCCGCTTCGGCCCGGGCGCGCTGCTGCTCGTAGAGGCGGGCGCGCAGCACCTTCATCGCCTTGGCGCGGTTCTTGTGCTGCGACTTCTCCTCCTGCATCGCGACGACGATGCCGGTGGGGAGGTGCGTGATCCGCACCGCGCTGTCGGTCTTGTTGACGTGCTGCCCGCCGGCACCGGAGGCGCGGTAGGTATCAATGCGCAGATCGGCGTCGTTGATCTGCACGTCCACCTCCTCCGGCTCCGGCAGCACGGCCACCGTGACGGTCGAGGTGTGGATGCGCCCCTGCGCCTCCGTCTCCGGGACGCGCTGGACGCGATGGACGCCCGATTCGTATTTGAGCCGGGCGAAGACGCCCCTGCCCTGGATCTCGGCCACCGCGCCCTTCACGCCGCCGAGGTCGCTCTCGTCGTATTCCAGGATCTCGAAGCGCCAGCCCTTCGATTCGGCGTAGCGCTGATAGGCGCGGAACAGCTCGGCCGCGAAGAGCGCGGCCTCGTCGCCGCCGGCGGCGGGGCGGACCTCCAGGATGGCGCTGCGCTCATCCGCCGCGTCGCGGGGGAGCAGCATCAGGCGCACCTCGCGCTCCAGCACCGGGATGCGCTCCTTCTGCGCGAGGTACTCGGCCTCGGCCAGTTCCTTCAGCTCCGGATCCGAGAGCATCGCCTCCGCCTCGTCGCGCGCGCGCTCGGCGGCGCGCAGCTCGGCGACCTTCTCGACCAGCGGCTCGAGCTCTGCGAGTTCCTTCGAGAGCGCGCCGACCTGCGCGCCCTCGGCGGTGGAGAGCAGGTGCTTCAGCTCCTCCGCGCGCACCAGCAGGCGGTCGAGCTTGGCGGGAAGGGTCATGCGAGCCGGCCGATCACCTCGTCCAGCTTCACGCTCTCCTGCGTCCCCGCGTCGAGGTCGCGGAGCTGCACGACGCCCTGGGCAAGTTCGTCCTCGCCAAGGATGAGGGCGGCGCGGGCGTGGATGCGGTTGGCGCGTTCCATGCGGCGCTTGAGGTTGCCGCGATAGGCGATCTCGGCGACGATCCCGGCGCGGCGCAGCGATTGCAGCAGGTCGAGGGCCGGTCCTTCCGCCGCCTCGCCCACCGGCACGACGGCAACCGGGCGCGGCGCCTCCGGCGCCCGCGGGAGCAGCAGGGAGAGGCGCTCCACCCCCGCGGCCCAGCCGACGGAGGGCGTGGGCGGTCCGCCCATCTCCTCCACCAGCCCGTCATAGCGGCCGCCCGCCATCACCGTGCCCTGCGCGCCGAGCCGGTCGGTGACGAATTCGAAGGCGGTGTGGTTGTAGTAGTCGAGACCGCGGACGATGCGCGGGTTGTCGCGGTAGGGCACGCCGAAGCGGTCGAGGTGGCGCTTCACGGCGGCGTAGAAGGCCGCGGCCTCGGGCGTGAGGTAGTCGTGGATGGTCGGCGCGTCGGCGATCAGCCGGCGGTCGCCCTCGTCCTTGCTGTCGAGGATGCGCAGCGGGTTCCGGTCCAGGCGCGTCTGGCTGTCGGGCGAGAGCCTGTCGCGGTGGGCGCTGAAATAGGCGACCAGCGCGGCGCGGTAGGCAGCCCGGCTGGGGGCATCGCCGAGGGTGTTGATCTCGAGCACCGTGCCCTCGGCGACGCCGAGCGCCTGCAGGATGTGCCAGCCGCAGGCGATCACCTCGGCATCGGCGAGGGGCTCGGCGGAGCCGAGGACCTCGATGCCGATCTGGTGGAACTGGCGGTAGCGGCCCTTCTGTGGCCGCTCGTAGCGGAACATCGGGCCGGCGTAGAACACCTTGCGCGGCAGCGCCTGCTGGGCGAGGCCGTTGGAAACCAGCGCGCGGCAGACGCCCGCAGTCATCTCCGGGCGGAGCGTGATCGAGTCCCCGCCGCGGTCGGTGAAGGTATACATCTCCTTCATGACCACGTCGGAGGTGTCGCCCAACCCTCGGGCGAAGACGCGGGTGTCCTCGAAGACCGGGGTGGCCCACTCCTCGAAGCCATAGAGGGCGCTGATGCGGCGGGCAGTGTCGATGACCGCCTGGTGGCGGCGGAAGTCCTCGCCGATCAGGTCGCGCGTGCCGCGGACGGGTTGCAGAGGGGGCTGGGCCATGAGGCGAGGCGGTAGCCGGACTGGCGGCGCCGCACAAGGTTCAGGCGCCCCCTCTCCCGCCCTGCCCGGCCCGGGCTAGGCAGGGCCGCGGAGAGAGGGCGGCGCAACGGGGGTGGCATGGGGCCACCGCTACGCTACGAGTCCGTGGGCCCCGGCCCGCGCCGCCATCGCGGTTGCCGTTCGTGCCGGCACGCGATCGATCAGCGCCGGCTGGTGCCCGTGCTTGCCGCGTCCGCGGCCGCCTCCGCCCGGTGGCGTTGGCTAGCCCGGACGGCTGGCGCTGCGAGCGCGCTCGCGAGGATGATGGTCCTACGCCCCATCGTTCGGGTCCCTCCCCTGCTCGTTGGTCAGAGCGACAGCCCCCGGGCAGCCAGCGCCTTGAGGAAGTTCGGCTCAGGCGGGGGCAGCGGCGGCAGGTCCCAGCTGCCGGTGCCGATCGGCCGGATCTCGCGGTCCACCGGCACCTCCACGAGGTAGGGCCGGTTCGCGGCGATTGCCGTGCGAAGCGCGTCCTCGGTCTCCTCGGCGCGCGTCACGCGGTGCGAGACGACGCCCATCGCCTTGGCGAGCATGGCGAAGTCGGCGCTGAACAGCTTCCGGTCACGCTCGGTCTGGAAGTTGGTCGCCAATTCCCGCCCGCCGAACATGCCCATCTGGATGTCGCGGATCGAGACGTAGCCCTGGTTGTTCCACACTACCCAGACCACCGGGATGTCGTGCTCCACCGCGGTCAGCATGGCGTGCGGCGTCATCAGGAAGGAGCCGTCGCCCACCACCGCGACGCAGGGCCGGTCGGGCGCCGCCAGCTTGGCGTCGAGGATGCCGGAGGTGGCGAAGCCCATCGCCGCGAAGCCCCAGGAATGCAGCAGATGGCGCGGGCGCAGCGTCTCGAAGAGCTGGATGATCCAGTTGTGGTGCACGCCGACATCGGAGGCGATGATCGCCTCCTCCGGCAGGGCGCGGGAAAGCGCGCGGAGCAGCCGCTCCGGCCGCAGGGGCACCTGATCGGATTGCGCAAGGCCCTCCTGGTACTCCCGCCAGACCTCCCGCCCGCGCTTGAGGCGCGCGAGCCAGGCCGCGGTGGTCTCGCGCGCGGTGCCGCCGAGACGCGAGCGCGCCGCCTCGATCAGCCAGGCGAGGCTTGCCTTGGCGTCGCCGAGGATGCCGAACTCGGCCGGGTAGTTCTTGCCGATCTCTGCCGGGTCGATGTCGATCTGGATCAGCCGGCTCGGCGGGATGCTGAGCGTGTAGCCGTCGAGCCAGGCGCTGGTCGCGCGGTCATCGAAGGAGAAGCCGAGGGCGAGGATGACGTCCGCGTTCTTCGTCGCGTCGTTGGCAGCGTAATTGCCGTTGCGGCCGATCGCGCCGAAGGCGAGCTCGTGCCTGTCGCTGATCGCGCCCTTGCCGTTCGGGCTGGTCACGACCGGGATGCGCGTGAGCGTCGCGAACGCGGCAAGCTCGGGGGAGGCCTCGGCGAGCAGCACGCCCTGCCCCGCAATGATCACCGGCCGCTCCGCCTTCAGCAGCACGTCCAGCGCGGCCGAGAGCGCGGCCGGGTTGCCCGGGGCGCCGTTCGCCACCCGCGGCGTCGGCTCCGGCGTCGTCACCGCCGCTTCTTCGACGAAGACGTTGAGCGGCACGTCGAGGTTCACCGGCCCGGGGTGCCCCGAGAGCATGGTGTCCCAGGCCTGCTTCACGGCGAGCGGCACCATCTCGGTCCGCGTCGGCTGCCAGCTCCGCTTCACATAGGGGCGAATGACGGAGGGGAAGTCGCCCTGGAAGTAGCGGCCGGTCTCCTGGAAGGGGCCGCGGTTGAACTGCTGCGTCGGCACATTGCCGGTGATGGCGAGGAAGGCGCTGCTGTCCATCATCGCCGCCGCCAGCGCCACCACCAGGTTGGCCGATCCCGGGCCGCAGCTCGTGAAGGTCGCCACCGGCTCGTGCCGCACCTTGAACCATGCGTCCGCCATGTGGCCGGCGGTCTGCTCATGGTGCACGCTGATGGTACGGATGCGGTTCTGTGCCTTGAACGCGGCATCGAGAAAGCCGACGTTGCCGTGCCCGCACAGCCCGAAGAGGTAGGGCACCTTCTGCTTCACCAGGAAGTCCACGATGATGTCGGCGCCGTTCATCATCGTGCGTGCGCCGCTGCCGCCGGTGCTGCCGTCCATTGCCGCAATCCCTTTCCGTTACGTAGCGTGCGCGGCCGGGCCGCCAAGCATGTGCGAGATCCGCTCCTCCGTGTCCCGCACCAGCGGCACCAGCGCCGCGATCTTGTCCCTATCCATGCGCGCGGCCGGCGTGGTCGAAGATCGGCGCGCCGATGCAGCCTAGCCCGATCTCCATTTCCTCCTCATCGAGCGCGTAACCCTGCTCGCGGATGCGGCGGAGCGCCGCCTCGAGCGCCGGCAGGATCGAGATGGTGCGCGGGGTGAAGCGGGGCAGGTCCCGGCCCTCGTAGAGCGCCTGCAGCTCCGCTTCCGTGCGGTGGGCAAGCAACATCTTGCCGAGCGCACTGGCATGCGCCGGGGTGCGCTCGCCGACGAAGGCGTGCATACGCGCCAGCCGCGTGTCCTCCACGGCCTGCACGCACACCGCCTCCGTGCCGTGCAGGACGCCGACATGTACCGTCTCGCCGGTCTTGCGCGCGAGATCCTGCAGAGGGGCGAGCGCCTGCCAGCGCAATTGCTCGTGCCGCACCGCGGCGCCGGCAAGGCCGAGGAGGCGCAGGCCGGGCACATCGCGCCCGGTCGCGGCGTCCTTCGTGAGATAGCCGAACTCCTCCAGGGTGCGGAGGATGCGGAAGACGGTCGGCTTGCTCTGGCCGAGCTCCGCGCTGAGCGCGGCGAGGCTCCAGCTCTGCCGGTGTGCGAAGCGGTCCAGCACCTTGAGGCCCTTGCGCAGGGAGCCGAGCAGATAGGGGCCGCGGGGCGGCCCGTCGTTTCGCATGATGAAATCCATAGGGCTGAACGAGCCCGTTTTGTATCGAATTTTGAAGCACGCCGGGGACGCAACACGGAGGCGCCCATGGAGGACGACGACCGGCGGCCCAGCATCCAGAACATCGCAGAGGTGCCGTGGGAGGAGTTCCCCGGCCACCACGGCGGCGCCGTGTCCAAGCCGCCGCGCACCCGCGCACCACGGCAGCCGGCTGATGACCACCGCAAATCCTGCTATCGGTCCATGGCCTATGTGGAGCCGCACACCCACAAGGTGCAGGAGCAGGCCCATCATGTGCTGGACGGCGAAGGGCTGATCGAGATCGGCGAGCGCAGCCAGGTGGTGCGCCGCCACGACCTGATCTTCGTCCTGCCCGGCGTGCGGCATGCCATCCGGAATACCGGCCTGACGGATCTGGTGTTCCTCGTGGTCACCTCCCTGGTCACGGACGAAT
>ERZ777003.3064-NODE-3064-length-17189-cov-6.338158_pt1 | contig 17189 bp, 17 predicted proteins | sample MGYA00374956_ERZ777003 | MGnify/ENA primary metagenome ERZ777003 (study PRJEB29302, sample SAMN06268252) | bioreactor metagenome | isolation source: Joint BioEnergy Institute, California, USA | place: USA:Joint BioEnergy Institute, California, USA | collected... | reverse complement strand
GCGGTGCGCCCCCACCGTCGCCCCGCCCGCCGCCGCGTCGCGCGGCCGACCGGCGGCGAGCTCGGCGCGCAGCCGCTCCTCCACCGCCAGTGCCGGCTCGCGCCCGAGGGCCTCGCTGAGGGCGCAGGCCAGGTCCAGCCGCGCGGCCGGGAAGGCGCCCGTCACGCCCTCGGCCAGGGCGGCGTTGAGGCGCGTCACGAGGCCGCGCCGTGCCGCCGCCGCGGCGACCCCGTGGCGCGCCATCGCGTCCTCCAGCGCGGCGAGCCAGGACGGGTCGCGGCCTCCCTCCGCGAGCAGCCGGTTGCGCTGGGCCATTGCGTTCTCGTAGGCCGCCACCTCCCGCGCGTGGCTTGGCTCCAGGGCCCAGACCAGGCGGTCGAGGAAGCGGCGGCGGCCGGAGGCGCCCTCCTGGAACAGCCGGTCCATCTGCGGCGTCAGCCAGACCGCGGCGATGCGCTCCGCGAGCTCGCCCGCCGAGCGCACCGGGGCGTTGTCGAGCCGCCAGACGCGCCGGTCGGGGCCACCGCTGCAGCCCTCCTGCGCCGGCGCCGTGCCGGTGCCGATGTCGAAATGGCCAAGGGCGTTCTCGAATCGCCCGGCGGCGGCCCAGGGGCGCGGCTGCTCCCCGGGCGTGCGGCGGCCGAGCTCGCTCATGCGCGCGCCCCGCAGCCCCCGGCCCGGGCCGAGCAGCGAGATCGCCTCCAGCAGGTTCGTCTTGCCGGCGCCATTCTCGCCCGTGACGACGACGATGCGGCCGCGGAAGGTCGTCTCCAGTGCGGGATAGCTGCGGAAATCGCGCAGCATCAGCCGGGTCAGGCGCAGTCCAGGCAGGGCGTGGGGCAGCACCGTCGTTGCTTAGCAGCCGGCCCGGCGGACGGGAATGCAGGCGGCCTGGCTGCCGGTGATCGGCCCAGCGTGGAGTGACGCCCGCCGGCCGGGCGCCGGTCGTGTCGTGGCGTCTGTGCGCCCCCGCCTGACGCTGCCAGGATGCGCCCGTCAACAGAAGGAGGAGGGACGCCCATGCCCATGACGTCACCTTGCACGCTGACCCGGCGCCGTTGCCTTTCCACGCTCGGCGCGCTGACGCTTCCGCTCGTCGCATCACCCGGAGCGTCGGCACAGGAAGCCGCCTGGCCGACGCGGCCGGTCCGCATCCTGGTCGCGTTCCCCGCTGGCAGCGGCACCGACACCCTCGCCCGCTTCTACGCCGAGCGCCTGGCGCGTAGCCTCGGCCAGCCCTTCCCGGTCGAGAACATGGGCGGGGCGAACGGGGTGATCGCCACGCGTGCCGCCGCCCGCGCGGCGCCGGACGGCTACACCGTGTTCTTCGGCACCGTCTCCACCCACGCGGCGAATCCGAACGTGCTGCGCGAGCCCGGCTTCGACCCGATCCGCGACTTCGCCCCGGTCTCGATGCTGACGATCAACGCCCTGGCGCTGCTGGTGCGGGCCGACTTCCCGGCGCGCAACCTGCAGGAATTCCTCGCCTACGCGCGGGCCAACCCGGGGAAGCTCAACTTCGGCATCGGCAATGCGGGCGGCCTCGGCGGGACTCACCTGCTGACCAAGGCGACGGGGATCCAGGCCGAGCAAGTCACTTACCGCGGCACGCCGGCGGCAATGACCGATCTGATCGGCGGGCGGATCCAGTTCATGGTGGTGGACCTCGGCCCCGCGGTGCCGCACCTGCGCGCCGGGACGATCCGCGCGCTCGCCGTCACCACGGCGCGGCGGATCGACCTCCTGCCCGACGTGCCCACCATGCAGGAGAGCGGCATCGAGGGCTACGACTTCGCCTCCTGGAACGCGGTCTGGATGCCGGCGCGCACCCCGGCGCCGATCGTCGAGCGGCTGAACCGCGTGATCGTCGCCATCGGCGAGAGCGAGGAGGCGAAGCGTTTCATGGCCGGTCTGGGTCTGACCTCGACGACCAGCACGCCAGAGGAACTCGGCGCCTTCACCGCGCGCGAGCTCGCGCGATGGGCGCGCATCGTCGAGGAGGCGGGAATCCCCAGGGAGTGAGCCCGGGCGGGGTGGCGGCGCGGGACTTTCGCGCGCCGCTCACACCCGCATCGGCATCAGCACGAAGAGCGCGTCGGCCTTCGCCACGTCCTGCACCAGGGTCGGGGCGGAGCCGTCGGCGAAGCGGAACTCGACCTCGCCGTCGATCAGGCCGGTAATGTCGGTGAGGTAGCGGGCCTGGAAGCCGATCTCGAGCGGCCCGTTGTCGTAGCGCACCACCTCGCCGTCCAGCTCCTCCTGCGCCTGGCCCTGCTCGGGCGAGGCGGCGGAGAGCAGCAGGTGGTTGCGGTCGAGCGAGAGCTTCACGGGGCGCGAGCGCTCCGTGCTGATCGCGGCGACGCGGTTGACCGCATCCTCGAACGCCTTCTTGTCCACGCGCAGCACCTTGTCGTTGCTGCGCGGGATCACCCGTTCGTACTCGGGGAAGGTGCCGTCGATCAGCTTGGAGGTCAGGGCGACGGCGCCGATGCGGAACTGGATCTTGGTGTCGGAGAGGCGGATCTCGATCTCGTCCGGCGCCTCGTCGGCGAGCTTGCGCAGCTCGCCCACCGTCTTGCGCGGCACGATCACGCCCGGCATGCCCTTGGCGCCGTCCGGCAGCGGCTCCTCGACGCGCGCCAGGCGATGGCCGTCGGTGGCGACGGCGCGCAGCACCGGCGTCCCGTCCGACTCGCCCTCGTGCAGGTAGATGCCATTGAGATAGTAGCGCGTCTCCTCGGTGCTGATAGCGAAGCGCGTGCGGTCAATCAGCGAGCGCAGCGCGCCGGCCTTGAGCGAGAAGACGGTCGGCAGCTTGCCCTCGGTCATGGAGGGGAAGTCCTCGACCGGGAGGACCATCAGCGAGGTCGCGAAGCGGCCGGCGCGCAGTGCCAGCGGCGAATCGCCTCCGTCGTGCTGAAGCTCGATCTTCGCTGCCTCGGGCAGCTTGCGCACGATGTCGTAGAGGGTGGCGGCCGGCGCGGTGGTGCGGCCGGGCTGGGCGATGGCCGCGTCCTTGACCTCCTCGACGATGGCGATCTCCATGTCGGTCGCGGTCAGGCGCAGCGTGCCATCCGCGGTCGCCTCGAGCAGGACATTGGCAAGGATGGGGATGGTGTTGCGGCGCTCGACCACGCTCTGCACATGCGCGAGCGCCTTGAGCAGCACCGCCCGGTCCACAGTGAACTTCATGGCACCCGAATCTTCCCGACGCCGCCGGAGCCGGGATTCCGCCCCGACTCCCCATGCTTCCCCGATCCCACGTCGCGCTGGCGTGCGTCCGGTGGGCCCGCAGAGCTGCGCCGGCCTCCGCCGGCGCGGCGGGGCGCGCACTCTAGCAGCCGCAGCGGGGGCAGAGAAGTCGCCCGGTAGGGCGACACGCTGAGGTCGGCCAGGGCAGCGTGCCCACGGCGGATCGGTCGGGGGCGGCCGGCCGGCAGGCGGCAGCGCAGGCGGTTCGCCCGCCGGTTCTCAGGTCTCAAGCATCCGCCGCAGCAGCTCGACGTCCTCGGCGAAGGCGGCGTCCTGCTGCATCAGTTCGGCGACGCGGCTCACGGCGTGCATCACCGTGGTGTGGTCGCGGTTGCCGAAGCGCCGGCCGATCTCGGGCAGGCTGCGCGAGGTGAGCTGCTTGGCAAGGTACATCGCCACCTGGCGCGGGCGTGCGATGTTGCGCGCGCGCCGGGCGCTGCTCATGTCCGTCAGGCGGATGTTGTAGTGCTCGGCGACGCGCTTCTGGATCTCCTCGATCGTCACGCGCCGGTCATGCGCGCGCAGGATGTCGTGCAGCACCTCCTGCGCGCCCTCGAGGGTGATGGAACGGCCGAACAGGTTGGCGTGCGCGATCAGCCGGTTCAGCGCGCCCTCTAGCTCGCGCACGTTGGAGGTGATCTTGTGGGCGAGGAACTCCAGCACCTTGGGTGGCACCGGCACGCCGGCCGCCGCGGCCTTGGCCTCCAGGATGGAGAGGCGCAGCTCGTAGGTCGTGGCGTGGATGTCGGCCACCATGCCGCAGCCGAGCCGCGTGCGCAGCCGGTCCTCCAGCCCCGAGAGGTCGGAGGGCGACTTGTCGGCGCTGACGACGATCTGCTTGCCGGCGTCCACCAACGCGTTGAAGGTGTGGAAGAACTCCTCCTGCGTGTTGTCCTTGCCGATCAGGAATTGCAGGTCGTCGATCATCAGCACATCGACGGAGCGGAGCGATTCCTTGAACTCCATCGTGGACTGGCTGCGCAGCGCGGCGATGAAGCGGTACATGAACTTCTCGGCGCTCATGTACGCGACGCTCTTCGCCGGATGCATCTCGCGGATCGCCCAGGCGATGGCGTGCATCAGGTGCGTCTTGCCGAGGCCGACGCCGCCGTAGAGGAAAAGCGGGTTGAAGCCCTGGCTCGCCGGCCGCTCGGCGACGCGGCGCGCGCAGGCATGGGCGAATTCGTTCGGCTTGCCGACGACGAAGCTGTCGAAGGTGAAGCGTGCATCGAGCGGCGCCGCCCATTCCATGGCGCGCGCATCGGCCGCCGAGGCAGCGCCCATGCCCGCGGCGGTGCGCGCGTCGGCCTGCTGCGCGGGCGTTGCCAGCGGTTCGGCGAGTCCGCCGCCGCTGCCGCCGGTGCGCCCGTCTTCCGCCCGGCCCGCGCCGTCACCGCCCTCATCCTTCCGGGCGCCTGCGGGTGCCGATGGCGACGCTGCGGCAGCGCCCCGCGCGACGCGCACCTCGACGCGGCGCACGCCCGGGAATTCCTGCTGCCAGAGCGCGCGCAGCCGGTCGCCGTAGTGGCCGCGCACCCAGTCCCGGAGGAAGCGGGTCGGGAGTTGCACGATGGCCTCGTCGCCCTCGACGCCGGCGAGCGTCATCTGGCGGAGCCAGGTGCGGTACTCGACCTCCCCGACCTCATCGCGCAGGCGCCCGCGAACGCGTGCCCACGCTTCCGCCAGTTGCCGCTCGGCACTCATCGCGGCGGGCGTGGAGGTCGCCGTGGCCCTGGCGGAGGGGAGGGTGCCGGAATGCTTCTCCATGCGGCGTCAAGCCACCCCTGTCAGACGCGTTTCCGTCCTTCGCCCGCATCGCCGCGACGATCCGACGGCGACCGCGCTTGCCCGGCGCGCCAACACAAGGCGACAGGCCTGACCGCGCGCTGGACAGTGATGGACGATATCGTGGCGGGAAGGTGCCGCCAACGCTAAACTGCGTGTGGAATATGCCGATCCAGAATGACGCGCGCAGGCAGACACAGCGCCCTTCCTGGCGCTGCGTCACGCGGTGTCCCGCGTCGTTCTTCGGGAGGGATGCGGCAGACGGCGGAACGCGCCGCCCGCCGCGGGATGCGGCTTCTGGCCGACCGCTCCGCGTGCGGTCAGGCCGTCGCGCCGGCCCCGCCGCCGCCCTGGCCGAGCGCCTTGATGCGCGCCGACAGACGCGAGAGCTTGCGCGCCACCGCGTTGCGGTGGAGCACGCCCTTGGTCGCGGCGCGGTGCAGCTCCGGCTGCGCGGCGCGGAACGCCTCCTGCGCGGCCGTGTGGTTTCCGCCGGAAATCGCCTGCTCCACCTTGCGGAGGAAGGTGCGCACGCGCGAGCGCCGCGCCTTGTTGCGGGCGGTGCGCTTCTCCGTCTGGCGGATGCGCTTGCGCGCGGAAGCCGTGTTCGCCATGGCTATGAAGAATCTCCACGCACGGGCGGTGAAGCCGGGTAGGTCTTCGGGCCGGTTGCCGTTCTAATGGGGTGCCGCGCGGGACCGGTCCGGGCCCCGCGCGGCGGAGGCGGCGTTCTAGTCACCGCCCCCGGTGCCGTCAAGGCGGCCAGGCGCCACGGCGCCGGGTCACGCGTTGCGGAAGTTCGGCTTGCGCTTCTCGGCGAAGGCCGCCATCCCCTCCTTCTGGTCCTCGGTCGCGAACAGCGACAGGAACAGGCGCCGCTCGAACCGCACGCCCTCGTGCAGGGTCGTCTCGTAGGCGATATTCACCGCTTCCTTCGCCATCATCACGGAGGGGACGGAGAGGGCGGCGATCCTCTCCCCGACCTTCACCGCCTCGGCCAGGAGCTGGTCCGTCGGCACCACGCGGGCGACGAGGTTCGACCGCTCCGCCTCCGCCGCGTCCATCATCCGGCCGGTGAGGATCATCTCCATCGCCTTGGCCTTGCCCACGGCCCGCGTCAGGCGCTGCGTGCCGCCGGCGCCCGGGATGACGCCGAGATTGATCTCCGGCTGGCCGAATTTCGCGTTCTCCGCCGCCAGGATGATGTCGCACATCATCGCCAGCTCGCAGCCGCCGCCGAGGGCGTAGCCGGCGACGGCAGCGATCACGGGCTTGCGCACCCGCAGCACCGTCTCCCACTTCTGCCCGATCCAGTCGTCGCGATAGACGGCGGGGAAGGTGCGGTCCCGCATCTCCTTGATGTCGGCCCCGGCGGCGAAGGCCTTCTCGTTGCCGGTCAGCACGATCGCGCCGATCGCGTCGTCGGCGTCGAAGGCGAGCAGGGCCTGGCCGAGCTCGTCCATCAGCTGGTCGCAGAGCGCGTTGAGCGCCTGAGGGCGGTTCAGGCGGATCACGCCGACCCTGCCCTGGGTCTCGACCAGGATCATGCCGTATTCGGCCATGGCGCGTCGGTCCTTGTTGCTCAGGGGGATGGGCACCGGTCTAGCCCAGGAGCGCCGGTGCCTCAACGTTGGGTGCGTGGGCAGAAGAAGGTCGAGCGGCCGGACTGCACGATCCGGCGGATACCGTCGCAGCCGGGCGGGCCGGGGCAGCGCTCGCAGCGCTGGCCCTCGCGGTCATAGACCGCGAAACGCTCCTGGAAGGCGCCGATCTCGCCGTCCGCGCGCACATAGTCGCGTAGGCTGGACCCGCCGGCCCCGATGCTCTCCGTCAGCACCGCCTTGATCGCCGGTACCAGCCGCGCGGCGCGCTCGCCCGGGACGGTGTGGGCCGAGCGGCGGGGCGAGATCCCGGCGCGGAACAGCGCCTCGCAGGCATAGATGTTGCCGAGCCCGGCCACCACCTTCTGGTCGAGCAGCGCCGCCTTGATCGGCGTGCGCTTTCCGGCGAGCGCGTCGGACAGGACCTCCGGCGTGAAGCTGTCCTCGAGTGGCTCCGGCCCGAGGCCCCGCAGCAGCCGATGCCGGTCCTCCTCCGCCGTCGGCACGAGATCGACGCAGCCGAAGCGGCGCGGATCGACGAAGCCGACTCGTATGCCGTCTTCAGTCTCCATCACGAGATGCTCGTGCAGCCCCGGCGGTTGGTTGTGCCCGCGGGCGTCGGAGGCCCGACCCTGCGGGCCGAGCCGCGGCGCGGGCGGCGCGCCGATGGGCCGCGCCACCATGCGCCCCGACATGCCGAGATGGATCAGCATGCTCTCGCCGTCGTCGAGCCGCATCAGCATGTACTTCCCGCGCCGCCGGAAGCCGAGCACGCGCCGGCCCTCGAGCCGCGCCCCGAGGCCGGGCGGGAAGGGGAAGCGCATGCCCTCCCGGTGCACCTCCGCCCGCACGATACGCCGCCCGGCCAGGACGCCGGAGAGCCCGCGCATCACCGTCTCGACCTCCGGCAGTTCCGGCATGAGGGTTCCTCTTCCTCCCCGCGGCGCTATGTTCCGGCGCATGACGACCGCCGAGGGCCGCCCCTCCGATAGCACCGATTTCGGCTTCCGCGAGGTGCCGCGCGCCGCCAAGGCCGGCCTGGTCCGCCAGGTGTTCGAGAGCGTGGCCCCGCGCTACGACCTGATGAACGACCTGATGTCGCTCGGCATCCACCGGCTGTGGAAGCGGGCCTTCGTCGCCGCGATCGGCGCCAGCGCGCGGGAGACGCTGCTCGACCTCGCCGGCGGCACCGGGGACATCTCCTTCAGTGCGCTGGAACGCGGCGCGGGCCATGTGATCCTCTCCGACGTCAACCCTGCGATGCTGGAGGTGGCGGAGGGGAGGGCGCTGGAGCGCGGCCTCGCCGCCGGCCTCTCCTTCCTCTGCGCCGATGCCGAGCGCCTGCCGCTGCCGGACCGCTGCGTGGAAAAGGTCTCAATCGCCTTCGGCCTGCGCAATTGCACCGACAAGGATGCGGTGCTGCGCGAGGCGCGCCGCGTGCTGCGCCCGGGCGGGCGGTTCCACTGCCTGGAATTCTCGCGCCTGGAGATCGCGCCGCTGGTGCCGCTCTACGACGCCTGGTCGTTCAAGGTGCTGCCGGAGATCGGCGCGCGCGTGGCGCAGGATCGCGCTGCCTACGAATACCTCGCCGAGAGCATCCGCACCTTCCCCGACCAGGAGACGCTGGCCGCGATGATGCGCGCGGCGGGGCTGGAGCGGGTGGCGTACCGCAACCTCTCCGGCGGCATCGTGGCGATCCACACGGGCTGGCGGCTCTGAGCGCGTCCGCCGCGCCTCCGGTTCCCGTGCCGCGGACGGGAGAGGCACCCTGCGCCGCCTGACCCGCTTCGGGCACCGTCGCTGCCGACGCGCAACCCTGGCATGATGCCGCTTGGCGCAACACAGCCGCACCATTGGGAGCCCGCATGCCTGCCGCGACGGTCAACGAGGCCTATTTCAAGGATTCGAACACCTGGCTCGAAGCCCAGGGCTACCAGTGGCGCAACGCCTCCCACGGCCGCGGCAAGACGCTCGTCACCGAACCCGACGCGGACGCGCCGAAGGGCTTCCGCTACGCCCGGACGGGCGGCCTGGTGATCCGGCGGCGGGTGACGCTAGCGGAGGACAACCGGATGTTCCGATTCGCCGCCAGGCGGTACATCGGCAGCGGCGCGCCGGGGTTGGAACCGCTGCTCAATTCGCCCTGGTGGATGGAGGAGGACCGGATGGTCCTTCTCCTCGGCCGCGCCCGCACGGCCGGCGTGCCGCTCGTGGAGATGGCCCGGCGCCAGCTCGCCCTGCCCGCCGCCTGGACCGATTGCGACGTGCTGGTCAGCGTGCGCATCCGCCCCGGCGTGCTGATCGGCGCCTTCGCCGGCCCCGGCATCACCGCCACGGCTGGGGACGAGAGGCGCATCGTCGCCCCGGAGGCGCCGCACTTGTTCATTGACCAGCTCTACATCCCCGGCCTCGGCCGCCTCTTCTCGCTCAACGGCGCGGGGCAGAGCAACGCCAGCGCGTGGTTCGACACCGCCTCGGCGCGCGCCTTCGACCCGGCGGCGAGGGGCCTCAACCCATGAAGGGGCGGCGCGTACTGCTGGTCGTCTCCGGGAGCGTCGCCGCCTACAAGGCGCTCGAGCTGGTGCGTCTGCTGCGCGCCCGCGGGGCTGCCGTGACCGCGATCCTGACCGCGGCCGGCGCACGCTTCGTCACCCGGGAGGCGCTGGCTGCCCTCACGGGGGAGCGGGTGCACGACGATCTCTGGGCCGCCGAGGCCGAGATCGGCCACATCCGCCTCGCCCGCCTGCCCGACCTGGTCGTGGTGGCGCCGGCCTCGGCCGACCTGATGGCGAAGATGGCGCACGGCCTGTGCGACGACCTCGCCAGCACCGTGCTGCTCGCGACCGACCGGCCGATCCTGATCGCCCCGGCGATGAACCCCACCATGTGGGCGCACCCGGCCACCCAGGCGAACCTCGCCACCCTGCGCGCCCGCGGCGTGCATTGTGTCGGTCCCAACGAGGGGCCGATGGCCGAGCCGGAATCCGGCCCCGGCCGCCTCGCCGAGCCGCCCGAGATCCTCGCCGCCATCGAGGCGCTGCTGGCGCCGCCCGGCGCCCGCCCGCTCGCCGGCCGGCATGCCCTCGTCACCTCCGGCCCGACGCATGAGGCCATTGACCCGGTGCGCTACATCGCCAACCGCTCCTCCGGGAAGCAGGGCCACGCCATCGCCGCCGCGCTCGCCGCCCTCGGTGCGCGGGTGACGCTGGTCTCGGGCCCCGTCGCCTTGCCCGATCCGCCGGGCGTCACCGTGCGGCGCGTCGAGAGCGCGCGCGACATGCTCGCCGCCTGCGAGGCGGCGCTGCCCGCCGACATCGCCGTCTGCGCCGCGGCGGTGGCGGACTGGCGCGTGGCCGCGGTGGCGGGGCAGAAGATGAAGAAGGTGCCGGGCCAGCCGCCGCCGCCGCTGGCCCTGGCGCTGAACCCGGACATCCTCGCGACGCTCTCCGCGCATCAGCAGCGTCCGCGCCTCGTCATCGGCTTCGCCGCCGAGACCGAGGAGGTGGTGGCGAACGCAGTCGAGAAGCGCCGGCGCAAGGGCTGCGACTGGATCGTGGCGAACGACGTCTCCGGCGACGTGATGGGCGGGGAGGAGAACGCCGTGCACCTGGTGACGGGGCAGGGGGTGGAGGACTGGCCGCGCATGCCAAAGGAGGAAGTCGCGCGTCGCCTCGCGGCCCGCATCGCGGAGGCCTTCGCATGACCAGCACGCCCCCCGCCGAGATCGCGGTGACGCGCCTGCCGCACGCCGAGGGCCTGCCGCTGCCCTCCTATGCCACGCCCGGCGCGGCAGGAATGGACCTGCTCGCCGCGGTCGCCGAGCCGGTCACCGTCCCGCCCGGCGGGCGTGCGCTGATCCCGACGGGGCTCCGCATCGCCCTCCCGCCTGGCCATGAACTACAGGTCCGCCCGCGCTCCGGCCTGGCGCTGCGCCACGGCATCGTGCTGCCCAACAGCCCGGGCACGATCGACGAGGACTACCGCGGCGAGTTGCAGATCATCGTGCTCAACGCCGGCACCGAGCCCTTCACCGTCGAGCGCGGCATGCGCATCGCCCAGGCGGTCCTCGCCCCCGTCACGCGCGCGGTCTGGCGCGAGGTTGCGGCCCTGCCCGAGACGGCGCGCGGCACCGGCGGCTTCGGCAGCACCGGGACGAGCTGAGCGGCGGGGCCTTCAGGCTGTCGCCGTAGCGAATTCGGCGATCTCTGCCGCGACCTGCACCGGGTCCTCCAAGTGCAGCGTGTGGTCGCCGCCCGCGTGCACCACGAGCCGCGCATCGCGGATGCCAGCGAGCAGCGCGTCCTGATCGGCGCGCGGCACCACCGCTTCGCGCTCAGCCAGGATGTGATGAAGGGGGCGGTCGGTGTCGTCCTCGCTCTGCCCGGCGAGCGCCGCGTGCCAGATCCGCGCCGGCCTCTTGAGGCTCTCAGCGACTGCTGTGTCGAGCAGTCCGTCCGGCACGGGGCGCGCCACGGTGGATTCCCGGACGCGTGTACGAAGCCGGGATCGAACGGGGTGGCGAGCGTCGCCACCGCGCCGTCCCAGAGTGCCCGGACCTCGGCATTGTGCAGGAACCCCGCGAAGGCGCCGATCAGGACGAGGCCGCGCACGCGCTCCGAACGCTCCGCTGCAAGGCGCCTCGCCATGGCCGCGCATCGAGGGCGCGAACGCATGCAGCAAGGCCGGCAGGTGGCGCATCACGCCCTCGAAGGAGATCGTTGAAGCCGTGCGGCAGCACCGGGATCCCGGCCTGTCGCCCGTCCCGGCGACCAACAGCCTCGCTCCGCTCCGCGGGGGCGCGGAGCGGAGGAGGATGGAAGCCGCGTCTGCCACCGGCTTCAGCCGTGGTCGGGGCGGGTGGTGCCGAGATACACCACCTCCCGATCCTCGCCGCCGCCGATCAGCACCGCGGTGCGGCCGCGACCGGCCGGGGCAGGCGCGAGGTACTCGACCTGCGGCCCATCGCCGGCGCCGCCCGTGAGCCGGGCGAGGCGCCCCGGCTGGGCGACGACCGCGCCGCCGCCGGCGCCCGCGCCGCCCGCGCTGTAGACGATGACGCGGTCGTCGCCGCCGCCGATCATCGTGGCGACGCCGCCGCCCACGACATTGCCCGTGGCGCCGGGCGCCTGGCCGGGGATGGTCGTCGCATCCACATAGAACTGAGCCTGCGCCGTTCCGGCGGCGGTGCCGAGTGCCAGCAGGGCGGCCAGCGCGGTGTTGCGGAACTTCGTCATGGTCTCTCTCCTCGTTCTTCGGGTCACGGCCTGTCCGGCCGACGCGGAGAGAGATACGCAAGGCGCGTTTCACGATGATGCCGCGGCAGGGGAATTCGGGTTCCGCAAGTTGCGCCGCGTATGTCGTGCATTGCAGGGAGAGCGTGTGCGAAACATGAGGGCGCCGTAGCGGGGGAGGCGCGGCGAGCCGGGATGGCAGCGGAACGCGCCTTTCCGTCCCCCGCCGACCGGCGGCATGATGGCTCGCCGATCCGTCCGCCGGTCGGTCGGATGCCAGGGAGCCATCGGAGATGACGCTGCGCGACGCCCAGGGACTGGAACTCACCGCCTCCTCGCCGGAGGCCGCCGCAGCCTTCGATGCCACGATCGCGGCCTATCTGCGCTATCGCCTGGACGCCTCGGCGCATCTGAAGGCGCTGCTCGCCGCCGATCCGGAATGCGGCATGGCCCAGGTGCTCGCCGGCAGCTTCGCCATGCTCGCCTACAACAGCGCGCAGCTCGACCGGGCGCGCGCGGCGCATGGCCGGGCCGAGCGCGCCGCAGCGCGCGCCACCCGGCGCGAGCAGGCGCACGCCGCGGCGCTCGGCCATTGGGTCGCGGGCGACCTCGACCGCGCCCTCGCGACCTGGGAGGAGATCCTGGCGGACCACCCGCACGACATCCTCGCCTTTCGCCTGCACCACTTCAACGCCTTCTGGCTCGGCGCGCCGGAGCGGATGCTGGGTGCGGTGGAGCGCGTGCTGCCCCGCTGGTCGCCGGCGATCCCGGGCTTCGGCGCGGTTCTCGCCTGCCGCTCCTTCGCCAACGAGGAGTGCGGCAACTACACCGTGGCGGAGGCCGCCGGGCGCGCCGCGATCGAGCTCGACCCCGGCGATCTCTGGGCGGCGCATGCGGTTGCTCACACCTTCGAGATGCAGGGCCGCCGCGGCGAGGGCATTGCCTGGATCGAGGCGCTGGAGCCGCACTGGGAGGGCGGCAACAACCTCAAGCACCATCTCTGGTGGCACCGCGCCATGTTTCACATGGAGCGGCGCGAATGGGGCGCGGTGCTGGACCTTTACGACCGGCGCTTCCGCGACCTGACCTCGCCGGTCACGCAGATGCAGCCCGATCTCTACATCGACGTGCAGAACGCCGCCTCGATGCTGTTCCGGCTGGAGCTGCGCGGCGTGCCGGTGGGCGATCGCTGGGTGGAGCTCGCCGACAAGGCGGAGGCGCGGATCGGCGACTGCCTCTCCACCTTCACCCTGCCGCACTGGATGATGGCGCTTTCCGCCACAGGCCGCTTCCAGGCGGCCGCGCGCCTGCTGGACGCGATGCGCGAATTCGCTGCGACCCAGGGCGGCATCCTCGGCGCGGTGGTGCGCGACGCCGCGATTCCGGTCTGCGAGGCGGTGCTGGCGCACCGGCGCGGCGACTACGCGGGTGCGGTCGCGGCGATGCGGCCGGCGCTTGGCATTATGCACCGCATGGGCGGCAGCCACGCGCAGCAGGACGTGCTTGAGCAGCTCTTCCTCGATGCCGCGGTCAAGGCCGGGTTGGTGGAGGACACACGGTTGCTGCTCGAGCGCGTGGCGGGTCGCCACCCGGTGCCGCCGGAGCGGCGCGTGGGCTACGCCGAGGCGGCGCGGAGCATCGCCCACTGAGCGCGTCGCCGGGCCCGGAGGATGCGCCCCGGGCCCGGCCCGCCGCGCCTCAGCCGCGCTGCGCGTCCGCGAAGGGCGCGCCGCGGCCGCGCACGATGAAGCGCGCCTCGTCGCCCCCGCCGGTCATGATGACATCGCGGCCGGGTTGCACGTGCTCGACGCGCTCGACGGAATAGACCGCGTTGTCGCCGCCGCCGGTGACGCGCGCGACCGCGCCGCCGAGCACGTTCTCGTGCGGCGCCGGACCGATGTATTCGATGGTCATGTTCTCGGCCCCTCCCTCGGGGTTGATGCGGACGTCGCCCGCCTGGGCGGCGCCAGCCGCACCGAGGGCAAGGAGGCCGGCGAGAAGCGCATTGCGGATCATGACAGTCTCTCCTGTGCTGGGGAGGAGGCGGCATCGGTGCCGCCGTCCCTGTGCGCGCCGAGGTGTGTCGCCATCCTCCGTGCGGCCAATCGCGCCGTGCGATGTCCGCCATGCATCGTGCGAATGAAGCCGTAGCCTGTTTTCAATGAATGCTGGGTGGCGCGCCGCGCACGATCGAGGCCTGTCCGTTGCCGCGATGCCGCGCCTCCGGCGGCGATGCGCGGTGCCGGGATTCCGCCGCCGAATGCCTTGCGGCGTGGCCCCCGGGGCGATAAGCGCGGAATGACGCCGGTGATGTCCGGACGGTACAGGGGGACGCCGCATGGCCACCGATCTCGAGATTGCACGTGCGACGAAGCTGCGCCCGATCGCAGAGATCGCAGCGCGCGCCGGCATCCCCGACTCGGCGCTGATCCCCTACGGCCGGTACAAGGCGAAGGTTGACCTCGACTTCGTCCGTGCGGCCGAAGCGCGGCCCGAGGGTGCGCTCGTGCTCGTCACCGGCATCAATCCGACCGCCGCGGGCGAGGGGAAGACCACCACCACCATCGGCCTCGGCGACGCGCTGAACGCACTCGGCACGCGCGCCATGATCTGCCTGCGCGAGCCTTCGCTCGGCCCCTGCTTCGGCACCAAGGGCGGCGCGACCGGCGGCGGGCGGGCGCAAGTGGCGCCGATGGAGGAGATTAACCTCCACTTCACCGGCGACTTCCACGCCATTACCAGCGCCAACAACCTGCTCGCGGCGATGGTGGACAACCACCTCTACTGGGGCAACGGGCTCGGCCTCGACCCGCGCCGCATCGCCTGGCGCCGGGCGGTGGACATGAACGACCGCAACCTGCGGAACGTGGTCGTCGGCCTCGGCGGCGCAGCGCAGGGCATGCCGCGGGAGGACGGGTTCGACATCACCGTGGCCTCGGAGGTGATGGCGATCTTCTGCCTCGCGCGCGACCTCGCCGACCTGCAGGAACGGCTCGGGCGCATCATCGTCGGGTACCGGCGCGACGGCACGGCGGTGACGGCGCGCGACCTCAAGGCGGATGGCGCCATGGCGGCGCTGCTGCGCGACGCCTTCGCGCCCAACCTGGTGCAGACCCTGGAGGGCTCGCCCGCGCTCGTGCATGGCGGGCCCTTCGCCAACATCGCGCATGGCTGCAACAGCGTGGTCGCGACGCGCCTCGGCCTGCGCCTCGCCGATGTGGTGGTGACCGAGGCCGGGTTCGGCGCCGACCTCGGCGCGGAGAAGTTCCTCGACATCAAGGCCCGCGTCGCGGGCCTCTCGCCCGCCGCCTGCGTCGTCGTCGCCACGGTCAGGGCGCTGAAGCTGAACGGCGGGGCGGCGAAGGCCGACCTGGCGCGCGAGGACCTCGCCGCCCTTGCGCGCGGCATCCCGAACCTCGTGCGGCACGTCGAGAACATGGGCAAATTCGGCCTGCCCGTGGTCGTCGCGCTGAACCGCTTCGACTCGGACACCGAGGCCGAGATCGCGGCGGTGGTCGAGGCGATGGCGCGCCTCGGTGTCAAGGCCGTCCTCTGCACCCATTGGGCGGACGGCGCCGCCGGCGCGCTCGGCCTCGCGCGCGCAGTGAAGGCCGCCATCGCCGAGAAGACCGCCGGCTTCGCTCCGCTCTATCCGGAGGCGATGCCGCTCGCCGACAAGCTCCGCACCATCGCGCGGGAGATCTACCGCGCCGCCGAGGTGCAGATCCCGCCCCCCGTGGCGGCCCGCCTCGCGCGCTGGGAGGAGCAGGGCTTCGGTCGCCTGCCGGTCTGCGTCGCCAAGACGCAGTACAGCTTCTCCGCCGATCCCACCCTGCTCGGCGCGCCGGAGGGCCATGTTCTGCCGGTGCGCGAGGTACGGCTCTCCGCCGGCGCCGGCTTCGTCGTCGCGATCTGCGGGGACATCATGACCATGCCCGGCCTGCCGCGGCACCCGGCGGCCGAGCAGATCGGGCTGGACGCGGAGGGGCGGATCGTCGGGCTGTTCTGATCGGCCGCCGGTAGGCTCGCGGCCGGACCCGGACGTCGTCAGTCGCCCTTCGGGGGCAGCCTCTCGTCGAGCAGGCGCAGCAGGCTGTCGGGCAGCGGCTCGTGCAGCGCCGCGCCGTAAAGGCGCGTGAGTTCCTGCTGGAGCCAGTGGTCGAAGGCCGCCTGCCGCGCCACCGCAGCCGGTTTCGCGCGGCGGCGAGCCGACGATCCCGCGGCCGCGCCGGGGGCGGGGGGCTGGCGCTCCTTCTCTGAGAGGAATCCATCCATCGCGCGGGTTAAGCCCGCAAAGGGCCGGTCGGTTCCACGGCTCGCTTCGAGTCGTGTGGTTTGTTGCGCGGTCGTGTTGCGCTCCTGCAACCGTCCGCATGCGGTCGGGCGCTCGGCGGCCGATCCTGGTCCGCCCTCACGATTCAGCGGCGCGCTTCCTGCACCCCGCTGAGCAGGAACTCCGCCAGGGCCCGGGCAATGCAGTCGTTCAGCATGTCCACGGCAGCGGTGCGCCGGTCGCGCGGCGTCCGCTCGAGGTCCACCCGCTCGGCTTCGGCCCAGGCCTGCATCAATTCGTAGCGCGGGAAGAGCGGGGCGTCGCCGCCGGCGGCGGCGATCGCCAGGGCCTCGCGGTAGGCGGTGACGTCGGCATGGGCGCGCAGGAAGCGGCTGAACTGCAGATCCATCACCACCGTGTCCACACCCAGGGTGTGCAGCCGGTCGAGGCCCGGCAGCAGTCCCTCGGTGAGGGCCTCGACAGGCAGGCCACGCGCCACCTCGGTCGCGCCGGCCTGCCAGATCACGAGGTCGGGCCGGGGCCCGCGCTTCAATACCTCGGCGATCAGCGCCCACTGGTCGGTCGTCGTCAGGCCGCGGCCGCCGCGCACCTGGACCTCCACCCGCACGCCGGGCAGGCGCTCGCGCAGGAGCGCCTCCAGCCGGTTCGGCCAGGCGGCCGCCTCGCCGCTCCCGCCCGGGCCGTGCACCGAGGCAGAGCCGACTGCGAGAATCCGCAGCCGCCCGGCGGCGATGCCCGACGCCATCCCGCCGAGGGGCTGCTGGGCGCGGAGCAGCTCCGCCGGCGCGCCGCAGGCGACGGCCCCCTCCGGTGCAGGGCCAGCCTCGGCGGAACGCATGCCGGCCGGCCCCGGGGGGGCAAGCAGCAGCCCGGCGCAGCCGATCGCGACCAGAACGTTCCGCATTCGACGCATGCTGCTACCCGCTATCGCCGTGGGTGACCGCGGGCAAGGCAGCGGCCGTGCCCGGAGGGGACGCCGCCGCGGCCGAGCCCGGGGAAGAGACGGGATCGCCGACCGGCGCCGTG
>ERZ777003.3061-NODE-3061-length-17205-cov-4.680525_pt1 | contig 17205 bp, 12 predicted proteins | sample MGYA00374956_ERZ777003 | MGnify/ENA primary metagenome ERZ777003 (study PRJEB29302, sample SAMN06268252) | bioreactor metagenome | isolation source: Joint BioEnergy Institute, California, USA | place: USA:Joint BioEnergy Institute, California, USA | collected... | reverse complement strand
GTCACGGGGAGGGGCACCGCCCGCCGGGGCCTTTGGTGGTCCGGAGGGTTCACTCCCGCCAGGAGTCGGTGAAGGTCTGCGAGCAGTCCGGGCCGCCGTCGGCCGTGGCCCACCGGTTGCCCCCGTGCTCCCACTCCACGGTGTCGTCGGGGTTGACCTTCACGTACTTGTACTCGAACGGGACCCCCTCGGGCAGGGCGGTCTGCCCCGTCCACACCGGGTAGGCGGCCGCGTCGGTGCTCAGCCGCAGCCCGTTCGCGGGGTTCCAGGAGCCCAGCTCGGGGATGGAGCCCACCACCCGGACCTCCTGGCCGTACCAGGTGGTGACGGTGGCGTCGAAGCGCGCGGCGACGGCCGAGCAGTCGTCGCCCGCCGAGGGCTGCCCGGGGCCGCAGCCGTCGGGGTCGGTGCACTCGGTCAGCGCCTCGACGTGCAGCGCGACCGCGCCGTCGGCCGGGACGGTGGCGGTGAACCGGCCGCCGGACACCTGGTAGGTGGGCGCGTCGCACACGCCGTCGACGAAGGTGCCGTTGGCCACGTCGCAGTAGGTGCCGTCGGGCAGGCCGGTGGTGAAGGTGCGCGTCCAGGCGCTGCTTGTGGCGTTGAACGCGGCGTACCCGGCGGAGCCCCGGGCGAAGGCCAGGCGGCCGCTGCCGTCGGTGACGGACGGGCCGATGCCCTGTCCGGCCACCGCGTTGTGGAAGGACACCATGCCCGCGACCGCGCGGTGCTCGCACACCCAGCGGTCCGCGGAGCAGTCGGTGGGCCGGGTGGTGCCGTCGGCGTCCATCGGCGGGCCGGTCCTGGGGTCGCCGGACCAGGTGTAGCTGGACATCACCTTGGGCGTGCCGTAGGGGTGGGCCAGCATGAACTTCTGCGCCAGGTCGTAGCGGGCCCCGTCGGCGTGGGTGAGGATCGGGTCGTTGCGCTGGGTGTCGTGGTTGGCCACGAACACCACGGCCTTGTCGCCGGGGGTCAGGCCGCCGCCCAGCCCGGTCAGGTGGGCGATGCTGCCGTCGGCGAAGGCGTGGCTGATGTCGCGGTGGTACTGGAACTCGGTGACGTCCCCCATGGGGGTGTAGGAGCCGGTGCCGATCGTGCCGTCGGCGATGACCTCCTGGAAGACGTACGGCCTGCCGCCGCCCCAGTCGGGGTGGACGTCGTCCAGCCGGGAGAGGATCGCCTGGACGTCGGCCTCGGGGATGTGCTTGGCCGCGTCGATGCGGAAGCCCGCCACGCCGATGCCGACCAGCTCGTTGAGGTAGTCGGCGATGCGGTCGCGGACGTGGTCGGAGGAGGTTCTCAGGTCGGACAGGCCGACCAGCTCGCAGTGCTGCACCTCCCACTTGTCGTTCCAGTCGGCGATGTCGCGGCGGCAGTCGTTGAAGTCCTGGCTCTGGTAGAGGCCCGGGTAGTCGTACTTGCTGTAGGTCGAGCCCGCGCTGCCCGGCCCGGAGCCGACGGACCCGGTGCCGCTCATGTGGTTGACGACCGCGTCGACGTAGATCTTGACCCCGGCCTCGCGGCAGGTGTCGACCATGTCGACGAACTCGGCGCGGGTGCCGCGCCGGGTCTGGTCGAGCGCGTAGGAGACCGGCTGGTAGTCCTGCCACCAGGGGTAGCCCTCGCCGGCCAGCACCACGTGCTCCTGGGGCGGGGAGACCTGCACCGCGCCGAAGCCGTTGGGGCCCAGCGTGCTCTCGCACTCCTCGGCGACCGACTCCCAGCGCCACTGGAACAGGTGGACGATGACGTCCCGGTTCCCGGCCGGCGCGGCATGAGCGGGGGAGGCCGCGACGGTCAGGGGAACCAGGGGCGACGCGAAGCCCGCGACGGCCGCGAGTACCGCGGCCAGGGGTCTGCGCACTCCCATACAGACGCTCCAATACGGATCGGGGAAAACACACGCCTGAAAGAGTCCGTGCAAGCAACGAAAATCTTGCAAGAACTTTCAGGGTGAGACGAAGATAACAACCGGTGCCTGGTTTGTGAACCGCCCGGTGCGGAGTCGTGATGGATGGCGAAAGATGCGACTATATGGGAGTTATGTCGGGTTCATGGGAGGGGATTCGGGGGACAGAGTGGTGCGACAGGTGCTTGAAAACTCCGCAAGAACCGCAACAGCTTGCGTAAACCTGCTCGAGTGAGAGGGGGGAGCCCGGCCCGGGCGGGCGCACGGCGCGACGCCCGACGGCGCCGGGACAGGGGCGGGCGCCGCCCCGGGAGTCCCGCCTGCCCGGCGGGCCGGTCGCACGCGCAGGCCGCCGCCCGGCTCCGAGCGCCGGACGCCCCGGCACGGCTCAACTGTCGTAGAACACGCGCTCCATCACCACGCGGGCCCGGCGGGTGGCCCGGAGGTACTCCTCGGTCATCCGCGCCCCCGGACCCACCTCGCCGTTGTCGGCGCGGTAGCCCAGCGCGGCCGCGATGGCGGTGCGCTCCCGCAGGTCGGTCGGGATGGAGTCGCCGCCCTTGCCGCGGACCAGGGTGATCGCGCCGCGCACCCGCGACGCCAGCCGCCAGGCCACCTCCAGCGTCGCGCCGTCGTCGGGGTCCAGCAGGCCGCTGCTCACCGCCGCGTTCAGCGCTTGCAGCGTCCCCGTCGTGCGCAGCTCGGGAACCGCGTGGGCGTGGCGCAACTGGATCAGTTGCACCACCCACTCCACGTCCGAGAGCCCGCCCCGGCCCAGCTTCGTGTGCAGGGCCGGATCGGCGCCGCGCGGCAGCCGCTCGGCCTCCATGCGCGCCTTGAGCCGCCGGATCTCCCGGATCGCCTGGTCGCTGGGACCCCCGTCCGGGTAGCGGATCGGATCGATCAGCTCCACGAACCGCTGCCCCAGCTCGACGTCCCCGGCCACCGGCATCGCGCGCAGCAGCGCCTGGCTCTCCCAGTTCGCCGCCCAGCGGGTGTAGTAGGCAGCGTAGGAGTCGAAGGTCCGCACCATCGGCCCGTTGCGGCCCTCCGGGCGCAGCGCCGCGTCCAGGCGCATCGGGGGTTCTGCCGCGGGCAGCTCCAGCAGCCGGGACAGCTCCCGCACGACCGCCTCCGCGGTCGCCGCGGCCTCGGCCGGATCCGCCCCCGGCAGCGGGTCGTGCACGTACATCACGTCGGCGTCGCTGGTGTAGCTCAGCTCGTTGCCGCCGAACCGCCCCATCGCGATCACGCACATCCGGGTGCACGGCTCCGAGCCCCGCCGGTGGGCCACCCGTTCGATCGCCGCGCGCAGCGCCGCGTCGATGGTGACCGCCGCGATCGCGGTCAGCGCGTCGCCGACCCCGTCGATGTCGGTCACCCCCAGCAGGTCGGCCACCGCCGTGCGCAGCAGCTCGCGGCGGCGCAGTGCCCGCACCCCCGCCACCTGGTTCTCCGCCGTGTCGTGCCGCCGCAGCGCCGCGTCGGCCTCGGTGACCAGCTCCGCGGTGCGGCGCTGCACGAGGTCGGCGTCGTCGGCGAGCATCGCCACCGCCTCCGGCGCGCGCAGCAGCAGGTCGGTGACGTAGCGGCTGGTGCCCAGCAGGTAGGCCATCCGCTCGGCCACCCGCACGTCGTCGCGGAGCAGCCGCAGGTACCAGGGGGTGGTCCCCAGCGCGTCGCTGACCTGGCGGAAGCCCAGCAGACCGGCGTCGGGGTCGGGCGAGTCGGCGAACCAGCCCAGCATCACCGGCAGCAGGGTGCGCTGGATCGCCGCGCGCCGCGACACCCCGGAGGTGAGGGCCTCCAGGTGGCGCAGCGCCCCCGCCGGATCGACGAAGCCCAGCGCCTCCAGCCGGGTGCGCGCCTGCTCGGGGGAGAGCCGCACCTCGTCCTCGGGCAGCCGCGCCACCGCCTTGAGCAGCGGCCGGTAGAACAGCTTCTCGTGCAGGCGGCGCACCTCGCCGGCGCGCCGCCGCCAGGTGGCGGTCAGGTCGGCGACCGGGTTGGCGGTGAAGCCCAGCGACCGGCCCAGCCGACGCAGCTCCTGCTGGCCGTTCTCGGTCCGCGAGTCGGGCAGCAGGTGGGTGCGGCGCAGCCGGTGCAGTTGCAGCAGGTGCTCCACGCGGCGCAGGAAGCGGTAGGAGTCGGCCATGTCGGCGGCGTCCTGGCGGCCCACGTAGCCCCCCTGGGACAGCGCCTCCAGCGCCTCCAGGGTGTTGCCGGAGCGCAGCGACTCGTCGCTGCGGCCGTGGACCAGTTGCAGCAACTGCACCGCGAACTCGATGTCGCGCAGCCCGCCCCGGCCCAGCTTGAGCTCCCGGTCGGCCTCGGCCCGCGGGATGTGCGACTCGACCCGGCGGCGCATCGCCTGCACCTCCTCGACGAAGTCCGGCCGGCTCGCAGCGTGCCACACCATCGGGCTGATCGCCTTGACGTAGGCCGCGCCCAGCTCCGCGTCCCCGGCGATCGGGCGGGCCTTCAGCAGCGCCTGGAACTCCCAGGTCTTGGCCCAGCGCTCGTAGTAGGCGACGTGCCCGGCCAGCGGACGCACCAGCGGCCCGTTCCTGCCGTCGGGACGCAGCGCCGCGTCCACCTCCCACAGGGTGCCCTCGGCGTCGGTCTGCCGCGGGATCTCCATCATCGCGGCGGCCAGCCGGGTGGCGGACTCCATCGCGGCGGTCTCGTCGCAGCCTTCGGCCGGCGCGGCGACGAAGACCACGTCCACGTCGCTGACGTAGTTGAGCTCCCGGCCGCCGCACTTGCCCATGCCGATCACGGCCAGGCGGCAGCGCGCGGCGTCCTCGGGGAGGCGGGCGCGGGCCACGGCCAGGGAGCCCTCCAGCACGGCCGCGGCCAGGTCCGCCAGCTCGGCGGCGACCTCCTTGAGGTCTTGCAGTCCGGTGAGGTCCCGCCCGGCCAGCCGCAGCACCCGCCGCCGGTAGGCCAGGCGCAGCGCGTGCGTCACCTCGGCCGCGTCGGCCTGCGTCAGGTCGGCCACCGGGGCGGGGGAGTACGGGTCGGCGCCGATCACGTGCAGCAGCCCCGTGCGCAGCTCCTCGGCGTCGGGCACGCGGGCGGCGTCGGCGCCGCGCAGCTCCCGCCAGTCGCCGGGGTGGCGCACCAGGTGGTCGGCGAGCGCGCGGCTGGCCCCCAGCACCTGGACCAGGCGCTCGCGCAGGTCGGCGTCGTCGAGCAGGGCGCCCAGCAGGTCCGTCTCCTCGGAGCGCTCCAGGATCCGGACCAGTCCCAGCAGCGCCAGGTCCGGATCGGCCGCCCGGCCCAGCGCGTCCACGACCGCCTCGTGGACGACGGGGTCCAGCCCCGCCTCCCGCAACAACTGCGCCGCGCGCGTCGCGTCGCCGAACCCCCGGCGAGCCAGCGCGCCCACACCCATTCCAGAGCTTTCCCGAGTCGCCACAGCACAACGGTAGCCGCCGGGGGCGCGGTGGGGAGCGTGCGAGGGGCGAAAGAAAGGAACGAATCCGCCATGGCAGTCATAAGCCACAAAGAGGACACTTGGGGCGGTGTCTGTCCTCCGACGCTTCCCCCTGGGGGTTCCATGCAGTGGCTGCTGCTCATCGGCGCGATCCTCACCGAGGTGACCGGGACGCTCTCGCTCCGGTACTCGGAGGGGTTCACCCGCCCGCTGCCCTCCGTCGTCGCGCTCACGTGCTACGGAGCGGCGTTCTACCTGCTCTCCCTGGTGCTCGAGCGGGGCATGGGCGTGGGAGTCGCCTACGGCATCTGGTCGGCGCTGGGCGTCACCCTGGTCGCGCTCGTCGGGGTCCTGTTCCTCGGCGACACCCTCACCCCGGTCCAGGTGGTCGGCATCGTCCTGGTGATCGCGGGCGTCGCCGCCCTGGAACTGGGCGCGGCGCACTGAGGATCAGGAGCGGCTCTTTCGCGGTTCCCCGCGGCGGCCTGCCGGGCCCGGAGAACGACCGCGCCCCGGGCGGCATGCCGTGCAGCGGCGCCCGGGGCTCAGGGAACCTGAGCGTACCCGGGAGGCGGCCACGCCTGCCGACGGCGCGGCAGGCCCGGCCGCCGGGGTGGGGACAACGAGGCGGGGCCGCCCTCCCGGAGGGCGGCCCCGCCGCTGCCGTCAGGCGCGTCCCGGCGCGCACCGGGAGCCCGGCCACGAAGCCCCGCGGTGCGGTGCCGAGCGGTGCGCGATCAGACGTCGTAGTAGAGCTCGAACTCGCGCGGGTGCGGGCGCAGCCGCAGCGAGTCGATCTCGACCGTGCGCTTGTAGTCGATGTAGGTCTCGATCAGGTCCTCGGTGAAGACGCCGCCCTCGACCAGGTACTCGTGGTCGGCCTCCAGGTTGTCCAGGACCTCGTCCAGGGACGCCGGGACCTTGGCGATCTCGGCGGCCTCCTCCGGCGGCAGCTCGTACAGGTCCTTGTCCAGCGGCTCCGGCGGCTCGATCTTGTTCTTGATGCCGTCGATGCCGGCCATCAGCATGGCGGAGAAGGCCAGGTACGGGTTGGCCGACGGGTCGGGCACCCGGAACTCCAGGCGCTTGGCCTTCGGGTTGGGGCCGGTCAGCGGGATCCGGACGCAGGCGGAGCGGTTGCGCTGCGAGTAGACCAGGTTGATCGGCGCCTCGTAGCCCGGCACCAGGCGGTGGTAGGAGTTCACCGTCGGGTTGGTGAAGGCCAGCAGCGACGGGGCGTGCCGCAGCAGACCGCCGATGTAGTAGCGGGCCGTGTCGGACAGCTGCGCGTAGCCGTTCTCGTCGAAGAACAGCGGGGAGCCGTCCTTCCACAGGCTCTGGTGGCAGTGCATGCCGGAGCCGTTGTCGCCGAACAGCGGCTTGGGCATGAAGGTCACCGTCTTGCCCGCGGCGTTGGCGACGTTCTTGACGATGTACTTGTAGAGCTGCACCCGGTCGGCCTGCTGGAGCAGGGTGCCGAACTTGATGCCGATCTCGGACTGGCCGGCGGTGCCCACCTCGTGGTGGTGCAGCTCGACCGGCAGACCCGCCTCCGCCAGGGTGCGGACCATGCGGGAGCGCAGGTCGCTGTAGTGGTCGCTGGGCTCCACCGGGAAGTAGCCGCCCTTGTAGCGGGGCCGGTAGCCCAGGTTGCCGCCCTCGCGCTTGCTGCCGGTGTTCCAGGCGCCCTCGACCGAGTCGATCGAGTAGTAGCCCGCGTTGGGCTCGGTGGCGAACTGGACGTCGTCGAAGATGTAGAACTCGGCCTCGGGACCGAAGTACGCGGTGTCGGCGATGCCGGTGCTCTTCAGGTACGCCTCGGCCTTGCGGGCGACGTTGCGGTGGTCGCGGCTGTAGGACTCCCGGGTGAGCGGGTCGTGCACGAAGAAGGTGATGTTCAGCGTCTTGTACTCGCGGAACGGGTCGATGACCGCGGTGCTCAGGTCCGGCAGGAGCAGCATGTCGGACTCGTGGATCGCCTGGAAGCCGCGGATCGACGATCCGTCGAACATCTGGCCGTTGGTGAGGAAGTCCTCGTCGACCTTCTCGACCGGGATCGTCACGTGGTGGACGCCACCGAACAGGTCGGTGAACCGGACGTCCACGAACTGGACGCCTTCTTCGCGAATGTAAGCGAGAGCCTCATCGGCGCTGCTGAACAAGGTTACCTCCGTGCAGGTTCCAAGGCCGCGGGACGGGTGTTTGCCGCGTCGCGAGAGATCCGCCCACGCCACCTCCCGGCTACGTATGCGACGCTAGGAGCGGCCGATTTCCGACCCGTGTCTCGTATGTTTCGTGGATGTTACGCCGGAGGTCTTTTCCGGTTTGCGGGCTCTGGTCCCCGTTTCTGCGGGTCAAGAAAGCGCAAACTCCGGAGGACAGTACGGTGAGGGCATGGGTGAATCGAAAGGTCACGACGGTCCGACCGGAGTCGCCGAGGGCGGGGACGGTACCGAGTTCCGCTACCGGGGCAGCCGACTGGGGTTCCCCGAGACGGGGCCGGGGTCGGTGCCCGGCTTCGGACGCCGCCTGGCCGCCGTGGTGATCGACTGGTTTCTCGCGAACTGCCTGTCGGCGCTGCTCTTCGGCACCCCGCTGCTGCCCGGCACGGCGGCGGCCTCCCCCCAGGGAGTGGCCCTGTGGCTGCCGCTCCTGGTCTTCGGGGTGATGACCGCCGCGCTGCTGACCCTGTTCGGCACCACCGTGGGCAAGCGGCTGGTCGGCATCCGCATCGCCGCCACCGGCGAGCGGAGATGGCCGTGGCCCGTCGCGATGCTGGTGCGGACTCTCCTGCTGTGCCTGGGGCTGCCCGCCGTCGTCTACGACCGCGACCAGCGCGGCCTGCACGACCGCGCCGCCGGAACGGTCAACCGGCGCTTCTGAGAACGGGACAGACGGAAACCGGCGCTGCCGGGGCCGCGCGGGCGGCCCCGGCAGCGCCGGTCGCGTTCGGAGCGGGTCAGCGCTGCCTGGGACGGGGCATCCTGGGCATCTTGACGCCCTTGGGGAGGGGGCCGCGCGGGGCCTGCATGGCCGGGGGCAGCGCCTTGAGCCGGTAGCGCAGCTCCGTCAGTTGCGGCTTGTCCAGGTTGCGGGGCAGCTTGAAGAGGCTCTTTTGCAGTTCGGAGACCTTGACCTGGCCCTCGCCGTTGCCGACCTGCACGTCGTAGATGGGCGTGTCGTAGGCCACCCGCATGACGCGCTTGCGCTCCGCCGCGATCAGCGACTTCAGCCGCTGCGGGTCGCCCTCGCCGACCAGCACCACACCCGGGTAGCCCACCGCGCGGTGCACGACGTCCATGTTGCGGTTGGCGTTGACTCCCGGGTCGACCGTCCAGTTGCCGCGCAGGTTCTGGAGGATCGCCAGCCCTGCGCCGAGCTGGCCGTCCAGCAGGCGGTACTGCACCTTCTGCGCGCTCTGCGAGAAGGCGATCAGGCCCGCCAGCACCGCCAGCGGGATGCCCAGCAGCAGTGGGTACAGCCAGGAGCCCGTGAGGACGGCGATCAGGACGGCTGCGGCCAGCACCGCCACCATGATCCCGACCGCGATCGGGATGCTCTTCGGGCTGTGCTGGTGCACGATCCTGACGACCATGCCGAACTGCTTGAACCTGCCGGGCTGCTTCGCGGCGGCCTCGCCCTTGGCCGAGTCGGCCTGGGCGGTCCTGGTGTCCTTGGGCTTCTTGGCCATACCTCAAGGATAGGGCGTGAAGCGGACATGTGAGACGGCGGCGGTTCCCCGCCGCCGTCTCACTTCGGTGTCACCCCGGTGTCACCGCCGCTGCGGGCTCAGGACGCGGCGGCCGCCCCGCGGCGCTCGACCGCCTGCCGGTACAGCCGTCCCGCCCGGTAGGAGGAGCGCACCAGCGGGCCCGACATGACCCCGGCGAAACCGATCTCCTCGGCCTCCCGGCCCAGCTCCACGAACTCCTCCGGCTTGACCCAGCGGTCGACCGGGTGGTGCAGCCTCGAGGGGCGCAGGTACTGGGTGATGGTGAGCAGGTCGCAGCCGGCCTCGTGCAGGTCGCGCATGGCCTGGCTGATCTCCTCGCGGGTCTCGCCCATGCCCAGGATCAGGTTGGACTTGGTGACCAGTCCCGCCTCGCGGGCGCGGGTGATCACCTCCAGGGAGCGCTCGTAGCGGAACCCGGGCCGGATGCGGCGGAAGATCCGCGGCACCGTCTCGATGTTGTGCGCCAGCACCTCCGGACGCGAGCCGAACACCTCGCCCAGCAGGTCGGGGTCGGCGTTGAAGTCGGGGATCAGCAGCTCGACGCCGGTGCCGGGGTTCAGCTTGTGGATCTGGCGGACCGTCTCGGCGTACAGCCACGCGCCGCCGTCGTCCAGGTCGTCGCGGGCCACCCCGGTGACGGTCGCGTACTTGAGGCCCATCGTGCGTACCGACTCGGCGACCCGCAGCGGCTCGCCCCGGTCCAGCGCGGCGGGCTTGCCCGTGGCGATCTGGCAGAAGTCGCAGCGCCGGGTGCACTGGTCGCCGCCGATGAGGAAGGTGGCCTCCCGGTCCTCCCAGCACTCGTAGATGTTGGGGCAGCCGGCCTCCTGGCACACCGTGTGCAGGCCCTCGTTCCTGACCAGGGAGTGCAGCTCGGTGTACTCCGGCCCCATCCTCGCCTTGATCTTGATCCACGGCGGCTTCTTCTCGATGGGAGTCGCGCTGTTGCGGGCCTCCACCCGCAGCAGCTTGCGGCCCTCGGGAGCGATGCTCACAGCCGGCCTTCCTTTCGTTTCGCTTGTGGCGCGTACCCGTCGACGTGGCTCAGGCGTCGACGGGCTCGGGGAGCGCGGGCCACCCGACGACTCTGCGGTGGCTGGACGCGCCGAGCACCTCGGCCAGGTGGTGCTCGGTGGCCGCCAGGATGTCGCCCACGCGGACGTCGCGACCCAGTTCGGCCGTCAGCGAGGTCACTCCGGCGTCGGAGATCCCGCAGGGCACGATCCGGTCGAACCACGACAGGTCGTTGTTGCAGTTCACCGCGAACCCGTGCATCGTCACCCCCTTGGCGACCCGGCAGCCGATCGCGGCGATCTTGCGCTCGGGCAGGCCCCGCCCGGGGTCGGCGGCGAGCCACACGCCGGTGCGGCCCTCCACCCGCATGCCGGCGAGCCCGAACTCGCCGATCATCCGGATGACCGCCTCCTCCAGCGCGCGCACGTAGGCGACGACGTCCATGGGGGCCGGGAGCCTGACGATCGGGTAGGCGGTGAGCTGGCCGGGGCCGTGCCAGGTGATCTTGCCGCCGCGGTCGATGTCGACGACCGGGGCGCCCGGGTCGGTCAGCGGACGGTCCCACGGGCCGGTCCGCTTGCCCGCGGTGTAGACGGGTTCGTGCTCCAGGAGCAGCACGGTGTCCGGCAGTTGATCGGCGACGCGGCGCCTGTGGAGCTGCCGCTGTAGTTCCCAGCCCTCCTCGTAGGGGACGGGGGTCTCGCCCAACCAGTGGTACAGGAGCTCACTCACGCCCTCCACCTTATGCGCTGCCCCGGCCCCGGAGAGCGCCGAGCGGAGCCCGCCGCATGCGGGGAGAAGACGGAAAGCGGGAAGGTTTTCCCGGAAACTCTCCCTAGTGCGACGGTGGGTGATAGTCTGATTACATCGCGCTTGTCCGGCGGTTCGCCGCGACGGGCGCCCCGGTGTCGGCTGCTCGGCAACCGGGACACGAAGACCTTGGTGGTGGGGATCACCAGGGGATGATGGTGGGGTATGCGGTGGGGCGGCACGGGACAGTGCCGCCCCACCGTGCGTTCGCGGCCGGACCTAGTCCAGCCCCAGGGCGGCCTCGAAGGCGCCCTCCTCCAGACGCTGCCTGACGTCGGTGAGGAAGCGCGCGGCGTCGGCGCCGTCGACGAGCCGGTGGTCGTAGCTCAGCGACAGGTACACCACCGAGCGGACCGTGATGACCTCGCCCAGTTGCGGGTCCTCCACCACCACCGGCCGCTTGACCACGGTGCCGGTGCTCAGGACCGCCACCTGCGGCTGGTTGATGATCGGCGTCTCCAGCAGCGCGCCGTTGGCGCCGCTGTCGACCATGGTGAAGGTGCCGCCGCTCAGCTCGTCCGGGGCGAGGCGGGCGGTGTGCGCCCGCTCGCTCAGGTCGGCGATCTTGCGGGCCAGGCCGCCCAGGTTGAGGCTGCCGGCGTCCTTGATCACCGGGGCCAGCATGCCCTGCTCGGTGTAGACCGCCACCGCGAGGTTCTCGGTGCTGTGGTAGGTGACCTCGGTGCCGTCGATGACCGCGTTGAGCTTGGGGTGGGCCTTGAGCGCCTCGACCGCGGCCAGCGCGAAGAACGGGAAGAAGCCCAGCTCCACGCCCTCGACCGAGGCGAAGCGCGCAGCGGCCTGCTCCCGCAGCCGCGCGATGTTGGTGACGTCCGCCTCGACCACCTGGGTGAGCTGCGCGGAGGTGCGCAGCGACTCCACCATCCGCTCGGCGATGGTCTGGCGCAGCCGCGACATCGTCTCGGTGCGGCCCCGCAGGGAGGTGTCGGCCGTGCGGCGCGGCGCGGCCGTGGCGGGCGCGGGCCGGGCCGCGGCGGCGCGCTGCTGCTCGCGCTTGCGCCGGGCGGCCTCCAGGACGTCCTTCTTGCGGATGCGTCCGCCCACGCCGGTGCCCCTGACCTCGGACAGGTCCACGCCCTCCTGGGCGGCGAGCTTGCGCACCAGCGGGGTCACGTACCCCTCGCTGGTCGCGTCGGTCCCCGACAGCCGCCCGGTGCCGCTCAGCGTCCCCAGGTCCACCGTCGGGGTCTCCTCCTCGCGGGTGCGGCGGGCCTGCGGGGCGGAGGGCTGCTGCTGCTGCTCGGCCGCGGGCTGCGGTGCGGGTGCGGCCTGCGGTGCGGGCTCGGGCTGGGCGGGTTCGGGCTGCTGTTCGGGAGCGGGCGGGGCCGCGGGGGCCTCGTCGGGGCTGCCGATGATCGCGATCTGGGCGCCGACCTCGACGGTCTCGTCCTCGCCGACGAGGATCTTGGTCAGCACGCCGGAGACGGGTGAGGGGATCTCGGTGTCGACCTTGTCGGTCGAGACCTCCAGAAGTGGCTCGTCGACCTCGACGGTGTCGCCTTCCTGCTTGAGCCACTGCGTGACAGTTCCCTCGGTGACGCTTTCGCCCAGCGCGGGCATGGTGATGGGAGTCGACATGGGTTCCTCTTGAGTGAGCGGTCGCGAGAACGACGAGAGCGGGGGCGGGGGTGCCCGCGGGACCCTCCGCCCCCGCCGAGATCAGTCGTGGACGTGCAGCGGCTTGCCGGCCAGGGCCAGGTGCGCCTCGCCCAGCGCCTCGGACTGGGTCGGGTGCGGGTGGATGAGCTGCGCCACCTCGGCCGGCAGCGCCTCCCAGTTGTAGATGAGCTGGCCCTCGGTGACCAGCTCGCCGACCCGGCTGCCCACCATGTGCACGCCGAGCACCGGGCCGTCCTTGGCGGCGATGACCTTGACCGCGCCCTGCGTTTGCAGGATCTGGCTCTTGCCGTTGCCCGCCAGGTTGTAGACGAACTCGACGGTCTCGATGCCGCGCTCGGCCGCCTTCTTGGAGGTGATGCCCACGGACGCCACCTCGGGCTCGGAGTAGGTGACCCGCGGAATGCCGTCGTAGTCGATGTTCACCGGGTTCAGCCCGGCGATGTGCTCGGCCACGAAGATGCCCTCGGCGAAGCCGACGTGCGCGAGCTGCAGGGTGGGGATGAGGTCGCCCACCGCGTAGATGTTGCCGACACCGGTGTGCAGGTTCTCGTCGACCTGGACGAAGCCCCGCTCCAGCCGGATGCCGACCTCCTCGAAGCCCAGGCCCTGGGAGACCGGGCTGCGGCCCACGGCCACCAGCAGCAGCTCGCCCTCGACGGTCTTGCCGTTGGCCAGGGTCAGGCTGACCCCGGTCTCGGTGGTCTTGACGCTCTCGAACGGACTACCCAGCTCGAACTTGATGCCGCGCTTGCGGAAGGCCCGCTCCAGCAGCTTGGAGCTGGACTCCTCCTCGGCCGGGACCAGGTGCGGCAGGGCCTCGACGATGGTCACCTCGGCGCCGAAGGACCGCCACACGCTGGCGAACTCCACGCCGATGACGCCGCCGCCCAGAATGATCGCGGACTTGGGGACGCGGTCCAGCCGGAGGGCCTCGTAGCTGGTGATGATCCGCTCGCCGTCCACCTCCAGACCCGGCAGGGAACGCGCCTGGGACCCGGTGGCCAGCACGATGTTGGCGCCCTTGTAGACCGCGCCGTTGACGGTCACCTCGTCGACGCCGGTCAGCTTGCCCTCGCCCTCGACGACGGTGATGCCGTGGGACTTGATCAGACCGGTCAGACCGCGGTGCAGCCCGCTGACGACCTTGTCCTTGTACTGGTGCACCCCGGCCATGTCGATCGTGTCGAACGCGGCCCGGACGCCGAACTTCTCGCTCTCTCGGATGGTGTCGGCGACCTCGCCCGCGTGCAGCAGGGCCTTGGTCGGGATGCAGCCGTAGTGCAGGCAGGTGCCGCCGAGCTTGTCTTTCTCGATCAGGGCGACACGCATGCCGAGTTCGGAGGCGCGGATGGCAGCCGCGTAGCCGCCGCTACCGGCGCCCAGGATGACGAGGTCGAATGTGCCGCCGCTCTCACTCACGGGAAGGACACTCCTTGACTGGTTTCTGCGGTGTGGTCGCACACCGTTGGCGAGCCCGGACGCGGCTCATGGCGTCCGGTTTGGGTTATTCGGCTTCGGCGAGGGACTCGGCCAGGCGCACGAGGGTGCGTGTCGCCGCGCCCGTGCCCCCCTTGGGGGTGTAGCCGTGGGGCTGCCCCTGGTTGAACGCCGGTCCGGCGATGTCCAGGTGCGCCCACTTGACTCCGTCGGCGATGAACTCCTTGAGGAAGACACCGGCGCTGAGCATGCCGCCCCAGCGCTCCGACGCGACGTTGGCGATGTCGGCGACCGACGAGTCCAGGCCCTTGCGCAGTTCCTCGGGCAGCGGCATGGGCCAGGCCGCCTCGCCGGCCTCCGTCGCCGCGGCCACCACCCGGTCGCGTACGGCGTCGTCGTTGGCCATCACCGCGAAGACGCGGGTGCCCAGCGCGACCAGTTGCGCGCCGGTCAGCGTGGCCACGTCCACGATCAGGTCGGGGTCGTCCTCGTGGGCGCGCACCAGCGCGTCCGCCATCACCAGGCGGCCCTCCGCGTCGGTGTTGAGGACCTCCACGGTCTTGCCGCCGTAGACGGTCAGCACGTCCGAGGGGCGCTGCGCGGTGCCGCTGGGCATGTTCTCGGCGACGGCCAGGTAGCCGACGACGTTCACCGCGGGCCGCAGTTCGGCGATGGCGCGCATCGCGGCGAGCACCGCCGCGGCGCCGCCCATGTCGGACTTCATCCAGTCCATCGAGGAGGTGGGCTTCAGCGACAGGCCGCCGGAGTCGAAGGTGATGCCCTTGCCGACGAGCGCGAGCGTCCTGGCCGCCTGCGGGTGGCGGTAGGACAGGCGGACCAGGCGCGGCGGGTTGGCCGATCCCTGGCCGACCCCCACGATGCCGCCGTATCCGCCCTCGACCAGCGCCTCCTCGTCGAGGACCGTCACCTCCAGACCGCTGTCCCGGCCGACCTGCTCGGCGACGCCCGCGAGGTCCGCGGGGCACAGGTCGCCGGGAGCGGTGTTGACCAGGTCGCGGGCGAGGCCGACGGCGGAGGCCAGCACCTCGGCGCGCCGCACCGCCTCGTCGGCGTCGGCGGCCCCGCTCACCACGGTCAGGGACTCCAGCGGGGCCTCGGTGGAGCCGCTGCGGTAGCGGTCGAAGGAGTAGGCGCCCAGCAGCGCGCCCAGCACCGCCGCGGCGGCCAGCTCCCCGGTCCCGGCCGGCAGCGCCAGGACGACCCGGGACTTGCCGCGCAGCGAGCGCAGCGCGGCTCCCGCGGCGCGCGCCACGGTGTCCGCGGAGACCTGCTCCTCGGCAGCGGGGGCGGGGCCGAGGCCGACCGCGACCACCACCGGGGCCGCGACGGCCCCCAGGGACGGGACGGTACGCACCTCCTCCACCGCTCCGGTGGCGCCCAGCAGCGCCAGGGCCGCGCCGAGTCCGCCGGAGAAGGCGGAGTCGACGTCGCGAGCGCCCGACGCGGGCTCCGGGCCGTCGGCCCCGGAGTGGTAGCCGACGACTACCGCGTCGGCGTCGAGCGAACGTGGGGACTCGGATTTGACTACCAGCGACGTGCTCACGGTCCTGATGCTAGTCCTTGCGCTGTGCGGGGGGACACACGTCCCGGGCGCGCCCCCCGATTTCTCCACGGGACGCGCAAAGACGGGGAAGCCGCCCGCAAGGAGGGCGATTCCGTTTGGCGCGCTCACGTCGGTCGCGGGCGGCGCCGGTCCGGCGGCGAGTGATTCTGTGTGAAGAAGTGTGATACTGCTTACACGACCGCGGCCGCCAGCAGGGCGGTGCTCGCCGCGGTCTCGGCGAGGGCGCCCAGCACGTCCCCGGTCATCCCCCCCAGCCGGCGCCGCAGCCGCAGCAGCAGCCCGCCCGCCGCGGCCAGGCCCGCGCCCACCGCCACCGGCCACACCCAGTTCACGGCCCCGACCAGCAGCACGGCACCGGTGACGGCCGCCGCCGCGGGGTAGGGCACGGTCCCGGCCACGAACGCGCCCAGCCCTTCCGGCCGTGCCGCGCCCACCAGGCGGGTGCACGCCCACGTGACGGCCAGCCGCCCCGCCAGCACCGCCGCGGCCAGCCCCCACACGGCCTCGGCCGCCCCGCGCTCGGCCAGCGCGGCCAGCGACGCCACCTGCACCAGCAGCGCGAAGACCAGGGCGACCACGCCGAACGGGCCGATGTCGGAGCGCTTCATGATCTCCAGCGCCCGCTCCGCCTCGGCGCCGCTGCCCAGCCCGTCGGCGACGTCGGCCAGGCCGTCCAGGTGCAGGGCCCGGGTGAGCAGCGCCAGCGCACCCACCGCCAGCACCGCGGCCAGCAGCGGGGAGGCCCCGAGCAGCAGCGCACCCGCCAGCACCGCCCCGGCCAGCGCGGCCAGCAGCCCTCCCACCAGCGGCGCCGCCGCCATCGCCCAGGCGGCCACGGCCCGGTCCACCCGCACCACCCGCACCGGAAGCACCGTCAGCGTGCCCACCGCCATGCGCAGCCCGTCGGCGCAGTCGCGCAGCGCCCCCCTCACGGCAGCGACACGACCCGGCCGGCCGTGGCCAGCACGACCTCCTCGGACTCGGCGGCCAGACGCTGGTTGAGGCGGCCCAGCCAGTCCCGGAACAGCCCGCCGCTCACGGTCGGCGGAACCACCCCCGACCCCACCTCGTTGGTCACCGCCACCACGTAGGCCGCGCCGGCACGCCACGCCGCCACCAGCGCCTCCACCCGCTCGGCCAGCCGCTCCTCGGCGTCGGCGGGCGGCTCCTCGGCCCACATCCCGCACTCCTCCATGGCCCGCGACAGCCACGTGCCCACGCAGTCGAACAGCACCGCGCCCTCCGCCTCCGCCAGCACCGGCGCGGCGTCCGCCGTCTCCACCGTGCGCCACCACGCCGGGCGGCGCGCCCGGTGCTCGGCCACCCGCCTCGCCCACGCCCGGTCCAGCTCCGGGTCGGGGGAGGGCCCGGCGGCCAGGTAGAGGACCTCGGGCTCGCCCAGCAGCCGCCGCTCCGCCTCGGTGGACTTGCCCGACCGCGCACCGCCGGTGACCAGCACCCGGTACGGGCCGCGCGGACGCGACGGCGGCCACGCCGCGGGCGGACAGCGCAGCTCCTGGCCGTCGGAGGGGGCGAGCGCCCCCCACAGCCGCGCCCGGCGGGCGAACTCCGCGGGGGAGTGCACCCGGTGGTCGCCGCCCACCGCCACCACGACCGTGGTCAGCCCCACCACG
>ERZ777003.3059-NODE-3059-length-17209-cov-4.939839_pt1 | contig 17209 bp, 15 predicted proteins | sample MGYA00374956_ERZ777003 | MGnify/ENA primary metagenome ERZ777003 (study PRJEB29302, sample SAMN06268252) | bioreactor metagenome | isolation source: Joint BioEnergy Institute, California, USA | place: USA:Joint BioEnergy Institute, California, USA | collected... | reverse complement strand
CCGCCGCCCGAAATCCTCGATGGCCGCATCCAGATGGACGGCATCGAAATCAGGCCAGAGCGCATCGCAAAAGTAGAGCTCGGTATAAGCGAGATTCCAAAGCAGGAAGTTGCTGATGCGCTGCTCGCCTCCAGTGCGGATCAACAAATCCGGATCGGGCAAACCGGCGAGCGCAACGCGTGCGCCGACCGCGTTCTCGTCGATCGCGTCGACCTCGAACGTTCCCTCGACGCAGCTGCGCGCCAACGAACGCGCAGCGGTCGCGATATCCCAACGTCCACCGTAGGCCACGGCGATGACGAGCGTCATGCGGGAATTCGCTGCTGTCAGCGTTTCCGCTCTTTCGATGCGCTCGCGGAGCGCCGTCGACAGTTGCTCGAGATTACCGATGAACCGCAAGCGAATGCCGTTGCGATGCAACTCGTCGACTTCCGTATCGAGCGCCTCGAGAAACCGCCCCATCAACCACGACACTTCGTCGCGCGGCCGCTTCCAGTTCTCGCTCGAGAAAGCAAAGAGCGTCAGCACTTCGACGCCGCGCCGGGCGCAGTTCTCGACGATGGCTTTGACCGCCTTCACTCCCATGCGATGTCCCGCGTGACGCGGCAGCGCACGCTGCGCCGCCCAACGGCCGTTGCCGTCCATGATCACCGCGATATGACGCGGAACGGAGCGTTGGGACATCGGCGCACCAGCAACGGACATGCGAAGGGTCTGTAAATCGATCGCGAGCGATCAGATCTGCATCAATTCTTTTTCTTTCTCGGCCAGAGCCTGATCGATCTCCGCGATGTACTTGTCCGTGAGCTTCTGCACTTCCTCTTGCGCGCGCCGATCGTCGTCCTGCGACACGAGCTTCTCCTTGAGCATGTCCTTCAGATCGTTCATCACGTCGCGCCGCACGTTGCGAACTGCAACGCGCGCATTCTCTGCTTCCTGTCGCACGACTTTCGCCAGATCCCGGCGCCGCTCCTCGGTGAGCGGCGGCATCGGTACACGAATGACCGTGCCGGCGGTTGCAGGCATGAGGCCGAGATCGGACTTCATGATCGCCTTCTCGATGACGGGGACCATGGACTTGTCCCACGGCGTGACGGTCAGCGTTCGGGCATCCTCGACGGCGACGTTCGCCGCTTGGTTGAGAGGCACTTCGTTGCCGTAGTACTCGACGCGAATGTGCTCGAGAAGGCTCGGATGGGCGCGCCCGGTGCGCAGGCGCTTCAGCTCGTTTCTGAATGCAGCGACGCATTTCTGCATGCGCTCGGCTGCATCCTTCTTGACGTCTTCCAACATAGCTTGCTCCAATCGCCGCCGACTCGCAGCGAAATTTCAGTTCGCGTTCGTCACGAGCGTACCGACATCTTCGCCGCGCACGATACGCAGCAACTCGCCCGGCAGCGTCAAATCGAATACGCGCAACGGCAAATTGTTGTCGCGGCACATCACGATTGCCGTCGCATCCATCACGTTCAATCGATCGGCGAGCACCTTGTCGAACGTCAAGTACGAATAGCGCGTCGCCGCGGGATTCTTGACCGGATCGTCCGAGTAGATGCCGTTCACCTTCGTTGCCTTGAGGAGCAAATCGGCATTGATCTCGATCGCTCGCAAGCTCGCCGCCGTATCGGTCGTAAAGAAGGGATTGCCGGTGCCCGCGGCGAAGATCACGACCCGGCCTTTCTCGAGATGTCGAACTGCGCGCCTGCGAATGTATTCCTCGCAAACCTCGTTGATCCGGATCGCCGACATCACCCGCGCATAAAGCCCGAGCGACTCCAGCGCATCTTGTAGCGCCAGCGAGTTCATCACCGTCGCGAGCATGCCCATGTGATCGGCGGTCACGCGATCCATTCCGGCTCGCGCCAGTCCTGCCCCGCGAAAGATGTTGCCGCCGCCGATGACGACCGCCACCTGCATGCCGAGACTCACGACCTCGCGAATCTCGCCCGCGATGCGCTTGAGCATCTTCGGATCGATGCCGTAGTCCTCGTCGCCCATGAGCGCCTCGCCGGATAGCTTGAGGAGAATGCGGCGTAAGCCGCTCCCTGCAGGAACCGTTTGCGTATCCGTCGATGCTTTACTCGGTGGGGTCATGATGTATCCGTGAAAGTCGCCGGCGCTCCGACGCGACCTGATTATAAAGAACCCCGCTCGTCGCGGGGTTCTGATTCACAGCCGAGCCTCACCTCGCCGCACCGCTTCCGGAGCGCGGGGAGCCGCGAGGGGTTTCCAAGCTCGCCGGTTCAATGCGTCTGCTTGGTGCTCTCGACTTGTTTCCGGACTTCCTCGGCGAAGTCTTCCTGCTTTTTCTCGATACCGGCACCGACTTCATAACGGACGAACGACAACACCTCGCCGCCCGCCTGCTTCAGGTACTTCTCGACGGATTGGTCCGGGTCCTTCACGAACGGCTGTCCGAGCAGCGTGATCTCGTTGAGCCACTTGCGGACCTTGCCCTCGATGATCTTCGTGAGAATCTCGGCGGGCTTGCCGGCGTTCTTCGGGTCGTTCTTGGCCTGTTCGAGCTGTACCTCGCGCTCCTTGGCGACTTCGGCCTCCGGCACGTCGGCGGCGGCAACATACGCAGGATTGATCGCCGCAATGTGCATCGCGATGTCCTTCGCGACCGCTTCGTCGCCTGCCTTCATTGCGACGACTGCACCGATGCGGCTGCCGCCGTGCAAATACGCGCCGATAACGGCGGGGGCTTCGATCACGGCGAAGCGTCGGACGGTGATGTTCTCGCCGATCTTCGCAATCAGCGCGCGGCGCGCGTCCTCGAGCGTCGTATCGCCGCTCTTGAGCGCAAGCAACGCCTCGACCGACGCAGGCTGCTGCGCCAGTGCGAGCTTGGCGACGGTTGCAGCATAGCTGCCGAAGTCGTCCTGCCGCGCGACGAAGTCGGTCTCGCAGTTCACTTCGACGATGGCCGCACGCTTGCCGTCGGCGGAACGCTCGATCGCGATCACGCCTTCGGCGGCCACGCGCGACGCCTTCTTGTCGGCCTTCGCGAGTCCCGCCTTGCGCATCAATTCCGCGGCCGCGTCCAAGTCGCCGTTCGTTTCGAGGAGCGCCTTCTTGCACTCCATCATCCCCGCGCCGGTACGTTCGCGGAGCTGCTTTACTGCTTCAGCCGTAACTGCCATGGATCACTCCGACTTGTCCGTAGCGGCAGCGGACTTGTGCTTGGCCACCGCAGCGCGCCGCCGCGCCATAAACTCTTCCGGTGCAACATCGGGCTCGACATCGTCGAGCTCGCTCGCAACCGCATCCTCTGCAGGCGCCGCGATCTCCGGCTCCGGCGCGCGACGGCGTGTCGGTGTCTTCTTACGGACCGTCGCCGGCTTGGCGCGACGCGTAGTACCGGGCTTCGTCTTCGGCTTGCCTTCCTCGTCGAGCTCGACGAACTCGTCTTCGCCGACCGGCACTTCAGGAATCGCCGACTTGCCTTCGATCACGGCATCGGCGATGCCTGCGGCGTAAAGCTGAATCGCCCGCATGGCATCGTCGTTCCCGGGAATCACATAGTCGATGTCGTCGGGCGAACAGTTCGTGTCGACGACGGCAACGACGGGAATACCGAGCTTCTTCGCCTCGGCGACTGCGATGCGCTCGTGACCGACATCGACGACGAAGAGCGCATCCGGCAGCGAGTCCATGTCCTTGATGCCGCCGAGACTCCGTTCGAGCTTCTCGCGCTCGCGACGCAATGCCTGCGCTTCGCGCTTGCTGTGCTGATCGAGCGTACCGTTCTGCGCCATCTCGTCGAGCTCCATCAAGCGCTTGATGGAACCGCGCACGGTCTTGAAGTTCGTGAGCATGCCGCCGAGCCAGCGATGGCTGACATAAGGCATGCCGCACCGGATCGCTTCCGTCTTGATCGCCTCGCGAGCGGAGCGCTTCGTACCGACGAACAGCACGCGGCCGCCATCGGCGACGACTTGTTTGATGAACTGCGCCGCTTCGTTGTACAGCGGCAGCGTCTTCTCGAGATTGATGATGTGAATTCGGTTACGCTCGCCGAAGATGTAGGGGGCCATCTTCGGGTTCCAGAAGCGGGTTTGATGTCCGAAATGAACGCCCGCCTCCAGCATCTGTCGCATGGACACGCTGGCCATTAGAAACTCCTGTGTGGGGTTGAGCCTCCACCTACCCCATTCGACGACCCGGCACGTCGTGCCGAGCACCCCGTCGAATGTGTCGGAAGGTGTGAGATTTCGTTGCTAAAAAAACGCGCGCTTTATACCATTAAATACAATGATCGTCCAAAGGTTTTCGCCCGTTTTCATTGAACCTTTGCGACTTCCGCCGGTTTTTCTCGCCACCCATGCAAGCGCCGACCTTCCCAGCGTTCAAGCTTGACTTGCAGCGTTCCGGCGCTACGACGGACCCTTCGATTGCCCAATCGCGACCCATGCAGGTGACGATAAAAACCCCCGCGGAACAAGAACAAATGCGGATCGCAGGACGGCTGGCGGCAGACGTGCTGGATATGATCACGCCGTACGTCGTTCCAGGCGTGACGACCGACGAGCTGAACGACCGCTGCCACGACTATATCGTCAATGTACAGAAGGCGATTCCGGCACCGCTCAACTATAGGGGATTCCCCAAGTCGATCTGCACTTCTGTCAACCACGTCGTCTGCCACGGGATTCCGAGCGACAAGCGGCTGAAGCAAGGCGACATCATCAACATCGATGTGACGGTCATCAAAGACGGCTGGCACGGCGATGCAAGTCGCATGATCGGCGTAGGCAAAGTCTCCCCTGCGGCGCAGCGGCTGATGGATGTGACCCGCGAGGCGATGTGGATCGGCATTCGCACGATCCGTCCCGGCGCACGGCTTGGAGATTTGGGCGCCGCGATCCAGCGATTCGTCGAAAGCCAGCACTATTCGATCGTGCGGGAATATTGCGGACACGGCATCGGGCGCGTGTTCCATGAAGACCCTCAGGTGTTGCATTACGGGGAGCCGGGGACGGGTTTGGAGCTCGTACCGGGCATGACGTTCACCGTGGAGCCGATGGTGAACGCAGGCAAGCGTCACGTGCGCCTGCTTTCCGACGGGTGGACGGTGGTCACGAAGGATCACTCGCTGTCCGCCCAATGGGAGCACACCGTGCTGGTCACGGAAACGGGTTACGAAGTTCTCACGCTCGGCGCCGACGAGCGCTGATTCCGCATGCGCGTCGTTACGACCGAGGACATCGAAGAGCTCCCGCAGACGACGAGCGATCCCACCTGGGACTACCTGGTCACACTGCAGCAATCGCTCGCCGGCCAGGGAAGCGATATCGCCACCTACCGCCAAGCCCTGATCGAGGGCGATAACCGCCTCAAGCAACGTTTCGCGGACGACGAGCCGGTCGAGCGGCTGGTTCGCGATCGTGCGCGCCTCGTCGATGTCCTGCTCAAGAGTGCGTGGAACGCGCACGTCGGCGAGCATGCACGCGAAGTTGCGTTGATCGCCGTCGGAGGTTACGGGCGCGGCGAGCTTAACCTTTGCTCCGACATCGACATCATGATCCTGCTGCCGAAGAGCGAGTCCGCGCCTTGGCAGAGCAGTCTCGAGCGATTCCTGACGTTCATGTGGGACATCGGCCTCGAGGTGGGTCACAGCGTTCGCACGATCGACGACTGTCAGCGCGAGAGCGCCGCGGACGTGAGCGTCGCGACGACGATGATCGAAGCGCGACTGCTGCAGGGTCCGGAACAGCTCTTCGAAGCGATGCGTCGCGCGCTCGCCCCGGAACGCGTGTGGCCGACGAAGGAATTCTTCGAGGCGAAGGTCGCCGAACAAACGGCGCGTCATCACCGCTATCACGACACTGCCTACAACCTCGAGCCGAACGTGAAATCGAGCCCGGGCGGGCTACGCGACATTCAGACGATCGGCTGGGTGGCCAAGCGCCATTTCGGCGCCGATTCCCTCGATGAGCTCGTCGATCACGGGTTCCTGACGCGCAGCGAGCTGCGCAAGCTCAAGACCGCGCAGGCGTTCCTATGGAAGATCCGCTTCGCGCTGCACGTACTGACGAACCGCCGCGAAGACCGGCTGCTGTTCGACCATCAGATCAAGCTCGCAAAGATGTTCGGCTACGAGGATGCGACGTACACGCTCGCCGTCGAGCAGTTCATGCAGCGCTACTACCGCACGGCGATGGACGTCAGCTTGCTGAACGAAATGCTGCTGCAGCATTTCCGCGAAGCGATCCTGAGCGATCCCAATGTCGAGCCGGTTCCGGTCAACCAGCACTTTCAGATCCGTAACGACTACCTCGAGATCACGAGCGACGACGTTTTCGACCGCTACCCGTCGGCGATGCTCGAGCTGTTCCTCGTCATCGAGCAAAACCCGCAGATCCGCGGCGTGCGCGCTTCGACGATCCGGCAGCTCACGCGTCATCTGTGGTTGATCGACGAAGAATTCCGACAGCATCCGCGCAATCATCGATTGTTCATGGAGATCCTTCGTGCGCCCGTCGGCGTCACGCACGAGCTGCGCCGCATGAACTTGTACGGCGTGCTGGGTCGCTACATCCCGGCGTTCGGCCGGATCGTCGGGCGCATGCAGTACGACCTCTTCCACGTCTACACCGTCGATGCGCACACGCTGTTCGTCGTGAGCAACCTCAGGCGGCTCGCGATGCCGAAATACGATCACGAGTTTCCGCATCTCTCGCGCATCATGCAGTCGCTGCCGAAGCCGGAGATCGCTTACCTCGCGGCGCTCTTCCACGACATTGCCAAGGGCCGCGGCGGCGATCATTCGGAGCTGGGCGCGGTCGATGCCGAAGCGTTCTGTTTGGAACAAGGAATGTCCCGCTATGACGCGCGCCTCGTCGCCTGGCTCGTGAAGAACCACCTCGTGTTCTCGGTCACGGCGCAGAAGAAGGACATCTCGGATCCGAACGTCATCCATGAGTTCGCCAAGCAAGTCGGCGACCAGACGCACCTCGACTATTTATATGTGCTGACGGTTGCCGACGTGCGCGGAACGAACCCGAAGCTTTGGAACAACTGGAAGGCGTCGCTCTTCTCCGAGTTCTACGAGCGCACGAAACAGGCACTGCGCCGCGGGCTCGAAAGCCCGATCGACCAGGAAGAGCTCATTGCGGAAACGCAGACGAACGCGCGCACTTTGCTCGCCCGGGCCGGGATGGAACCGGCGAAGATCGACGCTGTGTGGAGCCGGTTCACGGACGCGTATTTCCTGCGCCATACGCCCGACGAGATCGCGTGGCACACCGAGCTTCTCGCCGATCGCGAGCCCGGCGATACGTCGTCGCTCGTCGCTGTCCGGCGCAGCGAGCGCGGCGGCACCGCTATCACGACCTATACGCCGCAAACTCAACATACATTCGCGCGCACAACCGCGCTGCTCGACCAGCTCGGGCTCAACATCGTCGATGCGCGCATCACGCCGACGGCCGACGGCTTCAGCCTCGACGTGTATCACGTGCTCGAAGACACGGGACAGGACATCAGCGATGCGAGCCGCATCCGGGACATCGAACTGCAGCTCACCCGCGCGCTCGGGCTGCCCGACGACGTCACCGTCACCGTCACTCGCCGCGCGCCGCGGCAGGTGCGCATGTTCACGACGCCGACTCAGATCAATTTCAGCGAGGATCCGGTGAATCGGCGCACGATCCTCGAGCTGATCGCGGGCGACCGACCGGGCCTGCTCTCGCAAGTCGCCAAGGTGTTCTGGGCCGAGGGCGTCGACATTCACACCTCGAAGATCGTCACGGTCGGGGAACGCGCGGAGGACGTGTTCTACGTGAGCGATACGCGCGGCCAACCGCTCGATCCAGAGGCGCAAGAGCGGCTCGCCAAGCGCTTGATGGAAACGCTCGACCGCCGCGATTGACGGTACACTTGCTCCGAACCGTCATTCGCCGGCCCCCATGAATCCCGCGCTCTCACGGCTCTGGCCCTACCCCTTCGAACGTCTGCGGAAGCTCCTCGACGGCGCGCAACCGCCGGCCCACCTGTCGCCGATCCCCTTGTACATCGGCGAGCCTCGACACACGCCGCCCAAGTTCATCCTCGAGGCGTTGAGCGCCAGTTTTCACACATTGAATAGCTATCCGGCGACGCAGGGTTTGCCGGAGTTTCGCGCCGCCGTCGCGAATTGGTTGACGCGCCGGTTTTCGCTGCCAAAGAGCGCCGTCGATCCAGACAGAATGGTGCTGCCAGCCAACGGCACGCGCGAAGCATTGTTTGCAGTCGTGCAGGCATTGACCGACCGTACCCGCAATCCGGTAGTGGCGATGCCGAATCCCTTTTATCAGATCTACGAAGGTGCTGCGCTGCTTGCGGGCGCCGAACCTTATTTCATCGGCACGAGCGATCGGCTTCCGGATCTCGACACTGTCCCCGCGAACGTATGGAAGCGCTGCGAGCTGTTGTTTCTCTGCTCGCCGAGCAATCCGACGGGCGCGGTCGCGGGCATCGATTACTTGCGTCGTGCGCTCGAGCTCGCAGACCGATACGACTTCGTCATCGCATCCGACGAGTGCTACAGCGAAATCTATATCGACGAAAACAATCCTCCCGTCAGCTTGCTGCAAGCAGCGATTGCAGCGGGCCACTCGCAGTTCGAACGCTGCCTCGTATTTCACAGCCTGTCCAAGCGCTCGAGCGTGCCGGGCTTGAGATCCGGATTCATCGCCGGCGATCCTGCATTGATCAAACCATTCTTGCTCTACCGCACCTACCACGGCTGCGCATTGCCGCTGCACGTACAGATGGCCAGCATTGCAGCCTGGAACGACGATCGGCATGTCGCCGAGAACCGCGCGTTGTATCGGGAGAAGTTCGAGCGCGTGTTGCCGATCCTGCGCAGCGTCATGGATGTGACGATGCCGGAAGCGAGCTTCTATCTTTGGCCTAACGTCGGCGACGACGAGCGCTTTACGCGCGAGCTCTACGAGCGGCAGAACGTCACGACATTACCCGGCACGTACCTGGCTAGAGACGGCGCTCAGGGCAACCCCGGCCGCGGCCACGTGCGCATCTCTCTGGTCGCATCGGTCGAGGAATGCGTCGAAGCAGCCGAACGAATCCGCGCCTATCTGAAGTCGCCCTAGCGATTCAGGCGCCCTGCCGCGTTTCCGACTCATCTAATCGAATGACGTAGGCTAGAATCGGCCCTCTTTTTCGACACGGCGAGCCACGATGACTGCTTCACTCATCGACACGATCAACGCGGCGTTCGAGCAACGCAATTCCCTGACGCCGAAGGACGCACCTCAGGACATCCGCAACGCCGTGGAGGAAGCGATCGATCTGCTCGACTCCGGCAAAGCGCGCGTGGCGGAAAAGGTCGACGGACACTGGCGCGTCAACGAGTGGCTCAAGAAGGCCGTTCTGCTCTTCTTCCGGCTCAACGACAATCGACGGATCGATGCGGGCTATACGCGCTTCTTCGACAAGGTGCCGTTGAAGCACGCCGACTACGACGAGGAGAAGTTCCGTGCCGACGGCGTGCGCGTCGTGCCGCATGCGATCGTTCGCCGCGGCGCTTACGTCGCGCCGAATGCCGTGCTCATGCCGTCGTACGTGAATATTGGCGCCTACGTCGGCGAAGGGACGATGGTCGATACGTGGGCGACGGTCGGCTCATGCGCGCAGATCGGACGCAACGTTCATTTGTCGGGCGGCGTCGGCATCGGCGGCGTGCTCGAGCCCTTGCAGGCGAGCCCGACGATCATCGAAGACAATTGCTTCATCGGTGCCCGCTCCGAGATCGTCGAAGGCGTCGTGATCGAGGAAGGCTCTGTCATCTCGATGGGCGTGTTCATCGGCGCCAGCACCCGCATCTACGATCGCGAGACCGGCGTCATCCTGCACGGCCGCGTACCTGCGGGTTCGGTCGTCGTTCCCGGGTCGCTGCCCTCGTCGGACGGCCGCTATAGCCTCAACTGTGCGGTGATCGTGAAAAAGGTCACGGCGCAAACGCGTGCCAAGACGAGCATCAACGAGTTGTTGCGTGAGTAATGGACGAGAGCGTCGTGGCGCAACCACGACCACCCGACATCAGCCGTAGCGGCCCGTAATGTAGTCTTCGGTCGCCTTCTTGCTCGGGTTCGTGAAAATCTTTGCGGCCTCGTCGAACTCGATGATTTCGCCGAGATACATGAACGCCGTGTAATCGGACACGCGCGCAGCCTGCTGCATGTTGTGCGTCACGATCAGAACCGTCACCTGGTCCCGCAACGTCGAGATGAGCTCCTCGATCTTCGCGGTCGCGATCGGATCGAGCGCAGAAGTCGGTTCGTCGAACAACAGGATCTCGGGCGTCGTTGCAAGCGCTCGCGCTATGCAAAGGCGCTGCATCTGACCGCCGGACAGCGCGAGCGCGGAATCGTCCAAGCGATCCTTGACTTCATCCCACAGCGCCGCGCCGCGCAGCGCCTTCTCCACCTCCTCCGCGAGCGTCGCACGGCTTCTCACGCCGCGCAGTCGCAACCCATACGCGACGTTCTCGAAGATCGACTTGGGGAACGGGTTCGGCTTCTGGAAAACCATGCCGATCAGCATGCGCACTTCGATCGGATCGACGCCGGGTCCGACCAGGTTCAGCTTGTCGGGATACAGCGTGATGCTGCCCTCGTAGCGCGTATTCGGTTGTAAATCGTGCATGCGGTTGAAACACCGCAAGAACGTGCTCTTGCCGCAGCCCGAAGGACCGATGAGCGCAGTGACTTGCTTGTCGGCAATCGGAATCGTCAGATTCTTGAGCGCGCGGTGCTCGCCGTAATAGAAGTTCAAATTCTCGACGGCGGCTTTGACGCTCAGCGGCTTGACCTTCCGCGTGTCGTCGACCGTGATCGAGATTCGCGGACCGCCCGCCGCCTGACCGACCGCGGCTGTGCTTTGCGCGTCTGTATCCTGCAACGACTTCTCCTGCGAGTGGCGAGAGGATGGAGCTGGCGTCATCACCATAATCGTATCCAAATCTCACGCCACGCGCGTGAGTCCGGCGCTCAACCTAGAATTTTTCAGGAGACACATCGTTCCGACCATCGGGCCCGAAATCGCCATCGGCCACGCCTCACCAATTGATCTTCTTGCGGTATCGATAGCGGATCCAAATCGCGATCCCGTTCATGAGGAGCGTCATTCCGAGCAAGATTGCGCCGGCTGCGGCGGCATTGGCCTGGAACTCGGGGTCCGGGCGCGACACCCAGTTGAACATCTGAATCGGCATCGCCGTGAACGGATCCTTGAGCCATTCGAAGGACACGAAAGGAAACTCCCCCTTGATCGGGGACTGCGGCAGAAATGCGATGAAACTCAGCGCACCGATCGTAATGATCGGCGCCGTCTCGCCGATCGCGCGCGAGAGCCCCAGGATCATGCCGGTCAGAATGCCGCCCGTCGAATACGGTAGCACGTGGTCCTTCGTCACCTCCCAGCGCGTCGCACCCAGCCCGTAAGCCGCTTCGCGAATCGCCTTGGGAACGGCACGAATCGCTTCGCGCGTAGCCACGATCACGATCGGTAGGATCAACAGCGCCAGAGTGAGTCCGGCCGCTGCGATACTTTGACCCAGATCGAACTGATAGACGAACAAGCCGAGCGCCAGGAGCCCGTAGACGATCGACGGGACGCCGGCAAGATTCGTCACATTGATTTCGATGATCGCGGTAAACCAGTTCTTCGGCGCGTACTCTTCCAAGTAGATCGCCGCGGCCACACCGACAGGCACGGCACAAATGGCCGTGACGAGCATGATGAGCGATGTCCCCACCCACGCCGCCAGGATGCCCGCACGCTCAGGCTTGCGCGAGGCGAAGCTCGTGAAAAAGTCCCAGCCGAAGCGCGGCGCGCCATCGCGAATCAGATCGATGAACAACACCGCGAGGATCGCCAGGCACGCCAGCATGACGATCAAGCCGACGATGACGAAGAGCTGATCGATCAGCTTGCGGCGGGAGAGATCCTGCCGAAGCGCCTCGAAGTTCCGATACGGCGCAGCCGATGTGCTCATCAGTAGGCCTCCCGGAAGCGACGCGTCAAAGAGAACCCGATGACGTTGAAGACCAACGTGATCGCCATGAGCACGAGTCCTGCGGCGAAAATGCTCTGATAGCCGATGCTGCCGTGAGGCAGATCGCCGAGACTGACTTGCACGATGTACGCCGTGATCGTCGCGGCCGGCTCGCGAGGATCGAACGTGAAGTTGGGCTGCATACCGGCCGCAATCGCAACGACCATCGTTTCGCCGACTGCACGCGAAATGCCGAGGATGAACGCCGCAGCAAGACCCGAGAACGCGCCCGGCACGACGACGCGCAATGCGGTTTGCAACCGCGTGGCCCCCATCGCGTAAGAACCCTCGCGCATGTAGCGAGGCACGGCGCGCATCGCGTCTTCGCTCAACGAGCTGACGTACGGCACGATCATCAAACCGATGACCAACCCCGCGCTCAGCATGTTGAAGCCCGGAAGATCGGGAATGAGCCGCTGCAACACCGGCGTGACCATCGTCAGCGCGAAGTAGCCGTACACAACGGTCGGCACGGCACCGAGCAGCTCGAGGATCGGCTTGACCGTCTCGCGCACCTGGGACGGCGCGAATTCGCTGAGATAAATCGCAATCGTAGTTCCCAGCGGCACTGCAACGACGAGCGCCACGAGCGTCGTCGTGAGCGTTCCCGCAACGAGCGGCAGGATGCCGTAATGCGCGTCCGCGAACAGCGGCGTCCACATCGTGTCGGTGAAGAACTCGATCAACGATACGTGCTCGAAGAACGCGCTCGATTCGATGAGCAGAATCGCCACGATCGCAATCGTCGTGAAGACGGCCACGAGTCCAGCGATGAGCAAGAAGCTCTCGATAACCCGATCGCGCAGCTTGCGGTACCGCAAGGCCGAGCGTGAGATGACTGACTTCGAGATCGCCTCGTTCAAAATCGAACCCTTAATAGCGGCCACGACCAAAAGTCGACGTCAGAACGTGCGTGCGCCCTGCTGACGCGGGGCGCACTTTAAACGCTGACGGCCGGCTGCGTCGACGGTTGAATTTCGATCGCGCCTTTGATGTAACACCCTCGCACCCCTAGAGCTTCGCTTCGCGCGCGAGCAGGGTTTCGATAGTGACACCGACTTCCGGAGTGCCGCCGAACACGGTGCCGACCTTGCGCTCCTCGAAGTGCTCGAGCGCGACCCGATACGCTTCGGGGGGCAATGGCACGTAACCAACTTCTTTCGCCAATTGGGCGCCGTCGGTCATGTAGAAGCGCACGAACTCAGCAACCTCCGGACGTTCCGCCGCGACGTCGCGCACATAGATGAACAGTGGGCGCGAAAGCGGCTCGTAGCTGCCGTCCGTGACGCTGGCCAAGCTCGGTGCGACGGCCTTGCCCGCGGAATTGACGATGGGCACCGCGCGGATGCGTTCCTGATTGCCTGCGAAATACGCGTACCCGAAGTAGCCGAGCGCGCCCTTGTTCGAGCTCACGCCCTGCACGAGCACGTTGTCGTCCTCGCTCGCCTGGAAATCCGTGCGGCTCGACTTCGACTTACCGACGATTGCTTCAGTGAAATAGTCGAACGTCCCCGAATCGGCACCCGGCCCGAACAAAACCAACGGCTCGTCCGGAAACCCCGCGCGGACCTGGCTCCACTTCGTGATTCGCCCCTGCGCGGCCGGCTCCCAGATCTTCTTGAGCTCCGCCGGCGTGAGCGAGCTTGCCCACGTGTTTTGCGGATTCACGACCACCGTGAGCGCATCGAACGCCACCGGCAGCTCGATGTATTTCACGCCGGCCTTGCGGCACGCCTCCATTTCTTCTTTCAAGATCGGTCTGGAGGCGTTGGAGATGTCCGTCTCGCCGCGGCAAAACCGCTTGAATCCGCCGCCCGTGCCCGAGATGCCGACCGTCACGCGCACCTTGCCGCGCTTCGCGATCTGGAATTCCTCCGCGACCGCCTCGGTGATCGGGAATACTGTGCTCGAACCGTCGATCTTTATGACGCTTTGCGCCGCGACGAGCTGAGCAGTTCCAAGCGATGCAAGCCCGATCAGGACGGCCGCGCTCAACGTGTACCAAGACTTCATTGCTCCTCCTCGGGAATCCCGTTCACGTGGAGCAGTGTGCAGACGTTTCATGACAGCCATATGACAGGAGGAACGGTCCGACGACGCGCTCGAACCGGGTAGCGACGCACGCAACTCTTGCCGCTACCGACCGCCTTCGTTATAAGTCGCGCCTCCCTCGATCCACCCGGAGCGCAAGCACTTGTCCACCCCCGACGCGTCTGCCGATTCCCTGGCGCTGACTTGCGAACTGATCCGGCGTCCGTCAGTCAGCCCCGACGATCAGGGGTGCCTGCAGGTGATCGGCGAGCGGCTCGAAGCCCTGGGCTTTCGCGTGGAGCGCATGCCGTTCGGTCCGGTGGAAAATATCTGGGCGCGTCGCGGAGACAGCCGCCCCGTCCTTTGCTTCGCCGGTCATACCGACGTCGTTCCGACCGGCCCGCGCGAAGAATGGCATACCGACCCGTTCGAGCCCGTCATCAAGGACGGCATCCTGTACGGCCGCGGCGCGGCCGACATGAAGAGCGGGCTCGCCGCAATGCTCACGGCGACCGAGCGGTTCGTTCGCAGGTATCCGCAACACGCCGGCACGATCGCATTTTTGCTGACGAGCGACGAGGAAGGTCCGTCCGTCGACGGCACCCGGCGAGTGATGGAAGTGTTGACCGCCCGTGATGAGAAGATCGATTGGTGCATCGTCGGCGAGCCGACGAGCAGCGAAGTGCTCGGCGACATGGTGAAGATCGGTCGCCGCGGTTCGCTCTCTGGGAAGCTGACCGTGCATGGCGTACAGGGTCACGTTGCCTATCCGCACCTTGCGGAAAATCCCGTGCACGCTGTCGCCCCTGCGCTCGCCGAGCTTGCAAGCCGGACGTGGGACAAGGGCAACGAGTTCTTTCAGCCTACGACGTTCCAGATCTCGAACATCAGCGCCGGCACGGGTGCGCCGAACGTCATCCCCGGCGAGCTGAAAGCGCGCTTCAACATCCGGTTCTCGACCGAACAGACGGTGGAACGTCTGCAACAGACGATCACCGAGATCCTCGACCGGCACAAGGTGAACTACACGCTCGAGTGGTTCGTCTCGGGCCTACCGTTCTTCACGCCTCCGGGTAAGTTGTCGGATGCCGTGCAACGCGCGGTGCAGGAACATGTCGGGCGGACGCCGGAGCTGTCGACGACGGGCGGCACCTCGGACGGCCGATTCATTGCGCCGACCGGTGCGCAAGTCGTGGAGCTCGGCGTCGTGAATGCGACGATCCACAAAGTCAACGAGTGCGTACGCGTCGCGGATATCGGCACGCTGTCGAAGATCTACGAGCGGATCATGGAACTCATGCTCATCGAGCCCTAGACGAGGCAGCCAGCGGATCAGGTCGTGCGCCGAAAGTTGGCGAAGGCCGCCCAGCCGGCGAGCACGACCAAGCTGATCAGCACCCACCAAGGCATCGACAGGCCGAGGAACTGCCAGTCGACCTTCCCGCACTCGCCTGATCCGGTCAGTACCTTCGTGATCACTTCCGTGATCGGCATGATGTCGAGCAAGAAATCGAGATCGGCACCGCACGCAGCCACGGTTCCGGGCGGCTGAGCTTGGATCCACACGTGTCGTCCCGCGATGCCCATGCCGCACGCAGCCGCAAGCACGATGAGTCCGCCGTAGATCCGAGCGCCGAGCAAGCCAGGATTGTGAAGCGCCGCGATCAGGAACAGCACGCCGACCGTAATGACGGCGACGCGCTGAAAAATGCAGAGCGGACAAGGCGTGAGACCGAGAACGTGCTGCGCGTACAACGCATAGGCCATGAGCCCCAAGCAGGCAAGAAATCCCAGGCCGTTGGCAAGCCGACGATTGAGCATGATGTTCAGCAAGGCCGAAGCAGCGATTCTATCCGTTCGCGTGGGCCGCTCTCTAACTCAAAGGCCGCCCGCCTCAGCCGCTGCCCCGATTGCGCTGGACGCGTGCTTGGATGTGCTCTTCGACGTCCTCCAGCGCGACGTGGCGAATGTCCTTGCCGTACACCATGTAAATGACGTACTCGCAAACGTTCTTGGCGTGATCGCCGATCCGCTCGAGCGCCCGCGCAACCCATAGCACGTCGAGACCGCGGCGAATCGTTCGCGGGTCTTCCATCATGAACGTGATGATCTGACGCTGAATCGCCTCGTATTCCTCGTCGACGAGACGATCCTTTTTCGCCACCGCAACCGCTGCTTCCGGATCCATGCGCGCAAACGCATCCAATGCCTCGTGAACCATGTCGGCGACGATGCGACCCAGATGTTTGATTTCGCGATAACGGTCCGCCGGACGTTCGACCGAAGCGAGCCGCGAACCGATGAAGCCGATCTTCTCGGCCTCATCGCCGATGCGCTCGAGGTCCGTGATCGTCTTGATCACGGCGACGATCAGGCGCAGGTCGCTCGCTGCAGGACTGCGCGTCGCAAGAATACGGCTGCAATCCTCGTCGATCGCCACCTCCATGGCATTTACTTTCTGATCGCCGAGCGCGACCTGCTCGCCCAACCGGCTGTCGCCTTCGACCAGCGCCTCGACGGCCTGCTTGAGCTGCTCCTCCACGAGGCCGCCCATGCGCAGCACGTTCGTACGGACACGCTCGAGGTCGTCGTTGTACCGACTCAGGATGTGGTGAGAAAGATCGGACTTTTCCATGAGAGTCTCTTCGCAAGCCGCATATTGCTGTATACCCTGCGGCTCGAGACGACCGCAAGCGTGGCTGCTAACTCCCTAGAATTTCACGTTGAAATCGAGCTGCAACCGGTCGTAATCCGCCTCCGTACCCACCTCTGCGTCGCGCCGGCTGAGGTAGTACGTCGCGTTGAGCGTCCAATTGCGGGCCGGTGCAAATGCGCCCCGTAGAATCCAGCCTTCGCTATCGCTCGTACCGCCTGCGAAGTCGGAGTCGATGAGCTGAGCAAACAAGGCGTCCTTCTCGATCTTCTGATACGAGGTCCCGATCTCCCAGGTTCGAGGATTCCCGGCCTTGCCCAACAGTACCCCGGCTGCCCAAGCGGTGTCGTGATCCTCCGGATCGCGGTTTTTCGCCGCATCGATCCAGAACTGCAGCGGAGTCGACCCGAGCAGCAAGTTCAGCTCGGCCATCAGATCGATCACTTCGTAGTCGTAGACCA
>ERZ777003.3058-NODE-3058-length-17209-cov-6.342894_pt1 | contig 17209 bp, 20 predicted proteins | sample MGYA00374956_ERZ777003 | MGnify/ENA primary metagenome ERZ777003 (study PRJEB29302, sample SAMN06268252) | bioreactor metagenome | isolation source: Joint BioEnergy Institute, California, USA | place: USA:Joint BioEnergy Institute, California, USA | collected... | reverse complement strand
TCGACCTCGGCGACGGGATGCTCGGCGACGCGCTCGGCTCGCCGATCACGTGGGGCGTCGTCGCCGGCCTGGTGGTCGGCAAGCTGGTCGGCGTCGGGTTCGTCGCGCTCGCCGCGGCCCGCCTGAAGCTCGGCACGCTCCCTCAGGGTGTTGGCCCCGGGCAGGTCATCGGCGGGGGCGCGATCTCCGGCATCGGGTTCACGGTCTCGCTGCTGGTCGCGCACCTCGCCTTCGACTCCGAGACCGCGCGCAACGAGGCCACGGTCGGCATCCTGCTCGCTGCGGTGCTCGCGACCGTTTCGGGCTGGATCACTTTCAGGCTCGCCGCGGTGCTGCGCGGCGAGCGGACAGCCACCCTCCCGCTCTTCCTCGACCGGCCTGTCGACCCCGAGCGCGACCACATCCGCGGCCGGCCGGACGCGCCGCTCACGCTGGTCGAGTACGGCGACTTCGAGTGCCCGTTCTGCGGAGAGGCGACCGGCGTCGTCCACGAGCTCCAGCGCCGCTACGGGGACGAGCTGCGCTACGTCTTCCGCCACCTGCCGCTCACCGACGTCCACGGGTACGCCGAGCTCGCCGCGCTAGCCGCCGAGGCCGCGGACGAGCAGGGCCGCTTCTGGGAGATGCACGACGTGCTCTTCGAGCACCAGGGCGAGCTCCAGTACGAGGACCTCCTCGGTTACGCCGCCGACATCGGGCTCGACGTGGAGCGCTTCACCCGGGCCCTGGAGTCCGGCTACCACGCCGATCGCATCCGCGATGACGTCGCGAGCGCCGAAGCGAGCGGCGCCCGCGGCACCCCGACCTTCTTCGTCGGCGGGGTCCGCCACATCGGCCCCTACGACACCGAGACCCTCGCGCACGAGCTCGAGCTGAGCCGCGACGGATCGAACGCCCCGCGCATCCCCCTGTAGGACGCCCCGCCTTCGCCGCGAGCCCTACTCGACGTCGCGGGTGCGCAGCAGGATCGCCGTCACCGCGAAGAAGATCCCGATCCAGGCCAGCATCAGGAGCGTCGCCGGAAGCGTGTCGAAGATCTCCGTGTCCCAGCCGATCAGCTCCGGCGGGATGTCCTGGATGCCGAGCGGCAGGCTCGCGAAGGGCCCGAACTTGGCGACGTCGGGCTCAAGCGCGATCAGCCCCGGCTCGAAGACGAAGCTCATCATCAAAACGCCGACGATCGCCACGGGCTGGTTGCGGACGAGGCCGCCGATGCCGACGCCGAAGGCGCCGAAGAGCGCGGCGACGAGCGCGTTGCGCGCACCCTGCTCCACGAGCTCGCCGGCCGCTGGAACCGGCATGCCGCGTGAGTCGAGGATCGCGGAGCCGAGAATCGAGATCGCAAGGGAGACGAGCAGCGAGAGCAGAAGCCCGGCGGCGGCGAACGCGAGCGTCTTCGCGATCAGGAACCGGACCCGCGCCGGTGCCGCCAGCAGGGAGCTCGTGATCGTGCGGTGGCGCCACTCGCCGGAGATGCCGACGATCGCGAGCACGAGGATGAAGAGGCCCGACGTGTCGGAGGTGAACACGTCGACGAGCACCGTGCTCTCGCTGGGGTCGTCGAGCGCCGCCTCGAGCCCGGTGATCAGCATCGAGGTGGCAAGCGCGACGCCGGCGAGCGCGGCAAACGTGCGGGTGGTGCGCAATTTGATCAGCTCGGCGCGGAGCAGCGCGCTCATGCCGCCTCCCCCGTGAGCTCCAGGAAGGCGTCCTCGAGCGAGCGCGAGACGCGGACGAGCTCGCTCAGCGCGACCTGGCCCTCGGCGGCGATGGCGCCGACCGCCTCCGGCTCGGCCCGCACGAGCAGGCCGCCGTCCCCGTCGGGCTCGGGCTCGAAGCCCTTCGCGCGGAGGGTCTGCGCGAGCCGGTCGAGATCGCGCGCGCGGACCCGGGTCGTCGGCCCTTCCGAGGAGCCGAGCACCGACTCGAGCGGTCCTGCCGCTCGCAGCGTGCCGTGCGAGATGACGACGACGTCGTCCACGCTCTGGGCCACTTCGGCGAGCAGGTGGCTCGAGATCAGCACGGCGCTCCCGCGGGCGGCCTCGGCGCGGACGAGCTCGCGCATCCACCTGATCCCCGGTGGGTCGAGCCCGTTGGCCGGCTCGTCGAGGATCAAGACGTCCGGATCGCCCAGGAGGGCGGCGGCGATCGCCAGGCGCTGGCGCATGCCCATCGAGTAGCCCTTGACCCGCCGGTTCGCGGCATCGCTCAGGCCGACCCGCTCGAGCACCTCGTCGACCCGGCTCAAGGGGTGCCGGCCTGCGGTGGCGAGGATCCGCAGGTGGTTTCGCGCGGTGCGCCCCGGGTGGAAGCTCGCGTCCTCGAGCACGACGCCCACGTGGCTGCTGGGGTGCGGGAGCTCCTCGTAGCGGCGTCCGCCGAAGGTCGCGGAGCCTGCGTTTTGATGGACGAGGCCGAGGAGGATGCGCAGGGTCGTCGACTTGCCGGCGCCGTTCGGGCCGAGGAAGCCGGTCACGCGCCCGGCCTCGACGGAGAAGGAGAGGTCGCGGACCGCTTCGACCTTGCCGAAGCGCTTGCTGACCCCGTCTATCTCGATTGCGGTCCCCACGCCTTGCGCCTCCATGATCGCCGTTTCGCCCCGGCGCGGCTCGTCCCTGCGCATGGGGTTTCGGGCGCGCCGGAAAACCCCGCTCCGTGCGCGAATCGAATGTGAGCATTTCTTAACATCCGCCGGACCGTTCGCTAACCTGCCCGACCTCAATCTGCAAATGCCGAGTCTCGCGCCCACCGGGGCGCGGGATCGGGGGAACCAACTCTTGGGGCTAACTCGCCACGGCGGGGGCGCGGTCCTTTCGGCGCCAGCCCGACAGCTAACCCCGTAGGCCGACGAAAGGGAACGAAACGTTGATTCGAGATCGAGTGTCCGGCCGCACCTTCCTGGGCGTGGCCGCCGCAGCCCTGGCAATCGCCGCCGGAACCGCGACCGCCGGTGCGGGCCCGACCGGGGGCGTCGGTGAGATCGACCCTGTCGACCCGCCGACCCCGGAGTACCCGACCGACCCGGCATCGCCGCGCGAGGGCGTCTTCCCCGTCGTCGGGCGCGTCACCTACGGCGACGGCCTCGGCTCGGGCCGCGGCCATCAGGGCATCGACCTGATGGCGAAGTGCGGCAAGCGCGTGGTCGCCGCGCTGCCGGGACGCGTCAGCTGGATCAAGTACCAGGCGGGCGGCGCCGGGCACTACGTCGTGATCGACGGCAAGGGCCGGCGCCAGGACACGGTCTACATGCACCTCGCGAAGCGCCCAAAGGTCCGCAAGGGCCAGAAGGTCGCAGCCGGGCAGACGCTCGGTCGTGTCGGGAGCACGGGCAACACGACCGCCTGCCACCTGCACTTCGAGATGTGGTCGCCCGCGTGGTCGGCGGGCAAGCCGATCAACCCGAAGCCGTTCCTGCGCCGCTGGAAGCAGGCCGCCAAGCGCCGCTAGCGGCCAAGGCGGAACCGGCCGTCGACCGGCTTGGAGCGCTTGTCGGCAAGGTCGTAGGCCACCAGCTCGAGCCGGAAGATCCCGCGACCGAGCCGGCTGGTCGGCACGCGGACGCGGTTCTTCCCCTGGCGGCCGCGGACGGAGAACGAGCTGGCCGGCTTCCAGCGCCGGCCGACGCGCCGGGCGATTCGGCCGACAACGTCGGCGCGCTCGGAGAGCTTGAAGCGGGCGAGCACGCGCGGCCCGTCCGACACCTTGAGGCCGCGAATCCGAGGCGGCCCGGGCACCGGGTCCGGCACCTCGACGACCTCGATCGTGCCCCGCATGTTCGGGTGGACCTTGCAGTAGTAGGTGAAGGTGCCCTTGCGCCGGAAGACGTGGCTGAACGTGCTGCCGTCCGGATGCGAGGCGTTCGTCGGAAACCCGGTCGGGTCGGAGTCGAACTGCTCGGCCTGGCCGGGGGTCGAGGTCACGGAGTGGTTTCGGAACAGGGTCCCGTCCCAGAACCAGATCACCGTGTCCCCCACGCCGACCCGCAGGAAGGGCGGCGTGAACTTGAACGCGTCGCCGTCGATCATCACCGAGTCGGGTCCGTGGCCGGGATGCGCCTGCGCGACCGCGGTCGGGAGGAGGGCGAGCGCGGCGAGCAGGGCGGCGGCCCGGGCTGCGCGCTTCACCGTCAGAGGAGCTCGGCCGAGTAGACCTGCGTCCCGCGCTTGCAGAAGAAGACGATCGGTCCGGCCGGTTCGGCGCACGAGAAGCCCTTCAGGCCCTTCTTCTTGCGCAGGTACTTCTTGGTGCCCTTGCGCGCCTTCTTGCATTTGAGCTTGTTCGCGGTGACCTTGTAGTCGCGCGGTCCCTTGCTGACGATCCCGCAGCGCTTGCCCGGGTGCCCGGCGTCCGCGGACTCGGGAGCTCCGGCGCCGGCCACGACCAGCACCGCGCACATGATCAGCGCGCTCACTCGTCCCCACATGGCTCGAAGCGTATCCGGGCCGTCGGGCGGGTGCCACCGCTCGCCGCCGGATCGGGGAGACTTCGCGCCGTGGAGGAGGCGACCCCGCAGAACGCGCCGGCACCGGACCGCCGCCGCCTGATCCTCGCGGCCGTGATCCTGATCGCGTTCGTCGCGATCGTGGCCGTGGTGGCGACGAGCTCCGGCGGGGACGAGGGCTCGGAGGGCGCGGCCGCGGCGCCGCGCGAGTGCATCCGCGCCTGGAACGGCGACCGCGACGCGATCGCCTACGCCCAGCACAACTCGATCTTCCACAACTACAAGAACGCCCAGGTCGGCTACCTGACCCCGGGGCCGGACGCGTCCGTATCCGACGACCCGGAGGCGGGCGAGTGCGTGGTCGTCTTCGCCCGCGCCTCGCTCGACCCGGAGCCGTTTGCCGCCGGCCAGATCCTCGAGGAGGACGGCTGGCGCCCGCTCATCCAGGTCTCCGACCAGAACACGGTCGCCCGCCTGCAGAGCGAGGCCTTCGACGGCGCGAACGCCAAGCCGACGATCGACGGCGAGATCGTCGCGGACGAGCCCGAGAGCGAGAGCTGAGGCGCTACTCGGATGCCGGCGCGCTGTGCAGCTGCGCGTCGATGATCCCGGCAACCGCCGGGCCGAGCTCCTCGTGGACCGGAAAGCGCTCCTTGATCCGCACGGTCTCGAGCACGTCGGCGAGGAAGGAGCCGCCCGTGATCACGAGGCGCATCTGCATGCCGCGGATCTGCATGCGCTCACCGGTGTCGAAGAGGATCCGGATCCCGGCGCTGTCGACGTAGCCGGTACGGGTGAGGTCGACGACGAGGCCCGCGCCCGCGTTCGCGACGGCGGCGATCATCTGGCGCTGGACGTTGGCGGCATTGGACGCATCGACCTCGCCCGCGATGTGGGCTACGGGGACGCCACGGACGTCCTCGATCTCGACCGTGGCGAGCTCGTTCACGAAACGCGGGTCTCCGGCAAACGCTTGGACATGAAGACCGTAGTACCCGTATCCGAGGGCCTTACGTCCACCACGTCCATGTAGGTGCGCATCAGCTCGAGCCCACGCCCGCGGTCGTGGCCACGCGGATCGCGCCAGTGGCCGGCGTCCGCGACGCGGACCTCGATCACGCCGTCCCCGTAGTGCGCCCTCAGCTCGAAGGTCGCCTCGTCGGGTCCGTAGGCGTGCTCGATCGCGTTCGCGCACGCCTCGGATGCGGCCAGGGTGATCGCCGCGATGTCCCGGTCGCCCACCCCGTTCTGGCGCAGCCAGCCACGCAGGCGCCGGCGCACGGACCCGAGGACGTGCGGGCGAGCCGGCACGATGATGTCGAGGGGCCCCGAGGCAAGGCCCGAGTTGTGAACCGCGAGCAGGGCCACGTCGTCGGCCGGCCCTGCCGCGGGCAACAGGCGGTCGATCACCCGCGAACAGACGATTTCCGGCTCGCGCGGTCCGTTGACCGCCGCGATCGCAAGCTCGGCCTGGCGCGCGCGGAGACTCTCGCGCCGGCGCTCGATCAGCCCGTCCGTGTAGAGGAGCAAAAGCGCGCCGATCTCCAGCGTGAACTCGGTCTGGGCGTAAACCGGGGGCAGGCCGACGCCGAGCGGCGGGCCGTGATCGCCCTCGATGAACTCGTGCGTGCCGTCGGGATGGATCAGCAGGGGCGGTGGATGCCCCGCGTTGACCATCGTGACCTCGCCGCGCTCGGGATCGAGCCGGCAGTAGAGGAACGTCGCCATCGACGACGGGTCCTCGAAGTGCAGGAAGCGCGCCAGCCGCACCGCGATCTCCGCCGGCGACGCGGACTCGATCGTGAACGCGCGCGTGGCGGTCCGCAGGCGGCCCATCAGCGCGACGGCGTCGACCCCGTGGCCGACGACGTCGCCGATCGCCAGCCCGACGCCCGAGCCGTACGGCACGACGTCGTACCAATCGCCTCCGATCGCGGCTTCGGTGGCGGCCGGCAGATACCGCGTCGCCATGTCCAGCCCGGGCACCTCGGGCAGGACCGTCGGCAGGACGCTGCGCTGAAAGATCGCGGCCACCTTGTTGCGCTCGAAAAGGCGATCCCGCTCGATCGCGAGCGCGATCCGGTCCGCGACGAGTTGCAGGAGCTCAACCTCCGACGGATCCCACGCCCGCGGGGCGAGGGTGCCGACGTGCAGGACGCCGATGAGCTCGCTCTCGACGATCAGCGGAACGCCCAGCAGGCCGCGAACGCCCTTCTCCTGGAACAGCGGGTTGATCGGCTCGACGCGCGAGACGGGCAGGTCCTCGATCACCACCGGCTCGCGCGAGGCCGCGACACGGCCTGCGAACCCGGCGCCGATCGGCAGGCGAAACCCGCGTTCGACCTCCTCCTCGAGGCCCTTCGCAGCGCGCGCCTCGAGGTGAATGCCCCCTTCATCCTCGACGAGGAGGATCGCCGCGGTGTCGGTCGAGAGGATGTCGCTCGTGCGCTCGAGCAGCTCGCGGAGCAGGTCCTCGAGATCCAGGTAGGCCAGCGCCGCCTCGGTCACCCGTTGCAGGCTCTGGATGCGCTGAAGCGCCTCCTCGCTGGTCAATTCGCGCCCGCCGGCACCGGCCAGAAGACCCGGGGGTTCGGTCCTACCCTCGGTCAAAGCCCCTCTTTCGATCTCGGAAGCTCGCACTCGGCTTCCTTTCCATTCCCATTTTTGGGGTGATCTAGTCCCGGCGGGCGGGGGCAGGCCTCAGTGGGACGCGGATTGCCGAACGAGCGAGATCTCCTGCGTGGAGCGTTAGGAGGTCCGTTGGGACGTTCGGCGAGGCGCCGCAGGGGGCGAAGTGCGCCGTCCCCTACATTCTTTGTTCGTCGGTGCGCGAACAAACGGACATTCGAAACGGTGACGGCGGGGCTTCCGAGCGCGCGCTTGCGATCGAGGGCCTGGTCAAGACGTATCCGAACGGGGTCGCCGCGCTGCGGGGCGTGTCCCTGCAGATCGAGGCGGGTGACTTCTTCGGCTTGCTCGGCCCGAACGGTGCCGGGAAGTCCACGCTGATCCACTGCACGACCGGCCTCGCGCAGCCGACCGACGGGTCGATCAGGATCTTCGGGCACGACGCAATCGAGCATTACGCCGCCGCCCGCCTGGCCGTCGGGCTCGCGCCGCAGGAGCCGAACCTCGACTGGTTCCTCACGGTCGAGGAGACGCTCGATTACCACGCGGGCTACTTCGGGATGCCCAAGAAGGAGCGCCGCGAGCGGGCCCGCGAGCTGCTCGAGACCTTCTCGCTGACGGAGAAGGCCAAGGAGCGCACGCGGACGCTCTCGGGCGGGATGAAGCGCCGCCTGCTGCTCGCGCGGGCGCTCATGCACCGCCCGCGCCTGCTCATCCTGGACGAGCCCACGGCGGGCGTGGACATCGAGCTGCGCCTCGAGCTCTGGCACTACGTGCGCCGCATCAACGAGGAGGGCACGACGATCCTGCTCACCACCCACTACCTCGAGGAAGCCGAGCAGCTCTGTAACCGCATCGCCTTCATCAACGAGGGCGACATCGTCGCCCAGGGCACCAGCGCAGAGCTCGCGGCGCGCTACGGGGTCGCAAACCTCGAGGACGCTTACCTGGCCCTGGTCGGGCGCGAGGAGCTCTCGCGCTCGCACCTCGAGGCAACCGCAGAGGTGCCCGCATGACCGCGGCACAGATCCGCTTCTTCGCCCTGTGGCGGCGGGAGATCAACCGCTTCATGAAGGTCAAGAAGCAGACGATCGGTGCGCCGCTGCTCGAGACCTTCCTCTACATCTCGGTTTTCGGCGCGGCGCTCGGGTCGCGCATCGACGAGCTCCACGGCTTCGACTACGTGGTCTTCGTGATCCCCGGCCTGATCATGATGGCCTGGGCGATGAACGCGTTCTCGAACAACTCGTCGTCGCTCCTTCAGCAGAAGTTCCAGGGCGCGATCCAGGACCAGCTCTCCTCCCCCGCCTCGCCGGCCGAGCTTTTGATCGCTTTTTCGCTCGGCGGCTTTCTGCGCGGGATGGTCGTCGCGACGCTCACGTTCACCGCCGGCAGCCTGCTCGCCGACCTTCCGGTGGAGCACATCCTCGTGCTCATCCCCTCGCTGTTCCTCGTCGGGTTCTTCTTCGCCCAGCTCGGCGTCCTGATCGGCGTGCGGGCCGAGCAGTTCGACGACGTCGCCCTCGCCCAGCAGTTCGTGCTGCAGCCGCTGATCTTCCTGGGCGGCGTCTTCTACTCGGCCTCACTGCTGCCCGAGCCGTTCCAGACGCTCACCCACTTCAACCCGGTCTTCTATTGCATCAACCTGGTCCGCTACGGCTTCCTCGGCTTCAGCGAGGTCAACGTCGCCCTCTCCCTCGCCGCGCTCGCCGTCGCGACCGCGGCCCTCTTTGCGCTCAACCTGCGCCTCTTCCAGCGGGGCTACAAGCTGCGCGCCTAGCTAGCCGGCCACGGCGGCCTCGTCGAGCTCGGTGATCGAATCGAGCACGACGTCCGCCTTCGCCAGCGCCTCCGGGTCCGGCTTGAACTCGTGGTTCGGGACCGCGATCACGCGCATACCCGCGGCGCTCGCCGAGAGGATCCCGTTGTGCGAGTCCTCGATCGCGGCACAGCGGCCGGGTTCGACGCCGAGCCGGCGCGCCGCCTCCAAGTAGACGTCGGGCGCGGGCTTGCCGGCGCCCACCTCCTCCGAGGAGACGGTGACGCGAAAATGCCGGTCGATGCCCGCCAGCTCGAGCACGAGGTCGATCAGCTCGCGGTTCGAGGAGGACGCGAGGCCGAGCGGCCAGCGCGCCGCGATGCGCTCGACGGCCTCGGTCGCGCCGGGGATGAGCGGAAGCTGCTCGCGGTAGATATCGCCGACGGCCCCGGCGACGTCCGCCGAGATCCGCTCCGGCGGCAGGTTCACGCCGAGCTCCTCGGCTACGTAGCGCGACCACTCGACCGAGCTCATGCCCATCATCGCCCGGGTTGCCTCCTCGCGCCAGGTGCCTCCATGCTGATCCACGTAGCGGCGACGCGCCTCGTCCCAGACCGCCTCCGAGTCGACGATCAGCCCGTCGAGGTCGAAGATGACGGCGTCTACCGGCACCGCTAGAGCTCCTCGATCCGGTCGCGGAAGGGGCCGGCCGGCTCGACGGTAGCTCCGAGCCCGCGCACGAGGTTCTCGAGCGTGTGGTCGGAGGTGACGACGCGGATCGAGCCCGGATCGTCGTCGTCGCGCACCAAGCGGACGATCTCGTCGTCGGCGGCGTTCGGGCCCGGCTTGGGCGCGTGCGCGATGACGATGAGCGTGGACTTGAGCGCGGGCCGCGGCTTGCGCTCGAACACGACCGTGACGTCGTCGCCGCTCGCCGCCGACCAGCGCTCGAGCCGGTCGACGAGCCGCGCCATCGCCGCGTCGCGGTCCTTCCACCAGCCGTCGGCCCTGGTGCCGATCACGTTCATCCCGTCGATGAGCAGGCGCATTTCGAGAGCGGACGATACGAGTGAGTCAGACTTGGAGGATCGCCCAGGCATCGGAAATGTCCACCTCGGCCCGGTCCGACGTCGAGCTTCCGGGCGAGTTTCAGTCCGCGAACCTGCGGCGGCGGCTGCTGCAGGCAATTGCGGGGCTCGCGATCCTGATCGCGATCGCGGTGTTCGCGCCGGGCCTCGGCGAGGTCCGCGACAAGCTCTCGGGCGCCGACCCCGTCTGGCTCGCATTGGCGGTCGCGTTCGAGGGGCTTTCGTTCGCCTCCTACGTCCTCATGTTCGGCCCGGTCTTCTGCGTGGGCCTGCCGTGGCGGCGCAGCTGGCAGATCGGCGGCTCGGAGCTCGCGATGGGGGCGCTCGTCCCGGCGAGCGGCGCGAGCGGCCTCGCGCTCGGCGCCTGGATCCTCCACCGCGGCGGGATGCCCGCGGCCCGGATCGCCCGCCGCTCGGTGGCCTTCTTCCTGATCAAGAGCGGGGTCAACTTCGTCGCCGTGGCGGTGATCGGGACGCTCATGTTCGCGGGCGTCGGGCCCGAGCACTCCTTCTGGCTCACGCTCTTTCCCGCGCTGCTGTCGGTGCTCCTGATCGCCGCCGTCGCGGCGATCCCCCTGCTCGGCCCCGGGCGCGACCTCCCGGCCGATGCCTCCCGCTTCCAGCGCTTCGCCTCCGCGACCCGCACCGCGATCACGAACGGAACACGGGAGGCCGGCCAGATCCTGCGGCGCGGCGACCTGCGCGTGATCGGCGGGTCGATCGGCTACTGGGTGTTCGACAACGCCGTGCTGTGGGCGACGTTCCGCGCCTTCGACGTCTCGGTGCCGCTCACGGTCGTCCTCATGGGGTACCTGATCGGCCAGCTCGGCGGGCTCCTTCCGATCCCGGGCGGCATCGGCGGCATCGACGGCGGCCTGATCGGGACGCTGATCGTCTACGGGGCGCCGGCGGCCGCAACCGCGGCGGCCGTCCTCGGCTACCGGGTGATCCTCTTCTGGCTCCCGCTCATCGCCGGCGGGGTCGCCTTCGCCGCGTTGCGGCGCGACATGCCCGGCGAGGGCGAGCTCGCCTCCTGCGCTCCCGCGATGACCCAAGCCGGATGACGGGCACGGCTCGGCCGCACCCCCGGCCTCATGCGGCCGGAGCCAGCTCCTGCATCTCGCGCTCGTTCGCGAGCCGCTCGAGCGCCGCAAGCTCGAGCTGGCGGACGCGGGTCGGTGAGATCTGAAGCTCGTTGGCGACCGCCTCGGCGGTCGTCGGCTCGTCGCCGTTGATTCCGTAGCGCAGCTTCAGCACCCTGCGCTCGCGCTCCGGCAGCGACTCGAGCGCGCGCATGATCGCCTCGCTGCGCAAGCTCACGGCGACCTCCTCCTCGACGCTCTCGCCCTGGGAGGGAAGGAGATCGCCGAGGCTCGTCTCACCCTCCTCGCCGACGGGTCGGTCGAGGCTCGTGACCGCGCGCGGGGCACCGCGCAAGCGGACGATCTCCTCGGGCGGAACATCGGCGGCGGCGGCGAGCTCGTCGTCGCTTGGCGGGCGCCCGAAGGTCGCCTCGTACTCGCGCTGCGCCTGGGCGACCTTGCGCTCGAGCTGGGCGAGCGAGGTCGGGATCCGGATCGTGCGGGCGTGGGCGTCGACGGCGCGCTGGAGCGCCTGGCGGATCCAGAAGGTCGCGTAGGTCGAGAACTTGAACCCCTTGCGCCAGTCGAACTTCTCGGCGGCGCGGATCAACCCCAGGATCCCCTCCTGGATCAGGTCGAGCAGGGAGAGGCCGAGGTTCTGGTAGCGCTTCGCGTTGGCCACCACCAACCGCAGGTTCGAGTTGATCAGGCGATCCTTGGCCTCGAGGTCGCCGCGCTCGATCGCCTGCGCGAGCTCCACCTCCTGCTCCCTGGTCAGCAGCGGGTAGCGACCCGCCTCGCGGAGAAAGAGCTGCAGCGCGTCCGTCGTCGTCTCGGCCAGCGCGTCATTGCGGTACTCGGTCGCCGGGGCGTCCCGTCCGCAGTCGTCGCGCAAGGTCACGCCACGGTCGCGTAGCGCCTCATGCAGGGTCACGAGCTCCTCCTCATCGAGCTCTTCGGTCGCCGTCATCGACTCGACCGCGGAGAGCTCCACGCAGCCACGGTCGTCCGCCAGCGCGGCGACACGGTCGATCAGGGAAGCGGATGCCTCCATCGGATGACGCGTACCCACGCCGGTCGGGGGAAAAACGGGGGTTTGCGCCCCCGGCAAACCGGGCAAGCCGCCGTTCGATGGCGACCGAATCAAGACTTGCCCGAGTGCTCGTCGTAGCCGCCGATGAGGTGGCCGGCGACGAAGTCGTGAACGAGATCAAGCGGCGCGCCGGGGACGGCGCCGAGATGCGGGTGATCGCACCGGCCCTCACCGAATCGCGGTTCGAGCACCACGCGGGAGCCGTGGACGAGGCCCGCGAACAGGCAACGGAGCGACTCGAGCGTTCGCTCGGCGTCCTCCGCAGCCACGGCATCGAGGCCGCCGGCGAGGTAGGCGACTCCGACCTGCGCCTCGCGATCCAGGACGCGCTCCAGACGTTCAGCCCGGACGAGATCCTGATCGTCGCCCACCGCGAGGACGCCCCGCCGCTCGAGCACCAGGGAATCGCCGAGGCCGAGCGGAGCTTCCCCGTGCCGATCACCGAGCTGTTCGTGACCCACGAGGAGCCGACGCCGCATGTCGCGGAGGTCGAACACACCCAGGGCAAGGACGAGAACGAGCCGGACCCGGGCGAGGTGCACTTTCGGTCGCACAACCTGCCCCCGTACAGCCCGTTCGACTTGGCGAGCATCGTGCTCGCGATCATCGGCACCGGCGTGCTCGTCGTGCTGGCCGCAAGCTGCGGCAGCGACGGGAGCTTCAACGCCTCGGGCGGCTTCGGGGCCGAGACCAGCTCGTTCGACGGGTGCGATGCCCGCCTGCTGATCGCCGGGCTCGTGGGCCTCATCAACCTCGCCCACGTCGTCGGCCTCATACTCTTCCAGTCGGGCCCCTACCGCGGCGTCTGGCGCAAGGTCTTCTCCTGGCTTTCACTGGTCGGCACCCCCGTCGCGATCGTCGTCAGCCTCCTGCTGGGGTGATCACCCGGGTCGCCCCGCGGCTCGCCGCAGCCGTCGCGCACCTCGGCTGGTGGATCGCCTACCAGGCGCGTACCCGGCCGACGAACAACTGCCGCGCTAACTCCCGAGCAGCCGCCCCAGCCACTCGCTGACCGCCGTGCGGACGGCGTCGCGGTCGGAGCGCAGGGCGTGGTCGCCCGCGACCTGAACGACCTCGCGGTCCCGTCCCGGCGGCGGCATCCCGAAGCGATCGTTACGCCCCTGGACCACGAGCACCGGCACCTCGACCGCTTCGAGCTCGGCGATGCGGCTCGGGGGCGGCTCCTTCGCGGTCTTGCGCTGCGGGGGCTGAAGCGGGAAGGCCAGGCAGAGGACGCCGACCGCCCCGAGCGGCCCAGATGTCCGGCAGGCCACCCTCGCCCCTGCCGAGCGCCCGCCGCTGACGAGGGGCAGCGAGTCGAACGGCCCGTCTCGCAGGCCATCGACGGCTTCGATCCACGCGGTGTCGATCGTCGACGCCGCCGGCTGCGAGCGCTTGCCGGCGACGCGGTACGGCTGCTCGATCCGTGCGACCGTGACGCCCAGCTCGAGCGCGGCCTCGGTCGCGACAACGAGGTCGGGTGCCTCCACCCCGCCCCCAGCGCCGTGGCCGAGCGCCAGCGCGCCACGGGGCGAGTCCGCCTCCTGCACGTGCGCCCGCGCGGGTCCGTGCTGCGTCGGCAGCTCAATCGCCTTCACGCGACCACGCCCTCCCGCGCGGCCGCGCAGGCGCGCGCGTACTCGCCGGGCGAGACCCCGATCTGATCGGAGAAATCGCGGATGAAGTGCGACTGGTCGAAGTAGCCGAGGTCCGCGGCGAGGGCGGCGTGGTCGGCGGCCTCGCCGCTCGCGATCCGCTCGGCGGCCTCGTGCATCCGGTAGCGCTTGAGCACCCACTTCGGCCCGACGCCGACGTACTCGCGAAAGAGCCGCTGGAGCGTGCGGGCCGAGACCGCGTGGCGCTCGGCGAGCGCCGCCACCGTGGTCCCCGGTGCGCCGTGCAGCATGTCCCGCGTGACCGCACGGACGATCTCGTAGCGCGGGTCCGGCGGCGGGAGCCGCTCGGCGAGGAAGGACTCGACGGCGGCGATGTGACGGTCGGCGTCCCCGGCGCAGCTCGCGAGCTCGAGCTCCAGGGAGATCCCCGCGTCGCCGAACAGCTCGGGCAGCGGGACCTTGCGGTCGTTGAGCGCGCTCGCCGGCCCGTCGATGAACCCGGCGAAGCCGCCGGGGTGGAACTTCGTGCCGACGACGACGCCCGAGCCGCTGATCTCGTGCGGCGCGCGCGACGTGGGAATCCCGTAGACCGCGATCAGGCCCGGCTCGCTCGCGAGGTTGACGCACGGGTGCGGGAGGATCACCTGGGTGAAGCTCCGCTCGCCCAGGTCCCAGGAGACGATCCAGTGGCGATCGACGTGATCGCGCAGCGCGGGATCGGGTGCGCGGCGGGTGAGCTCGAAGTGCGCGCGGGCAACGCCCGGTTCGAGGATGCCGTGGGTGCCCTCGGCTGGGTCGGCCATCCCGTCGCATTCTTCCAAGACGCCTCCGGCCCGACCGGCCATGATCGGCGCATGGACAAGATCGCTCGATACGGAAGGGTGGTCGCGAAGCCGGGGTGCGCCGATGAGCTCGCGGACCGCCTGCTCAAGGCCGCGGCCGATTTGGATGACGACCCCGGCTGCGAGCTCTACCTGATCAACCGCGAACAGGACGCGCCCGAAACCCTGTGGGTCACGGAGCTGTGGCGCAGCCGCGAGGACCTCGATCGCGTCGTCGCCGAGCTGCGCAAGTCATCCGAGCCCGGGGAGGCGATGGCGCTCGCCGCCGATTGGAAGATGATCGAACTCGACCTGCTCGGGGGTAAAGGCCCCGTACCCGCAACCGAAAGGAGCGCCGCATGAGCGCCTACACGAAGCGGAACCTGATGGAGGTCGAGGACTCCGCGGCCAAGTTCGGCTTCGGCGAAGTCGGCGAGGCCCGCTTTCCCAACTCCGATCTCGAGACCGAGCAAACCGGCCTCAGCTTCCACCGCGTCCGACCGAGCCGGCGCCAGGCCTTCGGCCACAAGCACGAGGAGGTCGAGGAGGTCTACGTCGTCGTGCGTGGCGCGGGCCGGATGAAGCTCGACGACGAGGTGATCGACGTGACGGAGCTCGACGCGATCAGGGTCGCGCCCGGCGTCGTGCGTGCGTTCGAGGCCGGGCCCGACGGCCTGGACGTGCTCGCCGTGAGCCCGCGGCGCCCCGACGACCGGGGCGAGATGCTCCCCGGCTGGTGGGACGAGTAGGAGACCGCGACGCCTGAAGGCGAAAGCGGCCGGCGCCACCCGCTAGCGCCGGCCGCTTCGTGCTGGCTTCGGCAGCCAGCGAGCCGCTACGCCTCGGAAGCGAGGGGCTCAGGGCCCACCGCGCCCATCGCCTCCTCCGCGACCTCGGCGTCCTCGACCGGTCCCTCCTTGAACACGATCGCGGCTACCACGACAGCGATCCCGACCAAAACCGCGCCGACGACGTAGGCGAGGTGGTAGCCGCCGTTGAGCGCCTCCGCGGCGCCCTTGCCGGCGGCCGCCAGCGAGTCGGTGCGGTCGGACGCCAGCGTCGCGAGCACCGCGAGGCCGATCGCGCCGCCCACCTGGGCGCTCGTGTTCACCAGGCCCGAGGCGAGGCCGGAGTCCTGGGGCTCCACGCCGGCCATCGCGAGCTGCATCAGCAGAGGGAACGCGAGGCCGGAGCCCAGGCCGAACACCAGCATCGAGGGCAGGATGTCGGCGAAGTAGTTCGCGTCGACCGGCGTGCGCGAGAACAGCACCATCGCGACACCGATCAGGACCATCCCCGGCAGCATCGTCCGCTTCATGCCGAACCGCATGCTCAGCTTGGCGGTGAAGCGGAAGGACATCGCGCCCATCACCACCGAAGCGGGCAGATAGGCGAGGCCGACCTCGAGCGGGTCGTAGCCGAGGATGCCCTGCATGTAGAGGGCGCCCAGGAAGAAGAGGCCGAACAGCCCGACCACGAGCAGCACCTGCACGCCGTTGGCGCCCGAGACGTTGCGCGACCGGAACAGCCGCAGCGGCATCAGCGGGTTGCCGATCCGCGCCTGGCGGAAGAGGAACGCGCCGACGAGCCCGAGCGAGACCGCGCCCAGCGCGATCGTCTGCGTCGCTCCCCAGCCGACCTCGGCCACCTCGAGGATGTTGTAGACGCCGATCATCAGACCGGCGATCAGAAGCAGCGCGCCGGGAATGTCAGCGCCGCGCTCGATGCCGAGGCCGTCGGCGTTCTCGATGAACCGCACCGCGAGCACCGCCGTGACGATCCCGATCGGCAGGTTCACGAAGAAGATCCAGTGCCAGTTGATCGCCTCCGTGAGCACGCCGCCGGCGAGCAGGCCGATCGTGCTGCCGGACACCGCGACGAATGTGTAGATCCCGATCGCCTTGGCCTGGTCCCGGGGCTCCGGGAACATCCTCACGATCATCCCGAGGACGACGGCCGAGGTCAGCGCCCCGCCGATCCCCTGGATGAAGCGCGCCGCGACCAGCATCTCCTGCGACTGCGCCACCGCGCAGAGCAGCGACGCGCCGGTGAACACCGTGAGCCCCGTCAGAAACACACGGCGGTTCCCGATCAGGTCGCCGAGGCGGCCGGCCAGCAGCAGGAGGCCGCCGAAGGCGATCAGGTACGCGTTCACGACCCACGCGAGGTCGGCCTGGGAGAACCCGAGGTCCGCCTGGATCGAGGGCAGTGCGACGTTCACGATGGTTGCGTCGAGGACGATCATCAGCATCCCGACGCAGAGGACATAGAGAGCGAGCCAGCGGCTCCGGTCTCCTGTTTGTGTCTGCGGGCGTGTCATGGCTTGCCTTTCGGATGTGCTTGGAGTTCGTGTTCGTTGAGACCGGACCGGCGCCCGAAACTCATCGGTGCCGTCCGTTTCCGTTCACGGCCGGTTGGCGCGGCTCCCAGAAGGCGATCTCCGCGCCGGCCTTCGTCGCGACCACGCTGCGGGAGCCGATCGGCCCCTCGCGCGGCTCGAGCAGAACCGCCGCGCCGAGGCGGCGCGCGCGGTCCGTGGCCTCCTCGACGCTCGGCACTTCGACGTACGGGAGCCAGACGGGTCGCCTGGTCGCGCACTCGACGATGCCTCCGCCGAGGCCGCTCCCGAGCTCGAGCGCCGTGTACGAACCGCTGGCTACGTAGATGCGCTCGGCCCGCCA
>ERZ777003.3051-NODE-3051-length-17296-cov-6.570907_pt1 | contig 17296 bp, 16 predicted proteins | sample MGYA00374956_ERZ777003 | MGnify/ENA primary metagenome ERZ777003 (study PRJEB29302, sample SAMN06268252) | bioreactor metagenome | isolation source: Joint BioEnergy Institute, California, USA | place: USA:Joint BioEnergy Institute, California, USA | collected... | reverse complement strand
CGGTCGCTGCTGCGCCGCCGAGGCGCGGGCCGGAGCGCAGCGCCGGCCGCTGCGGCGGCCCCCTGACGCCATGCAGCGCGTGCGGGGCGCGTCGCGGGCAACCCGGCCAGGCACCGGACCGCGCCGCCATCCGCCCGCGCGCGCCGCGCCGGAAATCGCCCCCGACCGCGACCGATGCCTTGCGGCCTCCGGCGCCGCTTGCCATCCCTCCAGCGACGAGCCGCCCGCTCGAGGAGGACCGCCCGCCATGAGCCTCACTCCCGCATTGCGCGACGCCCTTGCCGGCGTCACCACCGCCACCCTCACCACCGTGCTGCTCAAGAAGGGCGTGCGCTCCTGCTACATCCGCGGGGCGAAGCCGCTCGTCCCGGACGGCAACCGCCGCGTGGTCGGGCCGGCCTTCACCCTGCGCTTCACCCCGGCGCGCGAGGACCTCTCCACCACCGACTCCTGGTCCTCCCCCCGCTCCACCCGCGCCGCGATCGAGGAGATGCCGGAAGGTTGCGTCGCCGTGGCCGATGCGATGGGCGTGACGGAGGCCGGCATCTTCGGCGACATTCTCTGCGCGCGCATGGCGAAGCGCGGCGTCGCCGGCCTGGTGACCGACGGCATGGTGCGCGACGGCACCGGCGTGATTGCCACCGGCCTGCCAGTGTTCTGCCAGGGCTATGTCGCGCCGGCCTCCGTCGCGGCGCTGAACTTCGTCGGCTGGCAGGAGGTGATCGGCTGCGGTGGCGTCACCGTCGTCCCCGGCGACACCATCGTGGCGGATGCCGACGGCGCCGTGGTGATCCCCGCCGCCCTCGTCGAGGCGGTTACGGAGGCGGCGGTCGAGCAGGAGCGGCTGGAGGCCTGGATCATGCGCGAGGTCGAGAAGGGCGCGCGCCTCCCCGGCCTCTACCCGCCCAACGCCGAGACCCGGGCGCGCTACGAGGCGGAGACGAAGCGCGGCTGACCCGTCCGGCCGCGGCCCGGCGAGGCCCGGCCGCGCGCGTGCGCCACGCGGAACGCGTTCAGCCAGGGCGCGGCGGCTGACTATCCGGCGAGCTGTCCGGCGCCGTGCCGGGCGGCTCCGCGTCGTTGGCCGGCGGGATGCGCTCCACCTCCTCCATGGCAAAGGGGAAGAGGAGGAAGCCCAGCAGCCGGCTCTCGATCAGCAGGATGGCCTCGGCCTCCTGCCCGCCCTGTTCGTCCTCTGCCACCGGTCGCGCTCCCTGTTTGCCGCGCGCAGATGGCACGTCCGGATTTGGTGTCCACGCACGGATTCGTGCGCGCGGAGGCCCTCGGACAGCGCGCCCCGGCGGCCCGGTCGCCCACCCGTCGGCGTATCATCGGGCCGTGGGGCAGCGCGGGAGCGATAGACACCCCCGCTCGCGAGCCCCGGCCGAAGCCGGCGCGTTTCCCGCCCGCCCACCGGAGCGCGGAGAGCCCATCCATCCGGCCCGCCACCCCGCCGACCGCCCTCGCCGCGCCAGGTGCTAAGCTGCGGCCGATGAACGACGGAGGAAGCCCATGACCGCGCCCCCGCCCCCCAGGCCCGTCCTCCTCACCGGCGCCTCCGGCAATCTCGGCCGGGTGCTGGCGCGCGAGCTGGCAGCCGCGGGCTGGACGCTGCGGCTGACCGACATCGCCCCCTTCCCCGACCCGCTCCCGCCGCGCGCCACCTTCCTGCGGGCCGACCTCAACGACGGCGTCGCCCTGCTGCGCCAGGCCGAGGGCTGCGGCGCCATCCTCCATTTCGGCGGCGCGAGCATGGAGCGGCCTTTCGAGGAGGTCCTCGGCCCCAACCTCCGCGGCCTCTACCACGTCTACGAGGCGGCGCGGCGGGAACGGGCGCGGGTCGTCTTCGCCTCCTCCAACCACGCCATCGGCTTCCATGAGCGCCCGCAGGCCGGGGAGCCGAAGCTCGCCCTGGACTGCGCCTTCCGGCCCGACGGCTACTACGGGCTCTCCAAGGCCTATGGCGAGCTGATGGGCCGACTCTACTGGGACAAGCACGGGGTGGAGAACGTCAACCTCCGCATCGGCTCCTGCTTCCCGAAGCCGACCGATGCGCGGATGCTCGCGACCTGGCTGTCCTACCCGGACCTGGTGCACCTGGTGGTCGCCTGCGTCACCGCGCCGCGTACCGGGCACGCCGTGATCTGGGCCTGCTCGAACAATCCGCGGAGCTTCTGGGGCGAGGACCATCGCGAGCGCATCGGCTGGACGCCGCAGGACAGCGCCGAGGCCTACCGCGCCGAGGTCGAGGGCAAGCTCGGCGACCCCATCGCCGAGCGCTACCAGGGCGGCGCCTACGCCAGCATGGGGTATTCGCGCGCCGCGCCCGCGCCACGCGACCCCTTCGCCCTCGCATGAGCACCCCGCCACTCCACCTCGCCGCCGGCGACTGGGAGGCGACGATTCTCCCCGCGCAGGGCGCGGCCCTCAGCGCGCTGCGCCACCGCGGTCGCGACCTGATCGTGCCGGTGCCGCCGGGCGCCGATCCGAATGGCGGCTTCTGGGGCGCCTTCTGGATGATCCCCTGGGCGAACCGGCTGGACCGCGGCCGCCTGCCCTTCGGCGGCCGCACCTACCACCTGCCGGTCAACCATCTGGAGGACGACACCGCGATCCACGGCCTGGCGCGCGACCGCCCCTGGCGCGTCGAGGCCGCCGCGCCCGACCGCGCCGTGCTGGTGCAGGACCTGGACGGACCCAGCGAGGGCCGCCTCCCCTTCCAGTACCATGCGCGCGTCGAGGTCGTGCTGGCGCCCGATGCGGGCGTGACGCTCGCAGCCTCGGTCACCAACACCGCGGCGGATCCCTTCCCCTTCGGCTTGGGCTGGCATCCCTTCTTCGTCCGGCCACGCGGCACGCGGCTCGCCTTCCACGCCGCCACCATGTTCGGCCACGACGCGCGGACGCTGCCCGTCGCGCCCCGCGCCACGACAGGCATCCAAGGCGGCGAGGACGTCTATCTCGGCCTCGACACGCACTTCGCCGGCTGGGACGGGCGCGCGGAGATCGCCCTGCCCGGCGGCGACGGCGGCAGCGCGACGGCAGCGACGGTGCTGCGGCTCGTCGCCGACGGCGCCTGGAACGGCAACCTGCAGGTCTTCGCCCCGCGCGCCGCAGCGGTGCTCTGCGTCGAGCCGCAGAGCCACGTGCCGGATGCACCGAACCGTCCGGAGCTCGCCACTGCGCACGGCGCGATGACGGTGCTCGCGCACGGCCAGACAATTGCGGGACGACTCGCGATTTCCGTTGCATGATGGGCCGCCGCGCGGGAACGCTCGCCATGAGATGACGTTGGCAGCGACGGAGCCGTCACGCATGACCAGTCGGCAGTATGACAAGGGTCGGTGACATGGCAGGCGTGCGGTTCCGGATCCGGCGATCCGGGTCCCCGCGACGTGCACCTCCATCGCCGCCGCCACCGCGTCGCATCGCTGCATCCGACGGGCGACGCCGAGGAGAACGGCATCGGCACCACCCTGCATCGGCGGCGCCAGGGAGCGGCGGAACGGAGACTCCCGGCCCGCAGGAAGGAGAGGAAGTCCATGTCCGACACTGAATATCCCTTCGGTCGCCTGCCCGGCGCCCCGTTCCCGGAGAACGGTGACACGGATGGCGACGCAGCGGCGACGACAACGACAACCAGCACCGACACCGAGTCCACCCACGCCGACACCATCGCGGCCAGCAGCGAAGGCACCGGCAGCGCCGGCGGCGACGAGCAGCATCCCGTTGCCGAGGAGGAGCCGTTGCAGCAGCAGGAGGAGGAGCCGAAGCGCCCCGCCGTGCGGCGTCGTCGCGCCGCATCCGGAGAGGGCGCCTCCGGCGCGAAGCGCACGCGGCGTTCCACCGCCGCGACCGGCACGCGCACAGGCACGGCTGGGCGCACTGCGGCCAAGCGCACCGCGGGTGCGGCAAAGCGCGGTGCAAGAGCCACAACCGCGGGCCGGCGCACGGCGACCGGCGCCGGGAAGACCACCGCGACCCGCCGCGGCACCGCCGCCAAGCGGACGACAACGGCCCGTGGCCGCGCCGCGACCGGGACGGCACGGAAGACGGGCCGGACCGCCGCCGGTGGGCGGACCAGGGCGGCGGCCGGTACCTCCACGCGTGGCACGGCGGCACGTGGCGCCGCAGCGCGCGGGACGACGACGCGTGGCACGGCGGCGCGCAGCACCAGAGCACGCGGCACAGCGGCACGCGGCGCCGCGGCGGGCAAGAGGACGGGCCGCAGCGCCGCGACGACGCGCAAGGCCTCGGGCCGCACGGCCACCACGGCGGCCTCGCGCGGCACCGGAACGAGGCGCGGCAGCGCCGGCACCGCCCAGCGGGCCAGGACCGGGCGGACCGCCGGCACGACGGGCACCCAGCGCAAGACGACGCGCACGACGCGGACGGCTCCCGCGAAGGGCACGGCGGCACGCACCCCGCGCACCGGCAGGACCCGCACCGCCGCCGCCACCGCCACCCCGCGCGGCGGCGCCACGCGGCGCGGCACCCGCGGCACGGCGGGACGGGGCACGACCGGCCGCGGCCGGACCCCGCGCGGCAGTGGCGGCAGCGGCGGCCCCGGCGGCGAGGAAGGCGGCACGAACTGACCGCCCACCCGCGCTCCCGGCGCGGCGGGCAGCGGCGCCTGCTCCGCGTGCCCTGTCCCCGCCCGCGCCGGGGGCGCACGGCGCCATGCGGTGACTGGCCGAACCGCCTCCCCGGAGGCCGGCCAGCCACCCATCCCTACACGGACGGGCCGAACGGAACGGCCACACGGGCTCCACCGGCAGCGGCAGGGAGCCCCCTCCCCGCCCCCGGCGCGGAGTTCCGTTTGACGCGCGGCCCTCCCGCCGCCATCCTCCCTGGCTCCTCCGGACGGGGCGCGATGGTCGCGTCCCGCGGGAGATGCAATTGCGGAGAGGCAGTTCCGTGATCCCCGCCCTGATGCCGACCTACAACCGCGCCGACCTCGCTTTCGAGCGGGGCGAGGGCGCTAGGCTGTGGACCGGCGACGGGCGACGATTTCTCGATTTCGGCGCGGGCATCGCGACCTCGAGCCTCGGCCACGCCCATCCGCACCTGGTGAAGACCATCGCCGAGCAGGCGGCGAAGGTCATGCACGTCTCGAACCTCTACCGCATCCCGCAGGCCGAGCGGCTCGCGGCGCGGCTGTGCGAGACCTCCTTCGCCGACAGCGTCTTCTTCTGCAACTCGGGCGCCGAGGCGAACGAGGGCATGATCAAGGCCGTCCGCAAGTACCACGCGGAGAACGGCCACCCCGAGCGCTTCGTCACCATCTGCTTCGAGGGCGCCTTCCACGGCCGGACGCTCGCCGCGCTCGCCGCCACGGGCAACGAGAAGTACCTCGCCGGCTTCGGCCCGCCGGTGCAGGGCTTCAAGCACGTGCCCTTCGGCAACATGAACGCGGTGCGCGACGCCATTGACGGCACCACCGCCGCCATCCTCATCGAGCCCATACAGGGCGAGGGCGGCGTGCGCCCGGCCTCGCTCGACTTCCTGCGCGCGCTGCGCGCCACCTGCGACGAGTTCGGCCTGCTGCTGGCGCTCGACGAGGTGCAGACCGGCATGGGCCGCTCCGGCAAGCTCTGGGCTCACCAGTGGGCCGGGATCGAGCCGGACGTGATGTCCTCGGCCAAGGGCATCGGCGGCGGCTTCCCGCTCGGCGCGATCCTGGCGAAGGAGAAGGTCGCGCAGCACCTCAAGCCGGGGACGCACGGCTCGACCTTCGGCGGCAACCCGCTCGCCTGTGCGGCGGGGAACGCGGTGCTGGACGTGATCCTGGCGCCGGGCTTCCTCGATCGCGTGGACCGCGTGGCGCGCCACCTCTGGCGCGGGCTCGAGGGGCTGGCGCAGCGCCATCCGGCGGTGATCGAGGGCGTGCAGGGGGCTGGGCTGCTGCTCGGCCTCAAGCTCCGGCCCGAGGTGACCAACACCGCCCTGCAGGATGCGGCCGTCGCCGAGGGCCTGCTGACGGTCGCGGCGGGGATGAACGTGCTGCGCCTCGCGCCGCCGCTCATCATCACCGAGGCGGAGGCGGACGAGGCGGTGGCGCTGCTCGACCGTGCCTGCCAGCGGGTCGCACCGGGGGCGGCGAAGGCCGCCGCGGCGCAATGAGCGCCGCCCTGAAGACGGTGGCCGGGGGGCGCGAACCCCCCCGGCACTTCCTGGAGCTGATGGACTTAGAGCCGGCGACGCTGCGCCGGATGCTCGACCTCGCCGTTCAGGCCAAGCGCGGCGCGGTGACAGGCAAGCCGCTCGCCGGCAAGACCGTGGCGCTGATCTTCGAGAAGCCCTCGACCCGCACACGCGTCTCCTTCGAGGTCGGCATCCGCCAGCTCGGCGGCGACGTGATCGTGCTCTCCGCGAAGGAGATGCAGCTCGGCCGTGGCGAGACGCCGGCGGACACGGCGCGGGTGCTCTCGCGCTACGTGGACGCGATCATGCTGCGCACCGATTCGGTGGCGAAGCTGCGCGAGCTGGCCGAGCACGCGACGGTGCCGGTCATCAACGGCCTGACGGACGTCTCGCACCCCTGCCAGCTCATGGCCGACGTGATGACCTTCGAGGAGCATCGCGGGCCGATCGCCGGCCAGGTGATCGCCTGGAGCGGCGACGGGAACAACGTGGCGCAGAGCTTCATCCAGGCTGCGGCGCGCTTCGGCTTCACCCTGCGCCTCGCCACGCCCGAGGCGCTGCGCCCGCCGCAGGCGCTGCTGGACTGGGCACGGGCGCAGGGCGCGCAGATCGAGCTGACCGAGGACCCGGAGGAGGCGGTGCGCGGCGCGCGCTGCGTCGTGACGGACACCTGGGTCAGCATGTCGGACGACCCGAACAGCAACCGCCACAACCTGCTCGCGCCCTACCGGGTGGACGCGGCGCTGATGGCCAAGGCCGCGCCGGACGCGATCTTCATGCACTGCCTGCCGGCCCATCGCGGCGAGGAAGTGACGGCGGAGGTCATCGACGGCCCGCAGAGCGTCGTGTTCGACGAGGCGGAGAACCGGCTGCACGCGCAGAAGGGCGTGCTGCTCTGGGCGCTGGGCGTCGTTTGAGCCCGCAGCCGGCGGCGCGCGCGGGCACCGCCTGACAGCGGCTGTGCGCGGCGCCGTGGAAAGGCGCCACCGCGCACACGAACGGACCGCGACGATCGCCCGATTGTGGGCGCCAGTCAGAGCACGCAGGCCACGCGCCGCCCGGCTGCCCGCGCAGCGGGCCCGGCGACGGCCGGCGGCGTCATACCACCGGACCGAGGTCCAGACCCACCGGGCAGGACCACGCGCCGCCGAGCCGGGCGGGATGCCGCAGGCTTGCCGCCGCGCGGATGTGGGTCAGGACGCCCGCCCCGGCGATATCAGACCCGCAGATCGAGCAGCGACCCGCGCGGCAGTGGATGAGCGGGCGGATGCGGCGGGACCGACAGCAGCAGCCGTTGCCGCGGAGCGGAGGCACGCCCCGGACCGGCCCCTGCCTCATCGCGCGGCCCCATGCCCGCAACGGCGATGCCCGTGGCGCCGCGCGCCGGCGACAGGCCGGCGTTACGCGTGACCTCGGCGGTAAAGGCGGCAAGCGAGTTCAGGCTGATCATGCGCAGGATCATCAGCCCGAGGGATGAAGGATGGGTTGATGCGCCGCTCCCCGTGCGCCACCACCCGCGCCCTGCCCTCCCCCCTATACGAAGGATCGGAGCAACGACGCGACGATACGGCCTGACGATGCGCATGGGGCGCGAGCATCGCCCGGCCCCGCGTTAACCTTCTAGCAACCTCTGGCTGTGCCGGCCTGCCCCGCGCCGCGCCCCGCGCTCAGCCGCCCGACGCCGCCGAGGCCTCCAGCGCCGCCACGCCAGGCAGGGTCTTCCCCTCCAGCCATTCGAGGAACGCCCCGCCCGCGGCGGAGACGTAGCTGAGCCGGTCCTGCACTCCCGCATGGCGCAGCGCCGAGACCGTGTCACCGCCGCCGGCGATGGACTTCAGCGCCCCGGACTGCGTCAGCGCCGCCACCGTCTGCGCCACCGCCACGGTCGCGGCGTCGAAGGGCGGCACCTCGAAGGCGCCGAGCGGGCCGTTCCACACCAGCGTCGAGGCCCGGCGCAGCCGCGCCTCGATGGCCGCGACGGTCTCGGGCCCGACATCGAGCGCCATCATGTCGGCCGGAACCGCGCTCACCGACACGGTGCGGCTCGACGCGTTCGCCTTGAACTCGGCGGCCACCACCAGGTCCACCGGCAGCACCACCTCGCAATTGGCGGCGCGCGCCTCCTCCAGGACACGGCGAGCAGTGTCGTGCATCTCCGCCTCCTGGAGCGAGCGGCCGACGGGCTTGCCCTGGGCCGCGAGGAAGGTGTTGGCCATGGCGCCGCCGATGACCAGCACGTCCACCTTCCGCGAGAGGTTGCCGAGCAGATCCAGCTTGGTCGAGACCTTCGCGCCCCCGACGATCGCCACAACGGGCCGCGCCGGGTTGCCGAGCGCGGCGTCCAGGGCCTCGAGCTCGGCCTGCATCAGCCGCCCGGCATAGGCCGGCAGCAGCCGCGCCACGCCCTCGGTGCTCGCATGCGCGCGGTGGGCGGCGGAGAAGGCATCGTTGACATAGACGTCGGCGAGTTTCGCCAGGGCCTGCGCCATCGCCGGGTCGTTCTTCTCCTCCCCGGGGTGGAAGCGCGTGTTCTCGAGCAGCAGCACATCGCCGTCCTTCAGCGCGGCGACGGCGGCCTCCGCCTCCGGCCCGATGCAATCCTCGGCCCAGGCGACGGGGCGGTGCAGCGCGGAGGACAGCGCCTCGGCCATCGGCTTCAGCGACATCTCCGGCACGCGCTTGCCCTTGGGCCGGTCGAAGTGGCTGATCACGACGACGCGCGCGCCCTTGTCGGCGAGCTCGCGGATCGTCGGCGTCAGGCGCTCGATCCGCGTGCGGTCGGTGATGACGCCGTCGCGGACCGGGACGTTCAGGTCGGCGCGGAGGAGCACGCGCTTGCCCTTGGCATCCAGGGAATCGATCGTCTTGTACGGCATCGCATCGGGTTCCTGGCGGGATGGCGTTGTGGAGAGGCCGGAATGATCCGCGCCCTGTCGTTCTTGCCTGCGCTGCCCTGCTTTGCAACCGCGCAGAAGGCGTTCCGGTTGCCCCCGGGCGAAACATCCACCATGCGGTTTTCAAAGGGCTGCTGCGGCGCTGCAACATCCGCCCCTTCGCCCATCACCGTCCGCCACGCCGCAGGGCCGCGAGCTCGATCGGGGTGGCGCTGTGGAGTTCAGCGCAACGGGCAGGGTCCGGCCGTCTGGTCCGCTACGGCGACACGGTAACCGAGCCCGCCGCACAGGCCCTTGGCCAAGCCCTGGCCTGGCAGCGGCCCGTCATGGCGCGCGGCGCCACGCCGTCGGACCTGCGCCGAGTCAGCGGCGCCGGGCGCGGCCACGCAATGCCGCGAGGGCGTCGCGCTTGTTCCTGGCCGCACGATCCCGAGCGGGATCGGCACGCGCCCGGCACGCCGCGCGAAGCGGCGGTGCCGGGCGCGTTCTCACATCACAGCCGGCCGAACAGCGCCGCCGTGTCCGACATGCGGTTGGAGAAGCCCCACTCGTTGTCGTACCAGCCCATCACGCGGATCATCCCGCCGCCGTCCACGCTCTGGGTCTGGGTCGCGTCGAAGGTGCAGCTCGCGGGATTGTGGTTGAAGTCCACCGAGACCAGCGGCGCGGTGTTGTAGGCGAGGATCCCCTTCAGCGCGCCCTCGGAGGCCTCCTTCATCGCCGCGTTCACCTGCTCCTTCGTCACGCCCTCGGTCTTGAGGTTCACGTCGAGCGAGACGAGCGAGACGTTCGGCGTCGGGATGCGGATCGCGGTGCCGTCGAGCTTGCCCTTGAGCTCCGGCAGCACGAGCCCCACCGCCCGCGCCGCGCCCGTCGTCGTCGGGATCGCCGAGACGGCCGCCGCGCGCGCCCGGTGCAGGTCCTTGTGCAGCGTGTCCACGGTGTTCTGGTCGCCCGTGTAGGCGTGGACCGTCACCATGTAGCCACGCACGATCCCGAACTTCTCATGCAGCACCTTCGCCATCGGCGCGAGGCAGTTGGTGGTGCAGGAGGCGTTGGAGATGACCGTCATCTCCTTCGTCAGGATGTGGTGGTTGACGCCGTAGACGATGGTCGCGTCGGCGTTGTCGGCCGGGGCGGAGATCACCACCTTGCGCGCGCCGGCGGCGAGCAGCGCGGAGGCCTTCTCCTTGCTGGTGAAGATGCCGGTGCACTCCAGCGCCACATCCACGCCCTTGAGCGGCAGCTTGGTCGGGTCGCGCTCGGCGGTGACCCGGATCGGCCCCCAGGTCCGGCCGCCGGAGCGGATGGTGATGGTGTCGCCCTCGACGGTCACCTCGCCGGGGAAGCGGCCGTGGACGCTGTCGTAGCGGAACAGGTGCGCGTTCGCCTCGACGGAGCCGAGATCGTTGATGGTGACGAATTCGAGGTCGTCACGCCCGCTCTCGATGGCGGCGCGCAGCACGAGGCGCCCGATGCGCCCGAACCCGTTGATCGCGACCTTGACGGCCATGGCTGTCGTTCTCCTTCCCGGTGCCTACGCGTCCAGGCGGCGCTTCACCGCCGCGACCACCGCCTCGGCCGTGATGCCGAAGTGGCGGAACAGATCCTCGGCCGGCGCGGAAGCGCCGAAGCCGGTCATGCCGATGAACACGCCGTCAGGGCCGAGCCAGCGCTCCCAGCCGAGGCTGACCGCGGCCTCGACGCCCACCCGCAACGCACGGCCGAGCACCTGGTCGCGGTAGCCCTCGTCCTGGGCAGCGAAGATCTCCCAGCAGGGCAGCGAGACGACGGCGGTCGGGATGCCCTCGGCCTCCAGCGCCTCGCGCGCCGCCACCGCCAGATGCACCTCGCTGCCCGTTGCGATCAGCGTCGCGCGCCGTTCGCCGGACGCTTCCGCCAGCACGTAGCCGCCGCGGGCGCAGCGATTCTCGCCCGCCTCGCCGCGCAGCGCCGGAAGGTTCTGCCGCGTCAGCGCCAGCACCGAGGGGCCGTCGGCGCGCTTCACCGCCAGCTCCCAGCACTCCGCCGTCTCGATCGCGTCCGCTGGGCGGAAGACGAAGAGGTTCGGCATGGCGCGCAGCGCCGCGAGGTGCTCGACCGGCTGATGGGTCGGCCCGTCCTCGCCGAGGCCGATGGAGTCGTGCGTCAGGACGTGGATCACCCTCTGGCGCATGAGTGCGGCGAGTCGGATGGCAGGCCGCATGTAGTCGGAGAAGACGAGGAAGGTGCCGCCATAGGGGATCAAACCCCCGTGCAGCGCCATCCCGTTCATCGCCGCGGCCATGCCGTGCTCGCGCACACCCCAGTGGATGTAGCGCCCCGCATAGTTGCCCGGCCTGACCGAAGCCATCCCCTTCACCAGCGTCCCGACCGAGCCGGTGAGGTCCGCCGAGCCGCCGACCAGTTCCGGCACCGCCGGCACCAGCGCCTCCAGCGCGCGCTGGGAAGCGACGCGGGTGGCAAGCTTCGGCTTCTCCTCCGCTTCGCGCGCGCGCAGCGCGGCGAGCCCCTCGCGCCAGCCCTCCGGCAGACGGCCGGCGATGGCGCGCTCGAACTCTTCCCGCTGCGGGTGGTTCGCGAGCCGCTTGAGCCAGGAGCGACGCGCACCGGCGCCGCGGCGCCCGGCCGCCTCCCACTGCTCCTTCAGGCCCTCGGGCACGACGAAGGGTGGGTGGTTCCAGCCCAGCGCCTGCTTCGCCGCCGCCGCCTCCTGCGCCCCGAGCGGCGAGCCATGGGTCGCCGCGGTGCCGGCCTTGGTCGGCGCGCCGAAGCCGATGATGGTGCGGCAGGCGATCAGGGTCGGCTTGCGGTTGCGCACCGCCCAGGAGAGCGCCGCCGCCACCTCCGCATGGTCGTGCCCGTCCACCCGCCGCACGGCCCAGCCGGAGGCGGCGAAACGCTTGAGCTGGTCGTCCGAGACCGCCAGGTCGGTGCTGCCGTCGATCGAGATCGCGTTGTCGTCGAACAGCACCGTGAGCTTGTTCAGCTTCAGGTGGCCGGCGAGCGAGATCGCCTCGTGGCTGATCCCCTCCATCAGATCGCCGTCGGAGGCGATCACCCAGGTGCGGTGGTCCACCAGCGACCGCCCGAAGCGCGCGGCGAGCATTCGCTCCGCCAGCGCCATGCCGACGGCGGTCGCGATGCCCTGGCCGAGCGGGCCGGTGGTGGTCTCGATGGCGGGATGCTCGCCGAATTCCGGATGGCCGGCGGCGGGGGAGTGAAGCTGGCGGAAGCGGCGAAGCTCCTCGATGCCCATCCCGGCATGCCCCGTGAGGTACAGCAGGGCGTAGAGCAGCATCGAGCCGTGGCCGGCGCTGAGCACGAAGCGGTCGCGGTCCGGCCAGCGCGGATCGGCGGCGTCGTATTTCAGGAAGCGCGTGAACAGCACGGTCGCGACGTCCGCCATGCCCATCGGCATGCCGGGATGGCCGGACTTCGCGGCCTCGACCGCGTCAATCGCGAGGGCACGGATCGCGTCGGCCATCCGCCGCTCCTCGGTGGCGGGGCGCGCGAGGATCGCGGCCTGGGCGGCGATCGCCGAATTGGGCGCGTCGAGAACTGCGGCAGCGGGGCTGGCCAAGATTCGTAACCTTCGGGGAGGGAAAACGCCGGCGCCACCTATTAAAGACGCCGCCCCGCATCGGCAACCGCCGCCCCTGGAAGGGCCGATGCGCGCCGCCGCCAGGGTGCCGGGCGATGGTGTTGTTGTGCGCCAGGCAAGCAGGCGGCGCCGCGGTGGCGGCGCGCGGGCCGGTTCGCTAGGCTCGCGCCATGGTTCCCCACGAGCCCACCGCCGACGCCGCCGCGCCCACCGCGGCCGTCGAGCCCGCCGCCACGCGCGACGGCCTGCCACCCATGCCCGGCGGCCCGCCGCACGAGGAAGCGCATTTCACCGCCAGCCAGACGGTGCGCGACCTGGTCATCGGCACCGCCGACGGCCTGACCGTGCCCTTCGCGCTCGCCGCCGGCCTCACCGGCGCGGCGGCGGCCAATCCGCTGATCGTCACCGCGGGCCTCGCCGGGATCGCCGCGGGCTGCGTCGCGCTGGGCCTCGGCGGCTACCTCGCCGCGCGGACCGAGGCCGACCACTACGCCAACGAGCGCCGGCGCGAGGAGAGGGAGACGCAACTCTACCCGGACCGCGAGAAGTGGGAGGTCGCGGCGATCCTCCACCGCTACGGCATCAAGGGCGAGGTGCTGCGCCACGCCGTGGACGCGATCGCCTCCGACCGGCGGAAATGGGTGGACTTCATGATGCGCTTCGAGCTCGATCTGAGCGAGCCCGAGCCGAGCCGGGCCGCACGCTCGGCGGCGGCGATCGGGGGCGCCTACGCCGTCGGCGGGCTGATCCCGCTCGTGCCCTACATGGTGTTCACGGAGACGCGCCCGGCGCTGCTGGTTTCCTGCGCCGTGACCGGCGCTGCGCTGTTCGGCTTCGGCTGGCTGAAGACGAGGGCGACGGGAATGCCGGGGCTGCGCGGGGCGGTGCAGACGCTGCTGATCGGCGGCGTCGCGGCGGCGGTGGCCTATCTGGTGGCCGCGTGGTGGGTGGGGGCGTAGCGGTCAGTCCAGCCCCACCAGCCCGCGCGCGAAGTCCCGCGCCTCGAAGGGCCGCAGGTCCCCGGCCTTCTCCCCCACGCCCACGAAATGCACGGGCAGGCCGAATTCCTGCGCCAGCGCCACCACCACGCCGCCCTTCGCGCTGCCGTCGAGCTTCGTCACCGCGAGCCCGGTGACGTCCACCATCTCCTTGAACACCTTGCACTGCTGGATGGCGTTCTGCCCGGTGGTGGCGTCGAGCGTCAGCAGCACCGAATGCGGCGCCTCCGGGTCGAGGCGGCGGATCACGCGCACGATCTTGCGCAGTTCCTCCATCAGCGCCGTCTTGTTGTGCAGGCGCCCGGCGGTGTCCACCAGCAGCACCTCCGTCCCCGCCTCCTTCGCCGCCTTCAGCGCGTCGAAGGCGAGGCCCGCGGCGTCGGCGCCCGGCTTCGCCGGCGTGTAAACGTGGCAGCCGGTGCGCTCGCCCCAGATCTGAAGCTGCTCCACCGCCGCGGCGCGGAAGGTGTCGCCGGCGACGAAGGCGACGGAGAGCCCCTGCTCGCGGTACTGCTGGCCGAGCTTGGCGATGGTCGTGGTCTTGCCGGTGCCGTTCACGCCGACCACCAGCACCACATGTGGCCGCCGCGTCGGCTCGATCGCCATGGGCACCGCGACCGGGGCGAGGATCGCGGCGATCTCCTCCGCGAGGGCCGCCTTCACCTCCTCCTCCCCCACCTCCTTGCCGAAGCGGGTCCGGCGGAAGCCCTCGACGATGCGGCGCGAGGCGGCGACGCCGAGATCGGCGGCGATCAGCGTCTCCTCCAGCTCCTCCAGCGCCTCCTCGTCGAGGCGGCGCTTGCGGAAGAGGGTCGTGACGCTCTCGGTCAGGCGCGCGGTGGAGCGGGCGAGCCCGGCCCTGAGACGTGCGAGCCACCCCCCGCCGGAGGGCGCCTCGGCCCGCGCGGGCCCGGCGGGCGCGGCCTCGGGCGGTGCCGGCGGTGGCGCAGGTGGCGGCGGAGCAGCCGGCGCCTGGGGCTCGGCCGGCTCGGTGCGGGCGAGCGCCTCGCGCAGCGCCGCCTCGTCCTCCGCTGGGGGCAGGACCTCGGCCGGCGCGGAGGGCGGCGGCATCGCAGGGGCCGGTGCCGGCTGGATGCGGGACGGCGTGGTGAAGGGCGGCTCGATCGAGGGCGTCAGCGGGGGGACCGGATAGGCCTGCTGCGCCGCGGGATTCGGCTGGCTGGGCGAGCCCTCGGGCGGCGCCGGTGCCGGCGGCTGCCCGGGCGGCGGCGTCACCGGAGGCGGCGGTGCCCGCTCCTCCTCCGCCGGTCGCGGGGGGGTCTGACCCGTGCGGCCGCGCAGCCGGTCGATCCAGCCCTTCAGCGCCATTCCGCCACCTCTCCTTCGCCATGCGCCACCGCGATGGTGGGACCGCCAGGTTCCACCGCCGCCTCCGCCAGCAGGCCGTCATCCGCCGCGGCGACCACGCGCAGGCGCCGCAGCTCCCCCGGCGCGCCCGCGGTTGCGCCCGCGGCACCGCCCGCCGCCGCACCGCCGGACGGCACCAGGCGGATCGGCGCGAATTGCTCGGTATGGCCGCGGTCGTCGCGCTCGAGCAGCACCGTCTCCACGCGCCCGACACGCCCCTCGTAGAAGCGCCGCGCCGCGCGGACCCCGGCCTCGCGCAGCCGCGCCGCGCGCTCGCGCCGCACGGCCTTGGGCAGTTGCGGCATCCGCGCCGCCGGCGTCCCGGGGCGCTCCGAGTAGGGGAAGACGTGCAGGAAGGTCAGCCCCGCCTCCTCCACCAGGTCGAGCGTCTGCGCGAAATGGTCCTCGGTCTCGGTCGGGAAGCCGGCGATCAGGTCGGCGCCGAACGCGATCTCCGGCCGCAGGCTCCGGGCGCGGCGGGTGAAGGCGAGCGCGTCGGCGCGCAGATGGCGCCGCTTCATGCGCTTGAGGATCAGGTCCGCCCCGTGCTGCAGCGAGAGGTGCAGATGCGGCATCAGCCGCGGCTCCTCCGCAATCAGGCGCCACAGCTCCTCGTCCACCTCCACCGGGTCGAGCGAGGAGAGGCGCAGCCGCGGCAGCTCCGGCACCAGGCGCAGCAGGCGGCGGCAGAGCTGGCCAAGGCTCGGTTGACCCGGCAGGTCAGGGCCGTAGCTGGTGATGTCCACACCGGTCAGCACCACCTCGCGATAGCCCGCCGCGACCAGCGCCCGCACCTGCTCCACCACCGCGCCGACCGGCACGCTGCGCGAGGGGCCGCGGCCAAAGGGGATGACGCAGAAGGTGCACCGGTGGTCGCAGCCCTGCTGGACCTGCACGAAGGCGCGCGCCCGGCCGGCGAACTCGGTCACGAGATGCGCCGCCGTCTCCCGCGCGGCCATGATGTCGGTGATTGGCGTGGAGGCCGGCGCGTCGAGCGTCGCCCAGGTCTCCGGCTTCAGCTTGTCGGCGTTGCCGATCACGCGGACCACGCCCGGCAGTGCAGCCCAGTCCGCGGGACGGATCTGCGCGGCGCAGCCGGTGACGAGGATGCGCGCCCCGGGATTCTCGCGATGCGCCTTGCGGATCGCCTGGCGCGCCTGGCGCTCCGCCTCGCCCGTCACGGCGCAGGTGTTGACGACGATCGTGTCGGCGCCGTGCCCCGCGGTGGTGGCGAGCGCGCGCATCGCCTCCGACTCGTAGGTGTTGAGCCGGCAGCCGAAGGTGAGCAGCCGCACGCCGCTGGCGGGCGCCTCGCCGTCCCCAGGGTTCCGCACCGCAGCACTCATGCGGGATAGGCCGAGAGGTCCAGCTGGCCGACGAAGGCCGTGGCGACCGGCCCGGTCATCAGCACATGCCCGTCCGAGGCGCGCCACTCGATGCCGAGATCGCCCCCGGGCAGCGAGACCGTCGCCCGCCGCCCCGTCAGGCCGCGGCGATGGGCGTTGACCAGCGCCGCGCAGGCCCCCGAGCCGCAGGCGAGGGTCAGCCCCGCGCCGCGCTCCCACACCACGAGCCGCAGCCGGTCCGGCGCCAGCACCTGGGCGAAGCCGATGTTGGCGCGCTCCGGGAAGAATGGATGCCGCTCCAGCGCCGGGCCGAGCCTGGTGACGGGGATGGCGTCGAGATCGGGGACGAAGAAGGTGGCGTGCGGATTGCCCATCGAGCAGGCCGCCGGCGCCTCCACCGGCCCCTCGGCGAGGGGCAGGTGCAGCGTGTCCGCCGGTTCGGCCAGCGGCACCTCGCGCCAGTCGAGCCGCGGCGCGCCCATGTCCACGGTGACGCTGCCATCGGGGTGGACCTCCGCAGGCAGGTCGCCGGAGATCGTGCGCACAGTCACACGGCTGCGCCCGGTCTCGGCGGCGACCAGGGAGGCGACGCAGCGCGTGGCGTTGCCGCAGGCCCCGGCCTCGGAGCCGTCCGGATTGCGGATGCGCATGAACACGTCGGCCCCCTCGCCGGCGGCGACCGGCTCGAGCGAGATGACCTGGTCGCAGCCCACGCCGCGGCGCCGGTCGGCCAGCGCCGCGGCGCGCGCAGGAGTCAGGCCGAGCGGGACGACCCTCTCGTCCAGCACGAGAAAATCGTTGCCGAGCCCATGCATCTTACGGAAGGGGAGCATCGTAAGCCGTCATATGCGCCGGTTCCGCGGCGGCTCCAAGGGTGGGCCGAGGCATGCGCCGCTGCGCCGAGTCGCGGCGCCCCGCGGGCGAGTCCCTGCGGCGCGGGAG